>LNFM01000456.1_pt1 | contig 157586 bp, 155 predicted proteins | sample 596031 | NCBI WGS metagenome assembly LNFM01 (sample SAMN04254537, study PRJNA301005) | activated carbon metagenome | isolation source: dual media filters at the Ann Arbor, Michigan drinking water treatment plant | place: USA: Ann Arbor | reverse complement strand
GCAGCGAAATCCGGGATCGGGGGCTCGCACGGCGTTGAACCGCGGCAGCCCAACCCGGTGCCGACGGTGCCGACAGTGCCGGGGATGAACGGCGCCGCCGCCGCGGCCCCGGATTTCGCTGCGCTTCATCCGGGCGACGAAAAGCCATGCTCGCGTTGCAAGCGAGCGACTGAAGGGCGTCGGACAAGCACTTCCACAGCACCCGACGGGTGGAGCGGATTTGCGCCTGGTGATTTGGAAGCGGTCGCGAGCGCAGAGACTCGGTTTGAGATGTCTTGCTCGTCCACGATTCTCTGCAAGCGTCGACATGGGCTCTTCCTCTCTCCTGCCGATCAGGCGACTCCCTCATGACGCCTGCGATGCGGATTCGCGAAGGCCCCGTTACACTGCAAGCCCGAACACGCTTCGAGCGCGCCGATGTCCGCTGATTTCAAGCCCCTGACGCTAACGCCCCGCGTGCCACAGTTCGCCGCGCACGCGAGCGGCATCGATCTGTCGCGGCCGCTGCCACCTGAGACGCTGGACGCCGTCCGCGCCGCGTGGCGCGATTACCCGGTACTGTGCTTCACGGACCAGCACCTGGACCCCGCGAGCCTGCAGGACTTCGCGGCGCAGATCGGGCCTTTTGGCGAGGATCCCTACGTGGCCCCGCTGCCCGACTTCCCGCACGTGATCGAAGTGAAACGCGAAGCGCGGGAGACCGCGCCGATCTTCGGCAGCCAGTGGCATTCGGACTGGAGTTTCCAGGCCACGCCGCCGAGCGCGACGCTGCTCTATGGCGCCGAGATTCCGCCGAGCGGCGGCGACACGGTCTTCGCCGACTGCGTGGCCGCCTACGCCGCGCTGTCGCCGACGATGCAGTCGCTGCTCGCCGGCCTGAACGGCGTGCACACGGCGGCGCCCGCCTATGGCCCGAAGGGACTGTTCTCCCGCGATGACGCCAGCCGTTCGATGCGGATCATCGTCTCGAGCGACGCCGAACGCTGCGAGGTGCACCCGCTGGTGCGCCGCCATCCGGAATCGGGCCGCCCCGCGTTGTACGTCAATCACGTCTACACGGTTGGCATCGAAGGCATGCGCAGGGACGAAAGCCGCGCGCTGCTGGAGTTCCTGTTCGGGCATCTGACACAGCCCGAGTTCGTCCATCGGCATCGCTGGCAGCCGGGATCGCTGCTGATGTGGGACAACCGCCGCGTGGTGCACTTCGCCGACGGCGGCTACGAAGGCCACCGCCGCCTGATGTATCGCAGCACGCTCGCCGGCGAGCGGCCCGTCCGCGCCTGAACCCGCGCGCGCCCGCGCGCGCCTTGGCCCACGCTCACCGATGCCCCACGCTGCCCTGCTGCCACTGCTGAGCCTGCTCGCCTCCTCCGTGATGTGGGGCCTCGCGTGGTTGCCGTTGCAGGCGCTGCGCAAGACCGGCATCGACGGCATCCTCGTCGTCACGATCGCGTTCGGCACGGCGGGTTTGCTGATGCTGCCCCTGCTGTGGCGACAACGCGCGGCCTGGCGCGGCGGCAAGCGCTGGCTGCTCGCCATCGCGCTCCTCGGCGGCTTCGCCAACGTGGCGTTCACGCTCGCGATCTCCTACGGCGAAGTCGTGCGCGTGATGGTGCTGTTCTACCTGCTGCCCGCGTGGGGCGTGCTCGGCGGCTGGCTGTTCCTCGGCGAGCGCATGAGCCTGACGCGCGTGCTGACGATGCTGGCCGCGCTCGGCGGTGCCGGGCTCATGCTCGGCGCGGACGCGCTGCTCGGCCTCGAACTGGTGTGGCAGGACTGGCTCGCGATCGGCTGCGGGCTCGCGTTCACCGGTAACAATCTGCTGTTCCGGCAACGCCAGGAACTGCCGGTCGCCAGCAAGTCGGCGGCGATGCTGCTCGGCACGCCGCTGCTCGCCTGCGGCATCGTCGCGCTCGGCCTGCAGTCGATCTCCGTACCGGAAGCCTCCGCCGCCGGTGGCGCGGTGCTCTACGGCCTGTGGGTGGTCGTCGCCACGTTCCTCGTGCAGTACGGCGTGACGCATCTCGAAGCGGGCCGCGTGGCGATCCTCATCATTCTCGAACTGGTGGTCGCGGTGCTCTCTGCCGTGCTGCTCGGTGCGGACAGCTTGAGCCCGCGCGAAGCAGCCGGCGTCGCGCTGGTGCTGGCGGCCGCGATCGCCGAAGCGCGCGCGGCGTGAGCCACACGACACGAACGCCCGCACAGCCATGATCTGCGGGCGTTCGCGAGCGGGCGTGCTTCACACTATTGCCGCACCGCCGCGCTTGTGTGCGCCACGCGCGTTCAGCACCATGGCGAGACAATAAACACACAACAGGGAGGGTTCCCGATGCGTCATTACCTGGCAGTCATCACTTTGCTCAGCGCCTCGACCTTCGTCGAAGCCGCCACGCTGACCGTGCACAATACCGGCGTCGACAGCAGCGATTCCGTCGTTGCCGCCGGTGAGGCCACGAATTTCTGGACCCTGAGCGCCCAGCCGGCCGGTGCCGGCCTGAGCCTCGGCGCGAACCCCGTGCGCTTCAAGCACCCGTCCTACTTCGCCGACACCGCGACCTCCGCGTGGGTCGCCGGCAGCACCAACGGCGTCGACAATGTGGTCGGCGGTTTTGCATATCAACTGACGGTCGATCTGACCGGCTTCGATCCCGACAGCGCGGTGATCAGCGGCATCTTCGGCACCGACAACGACGGCAGCATCGCGCTGAACGGCAACGCGCCCGTCGCGACCACCGCGTTCGCCGGCTTCGGCGCGCCAACCGCCTTCACCTTCAGCGACGGCTTCGTCGCCGGGCTGAACACGATCACGGTCGCCTTCAACAACGGCGGTGGCCCGACGGCCTTCCACGTGCAGTTCTCGACGGCCACCGCGAGCCCCGTACCGCTGCCCGGTGCGTTGGGTCTGCTGGCCGGCGGCATCGCCGGCCTCGGCTTCCTGCGCGGCCGCCGCGACGCCTGATCGGCAACAGCCCCGGACGTCGGTGGCCCCGGCGTCCGGGACCGGTGTCCGACCAGGCTTCCGCTACCGCCCGCGCCGCAACCCCGCCTGCCCGAACGACGACAGCCCGACGGATCCCGGCGGCAGCTGCAGTTCGCCGCGTTCGAGCCGGGTTTTGAGATAAGTGAAGCTCTGACAGTTCTGCGCGTGCAGATGCTCGCCGGCAATGAGGGGCGCGCGCGGCGGCTCGTCGGCGCGCACGAAGCGCGGCAGCGGCGCCACGCGCGTGGCGTAGTCGACATTGAAGAACAGCGGAAACGAGTAGCGCTCTTCGCGCACCTTGCGCACGCGATGCGTGGTGGCGAGGAATTCGCCGTTGGTCCACAGCTCGAGCATGTCGCCAATGTTGACGATGAACGCGCCGGGCACCGGGGGCGCGGCTATCCAGTCGCCGGCGCCGTTCAGCACTTCGAGCCCGGGCGCCGTTGCGTGCAGCAGCGTGAAGCATTCGTAGTCGGTGTGCGCGCCGATGCCCTGCGCGTCGGCGGCATTCGCATCGAACGGGTAGTGCACGAGGCGCAACTGCGACGGCGGGCGGGTGATGAACGCATCGAAGAACGAGGCACCTTCGCCGATGGCGAGCGCGAAGCCGCGGAACATCGCGCGCCCGAGCGCGAACACCGCGTCGTAGTACGCGCTGACGGCCTCGCGAAAACCCGGGAGCGCCGGCCACTGGTTGGGCCCGAGCAGCGGGTTGCCGGCAAGATAGTCCGGATCGTTCGCCGGCAGCTCGAACCCGAGGTCGAAGGCCTCTTTGCGATCCTTCGTGCCGCCGGCGTAGATCTCTTCGCCTTCCGGCACATAGCCGCGATGGTTCGTCGACTGTCCGATGTAGACCGCCATCTTGTCGGCGAGCGGCCGCGCAAAGAAGCCTTGCGCGGCCTGCACGAGGCCGTCGAACAGCGCCGGTGCGATGCCATGCCCGCTGACGTACAGAAAGCCGACCTCTCGCGCGGCGCGGCCCAGGGCCGCCGCGACTTCCGCCTGCGCGTCGGGCCCGCCGCGCAGCCCCGACACGTCGACGATCGGCAGTTCGGAGAACGCCTGCAGCCGGCTCATGTCGCGCTCAGAGCTTGCCGTCCGCCGCCATGCCCGTGTAGTCGGCGTTGAAGCGCAGCTTCACGTTGGCCTTGTCGCCGAGGATCTCGCCGTTCGGCAGTTCGATGCCGATCGCGTCCTTGCTCTTCGCCGCTTCGCCGAGCAGGCCGTGCTCGAACGCGAACGTCCGGACGAGTTCCATGATCGTCTTCAGCTTCGGATCGCGCAGGAAGGTGACGGCTTCTGCCGGCTTGTAATAGAGATACGTGGTCGCGAGCTGCGTGTCGTAGCCGGCGAGATCGGTGCCCGACGCTTCGGCCATCGCGGTGCGCGCGTCCTGCGCCGTTGCACTGTCGCCCTGCATCGCCGCCAAGGTTTCATACCACGCGCCGATCAACGCCTTGCCGAACGCCGGGTTGTCCTTGAGGGTGTCGGTGCTGACGATGCCGATGTCCATGATCTCGCCCGGAATCATCGACGAGTCGAACACCACGGACGCGTCTGGTGACGCTTCGATCTGCGCGAGACCGGGCTTCCACGCGACCATCGCGACCGTTTCCGGTGTGCCCCACGCCGGCACGTAGTCCGCATCTGAGATGTTGATGGTCGACACGTCCTGCTCGCTGAGCCCGGCGCTGGTCAGCGCGCGGGTCAGCAGGTAGTGCGATACCGACAGCTCGACGAGGCTGACCTTGAGCCCTTTGACATCGGCGAGCTTCTTGCCGGCGCCCTTGATCACCATCGCGTCGTTGCCGTTCGAGTAGTCGCCGAGGATCAGCGCCGTGGTGTCGACGCCGCCGGCCGCCGGAATGGTCAACGCGTCCATGTTGGTCGCGAGCACGCCGTCGAATTCGCCGGCGGTGAACTGGTTGATCGATTCGATGTAGTCGTTGAACTGGGTCAGCTCGATGGTGATGCCGTACTTGTCGGCCCACTTCTTCAGGATGCCGGACTGGTCCGCGTAGACCCACGGCATGAAGCCGGCGTAGATCGACCACGCCATCTTGAACGCCTTCTTCTCGGCCGCGTCGGCCGGCGCCTGCACGAGGCAGGCGAGGACGGCGACGGCCGCCATCAGCATGCGGGGGAATCTTCTGTTCATGGGCGCGCTCCAGGTGGTGGGGTGATTCAGCCTTGCAATTTCGCGACCGGTTTCAGCCGGTCAGCAGCGAGAGGTCGCCTTCGGCTTCGACCACGTCGTAGCGACGTGTGCACGCATCGACGAAGCGCAGGCTCTGGCCATCGCAGCGAACCTTGAACGTGAGGCCTTCGCGCCACGGCAGGCTCGAGCGTTCGATGCGCCAGGCCAGGGGGCCGACGCTGCCGAAGGACAGCTCGCAGTCGATCAGCGCGAGCTGCGCGTCGCGGTCGGCCGCTGCCGCCACGCAGGCTGCGAGATCGGGCAGGTTCGGCAGGCTGACGCTGCGGTCGACGGCGAGCATGAAGACGTCGCCGGCGCGCACGAGGCTGACCGCCCGCCCGTCCGTCGCGTCGCGCAGGCGCAGCGCCACGCAGCGCGCCGCGTCGCCGATCGCGGCGCGATGCCAGTGTTCGATATACGGAATGTCTCGCCCCACCTCGAGCATGTAGTCGGCTTCGAAGCTCAGCTGGCCGCAGTCGGAGTAGATCGCCTGCGGCTGAAAGTCGATCTCGCGTCCCCATTCGAACCAGCCGTGCTCATGGCGCAGCCGCCCCGCAAAGCCTTCCTGGCGCACGAGCCAGGCGAGCTGAGCGTCGGTGACGTCGGTGAGCTCGCGCGTGGCGCTGAAATCGGGCCGGGCCGCGGGCTGCCGCAGATCGATGTAGAGCCCAGGCCCCTGCAGCCAGTGCACAGAGGTCGTGACGTCGCGGCGGCCGTCGGGCCATTCGATCAGCGAGCGGGTCCACAGGCCCGGCAGATTCGCCAGCGAGGGAGAGGTGTTGTCGTCAGCGTTCATGATGACGATGGTAGGGCCGCTGCGGGCGCCGCTGTAGCGGGTGCGCGACTATGCCCGGCATCGACACCATCTATGGCGGCCGTGTCGTTTGGCGGCAAAGAAGCACCGCGCGGGTGCGCGCGGCGCCACGATGGGGAGCGCGTGGATCGCTATGAGGCGGGCTGACGCGTTTCGCGCTGCAGTTCCTCGAGCAGCCGCTGCGCGAGGGGCGGCAGCTGGTCTGCGACGCGCGTGATCACGTGCACGTGATAGGACGGCAGCAGGTCTTCCGGCAGCAGCGGCCACAGCGCGTCCGGGCCCCGCGCCGCCACGACCGTGGGCAGGAAGCCGATGCCGACGCCGAGCCCGATCAGCCAGCGGACCTCGTTCAGATCCTGCGCATGCCCACCGACGTGCGTGCCGAGACGATACCGGCGCCGGAAGTCGCTGAGTTCGACCGGCTCGTCGTCGCCGGTGTCGATGAAAACCTGATCCGCGAGCTCATCCGGCAGGAACGGGGCGTGGCCGAACAACGGGTGACGATCGCCGCAGTAAAGCTGCTGCGTCTCGCGCATCAGCGGCTGATAGCGCAAATCGACGCCCGGCGCGCTGTCGCAGGCGAAGCCGATGGTCGCCTCGCCGGCGCGCACCGCCTCGACCACCGTGCGCCACGGCGCGACTTCGATGCGGATCAGCGCGCGTGGGTGCTGCACGTGAAAGCGCGCGAGCGCATGGTCGAGCGTCGGACAGACGATCTGCGACAACATGTGCAGCGTCAGCGTGCCTTCGAGCGTATCGGCGGCGCCGGCCACCTCGCCCGGCATCGCCTGTACCTCGGCGAGCAGACGCTCGCAGATCGTGGCCAAGGCGCGCCCGGCCGGCGTCAGCATGACGCCGGTGCTCGTGCGTTCGCACAGCGGACAGTCGAGCTGGGCCTCGAGCCGCTTCAACGCCGCGCTGACGCTCGGCTGCTGCATGTGGAGCGCGCGCGCCGTGGCACTGAGGCTGCCGCAGCGGGCAATCTCGTGAAAGACGCGAAACAGGTTCCAGTCGACCTGGCGGGCGAAGATCTGATCCCGGCTGGGCAGAGGCTTGTGCATCGGTGTCCTCGGGCAACGTGGCCGCCGGCATCGACGTGGCCGGACCCCCATCATAACCGCCACGGGCTGCCGGCAAGAGGCCGGATCGGGCCGCCGCTGTGTGCGGCGACGCACCGATGGTGCCGGTTCACCGGTTCAAGATACGCCACGGGACTGGCGCCAGCGCCAGACGCCTCTCGTTCGATGAAGCTTGCCGCAGCAGGCTCCTCGCCAGACCACTTTCAACGGTGAACAAGATGCAGATACGCGTGGGCTTTGAAATGGAGTACGAGTGCGCCAGCGCGACGCCGATGATCCTCGCGCTCAGCATTCACTATTCCCGCGCGTCGGATCTCGTGCGTCCGGATCACCTCGTCACCAGCCCCGCCGTGCCCGTCGCCGCGTATCGCGATCTGTTCGGCAACTGGTGCAGTCGCCTCGTCGCGCCGGCCGGCCGCTTCCGGATGAGTACCGATGCAATCGTCAACGACAGCGGCCTCGTCGACGTCGTCGCACCCGATGCCGAACAGGTGCCGGTCGAGCAACTGCCCGAATCCACCCTCGTCTACCTGCTCGGCAGCCGCTACTGCGAAACCGATCAACTGTCCGATATCGCCTGGCAGCTGTTCGGCAGTGGGCCGACCGGCTGGGGGCGCGTGCAGGCCATTTGCGATTTCGTGCACGACCATATCGAGTTCGGCTACCCGCATGCGAGCCGCACGCGCACCGCCTGGGGTGCCTATCACGAAGGCCTCGGCGTGTGCCGCGACTACGCGCACCTCGCCATCGCGTTCTGCCGCTGCATGAACATCCCCGCGCGCTATTGCACGGGCTATCTCGGCGACATGGGGACCGAACCGCCCTACGGCACCATGGACTTTGCCGGCTGGTTCGAGGCCTTTCTCGGCGACCGCTGGTATACCTTCGACGCGCGCAACAACACGCCGCGCGTTGGCCGGGTGCTGATTGCCCGCGGTCGCGACGCCTGCGACGTCGCGCTGGCCAGCACCTTCGGCCCGAACACGTTGCAGCACTTTCGGGTGTGGGCCGATGAAGTGGACGCGGCGTGATGCCCGTGTGTGCGCGCCGGAGACGGCGATGACCTACTGTGTCGGCGTCCGGCTCGAACAGGGGCTGATCTTCGCCAGCGACTCGCGCACGCATGCCGGGGTCGACAACTACGCGACCTTCTGCAAGATGACCGTGTTCGAACGCGCCGGCGATCGCGTGCTCGTGCTGTTGAGCTCGGGCGGGCTCGCCGCCACGCAGACGGTCATCAACGTGCTGCGTCAGCGCGCCTGTGGCCCGCCGCCGCACCTGTGGAGCGTGCCGTCGATGTTCGACATCGCGAATCTCGTGTCCGATGCGATGCGCGACATCGAACGCCGCGACGGCCCGTTTCTCGAAGCCAGCGATCTCAAGTTCAACGCGTCGTTCATCCTCGGCGGGCAGATCGCCGGCGAGGACATGCGCCTGTTCCGGATCTACGCCGAGGGCAATTTCATCGAGGCGAGCACCGACACGAACTTCCTGCAGACGGGCGAAGCGAAGTACGGCAAGCCGATTCTCGACCTCGCAGTGACCTCGACGGCGACCATGGAAGACGCGACGAAATGCGTGCTCGTGTCGTTCGATTCGACGATGCTGAGCAATCTGTCGGTCGGGATGCCGATTGATCTTCTCTGCTACGCGCGCAACAGCCTGTGCGTCACGATGCAGCGCCGCTTCCATGCGGGCGATCCCTACTTCGACGCACTGACCGCGCAGTGGCTGCAGGGCACGCGCAAGGTCTTTCGGGAGCTGCCCGCGCTGACCTGGTGAGCAGCGCGGACCGTGCCCGCGGTGCTCAGGGGATGACGGGATACTCCTGGCCGACGAAGCTTTCGATCGTCGCCATGTTCACGAACTTCACCGTGTCGGCCCACGCTACTTCCCGGAAGGCGGGGTCGACCAGCATCCGTTCGACCGCCGCGACATCGACCAGCCACAGCTGCGCGACGCCATCCCAGCGCGGTTCAGCGTAGCGGTAGGCGGCGTCGATCGTGTGCGCCTGCACGTAGCGGCGCAGACCCGGCACGGCGGCGACGATCGGGCCGTGGACGTCCAGCCAGTAGCGTTTGCCGTCCGCGTGCGAGAAGCCGGGCTGGCGCTTCAGTGCGAACACCATTTTCACCAGCGTCGGCAACGGCGGACCATCGATGAAGACATGGTCTTCGGTCGTCAGCCACTCGGTCCGCGACATGTCGATGAAGTTCGGTTCATCGGCGAGCGCGCCGTCGAGGTAGGCGGGGCTCCGCGCGAGGCTGGCGAGCGCCGCTTCGTCCTCGACCCACACTTCAGCGGCGCCGTCATATGGTGAGTTCTGGCCCGGAAACGGGACGCGATGCAACTGCACGTAACGCTTGAGTTCGGCGATCCGCCGCACGATCGGCCCGTGCGTTTCCTTCCAGTACTGATGGAACGCGGCGTCGGTCAGCGTCGGCTTGCGGGTGATGAAATAGAAGATGTGCAGCATCGGTGGTCGCTCGCAGCAGGGGACATGCGTCGAGCATAGCGCGGCCGGACGGTGTTTGCGCGCGGCCGTTCTCTTCGAGCTGACAGGCGCTCCTCGCTCTGGCCTGGATGAACCCGGGGTTCTCGGTGACTTATTCCTGGTCCGCTTCCGTTGCACCCTCAACGCGCTGCAGCCCGCCGATCACGAAGTCGGTGACGAGCCGCGACATGTCGTCGTAGTCCAGCGCACCGCCTTCGCGGAACCAGGTGAACATCCAGTTGATCATGCCGAAGAAGAGCATCGCGAGCGGTTTCTCTATCTTCGTCACCGCGAGTGCCGGGTGCACCGCGGCGATGGCCTGCGCGAAGGCGGACACGACGGTGCGTTCCTTGGCGCGGATGCGCTGTTCATCGTCATCGTCGAGATACTTGATGTCCTGCACCAGCACCTGGTGGTGGGCGTGGGCGTGGGCATATTCCTCGACGAAGCGCGCGATCAGACGGCGCAGCCGCGCTTCGGCCGCCTGTGGTTGCGCGTGGACCTCCTCGACCAGCGCCGTCAGGCGATCGATATGGCCTTCGGCGATGGCGACGAGCAGCTGGTACTTGTCTTCGTAGTAGTGATAGAGCAGCGCCTTCGAAATGCCGGCCGCCGCCGCGAGTTCGTTCATCGACGTGCCCGGGAAACCGCGGCTCGCGAAGAGCCGCGCAGCGTGCTGAAGGATGGCCTGCTGCTGTTGCGGAAACCTGGCGGCGCGCCCGCGTGGCATGCGGGCTCAGCGATCGTCGAAGCTGACGCAGACGCTGTCGCTCGTCGGATGCGCCTGGCAGGTGAGGATGAACCCGGCTTCGACATCCGATTTCATCAGCGCGAAGTTGCGGTCCATGCTGACGGTGCCGGCCGTCAGGCGCGCGCGGCAGGTCGAGCACACGCCGGACTTGCACGAGAACGGGAGATCGAGCCCGGCGGCGCGCGCGGCGTCGAGAATCGACGCGCCGTTGCGCGCCAGGCGCAGTGTCCTCGTCACGCCGTCCGCGACCACGGTGACCACGGCCTCCGGGCCGTCGGACGCAGCGCGTTCGCGCGCCACTGGCGGCAGATCGCCGGTGCCGAAGCGCTCGATGTGAATGTGATCTTCGGGCACGCCACGCTCGACCAGCACCGGCGCCAAGTCGTCGAGCATCGCCGACGGGCCGCACAGGAACACATCGTCGATGCCGTCCGCCGGCAGCAGGGTCTCGAGAAAGCGCCGCAGACGGGCCGCATCGAGCCGGCCGTCGAAGAGTTCGACCTCCTGCGCTTCGCGCGAGAACACGTGATACAGGGCGAAGCGGCCGAGATGCGCGTCCTTCAGATCCTCGAGCGCCTCGCGGAACATCACCGACGCCAGCTTGCGGTTGCCGTACAGCAGGCTCACCCGGCTCTGCGGCTCGCGCGTGAGCACGGACTTCGCGATCGACAGCAGCGGCGTGATCCCGCTGCCGGCCGCGATCAGCACGACGTGGCGCGCGCGCGTGGCATCGGGCTCGGCGCAGAACGCGCCGTCGGGCGCCATGCATTCAATGACGTCGCCGGCGCGCAGTTCGCGGTTGGCCCAGGTCGAGAACAGGCCGCCCGGCAGTTCGCGGATGCCGATGCGCCATTCGCCGTCGTCGACGCCAGCGCACAGCGAATAGCTGCGCCGGTGCTCGTCGCCGTTGACGACACGCCGCAGGGTCAGGTGCTGGCCCGGCTTGAAGCTGAACGCCTGTCGCAGCGCGTCGGGCACCGCCAGGGTCACGGACACCGCGTCTTCGGTTTCGCGTCGCACTTCGGCGACCGGGATAGCGTGAAAGTGATGGGCCATGGCGTCCGGGCGTGTCAGATGGGTTTGAAGTATTCGAACGGTTCACGGCAGGCGAGGCAGCGATAGAGCGCCTTGCAGGCGGTCGCGCCGAATGCCGATAGTTGCTCGCTGTGGGTGCTGCCACAGCGCGGGCAGCGGATGCGCGGCCGAAAGCGGACCGGCCGCGCGGCATCCGGCGCGAGCGTCTGCGGCGGCGCGATGCCGTAGGCGGCGAGGCGTGCCTTGGCGTCCTCGCTGAGCCAGTCGGTGGTCCAAGCCGGCGACAGTTGCAGATGAACGGCCACGTCGTCGGCACCTGCCGCCTGCAGTGCGCGCACGATGTCGCGCTGAATCATTTCCGTCGCCGGACAGCCCGAGTAGGTCGGCGTGACCGTGACGTCGACATGGCCGTTCGCGCAGGCCACCTCGCGCACGATGCCGAGATCGGTGATCGAAATGGCCGGGATCTCCGGATCGGGGATCGCGGCCAGGGCCGACCACGCCTCTTCGCGGGTCAGACTCACCACGTCGCGCCCGGGTGCGCGCGCGCGAGACTCTGCATCTCGGCGAGCAGGAAGCCCATGAACTCGCTGTGTCGCCCCTGCCGGCCGGTCGAACGGAACGGCGTCGCCCCGGGCAGTTCGAGCGTGGCCTCCGCGAGCACCGGCAGGAGCGCCGCATCCCAGGCGGCCCGCAGCGTGTCGACTGCAGGCCCGATGCCGGCGGCGACGGCGGCGCCGTCGATTTCGTCGGGGACGAAGAGTTCCGTCACGTACGGATAGAGATAGTTCAGCGCGGACTGCATCCGCGCGTGCGATTCGTCGGTGCCGTCGCCGAGGCGCACGACCCATTCGGACAGATGCTCGCAGTGGTAGCGCGTTTCCTTGCGCGACTTCTCGGCAATCGCGGCGAGTTCGGCATCGCGCGACTGCAGCAGCGGCGTCCACAGCGCCTGCTGCCAGCCGGCGTAGAACAGCGTGCGCAGGCAACTCTGCGCGAAATCGCCGTTCGGCAGTTCGACGAGCGTCGGGTTCAGGAATTCGGATTCGTCGCGCAGGAAGGCCAGCGCGTCTTCGTCGCGGCCGCGGTCTTCGAGCCGGCCCGCGTGGGTCAGCAGCAGGCGCGCCTGGCCGATCAGATCGAGGGCGACGTTCGTCAGCGCGATGTCTTCCTCGAGCACCGGTCCGTGGCCGCACCATTCACCGAGGCGCTGGCCGAGGATCAGGGAGCCGTCGGCGATGCGCAAAACATAGCGCATGTGGTCGGCGCACAGGGCGCCCGCAGGCTGGGTCGACGTCATCGGGGATCTCCCACGCTCACATGTGGTTCACTTCTTCCGGCAGTTCGTAGAACGTCGGATGACGATAGACCTTGTCTTCCATCGGATCGAAGAATGCGGCCTTGTCGCCCGGATCGGACGCAGTGATCTGATCCGATGGCACGACCCAGATTGACACCCCCTCCTGGCGGCGCGTGTAGACATCGCGCGCCATCTGCAGCGCGAGCGTCGCGTCCGGCGCGTGCACGCTGCCGGCATGCTTGTGATCGAGTCCGTTGCGGCTGCGGACGAAGACTTCCCACAGCGGCCATTCGTTGCGATTGTTCATCACGCGATTCTCCTGGTTCAGGCGGCGGCGGACTGGGCGCGCGCGGCACGTTTGCGGGCGTGGGCGAGCGCGGCTTCCCGCACCCAGGCCCCGTCTTCCCACGCGCCGACGCGGGCGGCCAGACGCTCCCTGTTGCACGGCCCATGGCCGTTGACGACGTTCCAGAACTCGCTCCAGTCGATCGTGCCGAAGTCGTGGTGGCCGCGCGCTTCGTTCCAGCGCAGATCGGGATCCGGGAACGTGACGCCGAGCACCTTGCCCTGCTCGACGGTGGCGTCGACGAACTGCTGGCGCAATTCGTCGTTCGAGATGCGCTTGATGCCCCACTTCATCGACGTTTCGGAATGCTGGGAGTCCTTGTCGTGCGGGCCGAACATCATCAGCACCGGCCACCACCAGCGGTTCACCGCGTCCTGCACCATGGCGCGCTGTGCATCCGTGCCCTGCATCATCGTGTGGAGCGCGTCGAAGCCCTGGCGCTGATGAAAGGATTCCTCCTTGCAGATGCGAATCATCGCGCGCGCGTACGGTCCGTAGGAGCAGCGGCACAACGGCACCTGGTTCATGATCGCGGCGCCGTCGACGAGCCAGCCGATCACACCGATGTCGGCCCAGGTCAGCGTGGGATAGTTGAAGATCGACGAGTACTTCGCCTTGCCGCTGTGCAGGGCGTCGATCAGATCGTCGCGCGACACGCCGAGCGTTTCGGCCGCGGCGTACAGGTAGAGCCCGTGGCCGCCCTCGTCCTGAATCTTCGCAAGCAGGATGGCCTTGCGCTTGAGGCTCGGCGCGCGCGAGATCCAGTTGCCTTCCGGCAGCATGCCGACGACTTCCGAATGCGCATGCTGGCTGATCTGCCGGATCAGGGTCTTGCGGTATGCCTCCGGCATCCAGTCCTTCGCCTCGACGAATTCGCCGCGCGCGGCGCGCTCGTCGAACGCCGCGGCCCGCGCCGGATCGTCGACGGCGGCGGGCTTGCCGTCGCCGTGTGGAATGTCCATGGCCTGTGTGTACATGGGGCTTTCCTCAAGCTTCGTGACGACGATCGAAGACGCGCTTCGCCTTGCCGATCGTCACCCGTTCGATGGATTGTGGATCGAGAACTTCGACCTTCGCCGAGATCCCGATCAAGGATTTGGCGCGATGGGCGAGTTCGTGCGCCAGTGCGTCGCGCCGCGCCGCAGCGGATTCGTCGCGCAATTCGACCTGGATGCGGATGCGGTCGAGGTGCCCGTCCTTGTCGACGTGGATCAGATAGTGCGGCGCAAGGCCGTCCAGCGCGCAGACGATTTCCTCGATCTGCGTCGGAAAGACATTCACACCGCGGATGATCAGCATGTCGTCGGAGCGGCCGGTGATCTTGCCGATGCGCCGCATCGAGCGCGACGTCGGCGGCAGCAGCCGTGTCAGGTCCCGCGTGCGGTAGCGGATGACCGGCAGGGCCTGCTTGGTCAGCGTGGTAATCACCAGTTCGCCCGGTTCGCCGTCCGGCAGCACGCGGCCGGTGTCGGGATCGATGATTTCGGGATAGAAATGGTCTTCCCAGATCACCGGCCCGTCTTTCGATTCGACGCACTCGTTCGCAACGCCGGGCCCCATCACCTCGGACAGCCCGAAGATGTCGACGGCGTCGATGCCCGTGCGCGCTTCCATCTCGGCGCGCATCGCCTCCGTCCATGGTTCGGCGCCGAAGATGCCGAGCTTCAGCGACGACTGCCGCGGGTCCAGTCCCGCCTGCTCCATCGCGTCGATCAGCGTCAGCATGTAGGACGGCGTGACCATGATGATGTCGGGCCGGAAGTCCGCGATCAGCTGCAGCTGCTTGTCGGTCTGCCCGCCGGACATCGGCACCACGGTGCAGCCGAGGCGCTCGGCGCCGTAGTGCGCACCGAGCCCGCCGGTGAACAGCCCGTAGCCGTAGGCCACGTGCACGATGTCACCCGCGCGGCCACCGGCGGCATGGATCGAACGCGCGACGAGGTTCGCCCAGGTGTCGATGTCGTCCTGCGTGTAGCCGACGACGGTCGGCTTGCCGGTAGTCCCGGACGACGCGTGCACGCGCACCACCCGTTCGCGCGGCACGGCGAACATGCCGAACGGGTAGTTGTCGCGCAGATCGCCCTTGCTCGTGAACGGGAAGCGCGCGAGATCCTCGAGGCTTTTGAGGTCGGCGGGTGTGACGCCCTGCGCCTCGAACGCACGGCGGTAATGCGGGACGTTGGCGTAGACGTGTTCGAGCGTGGTCTTCAGGCGCGCCAGCTGCAGCGCGCCGATTTCATCGCGGCTCGCGATTTCGATGCGTTCCCGTGGCCCCCGCCGGTCGTGCGCGACGCCCATCGCTCAGGCGCCGGCGACGGGCTTGCCGCGCAGCCGGTAGGACCGGCCGCGGACCAGCGCGATGAGTTCGTCGTGCTGATTGCGCACGGCGATGTCGTACACGCCGAGGCGACCGGCCTGGGACTGTTCGCAGGCATGCGCCTGCAGCAGGTCGCCGAGCTTGGCGCCCTTGAGGAACTCCGCGTCGATGCCGGACGCCAGGGTCATTTCGTTGTAGCTGTTGCAGGCGAACGCGAACGCGGTGTCGGCCAGCGTGGTGATGAAGCCACCGTGACACATGCCGAAGCCGTTCAGCATGTCCTGGCGCACGGTCATCGTCGCCGTCGCGCGGCCGGGCGCGATCGCGGCGATCGCGATGCCCAGGCCCTGGCTGGCGTGGTCGTGCTCGAACATCGCCGCGCAGGCGCGCTCGGCGAGGGCTTGGGCGGCATCGGGGGTCTGGCTCATGGCTTTATTCTTGACCAAACGGTCAGTCAATTATGTTTGAGGTCCAGGAGGCGGGCAACCCCACGATTCACCAGGAAAGACCGCCGAGCCTGATCCCGCTGCCGGCGACCAGGAAGCCCAGGCTCAGCAGGGTCACTGCGATGATGTGCCCGGCCAGCTGCGGCAGGGTGTCGGCCGTCAGCCGCGGGATCAGCCGCCATCGCGCATGCACGCCGAGCAGCGCGGTCAGCCCCAGCAGGCCGAGTTTGACCGCGATCAGGGCGGCCTGCGGGCTGCCGAACGCAAACCACCGCGTCCAGTCCGGGATCCAGTAATGGGCGAGCCACAGGCCGCTCGCGACCTGCAGTGCCAGCGCCGGAATGCCGACTTTCTCGAAGCGCTGCTCGAAGGCCCGGATCGGCGCGGGATCGCGCTGGCGCAGCGCCGGTGGCAGGACGACGAGGCTCAGGATCACGTGTCCGCCCACCCACACCGAGGCGCCCAGCAGGTGCAACATCACGATCAGCTTGTAGGTCATGGGCCCTCCGGCCGCGGTGCAGGTGGCCGATGAGCCTACGCGATACGGCCCGGCGCGCCAGCCGGCCGGATCACGTCAACTGTGAATGTAGTTCTGCAGCTGGCTGATGACGAACTGCTGCTCGGCAATGATGGCCTTCACCAGGTCGCCGACCGACACCATGCCGCACAGCCTGCCCGCGTCGACGATCGGCAGGTGGCGGATGCGCCGCTCGGTCATCACCGCCATGCCTTCTTCAATCGTGAGCCGCGACGGCGCGGTGATCACCGGCGCGGTCATGATTTCGCCAACGGTCGTCGATTTGGAGGCGCGGCCGCGCAGGATCACTTTGCGCGCGTAGTCGCGCTCGGAAATGATGCCGGCGAGGCGCCCCTGCTCGAGCACCAGCAGCGCGCCGATGCCGCGGGTCGCCATCATTTCGATCGCATCGAACACCGATGCGTCGGGCGCGATGTGGAAGACATCGTGCCCCTTCATCTCCAGCAATTGATTGATCGTCGCCATGAAGGGACCTCGCAATCGGCAGTTGCCAGTGGCTCGGGGGCGGCCGGCGCGACGCGTCAGCGAACCCGGTCCCTCAAAGGTAGTCGGGCGCCCGGGGTGAATCAACGATGCGCTGCGGTCGGACAACCGGCGCGCAGCGTGCGCGCCGGCGGGATTGGGGCTCAGGCGGCGGCGGCGATCGAATCGAGCTTGTCGAGCTCTTCGGTGGCGTAACGACAGGCATCGGGGAAATCGAGCAGCGCGGGTTCCGGGGAGGTCTGGATCGCGCGGAACAGCGCGAACTGCGTCTTGTACTTGAGGCTGCCAATCGCGAGCGGGCCGATGCTGAGGAAACTGCCCTTCGCGCGTTGCATCAGCGCTTCGCGGTCATGCGCGTTGACGCCGTCGATGCCGCTCGGCGGCACCGCGTTGGTATCGGCCACGACCTGCAGGCGTTCGACGGCATCGAGCACCTCGGCGTCGAGAATCCTGACCCCGGCCTTCGCGGCGCACACCGCGACGTCGGCGCGCGCCAGCACCTGGCGCTTCTCGCGCTGACTGATGGCCGGCACCCAGTCGACCTTGGCCTTGTAGCGTTCGCAGAAACGCAGGGCCGAGCGTTCGTCGTCGTCGGCGGTCAGCTGGCACAGCATGGCCTTCGCACCCAGCTGGGCGGCGAGCACGGCGGTGCAGAGTCCGACCGGCCCGGCGCCGAACACGGCGAAGGTGCGGCCTTCGAAGCCGGTGCCCGTGCGCGCGATCAGCGCGCGCTGCACCAGCGCCACGACGCTCGCCGACGTGGTGTAGGCGCCGTTCGGATCGGCGAACACCCCGACGCGGAAGTCGTCGACCATCGCGCGCGCGGCGATGTTGAACATGTCGGCCGCGACATGCACTTCGCGTCCGCCGATGAAGATCCCGGTGTCGTTGAAGCGCTTCGGGGGCCGGCAGAAAATCGCATCCTGCACGATGGCGGTCACGTTCTCCGGCCGCACGCCCGTCAGCGGGATGACCTGATCGAAGCCCGCATCGGCGGCGATGGTCACATCGAATGGGCTGACATTGCTGCCGGGCACGAGAAAATACAGGATGCGCTGGGCCATGCTGAGGCCTCCGGATGACGGGCGACCGGCGTTCGACCCACGCCTGCGCCATCCGGCGCAGCTCCCCCGGCACAACCGATCGACGCGCCGGGGTCAGGCTGGATATCGACGCGGGCGGAGAGCAGCTTTAGTGCAGCGCCGAAGAGTCAGGGTCAGTGCCGGCTGTGGGCTCTCTGAAGACCAGCCACCGAGAACACCGAGAACACCGAGGAATCAGGGGGGGGCGAACAGACGGCTGGCAGGCATGAGCCAGTGGTGAAGCGGTGTTTGCCCGCCATTCGAGTGGCGTGGACTGCGATGCAGAATCCGGCTTGCGAGGCCGGCAAGGCCCCTCACCGGCATTCTCTGTGTTCTCGGTGTTCTCGGTGGCTGGTATTCAGTTCCCGGTGGCTAATATTCATCCTCGTCCGGCGGCTGCAGCGGATATTCGTCCATCGCCGCGAGCTGTTCGCGCAAGGTCAGCACGTGTTCCTGCCAGTAGTGCTGGCTGTTGAACCACGGGAAGTGCATCGGGAAGGCCGGATCGCTCCAGCGGCGTGCGAGCCAGGCCGCGTAGTGCAGGATGCGCATCGTGCGCAGCGCCTCGATCAGCGCGATCTCGCGCCGGTCGAAGTCGAAGAAATCCTCGTAGCCTTCGAGCACGACGCCGAGCTGGTGGGCGCGTTCGTCGGCGTCGCCGGACAGCAGCATCCACAGGTCCTGCACGGCCGGTCCCTGCATGCAGTCGTCGAGGTCGACGAAATGCGGGCCGGCCTCGGTCCACAGGATATTGCCGACATGGCAGTCGCCGTGCAGGCGGATCTCGCGCACGGGGCCGACCATCTCGATGATGGCGCTCGCCTGGCCGACGGCGGCGCGCGCGGCGGCTTCGTAGGCCGGACGCATGTCGCCGGGGATGAAACTGCCTGCGAGCAGGAAATCGACCGAGGCCTGGCCGAAATGGCCGACCGTCAGGCGTTGCCGGTGTCTGAATTTCGCCGTGGCGCCACGGGCATGGATGCGGCCGAGGAAACGGCCGACCCAGCGCAGCGTGTCGTCGCGATCGAGTTCGGGCGTGCGGCCGGGGCGGTTCGGAAACAGCGTATAGCGCACGTCGCCGTCGTGATGCAGCGTGACCCCGTCGAAGGCGAGCGGCGCGACGACGGGGATCTCGGCGTCGGCGAGTTCCTGCGCGAAAGCGTGCTCTTCGAGGATGGCGGCGTCGCTCCAGCGCGCCGCGCGGTAGAACTTCGCGATCACCGCGCTGCCGTCCTCGAGGCCGACGCGGTAGACGCGGTTCTCGTAGCTGTTCAGCGCGAGCAGTCGGCCATTGCTGAGGAGACCGCGCGCGTCGACGCAGTCGAGCACGCGGTCCGGCGTCAGCGTCGAGAACGGTGCGCCGGCCGGCGCGGGCGGTTCGGGCGTGGTGTCGTCGCGCATCAGCGCTTGCGCGCCACGAGCGGCGTGTACCAGTCGGCGACGAGATCGACGAACAGCCACACCAGCAGCGAGGCGACCAGGCCGGCGCGGCCGTAATCGCGGTAGAGCCAGTTCATCGCCAGCAGCCACACCATCATCTCGACCGACAGGATGGGCAGCCGCCACGCCGGCGAAGTGCCGACATCCGCGCCGCAGTGCGCACAGCGGACGCGCCAGAACAGGAGCTTCAGCACCAGGATGGTCGGCTTGCCGCACGCGGGACACGGCCGGTTCAAGGCGTTCATGCCGCGCGGCCCGACGCTGCTGCGTCGTCAGGTGCCGGCACCAGGGCCTCGGTCGCAAGCCCGGCGCGGTACACCGTCACCGCGAACACCAGCATCCATACCGACAGCACGGCGCTCGCGAGGCGCTGGAACAGGCCTTCGTGCGTGCCGGCCGCGATCATGAGCATCAGAAAGACCACTGCCCACACCCCGCAGCCGATGCCGAGCGCCGACAGACGCCGCAGCACGACATAGCGGTTGCCGACGACGCCCCAGTAGATCGCCGCGACGATCATCGCGAAGTAGGCGATGCGCGCGGTGACGTTGTGCAGCACCTGATCCTGCGACGGTCGCAGCGGCTCGCAGCCGGGATCGCAGGCATGGACACCGGCCAGGATGCGCGCGACGCCGGCCAGCGCGATGAAGCCGGCGCCGACCAGCGCCAGCATGTCGAAACGCGACCGCAGACCGAGCACCACCGCGAACGCCACGTAGCCCGCACCCGTCATCATGAAACCCGCATAGCGCATCAGCAGCTCGGTGGGTGCTTCGTGCGCGGCGAGTTCGCTGATGAAATCGGCCAGGTGGCTGTAGTCGGGCGTCAAGGCGCCGCACAGTACGATCATCAGCGCCCAGAGCACGGGCGCCGCGATCCCGCAGGCGAGGCCCAGGCGCGAGAGCAGGGCTGGAAAGTCGGGAGCGGGCATCGTTCGCGCTACGTGAAACAGGCTGCGGAGGCTACCGGACGGGTCCGCCGCTGTCACCCCGGCCGGCGGCGCGTCCGGCGCCGATTGCGTTCGAGCCGGGCTTCCGTTTCATAATGCTGCCCATGACGAGCGTTCGACGCTGAAGCAGTGGATTTCACCGGTTTCGATCCGTTCCGCGAGCCCTATCTCGCCGATCCCTACCCGTTCTTCGCAGCCGCGCGCGCGGCGACGCCGATATTCTTCGACGCCGTGCTCGACCACTGGGTGATCACCCGCCATGCGGACGTGCTCGCCGTGTTCAGGGATCCCGCGACCTATTCCGCCGCGAACGCGCTGGCACCACTGGTGCCGGTGTGCCCGGCAGCCGGCCGGATTCTTGCCGACGGCGGCTTCCGGCCGGTGCCGACGCTGACGAACAACGATCCGCCGGCGCACACGCGCGTGCGCCGGCTGGCGAACATGGCGTTCACGCGGCGACGCGTGGCGGCGATGGCGCCCTTCATCCGCGCGCTCGCGCGGCGCTTCATCACCGAGCGCATGCACGGCGGCGAAGTGGACTTCATCCGCGCGCTCGCCTGGGAGCTGCCGGCGCTCGTGGTGTTCCGCATCCTCGGCATTCCCGACGAGGACGTGCCCGCGATCAAGGCTGGCGCCGAAAGCCGGCTGCTGTTCATGTGGGGACGGCCCACGCCGGACGAACAGGCGAACCTCGCGCAGGGCATGGCGCGCTTCTGGCGCTACGCCGAAGGGCTGGTCGCCGCGCGGCGCGCCGATCCACGCGACGATTTCACCACGGCGCTGATGGCCGCCCGTGACGGCGATGCGCCGGCGCTGAGCGAGCAGGAAGTAGCGACCATCGTCTACGGGCTGCTGCTCGCCGGCCACGAGACGACGACGGGCCTGCTCGGCAATGCATGCCATCGGCTGCTCGCCGAAGACGGCGTGTGGGCGCGGCTGGTGGCCGATCCGGGCCTCATCCCCCAGGCCATCGACGAGGTGCTGCGCATCGATTCGTCGGTGATCGCGTGGCGCCGGCAGAGCACACGGGCGTCGCGCATCGGCGAGGTCGACCTGCCGGCCGGCGCGAAACTGCTGTTGCTGATCGGCTCGGCGAACCGCGACCCGGCCGTCTTCAGCGATCCCGAACGCTTCGATCTCGCGCGCCCGAACGCACGCGATCACCTGTCCTTCGGCTACGGCCCGCATTTCTGCCTCGGCGCCCCGCTCGCGCGACTCGAAGCGACCATCGTGTTCGAGGAACTGTGCGCGCTCAAACCCGCGCTGACGCTCGTGCCTGGTCAGCGGCTGCGCTACCAGCCGAACGTGTCCTTCCGCGGGCCCCTCGCCCTGCAGGTACGGGGCTGATCCGGGACCCGAGGGTGCCGCGTGCATCGACCGCGCGGGCGCCGGCAGGCTAAAGTGCCGGCCCATCCGACTATCAAACGAGACGAGGGATTGCGTCGCATGAACCCATCCATCCTCATGGTCTTCGCAGCACTGGCGCTTGGCGCCTGCGCGAGCAACCAGCCGGTCGTCTACCAGTCGAGCGGCGCCAGCGGTGGCGTCGAAGCCGCGATCGCCGAGTGCAAGCAGCTCGCCGCGAATGCCGGCGCACAGGCGAACACGGGCCTCGGCACCGCGACGCGACGCACCGCCGAAGGCGCCGCGGTCGGCGCGGCGACGGGCGCGATCGGCGGCGCCATCGCCGGCAGTGCCGCGACGGGTGCCGGCATCGGTGCTGCGACCGGCGCGGCGGCGAACCTGCTGCGCACGATGCTCGACGAGCCGGCGCCGAGCCCCGCCTTCCGCGGCTACGTCGAGCGCTGCCTCAAAGAACGCGGTTACGACGTCGTCGGCTGGCAGTAAGCGAACACTCACCTCTCCATCAGCGGGCAAGCACCATGTGGAATTTCGAAACAGACCCTGACTTCCAGCGCAAACTCGACTGGATCACCCACTTCGTGCGTGAGGAAATCGAACCGCTCGATTACCTGTTCCCGAAGGACGAGACCTACAACACCCGCAACGAGGCGCTGATGACCATCATGGCGCCGCTGAAACAGCAGGTGCGCGCGCAGGGGCTGTGGGCCTGTCACCTGCCCCCGGCGCTCGGTGGCGGCGGCTGGGGCCAGCTCGAACTCGCCCTGATGAATGAGATCCTCGGCCGTTCGTTTTTCGCGCCGACGATCTTCGGCACCGCCGCGCCGGACACCGGCAACGCGGAAATCCTCGCCCACTTCGGCAATCCGGCGCAGAAGGCCCGCTTCCTGCAGCCGCTGCTCGACGGTGACATCGTGTCCTGCTTCTCGATGACCGAACCGCAGGGTGGTGCCGATCCGAACGTCTTCACCTGCCGCGCCGAGCAGGATGGCAAGGGCTGGGTGCTGCGCGGCGAAAAGTGGTTCGCGTCGAACGCGCGCTGGGCCGAGTTCCTGATCGTGATGGCGGTGACCGATACCACGGTGCCCATTCATCGCGGCGCATCGATGTTCATCGTGCCGACGAACACGCCCGGCGTGCGCACGATCCGCAACGCCGGCATGGCCTTCGAACAGCCGGAGCACGGCGCCCACGCGTATCTCGCATTCGACGACGTGCGCCTGACCGACGCCGATCTGCTCGGCCAGCCCGGCGAGGCGTTCAAGATTGCGCAGACCCGCCTCGGCGGTGGCCGCGTGCATCATGCAATGCGTACCGTCGGCCTCGCCCGGCGCGCCTTCGAGGCCGTGTGCGAGCGCGCGCAGAGCCGCCAGACGCAGGGCACGCTGCTCGCGCAGAAGCAGATGGTGCAGGACACCATTGCCGAACTGTGGCTGTCTATCGAGCAGTTCCGGCTCCTCGTGCTGCAGACGGCGTGGAAGATCGATCGCTACCAGGACTACAACCGGGTCCGCGGCGACATCGCCGCCGCCAAGATTCTCAGCGAGCGCGTGATGGTGGAGGCGGCCAGCAAGGCCATCCACCTGCATGGTGCGCTCGGCGTCTCCAACGAAATGCTGTTCGGCGAGTGGCTCCTGTGGGGGCACGCGCTGGGTCTCGCCGACGGCCCGACCGAGGTGCACAAGATCACGCTCGCGAAGCAGTTGCTGCGCGCCAGTCCGGCAGCGGTCGATGGCTTCCCGTCGCAGCACGTGCCGGCCGGTGCCGCCCGCGCAGCCCGCAAGTACGCCGCCGCACTGCAACTGCCGGGTCACCGGCGCGGCTGGGTGGGCACCGGATCCGACTGACGCCTGCTGCGCGTCAAAGGCCCGTCAGGCAGCGCCCGGCCGGGCGCTGCCCGCTTTCACACGTTCAAGATGTGAACCAGTTCCGCTTTTGCGGAAATGGGGTAGTCCGAGTTTGGTATGTGGGTGGCGGGGTCAGCCCTCCTAGACTCGGCCAAGGGTCCGGGAAGGGCCCCGAACGAACTACCCCGAATACAAGACTGGCACGGCGGCCCACGCCCGAACCACCCATGAGCGCAGCACCGTCATCATCGACGGCCGGCGGCCATGCGCCGATTGAAATCGGCGATGCCTTCGCCCGGCTGAATCCGCACGCCGCGCCGGCTGGTGCCACACCCCCGCGCTTGTGGCAGCGACTCGCCCAGATCGGCACCGGCCACGCGCTGTACGCCACGTTCAACTGGGTCTTCGACAACATCCTCTACGTCTACGTCGTCTACACGCTCGGCGTGCTGCGCGGCGGTGCGCTGATGATGGCCGCCTCCTTCGTGCAGTGCGCCGTCACGCTGATCGTCTACCAGCGCATGCGCATCGATTGGGTCGGCACCGGGCTGCTCGCGGAAATCAGGGCGAAACCCACGCGCACGAGGGTGGAGAACGCGCTGGTGTGGGCGAGCAACCGCCATCCCGGCGTCATTTTCACCCTGCTCTGCGTGTTCCAGGACCCGTTCATCACGGCGGCCTATTTCAAGCAGGGCAGTTTCGGGCGACTCAGCCGGCGGGACTGGGCGATTTTCGTCGCCGCCGTGCTGGTGTCGAACCTGTACTGGATTTTTGTCGCGTCACTGATCGGGCAGGCCGTTGCCGTCCTGTGGCGTTTCATCTCCGGATTCTGGAGCTGAATACATGAGTGTCTACCGCCAGGAAGATCCGGCAGCGCTGACGGCCAGTCGCGAGCGCTTTGCCTCGTACGTCTATACGCCGCTCGACCAGGTCGTCGAGACCTGGCGCCGCCGCCACAGCGGCCTGTTCTCCGCGCTGCCGCACGAAACGGCGGCTGGCGCCACCGTGCCCGCGGTCCTGCGTGGCCCGGGCCCGGTCGGCGTGCTGTGCCGGCAGGTCGGCACGCCGAACTATGAAACCCGCCGGGTCATCCGCCTGTGCGCGCAGCATGGCATCCGGCTGGTGATCTGGGAGTACCACCACGATCGCTTCGTGATGGAGAACCGCGACAAGTACGCGCTCGGCAGGCTCGGCTTTTACGGCGGGCTGGGCCGCAACGGCGGCCGCCGGCTCGAATACGTGCGGATCTTCGACGTCGATGCGATGAACGGGCGCGCCTTCGACCAGATCCAGACTTTCCGCGGCGAGAGCCTGATCGAGTTCCATCATCGCCTGCTGGCGGCGGAATGCCCCGAACTCGGCAACGACGCGCTGTTCGACGGCTCGGCGTGGTTCGGTTCGCATGGCGGTTCGGCCCGGCTCTATTACCCGGCGTTCGTGTCGCTGTTCCTGCGCCATGCGATCCTGTTCGAGACCTTCGTGCTGCAGGAAGAGGCCGAGTGCGAGTTCACGCGCGAAGTCTTCCTGCCGGTGTTCCAGGCGCTCTACCAGAAGACAGGCATGAAGCCGCTGGTCGTGGCGGCGGAACGCGAAGACTGGGAGGGCGACGATTTCTGGCACCTGTACCCGGAGCCGCTGCGGCGTCACCTTGGCCCGTACCGGGTGCGCGATCAGGTTGCCGTCGATACGGGGCTCAACTGGGAGACGCCCGCCGATCGCGAAGCGCGGCCCATGCTGGCCCGGCGCGGCGGCGCCTATGCCCTGCCACCGCTGCCGCGCGACGCCACCCTGCCGCGCGCCGTCGGCGCCGACGACAACTGAAGGACCGGTCACGACGTTCGGGGACAACGTCCCCGCCCACTCAGACCGCGTTGACCCGCGCCGGCGCGGCGGCCGCTTCGCCCGGCACCAGCGTCAGGCGTGGCAGGCGCGCCGTGCTCTTCAGCAGCTGGCGCGTGCTGTCGGCGGATTCCGGGCGCCCGAAGTAGTAACCCTGTCCGTAAGTGCAGCCGAGACGCTGCAGATGCGCCAGCTGCTCCACCTTCTCGATGCCTTCGGCGACGACGTCGAGGTCGAGCGCGGTCGCGAGGCTGATGATGGCGCGCACGAGCTCCGAGCCGTCGTTCTTCTTCAGGCTGTCGATGAACGAGCGATCGATCTTCAGGATGTCGATCGGGAAGCGGTGGACATGACTCAGCGATGAATAGCCGGTTCCGAAGTCGTCGAGCGCGATGCGCACGCCGAGCTGCTTGAGCCGCGTGAGCTGATCGATGGCAGCCGGCACGTTGTGCATCAGCACGCTTTCGGTGATTTCGAGCACCAGCACCTGCGGCGGAATGCGCAGGGCTTCGATCACGTGCCGCACTTCGCCAACCAGATCGGTATGTTCGATCTGCCGTCCCGAAATGTTGATCGCGATATGCTGCAGGCGTTCCGGCTTGATCGTCTGCAGCCAGTCGACCGCGTGACGGCAGGCCTGTTCGAGCATCGAACGGCCGAGGCGCTCGATCAGTCCGCTGTCTTCGGCAATCTGGATGAAGGTCGCGGGCGCCAGCAGGCCCCGCACCGGATGCTGCCAGCGCACCAGTGCCTCGAAGCCGACGATCTCCGACGTGCGCAGGTCGACGATCGGCTGGAAGAACGGCACGAATTCCTTGCGATCGAGCGCGCTCGCCATCTCCATTTCGAGATCGACCGTCTGCATCACGCTCGCATACATCGCCGGCTCGAACACTTCGAAGCAGCGCTTGCCGCGCGCCTTCGCGCGATACATCGCGAGATCGGCGTTGCGCATCAGCTCCTGCGGCGTGATGCCGCGTTCGGCGCGCGCGATGCCGAGACTCGCCGACAGCGTCAGCTGGCGGCCGTCGATGTCGTAAGGCGCTGACAGCGCATCGACCAGGCGCCCGGCCAGACTCTGGATGTAACCGTCATTGGCGTCGCCGGTGATCAGCAGCGCGAACTCGTCGCCGCCGAGGCGCGCCACGGTGTCGCCGCTGCGTGTCGCGCGGATCAGGCGGCGGGCAGCGATCGCGAGCAGCTTGTCGCCCGCCTCGTGCCCGAGGCTGTCGTTGATCTTCTTGAAGTTGTCGAGGTCGGCGAAGATCAGGGTCGGATACGGTTCGCGACCTGAGGCCTTCGTCAGCGCGATGCCGAGCTGTTCGTTGAACAGGTTGCGGTTCGCGAGCAGCGTCAGGGTGTCGGTGAAGGCCAGGTGCTTCAGTTCGTCTTCGAGGCGCTTGCGCTCGGTGATGTCGCGCGCGTTCAGCACGAGCCCGCTCACCGTCGGATCGCCCAGGAGGTTGGAGCCGACGACTTCGACGTAGGTCCAGTCGCCGTCGCCCGTGCGCAGCCGCCATTCGACCGGGCCGGTCAGCGATGGATCTTCGCTGAGATCGCGGCAGAAATGGCGCACGTCGTAGACGTCGGCCGGGTGCACGATTTCGATCAGCAGTTTGCCCGGCAGCGCCTCGACCGGAATACCGAGCAGTCGCTCGATCGACGGCGTGACGAACGTCACGCGCGCGTCGTCACTGACCACCAGCACGAGATCGGAGGAATTCTTGACCAGCGACGTGTAGCGCGCTTCGGTCACGCTCGCCGCCTGCAGCGCGGACAGTTCCGCATTCTCGCGATTCGCAAAGATCTGGCGCGCGACCACGAGCCCGGTGATCACCATCGCGATGGTCGACAGCACGCCGTCGGCTTCGAAGAACTCGCCGCGGATCTCCCACATCAGCAGCGCATAGATGCCGGCGACGGTCAGATAGGGCATCACCTGGAAGGCGTACGGGCCGGCCTGCGTGCCGACGCTGCGTTGCTCGCCGCCGGCGGCCAGCACGTATTGCAGTGCCGATGCCGCCGTCATCAGCACGAAGCTCGCGAGAAACGCGAGGTCGGCCAGGCCGCCACTCGCATATTCGTCTTCGAGCGCCGGCACCAGGAAAATCAGGTCGCCTGCGGTCATCGCGACGCAACTCGCCGCGATCAGCGTCAGCGGCAACGGAAACGCTGCCGAGCGACGCTTCAGGATGGCGGAGACGACGGCCAGCAGCAGCATCACGTCGGCCACCGGGTAGGCGGCGCTGACCGCGAAGCCGAGCAGGCCGTGTTCGGAATCGAGCTCGACGTGGCGGAGCGCGAAATACCATAGCGCACCGACGATGCTGACCATCGCGGTCGCACAGTCCAGCGCGAACTTCGCGCGGTCGCGCGGCGTCGGGAGGCGCTCGGACAGGCAGACGATCGCGTAGATCGCGAGCGGGTAGTACGGCAGGAAGAAGGCATCGGCGAGCGAGGGGAACGGATCGACCTCGAGGATCCCCTCGTAGACATTCCAGGTGCAGCTGCCACAGAAGTACAGCAGGAATCCGAGACTCATCGCGCGCCAGCCGCGCTGCTGGCGCGGCGTCAGCGCCGGCAGCCGCGACACGCGCCAGCTGAGCCACGCAATCAGGGGCAGGATCGGGGTGTCGTAGCAGAAGCTGAACACCGTCTCCACCACCTGGCCGCCCCAGCCGAGCGCGAGCCACGAGCAGTACAACGCAGCCCAGACGAGGACGGCGGCGGTCGCCCGGATGCCCCAGTCGTCACGCCAGTCAGTCCGCTCGGCCGGCGCATCGAGCGGGCAGGCGGCACGCGGCATCAAGTCTCCGCTTGCATCCATCGGCATGGTTTCCGGTCCTTCAACGTTGGGCGACGTCTCCGAGGCGCGGGTCAGTGTTCGATGGGGGTCGCTGTGCGCCCCCGGCTCGTCAGGCGAGTCTGTCGAATGTGCAGATCACTGGCCGCGGTCTCGTTGTCAGGGATATCGCACTTTGCATGCCAAGCTTGAGTCGGGCTTTGTCTGATGCAGGTATCGCCGGCTCGGGGGCATTTCTGCAGCGAATTCAGCGATCGTGGGCGGCGTCCGGCGGGGTCTCGCGCTGGTTCTCTGACGGGCGCCGCGGGGTCGCGCCAGAAATCCAGCGCCAATCCAGCGCCCGCCAGCGGCGGGGCCGGGTCATTCGGCAGGAGGGCAGGGACACGCGGCGGTGGGGCTCGCCGCGCGGCCGGGGGCTAGCGCTTGCCCGGCGGCTTGCTGAAGCTGCGACGGGCGCCGGGGCCTGCCGGCGGGCGGCCGCCCGGGCCGTCGCGATGCGCCGGGGCATCGCTGCGCGGCGCCCGCGGGCGCGGCGGGCGGCTGCCATCGCGCGCCGCGGCGTCGTTGCCGGGGTCGTCGCCGAGCGGCGCCATGTTGAAGCGGAACTTGCCGAAGCGGACCTTCTTCATGTGCTGTAGCAGGTCGTTGGGCATGCCGGACGGCAGGTCGACGGTCGTGAACTCGTCGAACATGTCGATGCGACCGATGAAGCGGCTCTCGATGCCCGCCTCGTTCGCGATGGCACCGACGATGTGTTTCGGTGTCGCGCCGTGCGCGGTACCGACGTCAATCCGGTAGCGGACCATCGTCACGTCCGGATGGTCCTTCAGCGGGGTGGCGCGCGGATCGATGTCCGGCGTCGCCCTCGGTGCGGCAGGCGCCCGCGGCTCGGGTTCGGACTGTTCGACCGCGGACGACCACGACGGACCGCTCGGCATCGCGGCCGGACGCTGGCGCGGCGGCGGTTCCTGCCGGGCCGGCCGGGCGGGACGTTCTTGCCGCTCTTGTCGATCGGGCCGCTCGGCCGGCGCGTCGGGCATCGGCGGCGGGGCCGTGCTGCCGTCGACCCGCAGCGGACGCTCGCGCTGAACCATGTAGGCCAGTGCGGCGCCGATCCGCGCCGGGTCGACATCATTCTCTTCGGCCATCTCGCGCACCAGTGACTCGAAGTAGTCGATGTCATCGTGCGCAAGATGCTCGGCAACGGCCTGACGGAACTGCGCAACGCGGCGTCCGGCGATCGCGTGCAGCGTCGGCGCCCGCATCTGCTCGATCGGCTGTCGCGTCGCGCGCTCGATGGCGCGCAGCATCCGCACTTCGCGCGGCGCGACGAACAGGATCGCCTCGCCCGTGCGACCGGCGCGACCGGTGCGGCCGATCCGGTGCACATAGCCCTCGATGTCGTGCGGGATGTCGTAGTTCACGACGTGGCTGATGCGCGGCACGTCGAGGCCGCGGGCCGCGACATCGGTCGCGATGACGATGTCGAGCTCCTCGTTCTTGAGCTGCTCGATGGTTTTCTCGCGCTGGGCCTGGTTCATGTCGCCGTTCAGCGCCGCGCACGCGTAGCCGCGCGCTTCGAGCTTGTCGGCCAGTTCGACCGTCGCGGTCTTCGTGCGCACGAAGATCAGCACCGCATCGATTTCCTCGACCTCGAGGATGCGGGTCAGCGCGTCGAGCTTGTGCAGTCCGCCCACCTGCCAGTAGCGTTGGCGGACGGCTTCGACGGTGCTCGTCTTCGCCTTGATCTTGATTTCGCGCGGCTGCTTGAGATGGCGCTGCGCTACAGCGCGGATCGCTTCGGGCATCGTCGCGGAGAACAGCGCGGTCTGGCGCGTCGCCGGCGTGTGTTCGAGGATCCACTGCACGTCGTCGATGAAACCCATGCGCAGCATCTCGTCCGCTTCATCGAGGACCAGCGCCGACAGGTTCGCGAGCGACAGGGTCTCGCGGTTCAGGTGATCCATCACGCGGCCGGGCGTGCCGACGACGACGTGGACGCCGCGCCGCAGCTGGTGCAGCTGCTGGCCCATCGCCTGGCCACCGTAGATCGGCACCACGTGAAAGCCGGGCATGCCGTGCGCATAGCGCTGGAAGGCTTCGGCCACCTGGATGGCGAGTTCGCGCGTCGGCGTCAGCACCAGCACCTGCGGACCGGGCCGCTGCGGATCGATGCGCGCGAGCAGCGGCAGCGCGAAGGCGGCGGTCTTGCCGGTACCGGTCTGCGCCTGGCCGATGATGTCGTGGCCGCCGAGCAGGGCCGGGATGGCCGCGGCCTGAATCGGAGACGGCGTTTCATAACCCAGGGCCTCGAGCGCCTTGAGCATGGTCGGAGGAAGGCCGAGATCGGCAAAGCTGATGACTGAATCGGACATGATGATCGGGGGCCTGGCGGCCGGGGGGCGTTGCGGGCGGGCAGTGTAAACCAGTTGACGACGAAAAAGGGGGGGCTGTCCCGACGGTCGGAGAGTGCCGGACTGGCCGAGCGCACCGGACACCCGGCCCGCGTTGCCCGCTCGGCGGTCCGGGGGAGACGACCCACGCACGGCCCGCAGGCGGTCAGGTCGACCGTGCGCAATGCCGCTGGATCGCAGAAGCGCCCCCCGGCCCCGGCACCTCGCGACAGTCCTCGGAAAATGCAGTTTGCAAAGCTTTACAGGCCGCCCGTCCGCTGCCGGACCCGCAACCATGGTCATTCGCCGTGCTTGACTCTATCGTTCCTGCAACAGCGGTCAGGCTGCAAAAAGCCTGTCGACAGCACTGCGCCCCCCCTGTTCGAAGGGACGGGACGCACTCGAACGGATCTCCTGTCGAACACATCAAGGATGAAGATGACAACACGAAGGGGGCGACGGGCCCGGCATCGAGACTGACCCGCTTGCTCATGAACGCGCGCCTTGGCGGTGGCAAAGGCGAGGCCCGGAGCACGCACCTTGTCAAAGATGGGTCAGCCAGCACACTCGAGCGCGCCGCCTGGGGCGTGGGATCCGGAACAGTCGATTGCACAGCGATTTGAATTCGTCGCCCGGCAGCACGCGACCAGTCTCGCCGTCGCCGACGGCGACGTCAGCCTGAGCTACGGGGAGCTCGACCGGCTGGCGAACCGGATGGCGGGCGTCCTGAGGACGTTGCCGCCAGACTTGAGTTCGCCGGTCGCGATATTTCTGCCGCATGGCGCAGCCCACATTGCCAGTACGCTAGGCGTTCTCAAGGCGGGTGGTTTCTATCTGCCGCTGGATCCGCATGCTCCGGCCGAGCGCAACGAGCAGCTGCTGAGCGAGGCGGCCGCGCGGATCGTCGTCACCGATACCCGACATCACACGCCGGCCACGGCCCTCGCCCGCGAGGGGCAGCGTATCGTCAACATCGATTGCCTGGAGGAGACGGCTGCGGACGGCACGGCAGACCAGCCAGTCGCGCCGACGGCGCTCGCGTACATCCTTTATACGTCGGGCTCGACCGGTAAACCGAAGGGCGTCATGCACACCCACCGGAACGTGCTGCACAACGCGCTGCGCCATGCCGACATCTATGGCATTTCGCCGCTCGATCGCCAGACCCTGTTGTACGCTCCAACGGTTTATGGCGGCCAGCGCGACATGTACAACGCCTTGTTGAACGGTGCGTCGCTGCACGTCTACGCGGTCAAGCAGCAGGGCATGGTGGGCTTGAAGGAGTGGCTCGCTGCACGGCAAATCAGCATTTACTGTTCGGTCACCACCGTGTTCCGGCACCTGTGCGACACCCTGACCGATGCTGACCACTTCGCTCACCTGCGGCTCATCAAGCTGGGCGGCGAAGCGAGCTATCGGACGGACGTGGAACGATTCAAGCGCCATTTCAGCACGGATTGCGTCCTTCATTGCGGACTGGGATCGACTGAAACCGGATTGGCCAGAAGCCTGTTCGTCCACCATTCAACGCCGGTGACCGGCGACACGGTGGCGTTGGGCTATCCGGTCGCCGACATGCAGGTGCTGGTGTGCGATGAAACCGGCAGTCCTGTCGCTGACGGCGTGCTCGGCGAAATCGCAATCAGGAGTCAGTATGTCGCCCTCGGGTATTGGCGCGATCCGGCACTGACCCGAGCCGCGTTCGTCGTCGATCCGGTGGACCCCCGCTTCCGCACGTATTTCACCGGGGATCTCGGCGTCATCGCTTCAGACGGTTGCCTCGAGCATCGTGGTCGGCGGGATTTCCAGATCAAGATTCGCGGCAATCGCGTTGAACCGGCGGAGATTGAGATCGCGCTGCTCCGGCAGCCAGGCATCAAGGAAGCAGCTGTTGTTGCCTGGAAGGCCGAGGGCACTATCGACAAGCTCGTGGCATTTCTGGTCGGACCAGAGGAACGCAGACCGACCACGTCGGCGCTGCACGACGCACTCGCGAAAAGCCTGCCGGCGCACATGATCCCGTCGCACTTCTGCTGGCTCGAAGTCCTGCCGACGCTGCCCAACGGCAAACTCGACCGCAAGACCCTGTCCGTGCGCCGCATGCCGATGCCTATCGAACGGGCGTCAGAGGCGACGCCGCCTCGTACTCCGCTGGAAGCCAGACTGGCCGGGGTCTGGTGTGCCGTGCTCGACACCGAAACAGTCGGTGTTCACGACAATTTCTTCGGACTGGGCGGCGACTCCCTGGCCGCGATGATCTTGCTCACCCGGCTCGACGAGGAATTCGGACTGGACATTTCGCCAGCGACATTCGCCGACAATGCCACCATCGATGACCTTGCGAAGCTGATCGGCGCCAACGACACAAGCAACCGGTTTCCGGTTCTGGTCCCGATCCGGACCAGCGGCACCCAGGCGCCGATATTCTGCGTTCACGGGATCTTCGGCAGTCCGCTGATTCTGCGTTCCCTGGCTCCTCACCTGCCTGAAACGCATCCGCTGTTCGAGTTCGCGTCACCGCGCCTCGATGGACGACCATTTTCATTCGCGTCCCTGGAATCGCTGGCAGCGTTCTACCTGCAGGCAATGCGACAGCAGCAACCGCACGGCCCCTACCTGTTGTGCGGCTTCTCCTTCGGCGGTCTGGTCGCCCTGGAACTGGCGCGGCAGCTTGCGGCTGACGGTGAGCAGGTGACCCTGCTCACCATCATCGACAGCAATCCACCGACCTTCGGCTCAACCGTGGCGCGGGGGGGCACACTGCAGGAGCGCGCCGCCGACATGCTTCGGCAGTTCAAAAAGCTCGGCGTGCGCACCAGTCTTGCCGCGGCACGACGGCAGTTGCGTGAGGCCGCAAAGGAATTGCCGAATCTGTCGACACACCTGCTCGCCCACTGCGGATTCAAAGTGCCTGTGCGCCGACGGCGCGATTATCTCCGCTGGAATCACGCGCGACTGATGCGGGCCTATCGTCCGGAGATTTATGCCGGCAATGTCGACGTGTACTTCACTGCTGCACGGGAACAACGGCTCAAGGAGAACTGGACCACGGCAACCACCGGCGTGGTGAGCTTCTTTCCAATCCCGGGTGAACACTCGAATCTGCACCAGGCACCGTTCGTCGAAGACTTTGCCCGCACGTTCGAGCAGCGTCTTGTCGATGTCGGAGCCGTCATGTCACGCGCGGCGCAACCGCCGCCGCCCGCCTGACGCCGGTCGCTCGAATGTCATATTGGTTCGCGTGCCCTGGGCACGGGGGCGTCTGCCGTTCTGAGCAGGCAGATCTCAACGCTGGCGGGCAGCGTGCAGTCGCGCCCGCTCGGCACCCAGCGTATCCAGCCACGCGCGCCTCGCATCGCGGAAACTCACGCCGAGCTCACGCTCGGCCTTGGCGCCGCTGAACTGCAGATCCATGAAGCCCGCGCGCGCGAGATCGGCGCTGAACAGCACCGGCAGGCCGAGCAGGCGCTGCACCGGCTCGACGAGTGCGCAGTAGGGCACGGCGAGCCACTTCGGCATCCACCACCAGATCTTCTTCATGCCGCCGGGCGTGGTCTGCCACAGGCGAAAGACGTCGCGGACCGGCAACGGGCCGCCGGACAGCAGGTAGGTCTCGCCACTGCGGCCCTGATCGACGCAGCGCGCAAGCGCCTCGCCGACGTCGTCGACGTGCACGAAGGACGGGTGCCCGTCGCCGAAGACGATCGGCGGCAGCCGGCCGCGCACGTACAGGCGGGCAAAGGTGCCGAGCCCGGCGTGATCGCCCGGCCCGATCACGGCCACCGGACAGGCGATCACGAGCGGCAGGCCCTGGCGCTGGAAGCCGAGTGCGATGTCGTGCGCCTCGGTCTTGGTCGCTTCGTAGTGGGAGACCGGCGGCGAGGGCCGCTGCCAGGTTTCGTCGCGAATCTGACCGCCGGTTTCACCGTAATAGAAAGCGGTCGAGACGTAGACGACCCGCGGAATCGCCAGGGCCTGAGCGAGGCCGAGGGTGTGGCGCGTCCCGTCGACATTGATGGCCGTCATCTGCGCGCGCGCCGCGGCGTTGACGCCCATCTCGTACATCCCGGCGTTGTGGATCACCGCGTCCGCGCCGCTCATCGGGGCGCGCATCGAGTCCGGATCGGTGACGTCGCCGCGCGCGAGCGTCGCGCCGAGTGCAGCGATTCCGCGCGCCTCGGCGCTGTCGGGACGGCGCACCAGCGCCGTGACGTCCCAGCCGCGCGCGCGCAGCGCGCGCACCAGCGCGTGTCCGATGAAACCCGTGGCCCCGGTGACGAACACGCGCATGGCTGCCTCCCGTGACTGGCGCGGTGAGTGGGCTAGAGGTTGCTCTTGTGCTGCACGCCGTCGACCGGCAGCATCGCGCCGCTGACCCAGCTCGCCTTGTCCGAGCCGAGAAATACCACGGCGTTCGCGACCTCTTCCGGCTTGCCCATGCGGCCGAACGGAATGCTGCCGACGACCATGTCGTAGAACGGCTGGTTGGTCTTGTGGATGTTGTCCCAGAAGCCGTCCGGGAAATCGATCGAGCCCGGCGCGATGCAGTTCACGCGGATGCCCTTCGGCGCGAGTTCCATCGCCATGCTCTTCGAGTGGCTGATCAGCGCGGCCTTCGCGGCGGCATAGGCGGCCACACCCGGCAGGCTCGCTTCGAGGCCGGAAATCGAACTGATGTTGATCACCGCGCCACCGCCCTGCTGTTCCATCCACGGCGTGACGGTCCACACCGCGCGCACGGCCGCCATGATGTCGACGTCGAAGCTCGCAGCCCAGCCGGCTTCATTGTCGGTGACGCCGAAACCCGACGGATTGTTGACCAGCACGTCGACGCGGCCGAGCGCCGCGTGCGCGGCGTTCAGAAACGCCTGCAGCGATTCCGCCTTGCCGACGTCGCAGGCGGCCGCGAACGCCTTCACGCCGAGCGCCTCGATCGCCTTGCGGGTGTCGTCGAGCGCCTCCGCGCCGCGCGCGCAGACCGCGACATTCGCGCCTTCGCGTGCGAATTCCAGCGCAATCGCGCGGCCGATCCCTTTGCTCGCGCCGGTGACGATGACGCCTTTGCCCTTGAGTCCGAGTTCCATGTGCAGCCCCTCTGTTGCTTCTTGTGTGACGTGTGTGGCGATCGCCTCACGCCGCATCGGCGCGTGCGACCTTCAAAACCGTGCCGTCGACGCCGACGACGCGCACGTGCGTGCCAGCCGGCAAATCGTCGCCGCTCACTTTCCATGAGGTGTCGTCGACGTGCAGCTTGCCGATGCCGTCGACGATGGGCTCGGTCAGCGTGTAACGGCGGCCGACGTAGCTCTGGCCACGCTGATTCAGCGTCGGATGGCTGGTCTGCTCGGGGTGGCGATCGCGGTAGCGCCGCACGAACACGATGCTCGCGATCGACACCAGCGCGAAGCACAGCCACTGCGCCTGCCACGCGAAATCGGGCAGCAGCCACAGCAGTACCGCGGTGACGGCCGCACCGGCGCCGAACCACAGCAGGAAGCTGCCCGGCAGCAGGGCCTCGGCGATCATCAGGACCATCGCCGCAAGCAGCCAGTGCCAAGGCGCGAGCTGGGTCAGGAGTCCGCTCACGGCAGTTTCCGCGCCTGCTGCGCGCCGAGCGCATCTTTGGCGAGTTCGGCGATGCCGCCGAGCGCGCCGAGCACGCCGGAGGATTCGAGCGGCATGAAGATGAGTTTCTGGTTCGGTGCGGAGCCTATCGCCTGCAGCGCCTCGACGTACTTCAGCGCGACGAAGTAGTTGACCGCCTGCACGCTACCGCTGCCGATCGCGTCCGACACCATTTTCGTGGCCTTCGCCTCGGCTTCGGCGAGACGCTCGCGCGCCTCGGCATCCTTGAACGAGGCCTCGCGGCGGCCCTCGGCTTCGAGCACCGCGGCCTGCTTCTCACCTTCGGCCTTCAGAATCGCCGCCTGGCGCATGCCCTCGGCCTCGAGGATCGCTGCGCGCTTCTCGCGCTCGGCCATCATCTGGCGCGCCATCGAATCGACGAGGTTCGCCGGGGGCGAGATGTCCTTGATCTCGATGCGGGTGACCTTGAGCCCCCACGGATGCGTGGCTTCGTCGACGACCGACAACAGCCGCGAATTGATGACATCGCGCTTGGACAGCGACTCGTCGAGATCCATCGAGCCGAGCACGGTGCGGATGTTCGTCATCGTCAGGTTCAGCACCGCGTGCTCGAGCTTGCTGACTTCATAGGCGGCCCGCACGGAGTCGAGCACCTGGTAGAACACCACGCCATCGACCTTGATCACTGCGTTGTCGCGCGTGATGACTTCCTGCGACGGCACGTCGAGCACCTGCTCCATCATGTTGATGCGGCGCCCGATGTTGTCGATGTACGGAATGATGACGCCGAGGCCCGGCCGCAGCGTCGTGCGATAGCGTCCGAAGCGCTCGACGGTCCACTCATACCCCTGGGGCACCATTTTCGCGCCCTTGTAGATCGTGACGCCGACGAGCGCCACGAAGCCGAGGATCAACATCCCGCTGAGTTCCATGCCAGGCCTCCGATGATGCGCGACGAAGGCCGCGCCTGGCGGCCTATTCTACCGGTCGCGGGCGGCAGGGCGAGGGGCGGCGCGCTGTCTGTCAGCGGGCCCGGACGGTCAGGGGGCGGCGGGCTTCGAGGAGGGCGACGTGGTCCTGGTACCAGTGCGCGCACCGGGCGTGAAAGGCACCGGCTTCGGCCGCCGCCTCGTCTGCCGAGTTCACGCAGTGATGTTCGATGTGGCGATGCTCATGCCCGCACACCGCACACTGCTGTACCCACTCGAATTCCAGCTCCGACATTGCACACTCCCGGCTTGCCTGTTGGCGTGGCGACAGTGTGCGCAAGTGGCTGCCGGCGGCGCCAGAGCGCAGGTGTTAAAGATCTGCGTGGCGCGTAAAACATTGATGCGCACGAGCTCAGGCGAGCACGCGTCTGACCGTCGCCTCGAGCACGGCCTGCTGCGCGAGCAGATCGCGTGCGGCGGCGAGCTGGTTCGTCGCGCGCGCGAGATTGTGATCGCCGCGCGTCGCATGGCGCGCCGGCGTCCAGCCGAAATAGCTTTCGTGCAGCGCGTCCGCGGCGAAGCGCGCGGCGAGTTCGAGATAGATCGTGGCCGTCGCCGGCACCACCGCCGCGCGTTCGTCTGCGGTCATGAAGCGCCGGCCTTCGCGCGCGTAGCCCTCGAGCGCCGCATCGAACAGCGCCGCCGAGAACGACGCCACCGGTGCATCCTCGGCGCCGGGATTGCACCAGGAACGCAAGGCATCGCCGAGTTCGTAGGCGAGTGGCGCGCGTGCGAGCGTATCGAGGTCGACCAGGCACAGACCACGGCCGGCGGCGTCGAACAGCAGGTTCGAAATCTTCGGATCGCCGTGCACGAGGCGCAGCGGCGTCAGCGCAACGGGCGGCAGCGCGCGGAACGCCGCACCGATGGCCGCGGCCAGCGCCGCCACGGCCGCCGCATGCCGATGGTCGCGGTGGGCGTCGAGCGCCGCTTCCAGCGCGGCGAAATGCCGCTCGGGGTCGTGCACGGGCTGGCGCGCATGCGGCAATGGAGTCGTCCAGCCGGCCAGCGCCGCATGAAAGCGCGCGAGCAGGTGCCCCGCTTCGGCCGCCAGCGCCGGGCTCGTCACGACCTCTGTGCTGTGCCCGTCGACGAAGCTCAGCACCCGCCAGTGCCGGTCCTCGACGGTGATCCAGGCCCGCGCGTCGGGCGCGCGCAGCAGGCGCGGCGTGATCAGCCCCTGCCCGGCCAGGGCCTGCGTGACGACTTCGAGGTTCAGATTGACCTCCGGCGCGAACACCGGGTGCAAACGCTGCAGCACGCAGCGCCGGCCGCCGGGCGCATCGACGCGAAACGTCGCATTGATGAGGCCACCGGTCAGCGGCGTCAGCACGGCATCGTCGAGGCCGTGACAGTGCAGGACGGCACGGGCCTGGCGCGTGAGGGAGTCGTCCGTCGGTGTCATCGACAAGTGGCTCGGTCGGCGGCGGTGCGCGATTGTACACTGCGGTCCATGGCTCACCTCGCTGTCACCGCTCGCGCGGCCGCGTGGCCGGCGCTGGCCGCCGCTGCGTGGCTGCTCGCCGGCTGCTCGACCCTGGCGCCGCCCGGGCGCGCCGCGGACACGGTCGCCTGCACCGACCTGTTCGCGCAGGTCGACGCGCGTGTCGAGCGCGCGGGCGTGCGCGATGCGGACAGTGCGGAACTGCCGGGCTTCGCGTTTCTGCGCATCAACCGGCTGCTCGCGAGCCTCGGCGCCACGGCGGCCGACGATCCCGCCCGGCGCGCGGCGTGGCTCGAGCAACTCGCGGCGCTCGACGCCGATGGTCGCGCCGTCGAAATGGCGGCGCTGGATGCGGCACCCGCCGCGCGGCGCGCGCAACTCGACGCGCTGAATGGCTGCCGGCAGACGCTGGTGGCCGCCGTGGCCCGCGATACGCAGGCCCTCGCACGTCTGCGGGACGTCGCGCGTGTGCCGGATGCCTACAGGACCTGGCAGCGCGTGCTCGGCCTGTATCCGCTGGCAGCGCTCGCCGCGCGGCCCGGCGTGGCGCGCCTGCAGCGCGACGAGATGCCGCGCGCCGTCGACTGGCAGACGCCGCCGCCGAACAGCCGCGTGTATGGGTTGCCGGTGCCCGCGCCGGGCGCATCGGCACCACTGCCGCGCGATGTGCTCGACCTGCCGACGCCGGACGCGGCGACGCTCGCCGCCCTGCTCGAGCGCCATGCGCCAACGTGGATCGTCGACACCGCCGGCGCGGCCGATGTGCCCGGCGCCATCGGGCGCGATGGTGACACCATCAGCGTCGATACCGCGGCGCCGACCGTCTATTCATACCCTTCGTACACGCGATTCGATGGCCGCGTGCTGCTGCAGTTGAACTATGTCGTCTGGTTTGCCGAGCGGCCCGTCAGCGGCCCGTTCGATCTGCTCGGCGGGCCGCTCGACGGGCTGACCTGGCGCGTGACGCTCGATGTGGATGGCCAGCCGCTCGTCTTCGACACCATGCACAACTGCGGCTGCTATCACCTGTGGCTGCCCACCGCGCGACTGCAGGCGCGGGCCACCGCGCACGACAGCGCCGAACCGCCCTGGATCCCGTTCAGCGTCGATGGCGCCCGGCGGCTCGCGCTGCATCTCGCCGCCGGCACGCATTACGTGCGCGCGGTCGGCGCGGCCCCGGCACACGCAGACACGACGCTCGCGCATCGGCCGTACGACGATCTGCGACGGCTGCCCCAGGCGCACGGACGCACGCGCAGCCTGTTCGCGCCCGATGGACTCGTGCACGAATCCCGCCGGCCGGAACGCTGGGTGCTGTGGCCGCTCGGCGTGCCCTCGGCCGGCGCGATGCGCCAGCGCGGCCATCACGCGACGGCCTTCGTCGGCACGCGCCACTTCGATGACGCCACCGCGATCGAACGTTACTTCGAGCGGGCGTCGCCCCTGCTGGACGGAGGTGTACCGGAAAGACACGGAGAAGCAGTCCGCTGACGACGCGTCCGGCGTGCCCGGACCGCGCTCGTCGGCGTTGCGCTCAGTCGCCGGGCTGGCGGTAGCCGACGCCGGTCAAATCGGCTTCGAGCCGCGCGACCTCCGCGCGCAGGCGCTCGACCTCGGCTCTGAGCTGATCGCGATCACGCCCGATGCGGGTGGTTTCGGAGAGTGCCTCGAACGCCGAGCGCTCGGCACGATCGGCACGTTCGAGCGCCGCGCTGCGCTGGTTGCTGAGATCTTCCTCGAGGCGCGACGGGCCCATCGTGCGGCGCCAGAAATTGTTGACCAGCGACCACGTCGGCCATTCCGGCTCCGCGGTGCCCACGCGTTCGCGCAGCACCGCGTATTCGCCGCGATTCATGTGCGACAGCGCCGCGTCCTTCAGGAACTCGAGCAGCGCTTCGTCGCCTTCCCGCATCGACTTCGGGTCGTAATGCGTGACCATCGCATACAGGGTCCTGGCTTCCCAGAAACCCGACTCGTCGTCATCGAAGTCGATATTCATGCCGTCGCCGCCTCTTGCGCGCCGCCGTCAGAACGTGAACTGCGGCAAATCCATGGCGTCGATTGTCGCTTTTTCGCCGGCGTGCGTCACCACACCGACCACGCCGCGCGCCGGTTGGAGGTAACGCGCCGCGACGGCGCGCAGGTCATCGACCGTTGTCGCGAGCACCTGGCGGCGGAACTGCGCGCGGAAGTCGGCGCTGCGTCCGTGCAGTTCACTGTAGTACCAGTGCACGGCGGCACCGGCCGGCGAACGCGGCTTGTCGAGCCCGCGGATGACGCCGAGGATCGCTTCTTCGAGCAGCGCGCCGGGCGCCGGTGTCGCGAGCCAGTCGAGCGCACGATCGAAATCGGCGAGCGTCTCGACCAGGCGCGGATCGCGATAGGAGTAGAACGAGAACGCACCGCTGTCCGAATCGAAGCTCGCGCCGCCGCCATAAGCGCCGCCGCGCTCGCGCACCGCCGGATGCAGGAAACCGTCGGTCAGGTAGCGCGCCAGGACCGCCAGCGCCGGCGCATCCGGATCGCCCTGCGGCACGGCCGCGTAGGCCTTCGCGCAGAAATTGACGTCGGCATTCGCGAACCATGCGCCACCGCGCGCCGCCGGCGGCGCCGGCAGTTGAGCGAGGAGGGCCGGGACGCCGGCGGTGGCCGCGCGCGGCACCTGCGTCAACGCCTCGCGCGCAGCGGCGAGCGCGTCGTCCTCGCCGACCAGCAGCACCTCGCACGGCGCCGCCACGAGTTTGGCGTGCAGTGCGCTGAAGCGCGCGAGCAGCGCATCGGCCGCCGCGTCGGAGTCGCGCACCGCGTCGTCGAGCGCCTGCATCGCGAGCACGTGTGCCGGACCATCCCATTCGTCGGCCAGCCAGCCGGCACTCGACAGGCCGCGCATCGCGCCGTGCATCGCAAGCGAGTGGCCGCGATCGGTGATCGACAGTTCGAGATCGGCGCGCGACTGGGTCAACAGCTCGCGCAGGCGCTGGCGCTCATCGAGCCGCACCTGCGGCAGGATCTCGGTCAGCACCTGGATGAGATCGGCGGTCTTGCGCTTCAGGCCCTTGGCCGTGACGATCAGGTGGCCGCGTGCGCGGCCGGTATCGCGCAGGGCACTGCGGATCGAGGCGCTCGCGCCGAACTGCCCGAGGCGCGCCCGACGCGCCTGGGTATCGAGGTAGCTTTCGCCGCCGGTCCCCAGATCGGTGAGGTAGCTGGCCAGCAGCGACAGCGTCGAGAGTTCGTCGGCCGACAGCGCCGGCAATTCGAGTGCGGCGTGCGCCGTGACAATGCCGTTCGTGCCGCGTCGATAGCTGTGGGTAGGCCAGCCGCCGGTCGCGGCGCTGTCGCCGACGATGGGCGCTTCACCTGCCGGCACGTCGGCGAGCGTGATGCGCGGCAGGATGTCGGGATCGTCCTGGCGCGCCTGGTGCACCGCGAGCGCCGCGGCCGCCGCCCGGATTTCGTCCTGCTCGGCCGGGGTCAGCCTGGCGTGCAGGGCCACGAGCCGCGCCTGCTCGGCCCGGCGCTCCGCGTCCCGCTTGCCGCGGTCGGGCGTCATGATCACCTGCACGCGGTGACCGTTCGCGCGCAGGTTGCGTTCGATCAGTTCACGCGCGAAGCCCGGTTGCGCGGCTTCCGTGCGCAGCGCCGCGAGCAGCGGGTCGATGTCGAGCAAGGCCGCTGGATCGCGACGGTACATCGCGCCGGGCATCACGCGGCTCATCAGCTGCAGACCGTACGGATAGCCATCGCCGCCGACATCGCGCTGCGCCATCTCGATGCGGTCGAGTGCCGCTTCGACGACCGCAGCCTCCACTCCGTCGCGCGCGACACGTTCGAGCACGCCGAAGATGCCCTGCTCCAGCGCCTGCGCATGCACGGGGTCGCTGCCCTCGACGCCACAATAGAACGCAAGCTGTCGGGCGGAGTCGTCGATGCCGCACAGTTCCGACGGCGCGCGCGCCAGCTCGGTGGTTTCGAGGAAATGGCGCAGCGGCGACGCGCTGTGTTCGAGCAGGATGCCGGACAGGATGTGCGCTTCGAGCATCGCGCGCGGATCGCCCGTCTCGCCGAGCAGCCAGCCCCAGACGATGTGGGTGCCCTGCGCTTCGTCTTCGGCATCGTCGACGGCGTAGTGCACGACGCGGGAGCGTGGCGCCGGCAACGGCGGCTGGAGCTGGCTGACAATCGTCTCGGCGACGGGCGTGAAGCGATCGAGCGCGAGCGAGGCGAACTTCGCCTGGTGCTCGATCGGATCGAAACAGCCGTAGGTCATGAACACCGACTGCGTCGGGTGGTAGTGGCGGGCATGAAAATCGCGCAGCGCCTGGTGGGTGAGGCTCGGGATCTCGGCCGGATCGCCACCGCTGTTGTAGCGGTAGGTCGTCTGCGGGAAAAGATCGGCTTGCAGGTGATGCCACAGCTGGGAGATCGGCGAACTCATCGCGCCTTTCATCTCGTTGTAGACGACACCCTTGTAGACCAGCCCCTGCTCCGGGTGCTCGCCGTCGGCGAAATCGACGCGGCAGCCTTCCTGCGCGAAATCCAGTGCGTCGAGGCGCGGGAAGAACACCGCGTCGAGATACACCTGCAGCAGGTTGTCGAAGTCCTTGCGGTTGCGCGTCGCGAACGGGTAGGCCGTGCTGTCGCTGCTGGTGAACGCGTTCATGAACGTGTTCAGCGAGCGTCGGAGCATCATGAAGAACGGATCGCGCACGGGGTAGCGCTGGCTGCCGCAGAGTGTCGTATGTTCGAGGATATGGGCGACCCCGGTCGAATCACGCGGGATCGTCGGGAACGAGACCATGAACGCGTTGTTGTCGTCGTCACAGGCCAGGTGATAGTGCCGCGCGCCGGTTGCGGCATGCCGCCAGGCCTGGAATTCCAGGTTCAGCGTCGCAATGTGCCGCCGTTCGAGCAGTTCGAAACCGTGCTGATTCATGCGTGTGGGCTCTCTTGATTGTCGTGCATACGTTGTAACACCGCGTCCAGTTCGCGCAGCGACGCGATTTCGGCATGGGCCCGCCGCCGCTCGTCGGGCCACGCCCGCGCGTCGCGGTTGATCCACACCGAGCGCACATTCGCGCGATGGGCGCCTTCGATGTCATACCAGGGCTCGTCGCCGATGTGCAGCATCGCGTCCGGCCCGATGCCGGCGCGCGTCATCGCCGCTTCGAACATCGCGGGGTCGGGCTTGCTGGTGCCGGTGTCGGCCGGCGACAGCGCAAACTCGAAGTAATGGGCGACGCCGGCGCGCACGAGATCGGTATTGCCATTGGTCAGCGCAACCAGCCGATAGTTGCGCCCCAGATCGCGCAGCACCGCATCGACTTCGTCGTACAGCGTGACGGTGCTGCGGACCTCGAGAAACACTCCGACCGCGGTGACCGCCAGCGCCGGGTCGTAACCGTAGTCGGCGCACAGCGCTTCGAGCGCCGCGATCCGCAGCCGCGTGAAGTCATGGGCCAGCGCCGGCTCCTCACGCGCGAGCTGGCGGCGCCGGGCCTGGAGTTCCTCGACGGTATGGGCGGCGGCGATCCGGGGCAGATGACGCGCGACCCATTCGTGCTGGATGCGCTCGGCGCGCACGAGCACCGGCCCCGCGTCCCACAGCGTGTCGTCGAGGTCGAAGCTCAGCAGTTCGATCACGGCCGGATCGAAATGCGGGCGGACAATGCGATAATCAAGCGCATGCGCCCAGGCTGCTTCGCGCACGGGTCGCCAGTCCGCTTAATCGCAGGTCGGAGTTCAATCATGCCCTCTTTTGACGTCGTGTCCGAAATCGATGCTCACGAACTGACCAATGCCGTCGACCAGACGAACCGGGAAATTGCCAACCGGTTCGACTTCAAGGGCTCGGGTGCGCGGGTCGAGCGGGAGGAGTACGTGCTGACGATCATCGCCCAGGCCGAATTTCAAGTGAAGCAGGTGGTGGAGATACTACGCCTGAAGGTCGCCAAGCGCGGCATCGACGTGGTGTGCCTCGACGAAGGGGACATCAGCACCAACGTCGCCGAGGCCCGCCAGAAGATCACGGTGCGCCACGGTCTCGACCAGGAGTTCGCGCGCAAGGTCGTCAAATGCATCAAGGAGTCGCAGGTCAAGGTCACCACCCAGATCCAGGACGAACAGGTGCGCGTGACCGGCAAGAAGCGCGACGACCTGCAGGCCGTGATCGCGGTGCTGCGCAGTGCCAGCATCGGCCTGCCGCTGCAGTTCACGAACTTCCGCGACTGACATGTTCGGACAACCCGACGCCGTCAGCGAACATCGCTTCCGCTGCCCCTACTGCGGGGAGGCGATCACCTTCCTGCTCGACACCTCGGCCGCCGGCGAGTCCTATATCGAAGACTGCGAGGTCTGCTGTCAGGCCATCGAAGCGAGCTTCGAGGTCGACGCGGACGGCGCGATCGCGCGCTTCGTCGCGCGTCGCCTCGACGACTGATCGCGCATGCGGGACGCATTCTGGTTGCTCGTCACCATCGGTGCGATAGCCGGGCTGTGGTCGTGGAGCACGAGCGGCCGCGAGCGGGTGCTCGCGGTGGTGCGCGAAGTCTGCGGGGATCTCCGGCTGCAGAGCCTCGACGACAGCGTCGTGCTGCGCGGCCTGCGTCTGCTGTGGACCGCGGACGGCCTGCGCCTCGGTCGCACCTACCGCTTCGAATTCACCGTCGACGGCAGCGCGCGCTATACCGGCGACGTTGGCCTCGCCGGCTCGGCCCTGGCGTGGGTCAGGGTGGGTCATCCACAGGGTGACATCCACATCGACGTCGCGACCCTGCGCGCGCGCTGAGGGCCGGGCGAACCGGGCCTCCCGGCGTCCAGCCCGCCCCGCCGCCGGCTCAGTCGTCGCGCAGACGCGAGGCGAGTTCTTCGATCAGGGCCTGGTCGTGCGCCTTCGCCGCGTCGCGGGCCTTCTGCGCCCGCTTCTTGATGCGTTCGAGGTGCGCCTTCTGGTTTGCGAGCATCTGGGTCTGCGCAGGCACGGCGTGCTGCGATTCCTGTTCGCGCAACCAGGTCTCGACTTCCTGTTCGAAGCGATTGCGCGTGATCGCTTCTTCGTGGCGGTGCTGCTCGAGGTCGCGGGCATGGGCGCGCGCCGCCGCTTCCATGCGAGCCTGATCGGCTTCGGCCGCCGCAATCTGCGCGCGCGCCGCTGACAGCTCTTCTTCGATGGCGACGAGGTCCGAGGCCAGCTGGGCCTGCGCGCTCTGGTCCGCTGCGCTGCTGCGTGCTGCTGCCAACTCGGCGATCTGCTGTTCGGCGTTCTGTTGCGTGCGCAGCGCCTGCTCCTTGGCCGCCTGGGCTTCGAGCAGCGCTTCGCGCAGCTGGCGGCCCTCGGCCTCGAGACGCGCCCGCTCGGCTTCCAGCTTCGCCTCTTCCTTCTCGCGCAGCTTCTGGTGCGACTGCTTGTACTCGAACACGATGCGCTCGGCTTCTTCGGCCGCCGCGATGCGCGCCGCCTCCGCCGCGGCCTTTTCGCGCCGCGCGCGTTCGAGTTCCTCGGCATTGCGCGCGAACTCGGCTTCCAGCCGGCGCCGTTCGGAATCGACCTTGGCCTGGATTTCCTCGCGCAGCTTGCGCTCGAGTTCGATCTGGCGCTGCTGGCGCAGTTCGGCTTCCTGCGCGCTCACCAGCCGTGCGGCTTCGACTTCGGACTGGATGCGCTGGGCTTCGGCGAGCCGTTGCTTGGCGGCCTGGGAGTCCGCTTTAAGGCGCTCGCGTTCCTCGGCCAGCTGCAGTTCGGCGGCTTCCTTCATGCGCTGCAGACGGGCGAGCTCCTCGGCCTGCCAGGCGTAGCTTTCCTCGAGTTTGCGCTCCTCTTCCCGCATCCGGCGTTCGGCTTCGGCCTGCATCTCGCGCAGCCGCTCTTCCTCGGCCTGACGCCGGGAATTGGCCTCCGCTTCGGCCTGCAGCTTCTCGCGCTCGAGTTCTTCCTTGAGCCGCTGCATTTCCTCGACCGCGCGGCGGGCGCGCTCGGCTTCGTCGGCGAGGCGCTGCTGTTCTTCCTGCACGCGCCGCGCGGATTCTTCTTCCATCGTGCGCCGCGCCAGTTCGGCTTCCTGCTTCAGGCGCTGCGCCTCCTCGAGCTGCCGGTTGGCGGCGGCGAGTTCGGCCTGCTGCAGTTCGAGCAGGCGCGCGGCTTCATGTTCGGCAGCGCGCCGCTCTTCTTCGATCTGCTGTTTGAGCCGCTGCGTTTCTTCCCACACTTCGCGCGCCCGCGCCGCCTCTGCGGCGAGACGCTCCTGTTCGACGCGGATGCGCTCCTGCGCCTCGGCCTCGAGCCGCACGCGCGCCTGTTCGGCTTCCTCCTGCAGGCGACGCGCCTGCTCGAGGCGCTCGTTCGCGGCCAGCAGGTCGGCCTGCTGCTGGGCGCGTTGCGCCGCGGCTTCTTCCTCGGCCCGCCGGCGTTCGGCGTCGAGTTCGGCTTTCAGTTGCTGCGCTTCTTCCCATTCGCGCTTCGCGCGCTCGGCCTCCGCGGCCAGCCGCGCCTGTTCGGCCCGAATGCGTTCCTCGGCTTCCTGTTCGAGCCGCACACGGGCCTGTTCCGCTTCCTGCTGCAGCCGTCGCGCTTCTTCGAGGCGTTCGTTCGCCGCCTGCAGGTCGGCCTGCTCCTGCGCTCTGAGCGCGGCAGCCTGCTCCTCGGCCCGCTTGCGCTCGCGCTCGAGTTCGGCCTTCAGGCGCTGCGCCTCTTCCCATTCCTGCTTCGCGCGCTCGGCTTCCTCGGCGAGGCGCGCCTGTTCCGCACGCAGCCGCGAACCGGCTTCCTGCTCGAGTTCCTGGCGTCGCCGCTCGGCTTCTTCCTGCGCGCGGCGGGCTTCTTCGAGCTGACGCAGCACCTCGCGCGCTTCCTCGACCTCCGCTTCGCGGACCCGCGAAGCCTGCGTTTGCGCCGCCTGGCGCTCGCGCTCGAGCTGATCCTTGAGATGCTGGGCCTCTTCGAGCGCCAGCCGGGCGCGCGCCGCCTCCGCTTCGACGCGTTCGCGCTCGGCGGCCGCGCGGGCGCTGTATTCCTGCTCGAGACGCTGCCGCGCTTCTTCCGATTCGCGCTGCGCACGCTGCGCTTCCTCGAGCTTGGCGTTGGCAGCGGCGAGTTCGGCGAGTTCCTCGTCGCGGCGGCGCACGGCCTCTGCTTCGGCCTTCTGCCTGGCCTCGTCGGCGGCCGCCTTCAGACGCTGCGCTTCGTCGAGCGCGCGCCGGGCCTCTTCGGCTTCGGCCTCGATCCGCTGGCGCTCGGCCGCCGCGCGCGCGGCGTATTCTTCCTCCAGGCGCTGCCGGGCCTGCTCCGACTCGCGCTGCGCGCGCTGCGCTTCCTCGAGCTTGGCGCTGGCCGCGGCCAGTTCGGCCAGCTCCGCTTCGCGCCGCCGCGCGGCTTCTGCCTCGGCCTTGCGCTTCGCCTCGTCGGCGATGAGTTTGAGCTTCTGCGCTTCTTCCAGCGCGCGCTTCGCCTTGTCGGCGTCGCGGGCGAGCCTGGCGCGTTCGGCCTGGATCTCCACCGACGCCGCCTGCAACGCTTCCTGGCGCGCCCGTTCGGCCTGCTCCTTGAGCTTGCGGGCCTCTTCGAGCTGGATGCCGGCCTTCGCCAGGTCCGTCTTCAGCGCCTGCGCGCGCAGATCGGCTTCGAGCGTATCCCCGGCGCCTGGCAGCTCGGCCACGCCGGTGACGCGCCGTTCCGCCTCCGTCTGCTGGGACGCCGGCAGCGGAGCGCTGGTGGTCGGCACGGCCGCCGGCTGGCTCTGATCGGTCGGCTGGATTTCGAGGTCGGGCACCGCGCCCGGCGCCACCGGGCGCGCGGCCGCCTGTTTGAAAATGCCATAGCGGTTGAGGCCGCCGGCGAGGTAATGCACCTCATGGCCGCGCTCGGACAGCAGGAACGCCCCGACCGCGCTACGGCTGCCGGTATCGCAATACACGATGAAGGACTTGCCGCGCGGCAGCTTGTCCGCCTGCAGGCGCAGGGTGTTCAGCGGAATATTCAGCGACTTCGGCAGCGCGCCGGCCTTGCGTTCGTCCGGGAACCGCACATCGAGCCAGATCGCACCGTTCTTCTCGACCTGAAGCTGGGCCTCTTTCAGCGTGAGGACGTTCAGCAACGGCTTCTTGATCAGTTCGACGAAGTCTTCCTTCGTCAGGCGCATCAGCACGCCGGGCGTCAGCATGCGCACGGTCGCGTTGCGGCGCGCATCGGCGACCAGCGCCTCTTCGCCAAAGGTATCGCCCGCATTCAGCTCGGCGAGTTTGACCGGCACCTTGCCGCCCTTGATCTCGCGCTCGACCTGGCAGCGGCCGGACTGGATGACATAGTAGAAATCGCCCGGCTCGCCCTGCCGCACGACGAGTTCGCCGGCCTTGAACTCCACCGCCTCGAGGCAGGTGAAGATGCGCTGGATGTTGGCCGCCGGCACCCGCGCGAACAGCGCGGACTGCAGCATGCGGGTCATCCAGTCGCTGTCTTCCTCTGCATCGATTTCACTGACGCTGACGTCGTGCGCGTGATCGCTGCCTTCGAGCGCGACCAGCTTGTCGAACAGATCGCGATCGAGCCGCAGGATGCTGACGTCGGAGGACAGGGCGCGGGCGGTGAGCTGTCGCGGCTGCAGTTGCGCGAGGCAGTGCACGGCATCCGGCGTGCCGCCCCGCATCGACTTGACGAGCTGCTGGCCGGCGTAGAGTTCGAGCTGGCCGTCGAGCAGGTAGAACGCAAAGCCGTCGCGATCCCCTTCCCGAAACACATATTGCCCGCGCCGAAAGTTCAGGACTTCCGCGCGCGCGAACAGCTGTTGCCGACGCTGAACCGATAACTGGTTCAGCGGCACGAGCATTTCGAGCACGCCGGTAAACTTCTCGTCGATGGCAGGCATCGCGCTCATCAGTGGATGCGGAGCGTCGAGTGTAATCGGAGGGGACGGATCATGGCAGCCTGCATGCACGCAATTAAAGCAAGGCCTGGGCCAGCGCGCCGGCTGAGGCTTGCGTAGTTGTGAAGGCGTTCACGCATTTTCCCGTCGCCGCCGTGCGTTGGGACATCACGTTCGCACCCTTCAGGATATCGGCGTCGGAAATCCCTGATTCAACGGGAAAACGCCTGCCCGGTCACAGTCCCGACACGGCACCGTGGCCGGTCCGGGACGCGCCGGCGCAGATGAAGGCCAGGGTCCGGGGCGGAAAGCCGCCCGGGTCCGCCGAATCAGCGTAGAATTTCCGCCGGTCTTCTCAACCACAAGGCGGCGGGTACGTGTCATCGACCGATTCCGGGTCCCTCGAGCGCAGGCTGCATGAGCTTGAGGTCGAGCATCGGGACCTCGACGAAATCGTCCTGCGCCTGTCCGATCAGCCGGGCATCGACGAGCTCCTGCTGAAACGCCTTAAGAAGCGCAAGCTCCAGCTGAAGGACCAGATTGCCCGCCTCAAGAGCGCGCTGATACCGAATCTGGACGCCTGAAGGCCACCCCCGGGTCGCGCAAGGAGGACGCGTCGTGAGCGAGGAAGCCACCCCTTTTCGCAGCCGCCTGTCGCTGCTGGTCCCGATCAACAATCTCCAGCCCCGCCAGCAGGAGCAACTGCTCGCGAACGGCGAAATTCTCGACGTGCGCAAGAAGGAGTTCGTGTTTCGCCAGGGCGAACGCGACAACTGGTCCTATTATCTGCTGGCCGGCGAGCTCGAGATGATGGCCGGCGATCAGCTGATCAAGAAGGTCATCGGCGGCGAAGCCGCGTCGTTCCAGCCACTCGCCCAGTTGCAGCCGCGGCAGATGTCCGCCCGCGCCGTGACCGGCGTGCAGGTGCTGCGGGTCGATCGGCGGCTGCTCGATCAGCTGCTGAGCGCGGCCCGCGAGACCCCGCTGGAGGTCGCGCCCGCGATCGAGGTCACCGAACTGAGTGCGGTTGGCACCATCGACTGGCTGACGGCGCTGCTGCAGTCCGAACTGTTCTCGCGCATCCCCGCGGCCAATGCCCAGCGTCTGCTCGACACGCTGGAGCCGGTCAGCTTCGAAGCCGGCGCAGTCGTCATCGAACAGGGCACGCCCGGCGACTACTACTACGTCATCCAGACCGGCGAGTGTGAAGTCTGCCGCGCCACCAGCCGTGGTCGCCAGGTGCGCCTCGCGGAACTCGGCCCGGGTGACACCTTTGGCGAAGAGGCACTGGTGTCGAACGCCACGCGCAACGCGACGGTACGCATGTTGAGCGCCGGCACGCTCGGCCGCCTGACCAAGGAACACTTCATCGAGCTGATCAGCACGCCGGTGCTGCGCAGCCTGTCGCTGGCCGCCGCACGCGAGGCCGTCGCGGCCGGCGCCGTGTGGCTCGACGTCCGCTTCCCGGAAGAGTGCCAGGTCAACGGCATCAGGGGCTGCGTGAACCTGCCGCTGAACCTGCTGCGCACACGCTGTGGCGAACTCGATCGGGGCCAGCGTTACGTCGCCTACTGCGACACCGGGGGCCGCAGCTCGGCGGCGGCCTTTCTGCTCGCCCAGGAAGGATTCGACATCTGCTACGTCGAGTCCGGCGCGATCGACGAACTCGGCCGTGGGCTGCCGACACCCGCCGCGGCTGCCCCCGTCGTCGAGACGCCGGTCCATCCGGCCGTCGCCGCCGAGGTCGAGGCCCAGTCGCTCGCGACCGAGCTGGCACGCGCGCAACACCAGATTGCGCAGGCCCGGCAGCTGATCGCGCAGGCCGAGGCGGCGAAACGTGACGCCGAGCGCTTCGTCGCCGCGCGACTCGCCAGCGAACGCAGCCAGATGCAGCGGGATGCCGCGCTGCTGAAGACGCGCATCACCGAGGCGCTGCGCTTCAAGGAACTGCTCGAACAGCAGCATCGCGACGCGCAGGCCGCCGCGGCCGCCGAACGCGCAGCCCTCGAGCAACGGGCGCAGGCGTTCAAGGCCGACACCGAGCGCGCGCTGCACGCCAAGGAAACGCAGCTCGAGGCGCTCTACCAGCAGCAGGCATCGCGCCTCGAGCAACTGGAGCTGGATCGCGCGAGCGCGCAGCGCGAGCTCGACGCCGCCCGTTCGAAGCTGGAGCTGGAGGCGACGCAGAGCCGGGAACGTCTGCTGGCCGCGCAACGCCTGGAAACGGACCTCGCGGCGCGCGAAGCCGCGGCGGAGGCGGCACTCGCCGCGCGCGAGCAGGCGCTGCGCGCGGAACTGCGCGCGGAAATGGAACAGGAGCGCCAGCGGCTGGAACGCGAGTTCGCGCGCTCGGCGGCCGAAATCGCCGAAGCCCGCCAGCAGCAGGTGGCCGCGGAGGCCGGCAAGCGCGCGGCAGAGGCGGAGGCCGCGCGGATCATCGAGGAATATCGCGCGCGCCAGCAGCAGGAAGTGGCCGGCATGCAGGAGACCCTGCGCATGGAGCGCGCGCGCCTGGAGGCTGCGGCGCACGCGATCGAACAGCGCATGGCCGAGGCCTTGCGCACGAAAGCCGAGGCGGAAGCGGCGCGCGACGCGGCCCTGGAACAGCTCGCCGATGCGCGCGGGCAGGTGCCGCGGATCGACGACGGCGAACAGGCGCTGCGCGAACGTATCGTGGCGATCGAAGCCCGCGCCACGGCGGCCGCGCAGCAATTGCGCGCGGCACTCGAAGCGCAGACCGACGCGGCGCGCGCGCGCGATGAGAACGCGCAGGACCTCGCGCGCGCCTACAGCTCGGAGACGGCGCTGAATCAGCAGCTACAGCAGGATCTGGACGATTGGGTCAGCGAACAGGCGCAAACGCAGGCCACCTCCGAGCGTCGCCGGACCGAACTCACGCGCATCAGCGAGCGGGCGGCGGCCGCCCAGCAGGAGGCGACGGCACCCGCCTTCTCGCTGCTGGACGCCATCGCCGCCCAGCGTCACGACTGAGCGGACGCCCTCACGCGACGTGGCTGATGGCATCCCCGGCGTAGCCCTGGGCCAGTCGCTCGCCGAAGAAACCTTCGACAATCCGGCGGGCCTTGGGCCGCAGGTTCAGGAAACTGAAACCGAGCACGCAGCGCGGCTCGTCGGCGAGGATGGTCAGGTATTGCAGCCGCACGCCCAATGAGAGTGTTTCGAAGCCGTTGCCGACTGGCACCGCGAGTGTGGCCTGCAGAATCGGCTGATTGGCGTCGGACAGGCGCCCGCCGACCGGATGAATGATCTGGGCGGTCACGACATTGCAGCGAACCTGCAGACCTTCGGGCGAGATATTGCACAATTTCGCCGCGCAATGCTGGCCCTGGGCATTGCGGAACGCGACCGGGATCTCCAGCGCGAACCGCGGATGCTGGCGCTGTTCACCGAACTGCTCGACGAGATGCCAGGAGACGGGTTCCCCGGGACTGGGCACAGATTCCATCTGATTCGCCATGGGTGTTGTTCCTTTTTTTTGGTGTGCTGCCTGAAAGCCGTGCTGTCAACGCTAGCCAAGGCGGCGACCCAAAGGCGAGACCCAGTTCACGTTCTGGCCAGAACGCGACGAAGGGAACGACGATGGCCACAGAGTTTTACAGCCGGACCGAGTCTAGGGCGGCTGTGTTGAGGATTTTTGACGTGCGGCGAATTCGCGGGCGCGCTGCCGGGCCGCGTCCAGCGCGTCGGGCGGCAGCCCCTGTTCGAGCAGCGCCGCCCCCTGCTCGGCCGCGGCGACGCCCGCGTCGGCCGCGAGCCTGAGCCACGCATAGGCGGTGACGGGATCGCGCGTCACGCCATCGCCCTCGAGATAAGCGTTGCCCACGCCGTGCTGGGCGAGCTTCGAACCCGCCAGCGCGGCACGCTCCCACCACTGCGCGGCGAGCGCCGCGTCGCGCGGCACGCCGAGCCCGCGCCTGTACAGGATGCCGAGGTTGTAGCCGGCGTCCGGCTCGCCGGCGGCGAACGCCTGTTCCCACCATTGCCGGGCCTGCGCGAAGTCGCGCGCCACGCCGTCGCCGCGGAAGTACACGAGTCCCAGATGATGGGCCGATTTGCCGCTGCCCTGTGCGGCCGCGCGCCGCAGCCACTCGAGCGCGGTGGCGCGTTCGGCGTCGCCGCCACGGCCGTCGAGCAGCAGGGTCGCGAGATTGTGCTGCGCGCGGGGCAGACCCTGCTCTGCTGACTGACGGTACCAGTCCCGCGCGCGCGCTTCGTCGACGAGCACACCGAGCCCGCGTTCGTACATCAGACCGAGGTGATACTGCGCGAGGGCGTCACCCGCGGCGGCGGGCGTGGACAGGGACTGCAGGGCGAGGCCGTAATTGCCGGCGCGATAGGCGTCGATACCCTGTTCGACCGCGCTGCCATCCGCCGCCGGCACGCTGCTCCACACGCACAGCCCGACGAGCGCCGCGAAGATGCGACGAGACCGGCGCGGGGCGCCTGGCTTGGGCAGGCTCGGACTCATGACGTACACTGTACGCTCAATTCTTCTGGCGGGTTCAATCATGTCGAACGTACGTTTCTCGGGCACGGACAGCTATGTCGCGACGGACGATCTGATGATGTCCGTCAATGCCGCGATCACGCTGGAGCGCCCGCTGCTGGTCAAGGGCGAGCCCGGCACCGGCAAGACGATGCTCGCCGAGGAAATCGCCCGTTCGCTGGGCCGCCCGTTGATTTCCTGGCACATCAAGTCGACGACGAAGGCCGCGCGCGGCCTCTACGAGTACGACGCCGTCGCGCGCCTGCGCGACTCCCAGCTCGGCGACGATCGGGTCAAGGACATCCACAACTACATCCTCAAGGGCAAGCTGTGGGAAGCCTTCGATTCGGATGTGCAGCCGGTGCTGCTGATCGATGAAATCGACAAAGCCGACATCGAGTTCCCGAACGATCTGCTGCAGGAACTCGATCGCATGGAGTTCTTCGTCTACGAGACCAAGGAAACCATCAAGGCGCGCCAGCGCCCGATCATCATCATCACCAGCAACAACGAGAAGGAACTGCCGGACGCCTTTCTGCGCCGCTGCTTCTTCCACTACATCCGCTTTCCGGAGCCGGAGACGATGGAACATATCGTCAAGGTGCACTTTCCGGACATCAAGAAGCGCCTGCTGACGGACGCCATGGAATGCTTCTTCGAACTGCGCGAGATGCCGGGCCTGAAGAAGAAGCCGTCGACCTCCGAACTGCTCGACTGGATCAAGCTGCTGGTGGCCGAGGACATTCCGCCGGAGGCGCTGCGCGACAAGGACAGCCGCAAGGCGATCCCGAAGCTCTACGGCGCGCTGCTGAAGAACGAGCAGGACATGCACCTGTTCGAGCGCCTGGTCTTCATGTCCAGGAAGACCGGTGCTAACTGATCTCTTCTACCGGCTGCGCAAGGTCCAGATCCCGGTTTCGCTGACCGAGTATCTGACCCTGCTCAGCGCGCTCGAAGCCGGCATCGCCGGCTTCAGCGTCAATGATTTCTACTATCTTGCGCGCTCGGCGCTGGTCAAGGACGAGCGCTACTTCGATCGCTTCGACCAGGTCTTCGGCGACTACATCCGCGGCAAGACGACGTTGTTCGAGGAGATCATCGGCGAGATCCCGCTCGAGTGGCTGCGCCAGCAGAAAGAGCTGAATCTCAGCGAGGAAGACAAGAAGCTGATCGAAAGCCTCGGTGGCTGGGACAAGCTGATGGAGACGCTGAAACAGCGTCTCGAAGAGCAGAAGAAAGCCCACCACGGCGGCAACAAGTGGATCGGCACCGGCGGTACCTCGCCGTTCGGCGCGCACGGCTACAACCCTGAAGGCGTGCGCATCGGACAGGGTCAGGGCAAGCAGGGCCGCGCCGTCAAAGTCTGGGATCGGCGCGACTACAAGAATCTCGACGATCAGATTGAACTGGGCACGCGCAACATCAAGGTCGCGCTGCGCAAACTGCGTCGTTTCGCGCGCGAAGGCGCCGAGGAAGAACTCGACCTCGACGACACCATCCGCTCGACGGCGCGCAAGGCCGGCATGCTCGACATCAAGCTCGTGCCGGAACGCCGCAACACGACCAAGCTGCTGCTGTTCCTCGACGTCGGCGGCTCGATGGATCCGCATGTGAAAGTCTGCGAGGAGCTGTTCTCGGCCGCACGCGCCGAGTTCAAGCATCTCGAACACTTTTATTTTCACAACTTCGTCTACGAAACGGTGTGGCGCGACAACCTGATGCGCGCGAACCAGCGCCTGCCGATGGCCCAGCTGATGAACAAATACGGCTCCGACCACAAGGTCGTGTTCGTCGGCGACGCGACGATGAGCCCGTATGAAGTGATGGCGGTCGGCGGCAGCATCGAACACTGGAACGAAGAGTCCGGCGCGACGTGGATGGCGCGGATGCTGGCGCTCTATCCGTACGCGGTCTGGCTGAACCCGCAGCCCGAGGACTACTGGAGCTACATCCCGTCGATCGGCATCGTCAAACAGCTGATGTCCGACCGCATGTTCCCGCTGACGCTCGACGGCCTCGAACGCGCGATGAAAGCGCTGAAGAAGGCGCACTGATTCGTCGCTTGCGACACTGGGCGGTGGCGGGCCTGCTCGCCGCCTGCGGCGGGTCCGCCGCGGCGCTCGCGCCAGCGGAGCTCGGCCTGCTCGTCAACACCGATGATCCGCAGAGCATCGCCACCGGGGTGTATTACGCCGAGCAACGGCGCATCCCCGCCGGCAACGTCGTGAAGCTCGCGCTCGGCGCGCCCCGCGAAACGCTCGATCCGGCCGCCTTCGAGCGCGCGAAGAAGATCGTCGACGCGCGCCTGCCGGCTGGCGTGCAGGCACTGGCACTGACCTGGACCTACCCGTATCGCGTCGGCTGCATGTCGGTGACGACTGCCTTCGCGATGGGCTATGGCAAGCGCTTCTGCGCCGACGGTTGTCGACCGACTGCCCCGAATCCCTATTTCGATGCCGCCACGCAGCGGCCGTGGGACGAACTGCGTGTACGCCCGACGATGATGATCGCAGCCACTTCGTTCGCGAACGCGAAACTGCTGATCGATCGCGGCCGCCAGAGCGATCGCACCGCGCCGATCGGACGCGCCTACCTCGTGATGACGCCGGACAAGGCGCGCAGCGCGCGCGCACCGGGATTCCCCGCCGTGCGCGCCGCGCTCGGTGACCGTCTCCCAATCGAATTGATGACCACCGACGGCATCCGCGAACGTTACGACGTGATGTTCTATTTCACCGGCACAACCGCCGTACCGCACCTCGCCACGCTGGGCTTCCTGCCCGGCGCACTCGCCGATCACCTGACCTCCGCCGGCGGCGTGCTGAACGGCACCCGCCAGATGAGTGCGCTGCGCTGGCTCGAAGCCGGCGCGACGGCCAGTTACGGCACGGTCGTCGAACCCTGCAACTTCCCGCAGAAATTCCCCGATCCGGGCATCGTGATGCGCCACTATCTCGACGGCGAAACGGCCCTCGAGGCGTACTGGAAAAGCGTGGTATGGCCGGGCCAGGGCCTGTTCATCGGCGAACCCCTCGCACGGCCCTACGCCAGCCCCCACCCTGCCGCGCAGGCGCAATAAGTGACGTAAAACGTCGCTCTCCGACGACAGCGCTCCCCCGGTGCCGCGCACGGACCGGCCGGCAGCGCGCCGCCGCCTTCAGATCGCCGCGCGCACCGCCGCTATGGGCCGTGACGCCGTTCACAATCCAGCCCCCGATTCCCGACCTGCGTCGCAACTCGCGCACGTGTGTGGCCCGGAGCCCCCGACGTGGAACGCCGCTTGCGTGAGCTGATCCAAAAAGAATGCGGAGATCACGGAGAACTCGATGAAACCCATACAGTCACTGGAACGGCGTATCGCGCGCTTTCCCGGCTACCGGGACATGAACGGCGACTTCGTGCCGTTCACCACCTCGGACGAAGTGTTCCGGCGTGCGCGCAAACTCGGCGCCCGCGTGCTGCTGCGCCTCGAACTGTCGAACGGCGAGGAACTGCAGGGACTGTTCTACACCAACGATCGCGGTCTGACGCGCTGAGCGCCCTGCGCCTGCTGGCAATCCGCCGACAGGCGGGTGATGCTATGCCCCTCGTCTCGGGGACAGAGCATGACCGCGGCTTCGCCCACCCTTCGTTTTCTCGCCGTCGCCTGCGCGCTGGCCGCGTTGAGCAGCCCCGCGCCGGCCGCCGACAGCCAACAGGTCTTTCCGACGACCCCCGGCCGGTGGTGGTACTACGCCACGCTGGTCAAGAAGCTCGAAGATTCGCGCCCGCAGCGCCTGTTCATCGCCAACGTCGCCTATGACGGCCGCACGCTGCTGCAACGCCGGCAGGGTGCCTGGGATCACCTGTATGCGATCGACGACGAAGCGGTCGCCCACCAGGCCTACCTGAATCGCCAGGGCAGTGGCCGTCAGGCGCGCGAAGCGCCGGCCGTGCTGCTGCCAGTGCCACCGAAGCCCGGCGCCACGTGGCAGTTCAAGAGCCGCCTGCGCCTGATCGAAAGCCGCACCTTCGCCGCCGAAGACCGGCTCGGCAACCTGTACCTGCCGGTGGAGCTGAATGCGAGCATCGCGGCCGACGACGATGTCGTGCAGGTGCCGGCCGGTCGCTTCGATGACTGCATCCGGGTCGAGGCCACCGGCGTGACGCTGGTGCCCGCGGACCGCGGCAGCCTCGAAGTCGAAGTGAAAGTGACCCAGACCGAGTGGTACGCGCCGGGTGTCGGCCTCGTGAAGTCGACGCGACTCGAGGCGGCGGAGAGTCCGTTTCTGCGCAACGGCGAATACCTGCAGGAACTGCTCGAAGCGGGCTCCTGATGTGGTGCGCGCCGGCGCGGTTGCGCCGGCGATAGGCGTGCACTAGGCTTGCCCGCTTTCGAGCAACGCCCGCATCGGGCCAGTCGAACCAGGTCCCCGCATGCCAGCATCTGATCCTTCTGCTTCCGCCGCGTCGTTCAACCGCGTGCCGGTCTCGCGCCGCGTGCTGGCCGATCTCGATACGCCGCTGAGCGTCTATCTGAAACTCGCCGCCGCGCCCTACAGCTACCTGCTCGAATCGGTCCAGGGCGGCGAGAAATGGGGGCGCTACTCGATCATCGGCCTGCCGGCGCGCCGAGTGCTCGCCGTGCGCGGCGAGGACATCACGATCACCGACAACGGCACGGTCGCCGAACGTCACCAGTGCGCCGATCCGCTGGCATTCATCCGCAACTTCCATGCCCGCATCGAGGCGCCGGCGCTCGAAATCTCGCGCTTCTCGGGCGGACTCGTCGGCTACTTCGGCTACGACACCGTGCGCTATGGCGAGCCCCGACTCGCTCGCAGTGCGCCGCCGGACACGCTCGGCACGCCGGACATCATGCTGATGCTGTCCGACGAATTCGTGGTCTTCGACAATCTGCGCGGCGAGATGGAGCTCGTGTGCTACATCGACCCGGCGGACACCACCGCGCAGGCCGCGGCCGAGCAGCGCCTCGACGCGCTGATCGCCAAACTGGCCCAGCCGCTGGCTCCGATCGCCACCCCCGCCGCCCACGGCATGGCGCGCGAAGAGGATTTCGAGTCCGAGTTCGGCCGCGAACGCTTCATTGCGGCGGTCGAGCGCATCAAGCAGTACATCGTCGACGGCGACGTGATGCAGGTCGTGCCCTCGCAGCGCATGTCGGTGCCGCTGACGGCGCCGCCGATCGACGTCTACCGCGCGCTGCGGCATCTGAATCCGTCGCCGTACCTGTTCTTCATGGATCTCGCCGATTTCCAGATCGTCGGATCGTCGCCGGAAATCCTCGTGCGCCTCGACGGCCGCACGGTGACGACCCGCCCGCTCGCGGGCACGCGGCGGCGCGGCGCGACCCCGGCCGAGGATCTCGCGCTCGAGCAGGAACTGCTCGCCGATCCGAAGGAAATCGCCGAACACCTGATGCTGATCGATCTCGGCCGCAATGACATCGGCCGGGTCGCCGAGACGGGCACGGTGCGCGTCACCGAGAAGATGGTGATCGAGCGCTACTCGCACGTGATGCACATTTCGTCGAACGTCGAGGGGCAACTGCTCACGGGCCGCGATGCGATCGACGTGCTGCGCGCGACGCTGCCGGTCGGCACGCTGTCGGGGGCGCCGAAAATCCGCGCGATGGAAATCATCGACGAGCTGGAGCCGACGAAGCGCGGCGTCTACGGCGGCGCGGTCGGCTACCTGTCGTGGAACGGCAACATGGATACCGCCATCGCGATCCGCACCGGCCTCATCAGGGACGGCAGGCTCTACATCCAGGCCGGCTGCGGTGTCGTCGCGGACTCCGTGCCCGCACTCGAGTGGGAAGAAACCCTGAACAAGGGCCGCGCGATGTTCCGCGCGGTGGAGATGGCGGAGCGTGGGCTCGGGCGTACGCGCTGAGGACCTTCGCCCTTCGTTGGGGGTGTGCCTGCGGGAAGGCTGCTTAATCCAGCCACCGAGAACACCGAGAGAGAAGGGATTTATTGGGAGGCTCTGCAACGGCGGCGCACAGGGTCGCGCTGGCGTGGCAGGTGTCCCCCAATCAATTCTTTCTCTGTGTTCTCGGTGTTCTCGGTGGCAGGATTCCTAAAGCACGTCCCCAGCACCCACGCCCGATTCAGTCGATCACCACCGCGATGAAGCCGGCGTCGAGCCCTTCCTCGCCTTCGCTGACGTTGACCGCGGAGACCGTGCCGTCGGCCGGGGCCTCGTGCGGCACTTCCATCTTCATTACTTCCATGATGAACAAGGTATCGCCCGCCTTCACCTTGTCGCCCGGCTTCACCATCACCTTCCACATGTTGCCGGCCGTCTGCAGTTCCACTTCATGCGCCATGATCGAGTCCCCAATCTTGTCGGTCGTTACTGTTCGATGCTTGCTTCACTGCAGAGCGCTGTGATGTCGCGTGCAGCCGCCTGCGCTTCCTCCACCGACACCACCTTGAAGCGGTAGATTTCACCGGGCTTGGACTGGCCGAGCTTCCAGAACGCGCAGCCTGGCACCGTGTACGGATTGATGAAGCCGCCGCCGTCGGGCCAGTCCTTGACGAGGATGATCGGTGTCTGGCCGGCGAGGTTGATCGCGCCCAGCGGATAGCCGTGGTCGACGATATTGCCCGGCTCGGAGCCATGTTCGGGCGGCTTGTTGTAGGCCTTCTCGGTGAACGTCCAATCGGGTCCTTCGAGACGGAAGCCGCCGCGATCGCTCTTCGAGGACAGTTTCCATTCGCTGTCGATGAAGCGCTGGTGACCCACCTCGTCAATCCAGTCGTCGTTCGGCCCACGACAGACGTCGATGGACCAGCGCTTGTCGGTGACGATCGCGGGCCTGCTCGACGCCTTTACGCGGCGCCCCGCCTGGCCCTTGCCTTCGCCGACCGGCAGCACCTGCCCCGCCTTGATCGCATGCCCGCCGATGCCGCCGATGGCGCCCTTGTGAAAAGTGGCGCGTGAACCGAACACGACATCGTTGACGATGCCGCCGGCGACGGCGAGGTAGGCCCGTGCGCCGATTTTCGCGAAGCTCAATTCGAGCGTCTGTCCGGCTTTCGCGGCGACGCTTTCCCAGGCCGGCACCGGCTGGCCGTCGAGCTTGGCCTGCATGTCGGCGCCGGTGAGCGCGAACACGCCGTCGCGCTGGAATTTCAGCGTCGGGCCGATGAACTGGCATTCGAGTCCCGCCGCGCCCGGCCCATTGCCGACGAGGAGGTTGGCGAGCCGAAGCGACCAGTCGTCCATCGGGCCCGACCATGGAATGCCGAACTTGAGGTAACCCTGACGTCCCGGCCAGTCCTGGATGCTGGTTTCGAGCCCCGGTTTGATGACTTCCAACATGGGCCCCTCCTCAGAAACGCGCGTTGACGTCGAGCGTCGCGACCCATTCGCGATAGCTCTTCGGTGAGAACTTTTGGTACTCGACGACATTCATCTCGTACGTGCCTTCTTCGCACTTGCGTTCGATCATGTCGAATTCCTCCCGCGTGATGTGCACGTACTTCATGCGGTCGGTCGGGCGCAGCAGGTACGGTGCTTCCCTGAACGGCTGCAGACGTTGCTGCATGTCCCAGATCGGCACCGGTGTGCGCGCGAAAATCTGGTAGCCGCCGGGGCCGTCGACGGGGTACATCGCGGTCGCGCCGCCGCCCATGCCGATCGTGCCCTTGTGCGTGAAGGTGCGGGGCGGGTTGTACTTCGGCGCGAACAGCTTGCAGCGGGGATCGAGCGGCATCATGAACGGCGTGCCGGGCCAGAAGCCGAGCGCCGCGATCCAGTACTCGGTGCCGGAATGCACGCGCACCAGCTGGTTGGCGTCCTCGAGCCCGTTCAGGCGGGCGACGAAGTCGGGGTCGCGTTCCTTGGTCGGGTTGATTTTCGCGATGTACTGATCGATGGCGTCCGCGCTCCACGGGTCGAGATACATCGCCGGCATGTAGATCAGCCGGCTCGGAATCTCGAGGTCGTCGGCAGAGGACAAGGCGTCGAGCAGACGCCGCAGCTCCTTTTCCAGATCCGCGAGGGAGATGACGTCGCAGTCGTAGTGCACGAGCGCGGACGAGAAGAACGGCGCGAACTCGCCGACGCCGCGGATGCCTTCCGCAGCCACCGCCTGTCCCAGCGCCTGCGCGCGGAAATTGAGCTCGAGGTTCAGCTCATTGCCGAACTCGATCTCCAGAAAGCGATCGCCGCCGGGCAGAAATCGCGGTTCGTCGTAAATCATCGCCGTCATCCCCTGTCTGCGTGCCAGATGTCTGCGCCGGTCGCCATGCCGCGCCCCGTCGGTCAGCCGATCAGATCGGTCTTGTAGGTCTCGATAAAGCCGGTGAACACCTCGCCGCCCCGAAACGCTGCATGGCGCACGATGCGGCCCAGGAATTCGATATTGTGGGCGATGCCGTCAATCGCGCTCGCCGCGAGCGCCGCCTGCATCGCGTCGAGCGCCGCCTCGCGATCGGCCCCGTGGCAGATCAGCTTCGCGATCATCGGATCGTAATAGGCCGTGATCGTGTCGCCCTCGCGCACGCCGGTGTCGATGCGCACCTGCGCCGAGGCCGCCGGCAGCACCAGGCGATTGAGCTTGCCGGGCGACGGCAGGAACATCTTCGCGGGGTTCTCGGCATAGATGCGGCATTCGACCGCATGCCCGCGTGGGACGATCGACGCCTGGTCGAGGTCGGCGAGCGTCTCGCCACCGGCGAGCTTCAACTGCAGGGCCACGAGATCCACGCCGGTGATCATTTCCGTCACCGGGTGTTCGACCTGGATGCGCGTATTCATTTCCAGGAAGTAGAACTCGAAGCTGCGCGCGTCGACGATGAACTCGACCGTGCCGGCACCCGCATACCGCTGCTGGCGCGCAAGCGCAACGGCGGCCGACGCCATGCGCTGACGGACGTCATCGGGCAGCCCGGGCGCGGGCGATTCCTCGACGACCTTCTGGAAGCGCCGCTGGATCGAGCAGTCGCGCTCATACAGGTGGATCGCGCGCCCGTCGCCGAAACCAAAGACCTGGATCTCGACGTGCCGCGCGCGCGGGATGTAGCGTTCGAGGAACACGGTGCCGTCGCCGAAGGAACGCGCCGCCATCGTCTGGGTGGCCTCGGCGGTTTTCAGCAGCTGGTCTTCGGCTTCGACGAGCCGCATGCCGATGCCACCGCCGCCAGCCGACGCCTTCACCAGCAGCGGATAGCCCACTTGGGCCGCCGCTTCGGCGAGCCCTTCGAGCTGGCCGCCGGGAAACCGGTCGCTGCCCGGCACGACCGGCACGCCGGCGTCGACTGCAATGCGGCGCGCGCGCTCCTTGTCGCCCATCGCCTCGATCTGGGCGGGCGTCGGCCCGATCCAGGTCAGACCTGCGGCGGCCACGCGCGTCGCGAAGGCGGCATTCTCGGCGAGAAAACCATACCCCGGATGGACGGCGCTGGCGCCGGTCGCACGCGCGGCGGCGAGGATGGCATCGACGTTCAGATAGCTGTCGGCGGCCTTCGACGGCCCGATATGCACGGCCTCATCGGCCAGTTCGACATGCAGGGACTGGCGATCGGCGTCGGAGTAGACGGCCACGGTGCGCGCGCCGAGCGCGCGCGCGCTGCGAATCACGCGGCAGGCGATTTCACCGCGATTGGCGACGAGGATGGTTTTCACGCGGCTTGTTTTCCGTGTCTGGACAGTCTGCTGTTGATGCTATGCGACAAGCCTGTTGGCGGTAAACCCAAGCCTCCCGGGCCGACGCGGGACGCCTGTTATACTGCCGACCCCGGTCCCCTAATTCAACGCGCTTCGAGGCCCCGATGTACAGACTCGCCGAAGAACGGATCTCCAAGCTCGCCCGGGCGGGGCTTGCCTCCCGCCTGCGCACCGGCAAACGCGGCATCGAGAAGGAAAGCCTGCGCATTCGCCGCGACGGTTCGATCGCGCAGACGCCCCATCCCGTATCGTGGGGATCGGCACTGACGCACCCTTATGTGACGACGGACTACTCCGAAGCGCTCACCGAGTTCATCACGCCCGCCTTCGATCGCACCGAGGACGTGATGCGCTTCATGCACGAGGTGCACCAGTTCACGTACGAGATGCTGTCCGACGACGAGCTGCTGTGGGCCTCGAGCATGCCTTGCGCGCTGAAGGACGACCGGACGCTCCCGATCGCCGAATACGGCAGCTCGAACATCGGGCGCATGAAGCACGTGTACCGGGTGGGGCTCGATTACCGCTATGGCCGCCGTATGCAGGCGATCGCCGGCGTTCACTTCAATTATTCGCTGCCGCTCGATTTCTGGCCTGGCTACCGCGACGTGATCGGCAGCGATCTGCCGCTGCGCAAGTTCATCGACGACCACTATTTCGGCCTGATTCGCAATTTCAGACGCATCGGGTGGATAGTCCCGTTGCTGTTCGGGAATTCGCCGATCGTGTGCAGTTCCTTCCTCGGCGGCCGCACCACGCGCTTCAAGCAGTTCGACCACTGCTCGCACTTCCTGCCGTATGCGACCTCCCTGCGGATGAGCGATATCGGCTACAAGAACAAGAACCAGGCGGCGCTGGACATCGCCTACGACGATCTCGACAACTATGTGCGCAGTCTCAGCCGCGCCATTGCCACCCCCTATCCCGAGTACGAAGTGATCGGCCTGTACGACGGCGACAAGCGCATACAGCTGAACACCAACATCCTGCAGCTGGAGAACGAGTTCTACAGTTACATGCGGCCCAAACGCACCACGCGGCCGGGCGAACGGCCGAGCGCGGCGCTGCGCGAGCGCGGCGTCGAGTACGTGGAGATGCGCGCGCTGGATGTCTACAGCTTCGGGCCGACCGGCGTGGCCGAAGAGCATCTGCGTTTTCTGGAGGCTTTCCTGATCTTCTGCCTGATCGCCGACAGTCCGCAGATTTCCGCCGCCGAGCAATGGGGCATCGAGTACAACGAGCTGACGGTCGCGATGCGCGGCCGCGAGCCCGGCCTCGTGCTGATCAAGGGCAGCGAGCGCGTCCCGCTCCAGGCGTGGGCGGAAGACATCTGCGCCGGGCTCGAGCCCATCTGCACGATTCTCGACGACGGCTCGGACACGCCCCACTACATGAACGCGCTGCACCAGCAGCGCGCGCTGCTGGGCGATCTCGAGCAACTGCCCTCGGCCCGCATCCTGCGCGACCTGCGCGAACAGCGGATGACCTTTTTCGACTACACCCTGAAGCTCGCCTACGAGCACGAGGCGCATTTTCGCGGGAACCCGCTGCGTTCCGGGCTGCGCGACTACTTCAAGGGCCTCGCCGAAGAATCGCTGGCCGAGCAGCGGGCACTGGAGAGCAGCGACAAGGTCGATTTCACGACCTACCTGGCCCAGCAGGCGATGCCGGCCATTGCGGAAGCCGGCGCTGACTGACGGTCGAGCGCGAACTTCGGCCGACGCACGCCCTCCAAGTCGACAATTCTCCCGTCGAGCACAGTCATGAACAGACGTCGTTTCCTGCTTTCATCCCTCGCCTCGACGGCCGCGTCGACACTGGCCTTCGCGCCGTCGCTGCACGCCGCCCCGCCGCCGGCCGGCGGTGGCGCAAGCGCCGCCGAGATCCAGGCCCGCTGGCGCGATTTCCTGGCCGCTGACGCCAGCGTCACGCTCGACAAATCGCCGTTGAAGCGCGCGCACGACGAATGGCGCAAGCAATTGCCGGCAGACAGCTTCGCGGTGCTGTTCGAGGAAGACACCGAAGTGCCGTTTTCCAGCCATCTGAATCTCGAGAAACGGCCCGGCATTTTCGTCTGCCGCGCGTGCCGTCTGCCGCTGTTCTCATCCGAAATGAAATACGAAAGCGGCACCGGCTGGCCCAGCTTCTTCACTGCGATTCCGGCCCATCTCGCGACCAAGACGGACTACAAGATCTTCCTGCCGCGCACCGAGTATCACTGCGTGCGCTGTGGCGGCCATCAAGGGCATGTCTTCGACGACGGCCCCGATCCGACACGCGAACGGTGGTGCAACAACGGCGTCGCGCTCGACTTCGTGCCGCTGAAAGGATGATGCGCCGGCACGCACCGCTGTCGTGACTTCAGGGTTGCGATGCGATCACCTCAGTCCCGATCCGCGTCACGTGTCTGCCTGCTGCCGTTGCCGGCAGACGCGACTTCAGTCGATTGCATGCAGCGAGTAAGTCACGAGTGGTGCGTCACGGTGCGCGAACATGCCGCCGCCGAGATTGCGGAATGCGCGACCGAGACGTTGTCGATACCAGCGGGTCTTGCGCAGATGCACGTCGTGATCGGTCAGTGACTGATCGCAGTTCTGCTCCCAGTCTTCGCTCGTCAACGCAGAAAAATACAGCAGCCCGCCACAACGTTCGGCCAGCCGTTCGATGGCACGTTCGGCGAGCTTGTTGTCGAGATACTGCAGGACATCGTGACACAGCACGAGATCGTAGCTGCCGCGATCGAGATCGACGATCGAGCGATGCTGCCAGCCGTATTTCGCGCACGCATATTCACTGACATCGATGCCCGTATAACGTGCCTCCGGCATGAGTCGAAGCAGCGGTCGCCTGAAGCGGCCCGTGCCCGCGCCGACGTCGAGAATGTGCGTCACGCGACACTCGATCATTGCGGCGTAAGCGGCGATGAAACGACAGACTCTGGCATTGTCGGCGGGGGTCGAGACACGGGTCCCGCGATTGGCGTAATAGCGCTCGAAATAGGCCTGCCCGAAGGGCGCGGCTGCCGCCGTGGATGAAGTTTTGGCCATGATTTGCCGCTAATCCTTTACGTAAGTTGTTGTCTGCACGAGAGATTGCCTTTGTTCACCGCGCGGACCGCAGAAATGGCTAAGCTTTTTAGGAAGTTGCCGCTGGCCCGGCGGCCAGTTTGGGAGGTCAGATGAACGCCCTTGGGAGAATTCTGCTGCTGATGATCGGCCTCGGCGCCGTGCCGTTGGCGCACGCGCTGAGCCTCGGTGGCATCACCGGCAATGGGGCGGTCGGCGAACGCCTCGATGCCTATGTTCCGCTGTATGGCGCACCCGGCGAACAGCGCGCGATTACCGCGGTCGAGATTCTGCCCGATGTCTTCGCACAGCGCGCAGCGAATGATCCCGCGCTCGACGATATTCGCGCCGTCGTCGAACACTCCGCGAACGGATCGGCCGTGCATCTCGTCAGCAGCAGACCGGTTGCGGTCGAGCGTCTTCAATTCCGACTGCGCGTGGTGACGCCCGGTGGCGCGGTGGTCGGTCGATACGCAGTGCGTCTGCTGAACAGATCAATGGCGTCATCGTCATCGTCATCGTCATCGTCATCGTCATCGTCATCGTCATCGTCTCGCATTGTCTCACGTCCATCCGCGACGCGCGCAGCAACACCGACCATCGCGCCGACGGTGGCGCCAGTGCGTGGTGAGCAGGTTTACGGTCCAGTCGTCAGCGGCGAGTCGTTGTGGACGATCGCAAAGCAGCTCGCCAATGGCGGCAACGTGCAACGGATGATGAACGAACTGCATGCGCTCAATCCGTCGGCCTTCGTCAACGGCGACATGAATCGTCTGCGCGTGGGCGTGACGCTGGCGACACCCACGAGCGTTGCGCCACACACTTCGTCCACAGCGAAGACACCGGACGCAGAGTCGACAACATCCGTCACCGCAGCGGACACGATCCCGTCGACAGGCGATGCCGCGCGTGAACTCGATCGTCTGCTCGATGCAAGTACGAGCACCGGCGACGAGGTCACGACCGCCGCTGTCGTCGAGGTCGCGACTTCCGTGTCTGAGACCAGCGCCGTTGACGACGCCCTGACCGCGAAGCTTGCAGCACTCGATGCGAAGTTCGCAGCCATCCGCGCGAAGTACGAAGCAAGCGCGACATCCTCCTCTGGCGTCGCGTCGGCGCCCGGCGTCAATGCACCTCCAGTCGACATCGCGCCGCCTGCTGCCGGGCCCGCAGCCGGGGCCGTCGCAGACGCCATCGAGCCGAAGCCGGTCGCGCGGCCGCCCGCGCCCTTCGTCTCCGTGCCAGTGGAGTCTGCGGTCCCGTCCTCCGACCGTCTGCTCGGCTTCGCGGCTTACGCAGTCCTCGGGCTGGCCGGCCTGACGTTCGTCGCATGGGCACTGAAGCGTAACGGCGGCTTCAGACTCGCGCGCAGCCTGCGGGCCGCGGCCGACACCGGCCGCGCAGCGGACGCCGACCGCAAGGCCGAGGTCGCACGCAAAGCCGAGAACAGGGTTCGCATGGAATCCGAGATCAAGGGACTGCTCGACCGCAAAGGCAGAACGCTGCGTCCGGTCGAGCCTGCGCCGCCGATCGACCTGGCGGACACCGCCGATCCGTCGTCGGTCTCAGCGCTGGAGCAAACGATGGACGTGCTGCCGGGATCTGTGCCCGCCATGCTCGAGCAGGATCGGGAAGTCGCAATCGACGCGAGCATCGCGCATGGCCGCTACGCCGAAGCGGAGGCGCTGCTGCGCGAGGTGTGCAAATCGCACCCGCGCAACGTGCAGGCCAAACTGCGCCTGGCGGAGGTGTATTACATCACCGAGCAGATCGAGGGCTTTGGTGAAGTCGCCACCGACATCAAGGACCATCACCGTGCGGATCTGACCGATGACGAGTGGCAGCGCGTCGTACGCATGGGCAAGATCATCGCACCCGATCTGGTGCTGTTCAGTGGCCCGAAGGCCGTCGGGAGACGCGCGTGAGCAGGCTCGCAGGATGTGTCAAAGGCCGCTGACAGGCTTGGCGTGCGCGCTGCTGCTGGGCAGCGGCGCGCTGTCGCAGGCAGCGCCCGAAGCGCCGCCGCCCGCACCGCCGCCTGTCGTGTTCGATGAAACGACACTGGAAGCGCTGCTGCAGGGCATCGAACTGCTGAATGAATCCCTGCAGCACGGCCTCGACGATTCGACAGGCCGGCTCGCCGAACGCCTGCCGGAGATGTGGCGCAAACTCGAAGGGGTCGAACGACAGCTGCGACACCAGCTGCCGCTGCTGCGCGAGCAGTTGCGACAGATCGAACGCATGATGCGCGAGTACGCGCCAGACCGGCCGCCACCGCGAAAGCCGACGGACGAACAGCCGTTGATCGCAGTCTGAAGCGGGCGCCGATACGGCCTCTGGTGTCGTCAGTGCCGAACGTTTCGGCGCGAGGAAACGTCTGCGCTAAAGCGGCTTGACGGCGAGGCCTTCGTACACGCAGCCGAGTGACTTCGGCAGACCGTCGAGATAGGCCAGCTCCAGGCGTTTGAGCTCGAAGCCGGTGGCGATCAACGCCGTGTCGATCGCCCGATCGGCGCGACACCCATCGACCACCAGCCCCTGCAGCCGCGCAAGCCGGCGCTGCCATTTGAGCACTTCCTCGTCGCGACTGGGCCCCGGTTCAGCAAACAGCAGGCGTCCGCCCGGTTTCAGCACGCGCAGTATCTCCTGCAGCACGCGCTCGAGATCGCCGACGCAGCACAACGTGAAGGTCGTGACCACTGAATCGAACGTGCCATCTTTCAACGGCAACTGCTCACCGCGGCCCTCTCGGGCGTCGACCGGAAACGGCAGATGGCGCAGGCGCCGACGCACGCGCGCATTGAAACGCGGGTTCGGATCGACTGTCGTCAGCGACGTGATCTCGGGGTCATAGAACGGCAGGTTCGATCCGAGGCCCACGCCGAGTTCCAGCACATGGCCGGTCGCATACTCGACGGTGCGTTGACGCACGAGCTCCATGCTCGCGATGCGTTCGCTGAAACCTAGCAGTTGTGGCAACACGTAAGCGCGATAGAAACCCATGTCAGGCAGCGTCCCCGGGCGCTCGAGATTCAAGCGGCTGGCGACGAGTACGCGTGCGGGATGCATGGGCACTGGCGGTGGCCGATCAGGTTGACGAGCGGAGCATCTGGCGCGACTGACGGTGCGGCCGCGCCGTCACGGGCGGGTTTGCGCGGCTTGATTTCGTCAGGCAGCGGAATGCCTGCATCCTGGTAGATGGCGCGCAGGCGGGTGGCCGCTTCCGGGTGCCCCTGACGGGCTGCCGCGCGATACCACGTCACCGCTTCAGCTTCATCGGGCAACACGCCTTCGCCGCGCTCGTAGCGTGCCCCGAGCAAAAACTGGGCGTCGGCGTAACCACCCGCCGCAGCGCGCTGCAGCCACGACAGGGCCGTCGCGTTGTCGTCAGGGCCATTGCTCAAGGTCACCAGCAGTTGCGACAGCAGGAACTGCGCTTCGGCATTGCCGTGACCCGCCGCGGTCTCGAGCAGCGGCACCGCCTCGGCCGGTTTGCCGTCGGCGATCAGGGCTTTGGCGTCCGACAGCCTGACCGGAGGTGTCGTCGCTGCCGGTGCGGGTTCGACCTCGTCCGGCTCCTGCGTGCGCGGCACGATCGCGGGCGACGGCGGCGCCGGCAGTGAACCCGACTCGGCGATGCGGATCCCGTGCTTGCGCGCAATCTGCATCGCGTTCAACTCGTCCTGCGAATAGCTCGGCGGTGGTGGCGCCGGCGGCGGCACGTAGGGCTTCGTCGCCTCGTCATCCGCGGCGCCGGCAGCAGCTTCGGCGGTGTCGGATGTCACGGGCGCGGGGGCGTCAGCCGACGCCTCCGCGGCAGGAGCGACGGGCGTGGCCGGCGGCTCTGTGCGTGGCGTCACTTCGTCGGCGGGCGGGGTCAGACCGGCGGCGCGATAGAACTCGGCCACGTTCTTCTGCGCCATCGCGTGACCCTGCTTCGCGGCCTCGCGGTAATAGGTGAAGGCCCAGTCGTCGTCCTGCGGCACTCCTTCGCCGAGCAGGTACATGTTGCCGAGGCTGAATTGGGCGTCGGCATTGCCGCGCGCGGCCGCCTGCTCGTACAGCATCGCGGCACGCGTCGCATCCTTCTCGACGCCCTTGCCTTCCTGGTACAGCGCGGCAAGCCGCGTCATGGCGATCGGGTCGCCTGCGCCGGCCAGTGCATCGAGATCGGCAATTGCTGCGGCGTAATCGCCGGCATCGAGCCGGGCCAGCGCCTCGGCCAGATCGGCGGCGGCGGCCGGCGTGCTCTGGAGCAGCAGGCACGCCAGCAGCGCGGACAGGGGAATAGCCGCGCGGCGAACACTGCAACGGCGGAACATGCTCTTCACGGGGCCGCGTCTACGTCCATCGGGATCGATATGCGCCACAGTATATTGGGGTAGTGGTGGATTAGTCACCTAGATGCTGCGGTAGTGTTTCTCTTTTGCGACAAAGCAGTTCAACCGGGCGCAACCACCGACACCAAATCGTCATCATGAGCCGCTACGGTGTGCCGAACTTCATCACAGTGACGGAGCCCGCCATGCTTGAATCGGTCCCCATAGGACGCTGGACGCTGCTCGCGGAAATCGAGCTGCTGGAGGATCTGCTCAGGGACACCCGGCAGCTGGCCGGCGAAGACGATGTCGAAGCGGTACGGGAAATTGCCCTGTCGCGCGCCCTCGCGCTGCGCCGGCAGGCGTTCCGCGCCGGATTCGCCGCCGTCGACCAGTGAACAGCGGCGGGTCGCACGGCCCCCGAAGGCCTGTTCGCCGCGCTTTCGCGACGGCGCGCAGCAACCGGATCACAGGCGAACCGTGACGCGGCTCGACGGGACCGTGCCCTAGACCGTCGCGACGCGACGGACGGGCAACTGGCGCGGACGGATGCCGACCAGCACGATGTTCTTGCCGGTGACGGCCACCTGCTTCTGGTCTTCCATCTCTTTCAGCACCTTGCCGACCATCTCGCGGGAGCAGCCCACGAGACGCGCCAGCTCCTGGCGCGTGACGCGCACCTGCATGCCGTCCGGGTGCGTCATCGCATCGGGCTGCTCACACAGATCGAGCAGCGTGCGGGCCACCCGACCATAGACATCCATGAACGCCAGATCACCGAGCTTGCGGTTGGTCGCGCGCAGGCGGCGCGCAATCTGCGCGGTCATGCATACGAGCAGACGGGGATAGAGATCGCCAAGCTGCTTCAGCCGGACGTAGCTGATCTGGGCGATTTCGCATTCGCTCTTCGCGCGGACCAGCGCTGAGCGGCTTTCGTCTTCGCTGAACAGGCCGATTTCGCCGAAGAACTCGCCGCTGTTCAGGTAGGCCAGCACGATCTCGTGGCCCTTGTCGTCTTCGAGCAGCACGGTGACGGAACCGGAAACGATGTAGAACAGTTCGCCGGCCCGATCACCCTGCCGGATGATGGCCGACTTCGCCGGATAGCGGCGCCGGTGACAGTGCGCGAGGAACGGTTGAACGCAGTCGCTGAGGTCTTGGGCGTCAAAGGCCATAACTGTCGTCCGGCCTGGGCCGGCCTTTCCTTGTTACGTCAGCTCTTTATATAGCCCGCCGCGACCTTCCGCGATAGCGCAGCCAGCGGGCCCGTTGCCTGCACCGTGAGCGAGTTCACGAATCTGGACCTTGAAGATCGGCTCCGGCGGCGTTCTCGCTATCGCCCGCTCACGGCGTGCGCTTGAGCGGTTGCAGGCGAATCCATGTGTTCGTGTCCGGAGCGTAGCGGAAATGACGGGCTGCACCAAGCTGGGTCGCGGACCCGTCGAGGGCGAAGCGCCGGATCAGCAGATCGCCGCGGATCTCGATCTGCTCGTCGCCTGCATAGCCCGCCGCGTCCGCCGGCGCGAGGGCGGTCATCGGCAGCGCCTCGAGCAGGCTGCCGTTCCATTCGTAGCGCACGAGGCGCGCCGGCTGGGTGCCACCGTCCTGCACGAGCCCGATCAGCAGTTCGAACTGGCGGTCACGATCGAGGTCGGCCTGCCAGCAACCGCTGGCGCCGTCCGCCGCCGGAATCGCGACGCGCGTCAGCACCAGCGGGCCGTCGCTGACATCGATCTCGACGCCGTCGCCGCCGTCGGCCGTCGCGTCGCGCGCCACCACGGAGAGCCCCTGGGCCGTGAAGGCGCAAAGGTCGCGCGCCCCGACCGGCCCCGCGAGCAGGAGCAGGAGACACGCCGGGACAGGGCGGCAGCGTGCAAACCACGGGCTGCCTTGAAATCGGAGGTTCAACGCCATATCATTTAGCACTACTCATCGGGGAGTGCTAATAACACTCCCACCTTTGAAACAAATACATCAACTTATCCAGTCTTCAAGGAGAAGAAAGACCATGAAGATCCGTCCTTTGCATGACCGCGTGATCGTAAAGCGCCTCGAAGAAGAAAAGACCTCGCCGGGTGGCATCGTGATTCCTGACTCCGCCGCCGAGAAGCCCATCCGGGGTGAAGTCGTCGCCGTCGGCAATGGCAAGGTCCTCGAGAACGGCCAGGTCCGCATGCTCGACCTGAAGGTCGGCGAGAAAGTGCTGTTCGGCAAGTATTCCGGCACGGAAGTGAAAGTCGACGGCGTCGAATACCTCGTGATGCGTGAAGACGACATCATGGCGGTTTTGGCCTGAGACCGGCACCCGAACCACAAGATTTTTTGAGGAATTGAACAATGGCAGCTAAAGAAGTCCGTTTTTCCGATGACGCCCGCCAGCGCATGGCCCGCGGCATCAACATCCTGGCCAATGCCGTCAAGCAGACGCTTGGCCCGAAGGGTCGCAACGTCGTGCTCGAAAAGAGCTTCGGCGCCCCGACCGTCACCAAGGACGGCGTGTCCGTCGCCAAGGAAATCGAACTGGAAGACAAGTTCGAGAACATGGGCGCGCAGATGGTGAAGGAAGTCGCCTCCAAGACTTCCGACGTCGCCGGCGACGGCACCACCACCGCGACCGTGCTGGCCCAGGCGATCGTGCGTGAAGGCCTGAAGGCCGTGTCCGCGGGCAACAACCCGATGGACATCAAGCGCGGCATCGACAAGGCCGTCATCGCGGCCGTCGAAGAACTCGGCAAGATGTCCAAGCCCTGCACCGACACCAAGGCGATTGCCCAGGTCGGCACGATTTCCGCCAACAGCGACTCCAACATTGGCGACATCATCGCCAAGGCGATGGACAAAGTCGGCAAGGAAGGCGTGATCACCGTTGAAGAAGGCTCCGGCCTCGACAACGAACTCGACATCGTCGAAGGCATGCAGTTCGACCGCGGCTACCTGTCGCCGTACTTCATCAACAACCAGGAAAGCATGAGCGTCGAACTCGACGAGCCGCTGATCCTCCTCCACGACAAGAAGGTCTCCAGCATCCGCGACATGCTCCCGGTGCTCGAAGGCGTCGCCAAGTCCGGCCGTTCGCTGCTGATCATCGCTGAAGACGTCGAAGGCGAAGCGCTTGCTACGCTGGTCGTCAACAACATGCGCGGCATCGTGAAGGTCGCGGCCGTCAAGGCGCCTGGCTTCGGCGATCGTCGCAAGGCGATGCTCGAAGACATCGCGATCCTGACCGGTGGCACCGTGATCTCCGACGAAGTCGGCCTGTCGCTCGAAAAGGCTGATCTGAAGGACCTCGGCCGCGCGAAGAAGATCCAGATCTCGAAAGAGAACACCACGATCATCGACGGCGCCGGCGACCAGAAGGCGATCGAAGGCCGCGTCCAGCAGATCCGCACGCAGATCGAAGAAACCTCTTCGGACTACGACCGCGAGAAGCTCCAGGAACGCGTGGCGAAGCTGGCCGGCGGCGTGGCCGTCATCAAGGTCGGTGCCGCGACGGAAGTCGAAATGAAGGAAAAGAAGGCCCGCGTCGAAGACGCGCTGCACTCCACCCGCGCTGCGGTTGAAGAAGGCGTGGTTCCCGGCGGTGGCGTGTCGCTCCTCCGTGCGCAGGCGAAGGCCCGTGCCGTCAAGGGTGACAACCATGACCAGCAGATCGGTGTCGACATCCTGGTGCGTGCGCTCGAAGAGCCGATTCGCCAGATCGTCGCCAACGCCGGCGAAGAGCCGTCGGTCGTCGTCAACAAGGTCAACGAAGGCAAGGGTAACTTCGGTTACAACGCCCAGACCGGCGAATACGGCGACATGATCGCGATGGGCATTCTGGACCCGACCAAGGTCTCGCGCTTCGCGCTGCAGAACGCCGCGTCCGTTGCCGGTCTTATCCTCACGACCGAATGCATGGTCGCGGATGCGCCGAAGAAGGATGACCACGGCCATGGCGGCGGTGGTGGCGGCGGCATGGGCGGTATGGGTGGCATGGGCGGCATGGACATGATGTAAACGTCGTCCAGACGTTGCGCCCTGAAAAGCCCCGCTCTGCGGGGCTTTTCTTTTGGGCAACGCCGTTTTCTGGCAGCAGCAGGCGGCGAGCGCTAGTCGTTTAAAACCCGCTCATCGCTTGTGGCAAGCTCCTTGCGAGTATTCGACTGGAACGGCGCCCCACCGCCTTTCAAGGCGAGGCGACCCGGCGCCGATATGCCACTTCAGTGGCGTAACTCGAGAACCGAGGTGCGATGATGCCGCAGGAACCGACTCTGCTCGTGACCACGATTGGAATTCGCGACCATTTTCGCGATCAGGTGCTGTGTTCATTGAGCCGGCAGCAGGTGTCCGTCCAGGACCACACCGCCGGCTATCTCGTCGATCTGCTGACCACATTTGCCGACCCCCGCCGCCTGTTCAGCGACAGTCCCGAAGGACTCGAACTGCGCGCGCTGGCAAGTCACTACGCGGACGCCGCGCACGCTGAAGGCGCAGAACAGCGCAATCACGCACTGAAAACGCTCGGCGATCTCGCACTTTTCATCTCGGGTGTCTTCTCCGGCTATCTGAACCGCCGCCTCGTCGACGTCGACTACTACATCGCGATGGGCTGCGGCGCCTATCGCGATCTGCACGACTTCATCAGCACTCGGCTGTCGGCGCAGGGCGGTGACGTCTTCGGCGAACTCGCGCGCAAGTTTCCGCAGCTCGTCGATGTGCTCGCGGAAGTCAGCGAAGAATCGAACCTCGGCGCGACCAACGATCTGTTGCGACAATACGAACTGTGGCTGCGCACCGACAGCCCGCGGGCGCTGATGAAGCTGCAGCGTCGCGGCATCCATCCCACCCGGCAGGCCACCATCCGCGTGTCGCACTGAGATGGCGGACATGCTGCTGAGCCAGCTGCAAACCCGGATTGCTGGCTTTTACGCCGCGCCGATCGCCTATGACGTCTACGATTTCCTGATTACCGATCCGGCCACCGCCGCGGCCCTCACGCCGGCGGGCGCGACGACCGGCAATCAGGAGCGGCTGCTCGTGCGCGACACGCCGTCGGACCTCGAACTGTCGCTGTTCATCGATGCCGCGGTCCTCGCGTCGCTCAGCGATGACGATCCGACAGTGTCACTGCACGACGGCAATCTGAACGAGTTCCTGATCGCACTCGAAGGCGTCAGCCATCTGCAATACCTGATTTTTCGCGCCGAGCAGTCGCACCCCGTGTCGCTGCTCGAGCTCGAACTGCAGGCGGAGGTCGACAAGTACGTGGCATCGGCCGAACTGATCAGCAGCCAGGGCAACGGGCATATTCCATCTGCCCTGCACACGCGATTGTTCGAAGACGTGCGCTTCGACGATCAGCTGCCGGCTGCCGAGCAGTCACGCTATGTCGAGGCCAACCGGCTCGCTGCGCGCTACTGTCACGAACTGCGGCGACGTTTTCCGGGCCATCACCACCAGGCGTCATTCGTGCGGGAGCTGCGCGGTTTCTATCGCATGACGGAGCACCAGAAGATCAAGCGAATCCTCGCGCTCAGCTGAGCGCGAGTCAGTCGCCGACCTTCTTGTGCAGATGAGGCAGCGTGTCGCTCTGACCGGCACGCATGTAACGCGCTTCGTCGCCGCTGCGCGTGACGTTCTCGTAGACCCCCGAGTCCCGTTTGACGAGTTTCGTGAAGCCCTTGCTGCGCAGATCCGAGTTGCTGACCGGAATGGCGATCGCGGGCGGCGACAGCACGCGGCGTACCGGTGCGAGAAAATCCGTGTCGCCCATCGCCACCTGCGCCGCGTAGCAGACCTCGCCCCAGGTCGTCAGATCGACGTCGATGCCGTGCTTGACCTGCACCGACTGCCCGTTTTCCTCGCAGTAGTATTCGTAGATGGGCATGGTTCCCAGACTCCCTCTTGCGTCACGCCGTGGCCTCAAGCATCGCAGCGCGTCGCCGGCCGGGGCAAGTGCGCGGGTGGCGAGCGGTAGCGCGGCACCCGGCGAGCGGCGCCGGGCTGACCGGCAGGCGTGACCGGCTTCACGCGTGCGGCGTGCCGGACGCGCCGGCGGCCGCTACGCCGGCACGTGAGCGGCGGCCCACGGCGCTATAATCGGGGCCCAACCCCGCATTGCAAGGCCGGCCGACATGCTCGTGATCGAACAGCTTCCCGTTCTCTCGGACAACTACGTCTATCTCGTGCACGAACCGGACGCGGGCCTGACGGCGGTCGTCGACCCGGCTGTCACCGAGCCGGTACTCGCGGCGCTCGAGCGCCACGGCTGGCGGCTCACGCATATCCTGAACACGCATCATCACCACGATCACGTCGGCGGCAACCTCGAACTGAAGGCCGCCACCGGCTGCACGATCGTCGGCCCACGCGCCGATCGCGAGCGCATTCCCGGCATCGAAGTGGAACTCGGTGACGGCGACTTGTTCCGCTTCGGCAGCAGCACCGCGCTCGTCTACGACGTGCCCGGCCACACGCGCGGGCACATCGCCTATCACTTCGCCGGCGACCATGCGCTGTTCTGCGGGGACACGCTGTTCGCGCTGGGCTGCGGCCGCATGTTCGAAGGCACGCCGCCGCAGATGTGGCGCTCGCTCGAACGCCTGCGTGAACTGCCGGACGACACGCTCGTCTACTGTGCGCACGAGTACACGCAGTCGAACGGGCGCTTCGCACTCAGCGTCGAACCCGGCAACACGGCGCTGCAGGCCCGCATGCGCGAAGTCGACGCGCGCCGCCGCGACGGCCTGCCGACGGTGCCCTCGACCATCGGTGAAGAACGCGCCACGAACCCGTTCCTGCGGCCGGACAGCGCCGAACTGCAGCAAAGTCTCGACGTCGTCAGCCAGCCGCTGCACGAAATCTTCGGCGCGACGCGGGCGCGCAAGGACACTTTTCGCTGATGTTCGCGTTGTGCCGTTCGATGTGCTGATTGAATTTAGCCACAGAGAACACGGAGAACACGGAGAAGAGAACTAGATTGTTGAAATCCGTCAGCATTCGTCATGACGGTGAGGGTTCACGAGAAGCTGTAAATGACCAACGAGGCACGCTGGCCTGCGGTTGGGAAAACCGCGTTCACTATTTCTTCTCTGTGTTCTCTGTGTTCTCTGTGGCCAGTTCCAACAACCTTTCCCACGGCACAGCCCGAACATCAGCCACCCACACGACAACGGACATCCGCCGCGATGGACGCGACTCGGTCGAGCGCAGTCAGAGTGTCGTCGGCGGGGGGCAGCAGGAAGATCAGTTTGCGGTAGCCCCGGGCGACGGCGTCGCTTGCTTCAGTGGCATCCCAGGGCGCGTCCATCAGCGCGACGCTGAGGTCTTCGAACGCCCGTTCGCGCTGCTCGCACGCAGCACGCAGATCGGCGATGGCGTCGCCCTCGTAGCGGCCGCGATAGACGATCCAGCCATCGGCGTAATCGGCGACGCGGCCCGGCACCCACTTCGAGTTCGATCCGATCCAGATCGGCGGCCCGACCGCCTGCAGCGGTTTCGGGTAACACCACATCGGGCCGAACTCGACGAACTCGCCGGCGTACGCCGCCTCCTCCTGCTGCCAGATCGTCCGCATCGCGAGCACACGTTCGCGCACGACCTTCCAGCGGCTCTTGAACGCCGTGCCGTGGTTGCGCATGGCGACATCGAGCGCGCCGCCGGCCACGCCGAGAATCACGCGGCCCGACGACAGCAGGTCGAGCGAGGCGACGGCTTTCGCCGTGTTGATCGGATCGCGATGAGTCAGCAGACAGACCGCAAAGCCGAGCAGCAGACGCTCGGTGACGGCCGCCGCCGCCGACAGCGCGACGAACGGATCGTAGAGCCGCGACAGCGGGTCGAGCAGCCCGTCGACCGGTGGCCAGTCGCGGTTGCGCTCGAGCGGAATGTGGCTGTTCTCGGGCAGGAACAGCATGTCGATACCGCGCGCCTCGACCGCGCGTGCGAGCGTCGTCGGCGACAGACCGCGGTCGGTGGCGAGCACGCACACTCCGATTTGCACCGTCGACGGGGCGAGGCAGGGCTGGGTCATGCGTGCTGCCTGTCGTCTGTTTTCGGCCCTGTCCCGTCGCCGAACGCGCGGACCTCGTCCGGCGTCAGATGTCGCCAGTGCCCCTTGGCGACGTCGCCGAGCCCGAGCGGCCCGATGGCCACGCGCACCAGGCGCAGCACTTCCACGCCGAGCGCGGCGAGCAGCCGCCGCAGGTGTCGGTTGCGGCCTTCGTCGAGCACGATTTCGAGCCAGCCGCGGCGCTCGCCGGCACGCAGCACGCGCACCTCGGCAACGCCCAGCTGCGTGCCGTCATCGAGCTTGACGCCGGCGCGCACGGCCGTAATCAGCGCCTCGTCCGGCACGCGATCGATCTGCAGGTGGTAGGTCTTCTGTACGCCGCTGTCGGGCGCCGTGATGCGTGCCGCCCAGGCGGTGTCGTTGGTCATCAGCAGGAGTCCCTCGCTGGCCTTGTCGAGTCGGCCGACCGGCGCGAGCCACGGCAGATTCGCCTCGGCCAGACAGCGGTAGACGGTATCGCGCGCGTGCTCGTCTGCGGTCGTCGTGACCAGGCCCCGCGGCTTGTTCAGCAGCAGGTAGATGCGCGCGGCGGCCGCGAGCGGCTCGCCATCGACGCTGATCGCACTGGCGGCAGTGGTCGGCGCTTCGGGATTGCATTCGATCTGCCCGTCAAGGCTCACGCGTCCTGCCCTGACGATGCCGACGGCGACGCTGCGCGAGCAGTAGCCGCGTTTACTCAGCGCACGGGCCAGACCGCAACGCGGAGACGAGGAAGTCGAAGGAGAGGCGGCATGATCGTTCATGTCCGCGCAGTGTACGCGCTGCGCGCCATCGTTGGCGCTACCGGCCCGGCGCGCTCACGCGCACAATGCGCACCATGATCGAGCTCACCGACCTCACCTTCGACTACCCCGGCATCCGCGCGCTCGACGCGGTGAGCTGCCGCATCGATGCCGGCAGCATCACCGCGCTGGTCGGGCCCAACGGTGCCGGCAAGACGACCCTGATGCGCTGCCTGTGCGGCCTCGAGCGCCCGCTCGCCGGCCGGATCAGCGTCGATGGCATCGACGTCATCGACGAGCCCCGGCGCAGCCACGAGCGGCTGGGCTATCTGTCGGACTTCTTCGGGCTCTACGAAGATCTCACGGTCGATCGTTGCCTGCGGCATGCGGCGGCCGCGCACGGCATGCGCGGCGCGCTCGACGGCCCGGTTCGCGACACCGCGACACGGCTCGGCCTGGCCGACCGTCTCGATCAGCGCGCGGGCGATCTGTCACGCGGCCTGCGTCAGCGCGTCGCCATCGCGCAGGCGATGATTCATGCGCCGCGCGTGCTGGTGCTCGACGAACCGGCGGCGGGCCTGGACCCCGAAGCGCGCCATACGCTGGCGACGCTGTTCCGCGCGCTGCAGGCCGGCGGCATGACCCTGCTCGTCTCCTCGCACATCCTCAGCGAACTCGAGCAGTACGCGACACACATGCTGGTGCTCGAAGGCGGGCGCCTGCTCGAGCACCGCGCGCTCGCCGGCATGTCGGATCAGCGCCGCACGCTTGCACTGACTTTCAGCGGCGACGCGGCCGCGCTCGCCGCCCGCCTCGGCGCGCGCAGCGACGTGCAGGGGCTGGACATCACGCCGGCGCGGGCGGTATTCGATTTCGCCGGTGACGAGCGCGCGCAGGCCGCGCTGCTGCGCGATCTCGTGCTGGCCGACCTTGCGATCCTGAGTTTCGGGCCGGCGAGCAGCGATCTGCAGGCACGCTATCTCGCCACCGTCGGCCAGCACCGGGCAGGCGCATGAACCCGGAACTGCAACGGCTGCTGTGGCTCGAGTTCACGCCGTCACGGCTCGCATCGGTGCTGCTGGCACTGGGCGCGATCCTCGGTCTCGGCTGGTTGATGGACGGCCAGACGATCGGCCCGCGGACCGCCAGCTTTGCGCTCGCCGCGTTTGCGATCTTCACCGTCGCCTGGGGCGCGAACCAGGTGGGCCAGTCGCTGCTCGAGGAAATGCGCGCGCGTACCTGGGACCAACAGCGCATGTCGGCGCTGTCGCCGTGGACCATGACCTGGGGCAAGCTCGCCGGCGCGAGCGCCCTGGCCTGGAGCGCGGGGCTGATCGCCCTGCTGTGCTATGCGCTCGGTCACCGCGACGGCACGGATCTGCGCTGGATGCTGCTGCTGTTGATCGGTGGCGGCGTGCTGATCCAGGGCATGGCGCTGTTCGGCGCGCTGCTGCTGTTGCAACGCGGACCTGCGGGTCGCTCGTCGATGGCGCTGCGCCTGGTCGGCGGACTCGTCGTGGCATGGGCCGGGCTGGCCTTCGTGCGGCGCGACGCCGGCCTCGTCGACTGGTTCGGCACGCCGTACCCGCTGCTGCCGTTCGCCGCGGTCGTGATCTGTCTGCTCGCGGCCTGGATCGTCTACGGCAGCCATCGCCTGATGTGCGAGGAGCTGCAGGTGCGCACGCAGCCGTTCGCGCTGCTCGCGTTCTGCGTGTTCGGCACGGGCCTCGTCGCCGGCTTCCTGATCGACGCCGACACGGCACCGACCGCGCGCCTGTGGCTGGTCGCGGCCAGCGGGCTCGTCGTCGCGCTGGCGGTGGCCTACTTCAGCGCATTCGCGTTGCGCGGCGATCCGCTGTTGCCGCGACGCCTGGCGTTCGATGCGCGTCGCGGCGACTGGACGCGGATCGGAGCGGCGCTGCCGCTGTGGCTGGTCGCGCTCGGCTACGCAGGGCTCTGCGCCCTCGTCGCCCGGGTTGCCGTCGCGAGTGTCGCCGTGCCGCTGCCGTTCGATTTCATCCTGCGCGTGCCGGCCGGGGCGCTGCCGGTGTTTCTCTACGCGGCGCGCGACATGGTCGTGCTGTTCGCGATCGGTTGCACGGTGCGCGCGGGGCGCACGGAACTGGTCGCGCTGATCTATCTCGCGCTGGCCTACTGGCTGCTGCCGGCGATCCTCACGCTCGGCGGTGCCGGTGCGCTCGGCCGGCTGCTGGCGCCGATGCCCTGGATCCGCCCGGACGCAGCCGCCCTCATCCTGCTCGGCCATCTCGGGCTCGCCGTGGCGTGGGCGCGGCACGCGTACCTGCAACGCGTGCGCCCGCTCACTGCAGCAACTGGCTCCCGATCCTGAAACCCATCGTGTAGGCGCCGGCCGCGGCGCCGATCGAGCTCAACACGAAGACGAGCAACGTGCGCGCGACGCGGTTGCGCCACCAGCCGCGCCAGTGCGCGGTGTCCGTGCGCAGGTTCGAGAAATCGCCGACCGTCGGCCGCCGGATCCAGGCCTCGACGAGGGCGGTGATGAAGCCGATGCCGATTGCCGGATGCAGGGTCGTCAACGGCGCGCCGAACACCGCCGAGACGATCGTCAGCGGGTGGCCGCCGGCGAGCACCGTGCCAGCTGCGGACAGGCCACCGGTGTAGGTGATCCAGTCGCGCACCATGTCCCAGCCGATCGCCGGGCTGCGCGCAAAGCCGACGCCGATGCCGGCCAGGATGAACGCCGCGAACAGCCACGGCAGCGCGCTGACCCAGCGCGCCGGCGGCGGCACGCTCGACAGCCGCGCCAGGGTCGCGGCGGGTGCGCGATCCCGGGCCTGCAGAATGGTGCTGATCCCTAGCAGGTGCGCGGCCCCGATCACCACCAGTATCTTCTGCCGGCCCTCGGCGACGAGCTGTTCGATTTTCGCCGCCATGTACGCATCGCGCTCGGCGACCAGCGGTTCGTAGATGGCCGGCGCGCGCTCGGCGAACTGCGCGAACGTGGCTTCGAGCAGGTCGTCCTGCTTCAGGCGTTCGACGCCAGCCTCGTCGATGTCCTCCGGCGCGAGCACGCTCGCGAGCAGACCGGAGAACAGGTATGCGCGCTTCCACCACGGGACGTTGCGGTAGATGCGCTTGAGCGTGACACCGACATCGCGATCGACGAGCGCGAGCGCCGCGCCGCGTGCCTCGGCCCCTTCGATGGCCGCCCGCATTTCCGCGCCGGGTTCGGTGCCGAGCTGCTCGGCCAGCCGGTTCTGGAACGCGCCGAGCGCGAGCATCGCCGTGATCATCGGCGCCTGCCCTTGCCGGATCACCTGGAACAAATCCATTTTCGCGAGCGAGGTCGGATCGGCGAGCGCGCGGTAACGGCCGCCGCACAGCTCGACGGCGACGCAATCGTAATCGCCCTCGGCAATCTCGCGGGCGACGGCCTCGGCGCTGGCTTTCGACACGTGCGCGGTGCCGAGCAGGCGCACCTCGGCCGAGTCGAGCGCGAGATCGCGGAACGGTTGGGCCTGGGCGTTTTCGGACATGGCTGACATTGCCGGCGGAAAAGGAGGGCCAGTATAAGGGCAGCGCCACGGCGGATTCAGGACGCGTTAAGCCGCACTGGCCCAGGCTGGATTCCGCGTCACACCCAGGAGGTTGACCATGAAAGCCCTGAAAGTCTCGTTGCTGGTATTCACGTTCGGCCTGCTGGGCCTGCCGCTGGCAAGCGCGGCCCACGGCGGCTATGGCTATTACGCGCCACCGGTGTACGGCTATGTGCCGCCCCCGGTCTATCGTGCGCCATACGGGCGCCCGCTCGTCGTGACGCCGTATGGCTACGGCGGCGGCTATTACGCCCCGCCGCCGCGCCACGGCTATCGGCGCCACCAGGGCTGGCGGGACAACCGCGGCGGTTATCGCGGCTGGAACGGCGGGCCGTACGGCGGTGGCTACAATCGCGGCCCGCGCAGCGGCTTCTCGTTCTACTACTCGGATTGACGTCCGCCCCCGATCCGTACGCCTGACATCGGGCCCCGGTCCCGGTGCCAGGCGCTCGGCGGTGGCGCGGCCTCCAAACCCGCGCTGCCGCCGCCTTTTGTCCGCTGCTGCGCACGCATGGCGCGGCGGTGGCCCGCTCCCGTAGAATCCTGCCATCCGCGACCCGACGTCGCGGGCCCTCGCAGCGCCGCTGCGCCGCTCATGTCCGGGCCACCCGGCCGCGCCAAGAAGACCGTGAATCAGAACCAGTTGAATCCCGCGCAGCGCGAAGCGGTGCGCTATACCGAGGGCCCGTTGCTCGTGCTGGCTGGCGCCGGCAGCGGCAAGACGCGCGTGATCGCGCAGAAGATCGCGCACCTGATTGCCCACCAGAGCGTCGCGCCCGATCGCATTGCCGCCATCACCTTCACCAACAAGGCCTCGCGCGAAATGAAGGAGCGCGTGACGCCGCTGCTGCCGAAGGGCAACAAGTCCAAGCCGTGGATCTCGACCTTCCACACGCTGGGCCTGCGGATCCTGAAAGAAGAATTCGCCGCCGTCGGCTACCGCCCGCGCTTCACCCTGTTCGATGCCCGCGATTCCGAAGGCGTCATCGCCGAAATCGCGCGGCGCGAGCTCGGCTCGACGAACTTCGACGGCCGCGCCATCCAGTCGCGCATCTCGAACTGGAAGAACGCGCTGATGGACCCGCGCGAGGCGATGAACGAAGCCACCGATCCGCAGGCGAAAGCCGCCGCGTCCTGCTTCAAACACTACGCCCAGGCCCTGCGCGCCTACAACGCGCTCGATTTCGACGATCTGATCTGCCTGCCGGTCCAGCTGTTTCGCCAGGACGGCGACGCCCTGACGCGCTGGCAGGCGCAGCTGCGCTGGCTGCTCGTCGACGAGTACCAGGACACCAACCTCGCGCAGTACGAACTCGTGAAGCTGCTCGCCCAGCACAGTGGCCGGCTGACGGTCGTCGGCGACGACGACCAGTCGATCTACGCCTGGCGCGGCGCGCGGCCCGAGAACCTGGCCACGCTGACGCGCGACTTTCCCGCACTGAAGGTGATCAAGCTCGAACAGAACTACCGTTCGATGGGCGTGATCCTGAAGGCCGCGAACAAGCTGATTGCGAACAACCCGCACGTGTTCGACAAGCGCCTGTGGAGCGAGAAGGGTTTCGGCGAGAAGATCCGCATCCGCGCCGTCAGCGATGAACTGGCAGAGGCCGAGGCCGTCGCGAACCAGATCGCGCACGACAAGCTCGTGTCGGGCCGGCCGTACAAGGACTACGCCATCCTCTTCCGCAGCAACTACCAGGCGCGAGCGTTCGAACACGCGCTGCGCGAGCGCGACATTCCCTACATCCTGTCCGGCGCGCGGTCGTTCTTCGATTCCACCGAGGTCAAGGACGCCGTGTGCTACCTGCGGCTGCTCGCGAATCCGAACGACGACAACGCGCTGCTGCGCGTGATCAACAGTCCGCGGCGCGGCATCGGTACCTCGACGATCGAAGCGCTGGTCAAGGCCGCGTCCGTCAACGAATCCACGCTGCTCGAGGCAATCGACAGCATGGCCTTCGGTTCGGAGGTCGCCGCGCGCAGCCTCAAGCCCGCGCGCGAATTCGCGCAGTGGATCGCGGGCCTGCACCGGCGCGCCGAAGACGACCCGCCGGCGGCACTGCTGAAAGTGCTGCTGAACGACATCGGCTACGAGGACTGGCTGCTGCAGACCAGCGACAACGAACAGGACGCGATGCGGCGCTGGGCCAACGTCTGCGAACTGCTGAGCTGGGTCGATCGCATCACGCAACAGGACGAGGGCAAGACCGTCTCCGACATCGTGGCCGCCCTGACGCTCTACGACATCATGGATCGCAAGGAAGGCGAGGACGAACGCGACTGCGTGGCCCTGATGACGTTGCATGCGGCAAAGGGCCTCGAGTTTCCGCACGTGTTCCTCGTCGGCTTCGAGGAAAACCTGCTCCCGCATCGCTCCAGCATCGAGGCCGACACGATCGAGGAAGAGCGCCGGCTCGCCTATGTCGGCATCACTCGTGCGCAGCAGACGCTCGGCATTTCGTACACCAAGGTGCGTCGGCGCTTCGGCAAGCTCGAGGAATGCACGCCGAGCCGCTTCCTCGACGAGCTGCCACGCGAGGACCTGCGCTTCGATGGCGCCGCCGAAGACGCCGACGCCAACCGCACGCGGGGCAAGTCGACGCTGGCGCATCTGCGGGGACTCCTGAAAGCCGACTAGGACGAGCGGGGACGCCGTCCCGGGCCCGCCGGATCCGGGGATGCGACGACGCACCCCGACGCTGGGCGGGCTTACCGCCGCGCGGCTCGAGCGCGCGAATCGGCCAACGCGCCTGCCACAATCCGGGCAGACCAGCCACCGCCCCTCGCCCGGCCTCCATGCCAGTCTGTCGCCAGCGGGAGACAGGCCGCGTCGGACCGGCTCCCGAGCGCGTCGTGGCCCGGGCGTCAACTCGTTGAATTCCATCGGATGAGCGTCGCGGACAGCGTCTGGCACAGTCCCTGCTCTGCTTCCTGGCAGAGGTGCTGCCCATGTATCGACCGACGCTCCAGCTGCAATCCGCCGTGCCGGCCCAGCCCGCCGAACAGAGCCCGTTGGGGCCACTGAGCCGGGTCGTGGACCTCTATGCCCAGCGTCTCGACGAGCACCGGGCGCAACTCGAACGCGATCTGGATTTCTATCGCGGCAAGCTGGCCGAACTCGATCAGATCGACCCGCACGACTTCACCGGTCTGAAGCGGATTTACAGCAGCCACGTCGACCGCACCTTCGGCCTGCTCAACAGCCTCGAGGGCTGATCCGGCGCTTGCGCGATCGGCCCCGGTCGGGAGGCCGGCAACGTTTGTGGGGGCCGCAGGCGCTGTCTATGATGGCGCCATGACCGCAGGCACTGTTTTGGACCGCCCCTGGTTCGCGCACTATCCCCCTGGCGTTCCGACGACCATCGATCCCGCCCGCTTCGAGTCGCTGGTCGCGATGTTCGACGACACCTGCGCGCGCTATCCGACGCGTCCTGCCTTCGGCAACTTCGGCGTCTTTCTCGACTACCAGCGCCTGCAGGCCCGCACGCATGCGTTCGCCGCCTACCTGCAGCGCGAGCTCGAGGTGGCTGCCGGCGATCGCGTCGCCCTGATGCTGCCGAACGTGCTGCAGTATCCCGTCGCGATGCTGGGCGCGCTGCGCGCCGGGGCGGTCGTCGTCAACACCAATCCGCTGTATACGCCGCGCGAACTGAAGCATCAGCTGAACGACTCCGGCGCACGGGTGATCGTGGTGTTCGACGCGATGCTCGCGACGCTCGCCGGCATCATCGACGAGACGCCAATCGAGACCGTGATCGTTGCCCACCTCGGCGATCTGTTCCCGCGAATCAAACGCTCACTGTTCAATTTCGTCAGCGCGCGTCGCCGTGGACACCGGCTGCCGGCCGTGCGCGGCAGCGTGAAGTTCAGCGACGTCATGGCGCAGGGGCGCAGGCTCGAGCACACACCCGCGCCACTCAAAGCAGGCGACATTGCCTTTCTGCAGTACACCGGTGGCACCACGGGCGTGTCGAAGGGCGCCATGCTGACCCATCGCAGCATGATCGCGAACGCGCTGCAGACGAATGTGTGGATGAACGTCGCCGCGCGCGCCGGGGAAGAGATCGCGATCACGGCCCTGCCGCTCTATCACGTGCTGGCGCTGTCGCTGAACTGCTTCAGCCTGATGATGCTGGGCGGTTGCAGCTACCTGATTTCCAATCCGCGCGATGTCGACCAGTTCATTCGCGAGATGGCGCGCGTGCCGTTCACCGGCTTCTTCGGCGTCAATACGCTGTTCACGTCGCTGCTGAACGCGCCGGCGTTCGGGGCGCTCGATTTCTCGAAGCTGCGCCTGTCCGGTGGCGGCGGCAGCGCGGTGCAGCGGCCGATTGCCGAGCGCTGGCAGGAGATCACAGGCACGCTGATCGTCGAGGGTTACGGCCTCACCGAATCGAGCGGTGCGCTGACCGCCAACCCGCTGCACCGCGCGGACTTCAGCGGCACCATCGGCGTGCCGTTGCCGTCGACCGAATGCGAGATCCGCGACGACGCCGGCCAGCCGGTGCCGCCGGGCACGCCCGGCGAGATCTGGGCCCGTGGACCGCAGCTGATGCAGGGCTACTGGCAACGCCCGGACGACACCGCCGAGGTCATGACGCCAGACGGCTGGCTGAAAACGGGCGACATCGGCGTGATGCGCGAAGACGGCTATTTCGAAGTCGTCGATCGCAAGAAGGACATGATTCTCGTCTCGGGCTTCAATGTCTTTCCGAACGAAGTCGAGGAAGTCCTCGCGATGCACCCGGCCGTCATCGAAAGCGCCGTGATCGGCGTGCCCGACGACCGGAGCGGCGAAGCGGTGAAGGCGATCGTGGTCGTCAACGACGCGAGCGTGGCGCCGGCAACGCTGATCGCGCACTGCCGTGAACACCTGACCGCCTACAAGGTGCCGCGCCAGATTGTCTTTGCGAGCGAGCTGCCGAAGTCGAACGTCGGCAAAATCCTGCGGCGAGCCCTGCGCGAGCGTGAGTCGTCCTCCTGATCCTGGCGTCGGCGACCCGGCGACGCCTCAGGCCCGACGGACGCCGGCGTCAGCACGATCCGCGGTCGCAGACCTCACTCGCCGTCAATCAGCCACTGCACGAGATTCGGACGCGTCGCGCCCGGTCGCGCGCCGAGGTTCGCGAAATCGAAGCGTTCGGTGTCGGCGAGATGCGAGAGCACCACGTTCTGCATGCTGCGAAACACGTTCTCGACGCGGCCCGGGTGCCGGCGCTCCCAGTCGGCCAGCATCTGCTTGATCTGCTTGCGCTGCAGATGTTCCTGGCTGCCGCACAGGTTGCACGGAATGATCGGGAAAGCGCGCGCGTCGGCATAGGCCGTCAGGTCGGATTCGCGACAGTAGGCGAGCGGACGGATGACGATGTGTTCGCCGTCGTCGGACTGCAGCTTCGGCGGCATGCCCTTCAGCTTGGAACCGAAGAACATGTTCAGGAACATGGTCTCGACGATGTCGTCGCGATGATGGCCCAGCGCGATCTTCGTCATGCCGCGCGCTTTCGCGAAGGTGTAGAGACTGCCGCGCCGCAGGCGTGAGCACAGGCCGCAGAGCGTCTTGCCTTCGGGCACCACGCGCTTGACGACGCTGTAGGTGTCCTGCTCGAGGATGTGAAACGGCACGCCGAGTGCGGTCAGGTAGGCCGGCAGCACGTGCTCGGGAAAATCGGGCTGCTTCTGATCGAGATTGACGGCAAGGATCTCGAAATCGATCGGCGCCTTCTTCTGCAGGCTCAGCAGGATGTCGAGCATCGCGAAGGAATCCTTGCCGCCCGACAGGCAGACCATCACCCGGTCGCCCTCCTCGATCATGTTGTAGTCCGCGATCGCCTTGCCGACGTTGCGTCGCAGCCGCTGCTGCAGCTTGCCGAATTCGTGACGGGCCTTGTCAGGGCGGACGGGGGGCTGGATGACTTGTTCGTTCATGCCGGCATTGTCCGGGGCGTGGTCCGTCGAGGCAAGGAAAGCCCACGTGATGGCGAGCGCTGGGGTCGACCACGCTGTGGCGGCAGCAGGCGGAGTGGACCATCGGGCCGGGGCGGCCGCTACTTCGGCTTGTCGTTCGCCCGTCAGCGGGCTGCTACAGGAGTGTCAGGATGGGTTTGCTCAATCTGTTCCGCTTCGGCAAAGTCCTGCTGGGGACGGCGCAAGCCATCCGGCGCCAGCGGCAATCGGCCGCCGACCTGCGGGCGCTGCCGACGCCCGATTTCGTCGCCGCCTGCCTCACGGCACTGAACGCACCGGCCGCCCCCTGGCACGGCACGGCCCGCCCGCCGGCAACGGACGTCGACGCACTCGCCGACGCCGTCGACCTCCCCGGCGATCTGCGCGACTTCTACCGCGTGTGCGACGGCTTCGAGTCGGACAGCGAGGAGTTCCCTGGCCGGATCCACCGCTTGCGTGAGCTGCGGACCGGGGCAGACCGCACGCCGGGCCTGTCCGGGCGCCTCGCCCGCTACTGGACCGCGCATGGCCATGACGCCGAACAACCCGACATGATCAAAGTCCTGCCGCCGGACAGCCTGACCGCCATCGTCACCGCCGATGCAGCGTGTCATGTGCCGCCTGCGGTGCTCGACGGGATGACGCTGCTCGGCCCGCCCGGCGACCACGAGTTCACCGTGATCGCGCTGCGCGGGCTTTCCGACCAGCTGCCGGCCGGCAGCGTGCTCGCGGTCGAAGCCGGTGGCGCCACGCTACGACGATTTCCGCCACTGGTTGTCGACGCGTGCGTCGCTGTTTTCCGCGTGTTGAGTGGCGGGCCGACGAGATGAAGAGAATCGCGCTCGTCGTGCTGCCGTGGCTGCTGTCGGGCCCGGCCCTGGTGCTGTCGCTCAGCATGGCCTTGGGCAGCGGCATGGATATCGCCAGCCGCTGGGGAACGCCGGGTGCAGACGGGCCGGTCGACGCGTCAGCGGGCGGGGCCTGGCAGATCGCGCCGCTCGCTGTCCTGGCCGTCGGCGTGCCCTGTGCGTGGCTGGTGCTCGCCGCGATGACCGTTGCCTGGTGCGCACAACGCAGGCTGGCTCGCGGATGGCCGCTCGCCGGCACGACGCTCGCCGTCGCGAGCCTGCTCGCGTTCGGCGTGCTGCTCGGACCGATGGGACTGTTCATGAGCCTGGTCTATGCCGCGCCCGGGATCGTGCTGGCCGTCCTGCTGTGTCGTTATCATCTCGGCACGCGTGACGGCACACCGACCTGAGCCTGGCGGGCCGTGCGCTCGCCCGCTTTTGGCGGGCCTGTTAGGCTTGGATCATGAATGACGAATACGCCGCGCTCGAACCCCTGCGCGAGGACATCGACCGGCTCGCCGGCGCCACACTGATTGAGTTCGGCAGCCCTGACTGCGGCCACTGCCGGCGTGCGCAGGCGCTGATCGCCACGGCGATGGCGGCACATCCCGGCCTGCGGCATCTGAAGATCTTCGACGGTCCCGGGCGACCGCTCGGCCGTTCGTTCCGGGTGAAGCTGTGGCCGACGCTGGTGTTCTTGCGGAACGGAGAAGAAGTGTCGCGGCTGGTACGCCCCGTGGACGTCGCCGACATCGAGGCCGCCCTGGGCGCCATCGATGGCGCCGCCGGACCGGCGTAGCGCGGGACGAAGCCCCGATCAGCGCTGCGTCGGCGGGTTGACCGCCGGCGTGTCGGCGGCGGACACCGGGCTCGTCGTCGCGAGGCGCGCCCGCAGTTCACGGGCCTTGGCCGCGTCACCGCCCAGAAAGCCCGGCGCCTGCTCGTAGTACGAGGCCAACGCGCCCACGGCATCGGCATTGTCCGGATTCAGTTCGACGGCGCGTTCGAGCGCATCGCGTGTGCGGCCCGCCCATTTGATGGCGGAAATCGGGCCGGCATTCTCGGCCACGCGCCCACAGGCCTTGCCGACCCAGAAGGCATAGACGTCGTTTTCAGGGTCGACGGCGGCGGCGCGATCGAAGGCCGCCACCGCGGCCTTGAACTTGCCGGCCTCGTAGTGGCGCAGGCCGCTGTTGAAGTCCCCGTTGTCGGGGTGCAGGGCATCGGCCGCGACCGGCAGGATCGCAGCCAGCAGCAGCGACAGAATCAGCGTTCGCATCATGAACGGGATCCTATCGCGCCCGAATTTGGCCAGCCGACGGTCGGTTGGCGGCGTAACACTCGCTGACATTCCTATACGCGCCACCATCGCCACTTGGAAGCCCGGACGCGCGCCGAGCGCCGGCTGGTGGAATCATCGTGCGCGGCAGCAATTGAATGGAAGCTGAACCGGGGACGGTCGGCGTCATTCAATGAGCAGCGCGCCGAGCGCGTCGCGCTCGGCGGTGGTGAAGCCGAGGCTGCGGGTCGCGAAGGCGTCGAAACTGCCGAACTCCCGGTCGATCGCGTCGAGTGCCGCTGCGAGGTACTCCTCCCGCGCCGACATGATTTCGTAGACCGCGGCGTCGGGGGCGCTGCCGCTGAACATGTCGAGCGCGCGGCGCTGGTAGTGGGAAATCAGGTAATCCTCGAAGACTTCGTCGCGCGCGACCCCAACCGTCAGCAGCAGGAACGCGCTGCCGACGCCGGTGCGATCCTTGCCGCTCGCACAGTGGAACAGCGCCGGCGCCCCGCCGGGGGCGAGGATGCCGCGATACATCCGGCCCAGCAGATCGGTGTGATCGAGCGCCAACCGCTCGTACTGCGCGCACATCTGCGCGCGCGCCGCGGCCGGCGACAGTTCGCCGGCATTGATGGCCGCGAACATCTCGGGGTTGCCGCGCGGCAGGAAGCCCAGCGCCTGCTGTCGCGGCGCCTCTTCGTGCAGCAGGTTCGGCGCGCGCTGACGTTCTTCGTCGGTGCGCAGGTCGTACACGGTGCGGATGCCGAGGTCCGCGAGTCTCGCGCGATCGCTGTCCGTCAGCGTCGCCAGTGCGTCCGAGCGGAAGACGCGGCCGCGCCGCGTGCGCCCCCCCTGCGTGGTGCGCAGGCCGCCGAGATCGCGGCAGTTGCAACTGCCTTCGAGGGCGATCCTGCGGTGTTGATGCCGTGCGAGCAGCGCACGGCCGGTCTCGTCGATCGTGCTCATCAGACTTCTCTCAGGTAACCCCAGGTGTGCAGGCGGTCGTGATCCTCGAACCAGCGCTCGCCGATGTCATCGCGGTAGTACATGTCCGGGATCATGATGTTGCGGATGCGTGTGTACGCCTGCGCCTGCGCCTGGCGCATCGTCGAGCCAAGGCCGCAGACCACGAGCACCACGCCCGACGTGCCGGCGACATACCACTGGCCGTTGACCTGCTTGACGTCCTCGATGTGGACTTCCTCGGGGATGCCCTTCTTGAACATGATGGCGGCGTTCTTCGACACCGAGTTGAACGTCGCTTCGTCGTCGAACGGAAACGGCGACACCACCACGCGCACGCCGATCTGGAAGCCGTTCTTGACCTTGAACTTCGTCATCGTGCCGGCGGCGAGTTCATACAGGAATTCGCCGATTGGCGTCGTCATGCCTTCCTGCTGGATCATGATCGTCGGGTAGCCGAAGCGCGAGGTGAACTCGAGCGGGTAGATGCCCTGGCCGTTGACGATGCAGTTCAGATCGACGTATCCGACATAGCCTTCCTGCGCGAGCACCGGCTCCATCTTCTTCAGCGTGGACGTGAACAGCCGGTTCGGGCCGCTCCAGAACATGCTGGTCCCCATCTCGCCGGTCGAGGGCCCGATGTTGCCGGGGAAGAGCTTCTTGTTCTCGAAGTTGACGTTGATCGGATAGACGAACTCGCGGCCGTTGAAGAACGCGCCGACCGCCACTTCGACGCCCGTCACGCGGCGCTGGAGCTGGAACAGCCTGATTTCGTCCGGAAAGGACTTCTTGTACGCCTCGAGCACGCGCACGACGTCCTGACCGTCCTCCTCGTCGCCGACGAACAGGCGGCGTTTGACGTTGCCGGACTCGCCGGATGGTTTGATCACGTAACGCTCGGGGTTCTCGCGCACGTAGGCGATCGCCTCGTCGAAGTCGTCGAACTGGCGATAGGGCAGGATGTTGACGCCGGCCTTCTTCAGCTCTTCCTGGCCGAAGGAGCGGTCGTCTTCGAGGGCGTCGGTGTAGGCCGTACCGCCGACGACGAGCTTGCCGCGGGCGCGCAGCGCCGCGGCCTGTTCGCCCTGGCCGAGCGTGTCGTCGAAGACGATCACGTCCGCCCAGTCGATCTCGCGCGTCCAGTCGTCGACTTTCGTCACGAAGCCATCGCCGATGTCGCGTTCGCGTTCGGCGCGGATGTAGTACTTGACCCCGTGCCCTTCCTTGGCCACCTGCCAGGCAATGTCGGTGATGAGCGCGGACCAGGAAACGAACAGGAAATTGCGTGGCGTCATGGCGCCGGAATATGCCCGAGGCGGTCACGGAATGCACGCCTTTTGCTGGGCGGCTGCGTCGCGCGGTGCCATACTCCACGCATGCGCGCGCTTCGCCTGTTCGTGATCAGCTGTCTGCTCTTGGCTCTGCCGCTGGCGGGCCTTGCCGCGCCGCTCGACTGCTGCCCGCCCGATGCCGCTGTCGGACACTTGGCAGCCGCGCCGGATGTCGACGACTCGCATCACGCGCATGCCGGCCACATGCCGCAGAACGCGCAGACAGCGGTCGACGCAGACTGCGCAGGCCCCCTGTGCGATCTGCATTGCGCGCATGCGCCGTCGCTGACGAGCACGGCGCTGCCGCTGCCGCCGTCGGTCAAGGCGCGGAGCATCTTCCCTGCCCCGCTGCCGCGCGCCGCGCTCGCCGCGGCACCGCTGAACTTCCGACCGCCGATCTCCGCTCGCTGCTGAGTGAACGTGCCCGCGCCGCGTGCGCGGGTTCCCGGATCAGTGACAGCGCACACCGGCGCGGATCACGCATCCACCTCATCGCAGGAGTCACCCCGTGATGCTTCGTTCGTCCGTCGCGCCCGCCATGCTGCTGACCGCGACCTTGCTGTCCGGCGGCTGCGCCGGCATTCCACCTGATCGCGGATTCAGTGCCGTCGACAGCGAACTCGCCGCGCGCGGCCTCGCGCACGCGCCCTCGGTGGCAGCGCCCGCCAGCGTTGCCCCACCCGCCGAATGGCTGTCCACCCCGCTGACGCTGGACATGGCCCAGCGCATCGCGCTGAGCCACAACCCGGCCCTGCTCGCGCAGTTTGCCGCGCTCGGCATCGCACAGGCCGATGCGTTCGATGCCGCGCGACTCAGCAATCCGCGCTTCTCCCTCGCGTGGCTCGATGGCAGCGGCGGCAGCCAGATCACGCTCGGTCTCGCGCAGAACGTCGCAGAGCTGTTGACGCTGTCGCCGCGCAAACGGCTCGCCGCCGGCGAGATCGCGCGCGTGCAACTCGAGGCCGGCGCGGCGCTGGTCGGGCTCGCCGCGGACACGGAGGCGGCGTACTACCGCCATGTCGCCGCGCTGGCCGGACGCGCGCTGAAGCGCGCGATAGCAGAGGCGGGCGAGGTCAGCGCCGATTTCGCCGCCGCCCTGTACGCGGCCGGCAATATCAATCAGCTCGCACTCGATCGCGAGCGCGCGGCCGCGGCGAGCCTCGGACTCGAGGCGGTACAGGCCGACGTCGAAGTCGCCGCGACACGCGCAGCGCTCGCCCGCCTGATGGGCATCGGTCCCGATCTGGACTGGCAGATTGTCTCCGCCCTGCCGCTGCCGGCGTCCGGCGAAGATGCGACCGACGAGTTGCAGCGCGTGGCCGGCGCCGGCCGGCTCGACCTGCTGGCCGCGCAGCGTGCGGTGGCGTTGCTCGAAGACGCACTGGGCCTGACGCGCAGTGTGCGCTGGCTCGGCGATCTCGAACTCGGGGTCGAGCACGAGCGCGACGGCACACGCCTGCTCGGCCCGACCCTGGCTTTCCAGATTCCGCTGTTCAATCAGGGTCAGGGTCGCGTGACGCGGGCAGCCGCACGGCTCGACGCCGCGCGCGCCGCGGCGCAGACGAGCGCGATCGACGTCGGCCACGACGTCGCGCAGGCGCAGGCCGCGGTCGTCGCCGCGCGCGAGATCGTGGCGCGCTATCGGCGCACGCTGCTGCCGCTGCGCGAGCGCATCGTCGCGGGCTCGCGCCAACTGCAGAACTACATGCTGACAGGGCAGTTCGACGTGCTGCAGGACAAGCTCGCGCTGTACGCCGCATACGACGCGTATCTGCGCGCGCTCGGCGACTACTGGGTCGCGCGCGCCAACCTGTCGCGCGCCATCGGCGCACCGCTGCCGAGTGCCGCCCTCGCCGGCGCAGGCGTCGATCCCGCCGCCCTGCTGGCAACCCCGGCCGCACCGGCCACCCCGACACCCGCGCATCACGCGCACTGAAAAAGAGGATTCGACATGAGCAATCGCCGCGATTTCCTGTCGCACCTCGGTGCCGCCCCGGCCGCGCTGATGGCGACGGCCGCCGTCGCCACACCGGGCGCGCCGGCTTCGGCCGGGCCTGGCGCCGCGCCCGGCTATACGCCGGTCCACACACCGAACGGCTGGACGCTGCCGTACTCGCTCGACCACGGCGTGAAGGTGTTCCATCTCGTGGCCGAAGAAATCGAGCACGAGTTCGCGCCCGGCTGCGTCGCGAAATGCTGGGGCTACAACGGCACGACGCCGGGCCCGACGCTCGAAGCGGTCGAGGGCGATCGCGTGCGCATCCTCGTCACCAATCATCTGCGCGAACCGACGTCGATCCACTGGCACGGCCTCTACCTGCCGAGCGGCATGGATGGCATCGCGGGCCTGAACCAGCCGGCGATCAAGCCGGGCGAGACTTTCGCCTATGAGTTCACGCTGCGGCAGCACGGCACGCACATGTACCACCCGCACGCCGACGAGTTGGTGCAACTCGCCTGCGGCATGATGGGCCTGTTCATCATCCATCCACGCGACGGCAGCGATCGCGTCGATCGCGACTACGCGATGCTGCTGCACAACTGGGCGCTGCATCCCGGCACCTATCGCCCCGATCCGTCGATCATGCTCGACTTCGATCTGTGGAGCTTCAACTCGAAAGTGTTTCCGGCCATCGAACCGATGGTCGCGCGCACCGGGGAGCGCGTGCGCATCCGCATCGGCAATCTCTCGATGTGGAATCACCCGCTGCATCTGCACGGCGTGCAGTTCGAGATCACGGGGGGCGACGGCGGGCGCTGGCCGCGCGCGCAATGGCAGCGCGAAGTGACGGCGCTCGTCGCCGTCGGCCAGTTGCGCGACATCGAATTCGACGCGATTGCCGGCGATTGGGCATTCCACTGCCACATGGCGCACCACACGATGAATGCAATGGGTCACGGCATTCCCAACATGCTCGGCGTCGACCAGCGCAAAGTCGAGGCACGTCTGCGCGCGCTGCTGCCGGGCTACATGCCGATGGGCAGGGACGGCATGTCCGAACATGCCGGGCATCTCGCGATGGGCATGCCGAACCTGCAGGGCCCACCGAACACGTTGCCGATGATGACGGGCCAGGGCCCGTACGGCGCGCTCGAGATGGGCGGCATGTTCAGCGTGATGAAGGTGCGCGACGACCTCGCACCCGGCGACTACCGCGACCCCGGCTGGTACGACGCGCCGCGCGGCAGCGTCGCGTATCGCGTGTCGTCGGATCCTGCGTTCGGGGCGCCTGTGCGACGTGGGTGAGCCGCTTTTTGCCACCGAGAGCACCGAAGACACCGAGGACACCGAGGGGGAAGAACGAGATTTTGCGAGCATCTGCAGAGGACGCACCGCTGTGCGACATCATGGCGAATGGCGGACTCAGCTCGAGCCGTCCCGGTGCGGATCGGCTTCACGCTGGCCCCGGGCACGAACCCACTGACATTTCTCGGTGTTCTCGGTGGCCAACACGCCATCCGCCCCACAGCACCTTCGACGCTGCGCCGCACACGTCGAGGCCGCGCTGGCGCAGGTGAAAACATGCACGATGCTTCCGCCGGATGGAGGCTTCGCGGTCCGGACCCAGCGTGTAAGATGGAGCATCCCCATTCACGTCCGAGCCTGCGAGGGACTCCATGGAAGCAATTGAATATGCACGGCCGAACACCATTGACGACGCCGTCCGGCGCCTTGGCGCGGCGGGTGCACGCGTGCTCGCCGGCGGCACCGACCTCCTGGTGCAACTGCGTGGCGGCTACACCCGCCCGAGCGTGATCGTCGACATCAAGGGCATCAGCGAGCTGCGTCGTATCGAACAGACTGCGTCCGGCTTTCGCGTCGGCGCGGCGGTCGCCGGCGCCGAACTGGGCGCGCACGCGGCGTTCGCCGCACAGTGGCCCGGCGTCGTCGAAGCGTTTCAGCTGATCGGCTCGACGCAGATCCAGGGCCGCGCGAGCCTCGGCGGCAATCTCTGCAATGCATCACCCGCCGCCGACAGCGTGCCCGCGCTGATCGCCGCCGGCGCGCGCTGCGTGATCGCGGGCGCGGGCGGCACGCGCGAAGCAGCGGTCGAAGACATCGTCACGGCACCGGGCAAGACGACGCTCGCAGCGGGCGAATTCATTGTCGAATTCCTGTTCGCGACGCCGCCGGCGAAGACCGGTGACGCGTATCTGCGCTTCATTCCGCGGACCGAGATGGACATCGCGGTCGTCGGCGTCGGCGTGTGCCTGACGCTCGACGGCAGCGGCGTGTGCACGGCGGCTCGCGTCGGCCTTGGCGCCGTTGCGCCGCGCCCGCTGCTGGTGCCCGCCGCCGGCGCGGCACTCGTCGGCACGACGGTCGACGACGCGGCACTCGCGACACTCGCCGCCGCCGCCAGTGCGGCCTGCAACCCGATCGACGACAAACGCGGCACGATCGAATACCGGACAAAGGTGGCTGGCGTGCTCGCGCGCCGGGCCGCCGTCGCAGCGCTGGCGCGCGCAAGGGGGCAATGATGGCCAAGCATCACGTATCGACCACCGTCAACGGCGACCAGGTCGAATTCCTGTGCGAGACGCAGCAGACCCTGCTCGACGTGCTCCGCGATGAACTCGAACTCACGGGCACCAAGGAAGGCTGCGGCACCGGTGACTGCGGCGCCTGCAGCGTCATGCTCGACGGACGCCTCGTCTGCGCCTGCCTCGTGCTCGGCGTCGAGGCCGAAGGTCACAGCATCACGACCATCGAAGGCGTCGCGAAGGGCAACGACCTGCATCCGATCCAGCAGCAGTTCCTCGACGACGCCGCACTCCAGTGCGGCATCTGCACCCCGGGTTTCATTGTGGCGGCCAAGGCGCTGCTCGAGCAGAACCCGGATCCGACCGAAACCGAAGTGCGTTTCTGGCTTGCCGGCAATCTGTGCCGCTGCACCGGTTACGACAAGATCATCCGCGCGGTGATGAACGCCGCGGCGAAGATGCGCGAGGAAGCCTGAAATGGGTAACGAGCCGAAAATCTTCTCGAAGAACTTCAAGTGGGTCGGCACGCGGCCGGTACGGCCGGACGGCGTCGACAAGGTCACGGGACGCGCTGCCTTCGGCGCCGACTACCAGCTGCCCGGCATGCTCGCCGGCGCCGTGCTGCGCAGCCCGCATGCGCACGCGCGCATCAAATCGATCGACGTCAGTGCGGCGCGGGCGCTGCGCGGCGTGCTCGCCGTCGTCACCGCCGCTGACTTTCCGGATCTGCCGAGCGAAGTGTCGACCGGCGGCGAAGCGCCGATCAACTTCCGCCACGTGTCACTGAACGTCATCGCGCGTGACAAGGTGCTCTATGAAGGCCACGCGGTCGCCGCCGTGGCGGCGACTTCGGCGTCGATTGCCGCCGAGGCCGCAGCGCTGATCAAGGTCGACTACGAAGTGCTGCCGCACGTCATCGACGTGCTCGAGGCGATGCGGCCCGACGCACCGGTGCTGCACGCGGATCTCATCACCAATGGCGTCGAGCCGGCGCCGACCAAAGCCTCGAACATCGCGGCCCGCACCGGTTTCACGCTCGGCGACACGGCCAAAGGCTTCGCCGACGCGGACGTCATCGTCGAGCGCGAGTTCACCACGGCGGCCGTGCACCAGGGCTATATCGAACCGCACGCCGTGATTGCGACGATGGGGGCCGACGGCATGGCGACGATCTGGTGCTCGAGCCAGGGCCAGTTCATGGTGCGCGAGTTCACCGCCAAACTGCTCGGCATGGAGATTTCCAGCATCCGCGTCATCCCCGCTGAAATCGGCGGCGGCTTCGGTGGCAAGACCACCGTCTATCTCGAACCGCTGGCGGTCGCGCTCGCGAACAAGTCAGGGCGGCCGGTCAAGCTCGTGATGTCGCGCGTGGAAGTGTTCAAGGCGACGGGCCCGACGTCGGGCACGCACGTGAAAGTGAAAATCGGCGCCAGGCGCGACGGCAAGCTCGTCGCCGGCGAGATGGTGCTGAAGTACCAGGCCGGCGCGTTCCCGGGATCGCCTGCCACGCTCGGCGGCATGACGGGCTTCGCGCCGTATGACATCGAGCACGCGAGCGCGGAGTGCTGGGACGTCGTCAGCAACCGGCCGAAGTGCGCGGCCTATCGTGCGCCCGGCGCGCCGATGGCAGCCTTCGGCGTGGAGTCCGTGCTCGACGAACTCGCGCAGAAGCTCGACCTGTGCCCGCTCGAGCTGCGCCTGAAGAACGCGGCGAAGGCCGGCACGCGCGCTCTGTATGGTCCGAAGTTCCCCGAGATTGGCTACGTCGAGACGCTGCTCGCCGCCAAGGCCCATCCGCACTGGTCGGCGCCGCTCGGCCCGAACCAGGGTCGCGGCATCGCGTCGGGCTTCTGGTTCAACATCGGCGGCCCGTCGAGTGCGGCAATCCACATCAATGAAGACGGCACGGCGGAAGTCGTCACCGGCAACCCGGACATTGGTGGCTCGCGCGCGTCGATGGCGATGATGGCGGCCGAGGTGCTGGGCATCGACCTCGCGAAGGTGAAGCCGATGATCGGCGACACCGGGCAGATTGCGTACAGCTTCCTGACCGGCGGCAGCCGTGTGACCTTCGCCACCGGCAAGGCCGTGATCGAAGCGGCCGAAGCCACTGTCACAGAGCTGAAGAAGCGCGCGGCGAAGCTGTGGAAGATCGAAGCCGAACACGTCGAGTGGCGCGACGGGCAGGCCTGGTGCACGCTCGCCGACGGCACCGATCGTGCGCCGCTGTCGCTCGCGAAGATCGCGCACAGCGCCGGCAAGACCGGCGGGCCGATCAGCGGCGCGGTGTCGATCAATGCGACGGGTGCAGGCGCGGGTTTCGGCACGCATCTCTGCGACGTCGAGGTCGATCCCGAGACGGGCGCCGTCAAGGTGTTGCGCTATACGGCCATCCAGGACGTCGGCCGCGCAATACACCCGGCCTATGTCGAAGGCCAGCTGCAGGGCGGCGCGGTGCAGGGCATCGGCTGGGCGCTGAACGAAGAGTACATCTACGACGACAAGGGCCGGCTGCAGAACGCCGGCTTCCTCGACTACCGCATGCCGGTGGCCTCCGATCTGCCGATGATCGATACCGTGCTCGTCGAAGTGCCGAACCCGGGCCATCCGTTCGGCGTGCGTGGTGTCGGCGAAGTGCCCATCGTGCCGCCGCTGGCGGCGGTCGCCAATGCGGTGTCGCGCGCCGCGGGTCTGCGCATCGACGCGTTGCCGATTTCGCCGCCGCGGCTGCTGAAGGCGATCGACGGCGCCCGCCAGGCCTGAGACCTTGGCGACCGTCATCCTGCAGGGGCGGGCAGGCCCGGCTGACGCTCGAGGTCGCCGACTACAGTGCCCTGCTCGCCGAGCTGGCCCAGCGTTTTCCGGGCCTGGTCGAGGCGATCGGCGTGCACACGGCGGTCGCCATCGACGGCGAGATTTTCCACGATCCGCTGCACGAGCCGATGGCGGCCGACAGTGAAGTGCATTTCATGCCGCTGATCGGCGGCGGTTGAGTTCCCCATGTCCCATGACGTCTTCCTGATTCGCCACGGCGCGGCCGCCGCGGCCTGGTCCGAAGCGCTCGACCCCGGGCTCTCCGACGAAGGGCGCGAACACGCACGTCTGGTCGCCGCGCACTTTGCGTCGCACCCGCCCTGCCCGCTCGTGGCCAGCCCCCTGGCCAGGGCGCGCGAAACGGCCGAGCCGCTGGCGGCTGTGTGGCGGCGCCCGATGACGCTCGATGAGCGCGTGCGCGAGGTCCCGTCGAGCGTGCCGATGGACGAGCGCAAGGCGTGGCTGGGGAAGATCATGGCGTCGACCTGGCCTGAGGTCGATGCGAGCCTGCATGCGTGGCGCGATCAGGCCGCGCGCGCCGTGCTCGGGTTCAGACAGGACACGCTGGTGTTCACGCACTTCATGGTGATCAATGCGCTGGTCGCGCGCGCAACGGATGACCAGCGCCTCGTGTGCTTCGAACCCGATTACGGATCGATCACGCAGTTTCGCTGCGACGGTGACGCGCTGTCGCTGGTGTCGCTCGGCCGGGCGCGCAAGACGCTGGTCAATCTTTAGCGCTGCGCTGCGCAGCCCGGATGCAGCGAAGCGTCCTCAGGCGAGATCGCGCACCGCGATCGCCGCGGCCATCATGCCGGACACGTACAGCGGCACCCCGAAGCCGCTGTACCACAGCGCGCGTTCGACCGGTGTGCTGATGAAGCGCAGCATCATCCAGCCCTGCAGCGCGAGCAGAGCGGCGACGATCGCGGCCTGCAGCGGGCGCTCCCAGTGGAGCAGCAGCGCAATCACCACGACTTGCGGCAGGGCCATGATCGCGCTCGCCGCACGAGCCGCACCGTCGGCGCCGAGCTGGACGGGCAGTGAGCGGATGCCCGTCTGCGCATCACCCTTGATGGCCTTGAAGTCATTGAGCGTCATGATGCCGTGTGCACCGATGCCGTACAGCAGGGCCAGCCACAGCACTTCGATGCGCGGCAGCGCGCCGCCGATCATCGCCGCCGTGCCCGTGACCCAGGCCAGGCTCTCGTAGGAGAGACCGCAGGCCGCATTGCCCCACCAGCCATTGCGCTTCAACCGGAACGGCGGCGCACTGTAAGCCCAGGCGAGCACGAGGCCGACGATCGCGGACACGAACACCCAGGTGCCGAGCGCGCTCGCCACGAGCAGCGACAACACGGTCCAGATCAGCGCGATATACAGGCCCCAGCGGCCTGGAATGCGGCCGGACGGAATCGGGCGCTGTGGTTCGTTGATGGCGTCGACATCGCGGTCGTACCAGTCGTTGATCGCCTGGCTCATCGCGCAGACCAGCGGCCCCGCGAGCACCACGCCGAGCAGCACGAGGCTCCAGTTGTCGAGGATAGGCCGGCCCGAGGACACCACGCCGCAGGCGAAGGCCCACATCGGCGGGAACCAGGTGATGGGCTTCAGCAGTTCGAGCACCGCGGACGGCGCGGGCCAGGTCTGGGTGGTCGACGTGTTCATGCGCAATCCGGGCTGGGGGACGTCAGATTAGATCGGCCGGCGCACGCGCGTCATCCGGCTCAGCCGGCGAGCAGCGGGAAGGTGACGTCGATCGCCCACGCGAAGACCACGGCGTTTGCGATGCCGGCCGCCCAACGGTGTCCCGTGCGGCGATACGCCCAGGCGCTGAACAGGCCGTGGACGATGAGGAAAAGCACGATCACGGGCACGATGATGAGCAGGAAGAACAGCCTCTCGAAGTCGAGCCCCACCGCGATGCCGAGCGAGGCCAGGAAGGCGAGCTTCGACGCTGCATACGCGCCGCGACCGGCGCCGGTTCCGCGCGTCAGCCATTCGTCGGCGACGAAGAAGGACAGCGTGCCGACGGCCGTACAGCCGCGTACAGCCGGGACACCCACTCTCTGTGCGATCGTCGGCCGCGGTACGGCGGCCACTCAGTGGGTGTCAGTCAAGGTGCCAACGATGAGCGTGCGGTCGACATCATCGACGGCGACGCTGCGCCTACCTGAGCGCGCGCAGTATCTTGCGGACAGTGCCGTAGGCGATCATGCCGCAACCTGCCAGCGTCAGGAGCGAGCCGCCGGCCAGCCCGACGAGCACCCACCACGATCCCTTCGCACCAGTGGCGCCTGCCACTCCCAGGATGAAACCGACGATCAAGACCAGGATTCCCCTGCTGATGGGGCCGCCTCTCATCATTTCCAGCACCAGCGCTCCTGAGGCCCCGTGCCGTACCCGTCCGCTCGCCAGATCGTGCTGCTGTCTGGCGGACATCTGGCCCAGGGTGCCACCCAGCGAGGTCGGAGTGCCCGCGCCGGACCCGTAGCGTTCATCCCGAAAGGCTTTGTTGAAGTCATTCTGGTCGCTCATGGCACCTCCTCATGATTGGAATGGCTCGCCACTGCCGGCGTCGCGCAGGCCTGCAGCAGGCGCTTCGACGTGATAATGCATCGCGTGATCGATGGTCATCCGTGCATGGGCCGATCGACTCTGCAGGCGTGGCGCACGCCTGTGCCCGGTCAATCGTAGCGAGCGAACGTCAGCGTGATGAAGCCGGCGCAATGCCCGAAAAGCCGGGAGGAAGAGGCGGGACACCCACCAGGAAAAGCCGGGAAAAGCCGGGACACCCACCCACTCTCCCGAAGCACAGCCCCCACGCGGCTCGACCAGTGGGTGTCCCCGCGCTCTATCCCGCCGCGCTCTGTGTCAGAGGCTTGCCAGGAATTCGAACGTGCGATCGAACGCGCCCGGGTCGACTTCGGCGATTGCGGCGTTGAAGTCTGTTGCGCCGGCGTCGCGCACCCGCGCGAGGCCGGCCCGCAGCACGGCTTCGTCACCGACGATCGCGAGATCCGCAGGACTCACGACACCCTCGCGATCGAGCATGGCGCGATAGCTCGGCAGGTCGCCATAGACCGCGAGCGCCTTGCCGATGAGCGCCCGCGCTTCATCCGGCCTGTTCGTCAGCACGATCGGAAAGCCTGCAATCACGCGCGGCGTTGCGCGCGCGGCTGCGCCGGCGGCCGCCGCCAGTGTCGGAATGATGTGTTCGTTCAGGGTGCGCGGCCCGACCATCCAGGTGATGGTGCCGGAGGCGAGGCGTCCGGCGAGCTTCAGCATGTGCTCGCCGAGCGCTGCGACGATCAGCGGCACTTCGCCCGCGCCGGCGGCGCCGACCGAGAGCCCGCGCACGCAATACTGCTCGCCCTCGTAGTGCACGGTCTCCCCGCGCAGCAGCGGAGCCAGCACTTCGAGGTACTCCTTCATGTGGCGCGCGGGCTGCGCGAACGAGATGCCGAGCGCGTCTTCGATCATGACCTTGTGCGCGAGCCCGATGCCGAGCACGAAGCGGTTGCCGGTGGCCGCCGCCGCCGTCACCGCCTGCTGCGCGATGGCGGTCGGGTGCCGGGGATACGTCGGCGTCACCGCGGTGCCGACCTCGATCGTGCGTGTCGCGCGCCCGGCGATGGCCATCGTCATGATGGCGTCGAGCGCGAAGACATTCGCCATCCACACATTTGAAAAGCCGGCTGCTTCCGCGCGTTGCGCGAGCGCGACGACTTCATCGATGGTGATCGTGCGCCCGATGGCGTTGACGTCGCTGCTCGACGACCGCGCACCGGTCATGATGCCGATTCTCATGTGCCCTCCTTCTCGCTGGTTTCAGGATCTTTGATGCAAGGCTCCACAGCCTAGCGCAGAAGCAGCGGAGGTTTGCATCGAACCATGGGCTTGGAGACCAATGTGACGAGACGGACGCCGGTGCCAGGCGTGGGGGGTCCCGGCTTTTCCGAACGGTGGGTGTCCCCGAACGGCGCCCGAACGGCGCCGCGGTGCTGCGCGGGGCACAAGATCGCGCTGCTTCATGTCGCCTCGATGAGTCCCTTGGCGCCCTGGCGGGCCTCGCTATCACCGCGCTCCGGCATTGACCGCGGCAGCGAGCACAGCGCCTCAGCGCAGACCGCTCGACTTCCTCGAGCGGCCTGCGCCGTCTTCGACGCAGCGCGATTGCGAACGCTGGTTCAGTCGACGATGGCAGCGAGCACCATTCCCTGCAACACGCCGATGCGCTCGAAATGGTAGCTGTCCTCCATCAGTCCCGTGGAGAGGAAGGCAAAGGACAGCGCGCGCGCCGGGTCGACCGAGAAGCCCGTCGAGCCAGCGCCGAAACCACCGAACGTCCGCGGCGAATTCATCGGGCTGAAGAGCCCGGGCAGATTGCCTTCGCCGCGCAGGAAGAAGCCACAGCCGATGCTGGCCGGGTACTCGATCCAGTTGCGCACGCCGAACCACATATCGAACAGCACGTTGCGCTTGTCGCCGGTCTGGTTGCGCGTACAGAAATCGATCATCGCCGGAGACAGCAGACGATTGCCGTTCAGCTCGCCGCCGCGCCGGAGCATCTCCGCGAAGCGATGGACATCCTCGGCCGTGGTCATGCAACCGGCACCGGGGATTTCGCAGCCGGGTGTTGCGAGCAAGGTGCCGATGCCTTCGACCGCCGCGGGCGGCAACAGCGCCGGCAGATCCTTGTAAGACACCCGGACCGGGCACAGGCGCTTCAGCAGATCCGGTCGCGGGCCGAGACTCGTGTCCTTCATGCCCAGTGGATCGAACACTTCCTCCTTCAGCATCTTGGCGTAGCTGCGACCATTGCCGGCCACTCGCAGGCACAGTGCCGCAATAATCGAGTGACCCAGCAGGATGGAGTAATTCACGCGCTCGCCGGGTTGCGACTCGAGTGGCAGAGAGCAGGCGTACTCGACCAGGCGATCTATATTCATCAGCACCTCGGGCGGCACCGGCGGGATCGCCGACATGACGCCGCTCGTGTGCGTGAGCAGATGGAAAAGATTGACCTTCTCCTTGCCGAGGTTGGCGAACCCGGGAATCAGTTCAGCGACCGGCGCGTGCAGCTTCAGCAAACCGCGTTCGACCAGGGACAAGGCGAGCACATTGGTGAACTGCTTGGCCACCGACATGGTGGAGAAGACGGCATCGGCCTTGAGCGGCTTCTTCGTCGCGAGCTCCGCGTAACCCTCGGTCAGATCCAGGACCACTTCGCCATGGCGCGCAACTTTCAGCCGCACGCCGTGACAGCGACCGGCATCGATATCGGCCTTGATGGCATCGCCCACGCGAGCGAGACGCCTGGCGTCGAATCCAAGTTTGGCGAGCGCGGGGCGGGGTGCCTTGGCGGCAGTTTTCGTTGCGTTCACGGGTGATCCTCCTGAGGGTGCTTGTGATTATTGCTGGTGCGCTTCGATTGTAGCGGTCCGGGGCCGTGGCGCGGACTTCTCAAAGAAAGATCCGTTTTCGGAACGGCAATGCTTCGAACATTGGCCACGTGGTCAGGGCAGGAGGAATGGGGTGAGAGGAATGGGGTGGGTGTCCCCGCTCTGCGCGATGCTGCAGCACAGCGCTCGACGCGATCGGTGAGAGGCCCGCATTGCAAAGGGCACCGCCCCGCGGCGCGCATGAGGCTCAGGGCCGCCGAGCCTCGGTGCGTCTCACGGCAAGCCACCACGCGAGCGCAAGCCCAACGGCGAGCAGCGCGAAGCCCTGTTGATGCGACAGACCGAAGAAGCGCTCGGCCCGACCGTCCCCGCGCAGCGGGTCGAGGACCACGCGCAGCGTGCCGTAGAGCACCAGATACCATCTGAGCGCACTGCCCCGCGCCCACTCGCCCGCGTCGACTCGGGCCAGTGCCGCGCGGCAGCTGAAGGCGATCAGCACGAGCCCGCAGGCTTCGTAGAGCTGGACCGGGATCCCGTTGCGGCCGTGACAGCAGCCCGCGGCATGACAGCCTAGCCGCCCGATGGCGTGCCCGAGCGGTAGCGCCACCGCGAAGTAATCCGCGCCGCGCACGAAGTCGAGACGCCGCCACCAGGCAAACAGCACCCCCGCGAGCAGCGCGCCGAGCAGGCCGCCGAAAAAAACGAAACCGACGCCGAAGTCTGCCCAGAGCCGAAGTTCACCGCGCTCGTAGTGCGCATGGCCAAGCACCACGAACAGTGCTTTGGCACCCGCGATCCCGCTGAACACCAGCCACCAGATTGCCGCCCAGAACTCGTTGTCGGACACGCCGATGCCGCGCCGATGGTGCCACAGCCACAGCACCGCCACGACGCTGCCCGCCGCAGCAAACTGCCCGAATACGGTCGGCATGGCGAACGATATCTCAGGCCGCGCGATAGAACGCGTCGCGCAGGCCCTTGGCGTTCACTGCGCACATCGGTTGCAGACGCCCGTCGATTGCAACGCGGAAGCTGCAGCTCGCGAGCCGCTCCTGCCCGAGGGGGGTTGCGAGTTCGTCGGCGCTCATGAAGTGGTGACTGACCACGCAGAAGTAATGTCCGCGCCAGGTGCCCGCACGCCGCGCGAGTCGCCACAGGTAGGGCGCGAATCGGCGCGCGAAGAATACGCCGTGCCGTAGCGCGAGCTGCGTGACCCGCAGCGCAGCACGGACCGCACTGTCGAGACGCAGCGACACGCCGCCCACCCTCGCCAGCAGCTCGCCCAACAAGGCCATGTCGTGCGCTTCGTCGTCGCGATACAGCGGCACGAGACTCGCGCGATCGCCGCGACGAACCGCGACGCCCTGCACGAAGCGGCTGCAGCCCGGGTGCCCCAGGTAACCGGTCCCGCGCGCGAGTTCCCGATCGCCCGCCCCGTCCGCGATGCGCTGCCACAGGTCCTCGACAGACACACCGGCGAGCCCGGTGGCGCTGCGTCCGACCATCGCGATCGGCTGAAAGCTGATCATCTTGAAGGCGTCCGCATTGGCCAGGAACCAGCGCAGCACCGCAGGGACCTCGGCGAGGTTGTCCTGCGTGACCGTCATCGTCGACGCCGCGTCGAGCCGTCGTCCGGTGCGGCGACGCACCGCCCGCACGAGCTCGGCGAACTCTGCGCGCAGCCCCATCAACTCGGCCTCGCTGTGCGCCTGCGCATAGTGGTCGCGGCGGCCGCGCATGGTGCTGTCGACATGGAAGCAGACTTCGCTCAGTCCGCCCTCCAGCACCAGACGCTCGAGCAGCCCGGGGCGGCGGCGGAAGGTTTCGCCGTGCGTCATCAGCATCGGCACCAGGCCGATGCTGCGCGCGTAAGCGATGAGTTCGATCAGCTCTGCATCCTTGCGCAAGGTGATCTCGCCGTCCGTGAGCTGCAGATTGCCGGCAGGCCCGAGCCATTCGCGCAGCACACGCATCTGCGCCTTCACATCGGACAGCGGCAACGGCGGTGCGGCGTTGGCATCCGGGCCGAGGTAGCAGGCGCGACAGCTGAAGTCACAGCGCGGCATCGCGCCGATCGTCGCCCCGCAACCGGCGTAGTGACGGCCGAGGAACTGCGTCGGCAGGCGCAGCGCGGGGGGCAGCTCGGACCACGCGGCATCCAGCGCCGCGCGCGTTTCGCGGGCTTCCTGTTGCCAGCGCCTCATGGCGCTTCGCGCTGTTCGCAGCTCTGTCTCGCCTCACCGGCGAGGCCGGCGCAGGCTTCAATTTCCGTCTCGGCCGGCGGCGCCTTGCTCGGCGGCATCACGAAGCAGGCGGTGCCACCGGCGAACACCACCGCCAGCCCGAGCAGCATCACGAAGTTTTTCATCGCTGTCCTCCGTTGTCATTCGTTGAGAGACCAGTCGTAGTCCAGGAACTCGATCGTGAAATTCGCGACTTCCGTCGCCTGCAAATCGAAGTAGGGTGCGACGAACGCGGCCAGTGGGCCGTCGGTCTCGAAATCGGGCCGGAACCACTTGAAGATCGGCGAGAGGAACATCGTCCCCGCCGTCTGGTCGACGCGGTTCTTGTCGCGGTCACCGATGAAACGTCGCCCCTGATCGTCGAGCTGCTGGTCGAGATCTGCGCCGCGGTAGGCCTCGGCGCGCAGCGGCGGACAACTTCGTGCGGCACAGACCAGTGCAAAGTGGACCCGCGGCTCGGCGAACTGCGCGCGCAGCACGCGATGCTCGATGTCGTCGAGTGCGATGGACTCGCCGCGCAGGCCTGCCATCGGGATGAACGGCAGGCGAAACGCCGCGCCCGGCAACCAGCCGATGTTGCGGATCGAGCGCAGCGGATAGTGATCGAGGATCAAGCGCACGGTGAATGCGTTGTAAGCGTTGACCCAGAACGCGATCCGCTCGGCGCGCGACCAGCGTGCATAGTCCTCGGCGCAAGTCCCGGACAGCGTGGCCAGGTAGCGATCGAGGGCTGCGGCATCGTCGCGCGCGAAGCCGGCGTAGTCGACCCGCCCGTCAACGACCCGGCGCGCCAGCAGCGCCGACCACTCGGCATGCGTCGGGTCGACATCGCTACAGGCATGCGCGGCGCCGGCGGTGCCCAGCCAGACGCACAGATGGAGCAGTGCGGCAGACGCGCGCGGCAGCCGCACGTGGCGGCGCGGCGCACACTGCTCGGGTTGAATTGTTCCGCTCATCGGGTGCTATACGCACCAGGCAGGGATTTCGTTACAGTCGGCGGAACCGGGCTGGCTCGACAGTGGCCGTCACGCCGGCGTCCGGTGTCAGGACAGCGCCCGGCGCGGCAGTGCACCGAGAAGGGCAACCGGGACCCCCACTTGCCGATACCCAGCGCGCCCGTCCCGGCCTTCCGTCCGCCTCCCGTCTGTCCTGTGTGACGCGCCCGACGGTACCGCGCACGTCAGCGCCTGGCCCGATTGCCGGCGTTGCTGCGCTGTGCTTCCATGCGACGACCAGATCCCGGGAGAGGCCAGCCATGACACGGCAGATCAAGACCAATTGCCCCCGGGATTGCTATGACGGCTGCGGCATCGTCGTCGAGGTGCGCGATCACGGCCGTCACCGTGTGCTGGGCGATCCGGATCATCCCGTGTCACGCGGCAAGCTGTGCAGCAAATGCGCGGTGGCCTACAACGGCGTCTGGCAGGATCCCGGGGCACGTCTGCAGTTTCCACTGAAGCGCGTCGGTGCCAAAGGGGGCACGGCGTTCGTCCGCATCTCCTGGGCGGAGGCGCTCGACACCGTGGCCGCGCGCATGCAGGACGCGATGGCCAGCCACGGGCCGCAGTCGATCCTGCACACCCACTACTCGGGCACCCTGTCCCTGCTCGGCTTCCTGTTTCCGAATCGGCTGTTCAACTTCCTCGGCGCCTCCGAAGTCGACCCGGACAGCATCTGCAATGCCGCCGGCCACGTGGCGTGGAGTCTGCTCTATGGCAGTTCGATCCAGGGATTCGACCCCCGTACGGCGCGCGACACGCACTGCATCCTGGTGTGGGGCGCGAATCCGTCGCACTCGGCACCGCATGCGCACGAGCATTGGCTGAACGAAACGCTGGGCAAGGTCATCGTGGTCGATCCGCTGCGCACGGAGACGGCCGCGGCGGCCGACCTGCATCTGCAGCCGAGGCCCGGCACCGATGCCGCCCTGGCCTTCGGCCTGCTGCATTGCCTGCGCCTCATGGGTCACTTCGATGACGCCTACATCGCCGCCCATACCGTGGGTTACGACGAGATCGCAGCCGACATCGATCGCGCCACACCGGCATGGACCGAAGCGCAGACCGGCGTGCCGGCCGCTGACCTCCACACGGCGGCTGCGATTTACGGCGCGGGCCCGTCGCTGCTGTGGTGTGGTCAGGGCCTGCAGCGCCAGGCGACCGGCGGCAATGTCATGCGTGCGATCGGCCTGCTGCCGGCGCTCACCGGCAACATCGGCAAACCGGGCGCGGGCTTCTGTTACCTGAACATCACGCCGGTGTTCGCCGGCATCGATCTCGCGTGGCTCGGCGGTGCGGCGCTCGCCCCGCGCGAGATCACCAAGGTCAGCCACATGGAACTCGCAGCGCGCCTCGAACGGCCGGACGAGTTCAAGGTATTCTTTTCATGGAATACGAACCCGCTCGCGTCCGCGCCCGAGCAGGCACGCCTGCGCGCCGCGCTGCAACGTCCGGATTTGTTCATGGTGGTGTCGGATCTGTTCATGACCGACAGCGCGCGCTTTGCCGACATCGTGCTGCCGGCGGCAAGTTTCCTCGAATACGACGACCTCACGTTCAGCTACTTTCATCTGATCATGGGCGCGCAGGCGAAGGTCGGCGAACCACTCGGCGAATCGCTGCCCAATGCGGAAATCTTCCGTCGCCTGGCCACCGCGCTCGGTTTGCGCGAGCCGGCGCTGCACGAGCCGGATCGCGCACTGCTGGATGCCATGATGGCGCAGATGAACACGGGTTATGATTTCGACGAACTGAAGCGGCGCGGCCACTTCACGCTTGGCGACAGTGCGGCGCCGTGGTACGCCGATCAGGTCTTCGAAACCCCCAGCGGCCGCATCGAGATCGCCTCAGCGCAGGCAGAAGTCATGGGCCTGCCGCGCACCCCCCAACCGTGGGCCGACGTGCCGCCGCCCGACGGCCAGTTCCGCTTCCTCACGCCGGCGTCGAAGTGGCGCATGAACGACTCCTACGCCAACGATCCCCACATTGTCGAACGCAGTGGCCCGGCGGCCCTGCACGTGAATCCGCGCGGGCGTGCGCGACGGCGAGCCGGTGGCGGTTTTCAACGACACCGGCCACCTGCAGTTGATCGCGCGTATCGACGACAACGTCCAGCCCGGGACCGTGCTGTCGTACAAGGGCCGCTGGCCGACGCTGGAAGGCACGCAGATGAACGTGAACTTCGTGCACAACGCCCGCAGCGCCGACATGGGCGCCAGCACCAGCGTCCACTCCACGCTGGTCAGCGTGGCCCGCGTGATTTGAGGTTCGCGCGGGTCGACTGTCGCTCGTGATCCGGCACTGATGTTCGCGGTCACCCCCGCGCCGGGGAAGGGCCTGTGCGACGACAGCGAGCGAGCAGCGCAAGACCGGGCAGTAACAACCAGCAGGCTGCCGGCAGCGGGACCGCACTGGGCCGCACATAGTCGTAGCCGCTCGTTCCCTGGAGCGTGACGTTCAGGGGATCCGCCGCGGAAAAGTACAGGTACGCCGAATTGCCGTAATTGGAGCTCGCCGCACGCCCGTTCGCGATGTCCGCCGCTGTCCAGGGAAAGCCGCGCACACCGGTATTCGCCTGCAAGAAGTATTCGATGTCCAGCAGGCTTCCGACTTCTGCGGTGAACTGGCCCGCGATGCTCGCAAGGCTTGCGAGGTCGTCTGACGAACCATTGGTGCTGCCGAACAGCAGGGCGAGGCCGGGGATTCCTGCCTTTCGCCCTCGCACATCAAGCCCGACTCGCCCCCTGCCGTGGCCGGTGATATCGAGACCGGCATTCAGCGTGACCAGCGTGCCAGGCGCCAGCGTCGAAGAGGTCACTCTGATTTGGTCCCGCACCAACACGCGAGCGACGCCACTGATATTGCCGGAACCGCCGCCAGCGCCGGTCAACTGGACGTCGACGTCGGCGTGCAGGGAACCCGGCAGCGCCTGTGCGCGTGCCGTTCCCTGATGCACGTAGTTGGGGACTGACGAAACATTGAACGGCGCGAAATTCTCGAAAAAGACGCTCGACGACACGGAGACCCCGTCTTGATCGCCGATCAGGAGTGGCACGTCGTCCAGGGCGTCCCGGTCGCAATCAGGGCTGCTCGGACAGCCGAACTGCGTGGCCCCGGCATTCCGCTCGAAGAGCCCGTTGACCTCTGTGGAGACGAATGCAGTGGCCGCGGACGCCGCGCCGGCAGCAGTCGTCAGGAACACAGCGCAGGCCAGAGACAGTGACAAGGGAGTTTTCATGGATTCCGTCCTGCGTTGTGATGACCAGTGCGCCGCGCGGTGGTGGTGACGCGAACGCGCTGCCGACATGCCTGACGCCGGACCCAGGACGTGCCTGTCGGCGACTGCCGCTCGATGGCGCGCGGCTCGAAATGATCGGCCGCGCGTGGACGGGACGTTACAGAGGGGAGAGTCCGCTGCGCATCCCTGTGCGGACAGGGATTGTGGTCAAAATGCGCTGTATGACCGTCATGCTCGGGCGTGCACCGGTTGCGGCGGCCAGCAGGTGGAACGCGCTGGGCGGCACCGGCAGGCCAGCCCGGCGCACGTCCGAGCTGTCCATGCTGGACTCTGCAGGGTAGAAACCTGTGTTATCGGGCGGTTCCGTCGTCGAATCGCTCCACCGACAAGCTGCTGATCAGCGCCTGGCGGCTATGGATTCCGAGCCTGGCGTAGAGCGCCTGCACGTACTCGTTGACGGTTGACGGCCGCAGGCCGAGCCGCTGCGCGATTTCGGCCTGGGTCAGCCCTTTGAGCAGGCATTCGCAGACTTCCCGCTGTCGCGGCGAGAGCTGCAGCCGATGCAACCGGCGGCACAGGACCAGCGCGCTGACCTCCACCCTTTCAATCACGATTCGGAATTGCGCCGTGGCACCTGCCGCCCCATACATGCGCGCTGCGCGCAGCTCGAAGGAGCCCCAACCATTCCGGATGCGCAGGGACGGTGGCACTGACGCCTGATTGCCTTCAATCGCGAGGAGTTGCCCGACGAGGGTGGCAATCGCCTGATGATGCACCATGGCCTTGGAGACGATGTCGGTGGTGACGAGATCGTCATGCGCCAGCATCCACAGATAGCGAAGGCCCAGCGCGTCCGCACACTGGAGCGCGCCGTGCTGATCGACCATCACCACGGCCACCTCGCGCGCGTCGGCACCTGGGGCGTGGTCGACCTCCGGCTGCGCCGCCAGCGCGTGCGCGAGGTAAGGGATCAGCCGCGCCAGCAGGGCGCATTCGTCCGCTTGAAAAGGGTGGCCCTGCGGGCGGGCGAGCACCACGTTGCCGAAGACACGCCGGCCATCGCCGATCGTGGCATCCAGTTGGTGATAGGCCCCGACTCGTCGTTCGATTTCGTTGTAATAGCGCGAGTGATAGAAATCCGGCGTCTGATACGGCAGGTAGTAGCCGACGCCGGGACCGCGCTGCAGACACGCCTGCACGGAGGGCCAGTAGCTCATCCGGCCGTCGAAATCGGCGAAGTACGGCGCGAAGAACGGGTAGAGGTCCGGATTCTCGCAGTAGCCGTTGGTGATGCGCAGTCGTGCGTCGGCGAAGCCGAAGCGATTGAATGAAGAAGGCACCAGCTCGTGCAACGACTCCAGCAGCGCGACCACTGCCGACTGCGGCGGCAATCCGAGACAGGCCAGGCGTCGAAAGTGGGTCAATTGACGTTGCATAGCCTGCCCATGCCTGCCGGCGTGAAAGACTGCGCGAAGCGCACGTACATCGGGCTGATGCCCTGCACATACTCCGCGGTTCTCGGCATCAGGATACAGGACGCAAGTCGGGGACCGCTGTCAGCCGCTGCGATGACATGGAAACTCGCGCCCACTCACGCTCGCCGGCTGCAGTACGGCAGTTGCTTCGAACGGTGGTTGTCCCAATCCTCGCACGTTCACGAGCCGGTAGAAATGCATGGCTGCCTGGCGTCCGTGGCAGGGGGGCAGTCTGCGGCCGGTCCGACGAAAACCCGCCGATGCCGGGCTTCCGCGTCAGCACGACGGACATCAGGGACCAGCCTCGCGCGGCCTCACGAAAGCTCAATGTCACCCGGGTGCACCGCAGTGGAACCCGGGATCTGCGGACTCTGTCGGGCCGCTCCCGGGTTTCGCGCTGCGCGCTACACCCTGGCTACATGCGCGCGCCGGACAGGCACGTTCACCGCAACGTTTGCGATGAGCGGGGGGGCGTCCGGGTTCGTTGCGAGTGTTCGATAGTGGCGATCAGCTGTTCAAACCCGCCGGGCTCAGCGATCGAACTTGAAAAAGTAGTAGGCGAAGATCGCAGCCGTCACAACAAAAAAGAGTGTGAACAGATTGCCGAGCAGCGGGCGCTCTTCGAGATTGAAGCGCACGAAACACACCTTGTCGCGGTCCCAGCACCACAACTCCCCGAGCACGACGCGCGTGATCACCGGGACGACGGTGAAGAAGAACGGCACGAGCAACAGGCTGCCGAGCAGGGAGATCGGGTGATACAGCGTCTTGATGCCGACCATGATGCCGCTCAGCGCCAGGCCATGGAAGATGACATCCGACATGCCAGTCCGGGGCGACGACGAGGCGACCGCTGGCCGGCTCGGCGGCGCCGCCTGAACCTTGTGGTAAGCGACCCCGCAGTGCGGGCACTGCCAGTCCGGCACACGCGTCCCTGCCGGTCTGGACTTGTCGCATTTCGGGCAACGCATGGCATGGGTCCATCGTTGAAGACAAAGACTTGTTCGGCACGTGGCCTGCTTCCTTGAGCGAGGTCGCGATCAGGGGCCCGCAGGGCACGTGTCGGGTGACCACCGAAGTACCTGTCCGCCACACGCCCGTCGGTTGAGCCGCACGCCCCGGCGTTGCCACGCACAGTCCCCGGCCACGATGCGCAAGAGCTTTCACGGGAGGGCAGCCGGATGTTTTCTCAGCCACGGCGCGCCGCAGCGCGAGCGTCCCGCCTTCGCCCTTCACAGCTGTCGGGATTACGCAGGCGGCGGCACAGCGGCCGCGGCCAGGAGCGGGTGTCGCGGCTCTCTCTTTCGGCTCTCACTTTGATGCTTCCGATCTAGAACGGGAACGTACACTCGAGCCAGAACAGGTCGCCCTGGAAGGAGTTCTCGCTCACCAGTTCACGATGCCACTGCGCCACGACGGCGGCAGCCGGGCTGAGCCAGTAGACCAGCTTCGGGCCGATGGCGAACTTCTCCGTCCGACCGCCACCGGGCACTTTGACGTCTCTCACCTCGTCGTCGGCCAGTCCGTCCGTGTAGTAGCCGCTGAAGCCGACATCCCAGTGCTGGTCCGCGAACGCCTTGTACCCCACGCCGAAGGTGAGGCTGGCCTGCGGACCGGACTGATAGTCCGTTTTCTCGTTCTCGTCCTTGAACTCCACCGCCGCGTTCAAGGACACGTCCAGGCGTGCGTTCGGGTTCCAGCTCAAGGCGCCCTGATACGTCAGCGCCTTGTAGTTGACGTTGCTGTTGGCAGGCCGGTCCGGACGATAGCTGCCGAGCGGCAGATAGAGCAGCGGTCCGTGGAAGACGGTCCACGCGCCGAAGGTTTTGCTGAGGTAGAGCGGCTCGATGCCGATCAGCGTGGGGCCGATGTCATCGTCGTCACCACCAGGGACCGCCACCCTGGCATAGAGGCCCTCGGCGAGACCGCCGCTGGTCATCTTCCAGCCGAAGAAAGTCGATTTCCAGGTGTGCAGCAAGCGCGGCGCAACGGCGAAGACGTCCACGCTCACACCCGGCACCCTGTCGCCGTCGCCATCCCGCACGCTGTCACCTTTGATGTAAAGCGCATAGCCGAAGAAGGATGTGGTGCCCGGCGCCGGGACGAACGCGGCGTAGGTGGTCTGCGCACCGTACGGAAAATTCGACAAGCCTCCCTCGGCCGCGTGCGCAGGTGAGTGAATCGGCACCCAACATGTCCCCGCCATGCCAGTGAGGCAGGCACACAGGTTTCGAGTGGACAGCAGCACGTTGAACCCTCCCCCGGAATTGCTTGTCTTTTCGTGTCCCGGCCAGTGCCCGGAAACGTCCATCGCACCCCTTCAGTCCCATGCGCGTGCGTCGACACGCAGCGCATCAGTGAAGATCGATTGATGGCACACGCGTCAGCACGGCGGCTGGTTCGTGCGTCCGTGCTGTGATGCCTTGCTGCATCACGCAGCACCAAGCAAGCTGCAGAGTTCATCGAAGCCATCGACGACGAAATCGTGATGGGCACTCGGCGCCGGATCCGGGGGCCCGGCCGGCCCCCACTCGTCGGGCCGGCGCACGAACGCCGTCTTGAACCCGACCGCCTTCGCGGCATCGAGATCGAAGTTGTGGCAGGCGACCATCAGGCACTGTGCAGGCGCCAGTTGCAGATGGCGGGCCGCCGTACGGTAGGCTTCGGGCAGAATCTTGTACTTGCCGATGCCTTCGCAGGACAGTACGGCATCCCACACGAGTCCATTGCGACGCGCGGTATCGATGACAATGCGATAACTGAGCAGGGTGAACGACACGCAGAGATAGCGTTCACGCAGCTTCGGCAGTGCGGCCGGAAAATCGGGCCAGCACGCGAGCCCATGGATCGCATCCCACCAGACCGTGCGCCGCTCGTCGGTGGTGAACGCCTCGAGGCCGTGGGCCGTGAGCGTCTCGTCGAGCGCCATCCGGTGGGCATCGTCGAAATTGATCGTCGGTGGTGAGTGTTCACCCAGATTCACCACCTTCGCCAACGAGCGCCGGCGCATGTCGTTCGCCAGTGCGTGCCAGTCGCGTTCAACGGCGTGGGCAGCGCCGAGTGTCCGCAATGCGTCGACGAAGCCGGTGTGCCAGTCGAGTATCGTGCCGCCCGTGTCGAAGGTCAGCGCCTTGATGTCTGTCGTCGCCATGTCGAACTCCCATGCTGCGCTGGCGGATACGTGTGATGCACAAGATACGGGGACATCCGGATTCTGTCGCATGCTGCGGCGTATTCGGAAGCCGATTGGTGGATGTCCCCGTGCCCCGGCGGACCCTTCCCCGGCGCGGACAATTGCGCGGCCGCTGCGGGATGGCGCAGGATTCGACTACACGGTGCACCCGCGCTTTCCGCGGCCACCTGAACCGCGGCAGCGGAGGACGACATGAAACGCGAGGTATGTGCCATCGTCGGTGGCGGTGAGGGACTCGGACGTGCGCTGGCTGCGGCGTTCGCGCGAAATGGCTGCGACGTGGCGCTGGTGTCACGCACGCCTGCCGGCAGCGCGGCGGCGTTGGCTGCGGCCGAGGCAGCAGGCGCGCGCGTGGCGTTCGAGCGCGCCGATGCGACACACCCTGCAGCACTCGAAGCAGCGCTTGGGCAACTCGCGCATCGCCTCGGCGCGATCGATGTCCTGATCTACAACGCACGCGGAGGCTATGAATCGCACCGCCCGCTCGACCTGACATATGCTCAGCTGGAAGACATCTTTCGGCTCGAGGTCCTGGGCGCCTTCGCTGCAGCCAAAGCGGTGATGCCCGGCATGCTCGCCCGCGGACGGGGTACGGTGCTGTTCTCCAGCGCGACCGCGGCCTTCCGGGGCTCAGCCGACAACATGCTCTTCGCCATCGGCAAGTTCGGCTTGCGCGGATTGTCCCAAAGCCTCGCCAAGGCTTACGCGCGCGACGGCATCCATGTCGCGCACATGCGGCTGGATTGCAATCTCGATGTCCCGCTGGTGCGGGAGTACATGGGCGAGGCCTACAGTCCGGATGACTGCTCCAATACTGACGATGTCGCACAAACCTACTGGTGGGTGCATCGCCAGCCTCGTTCCGCCTGGAGCAATGAAGTTGAGCTGCGCCCGTTCACCGAGCGATGGACGTACTAGCCGCGACCAATGACGGTTGGACATGAGCCGGGACACCCGCTATTCGGCGCACCGCGCCGGAGGAAGGGCCCGCCAGCCCGACGCGCGATAGTGCACCTCGCTCACGTGTCGTGCTGAGACGCGCCGTTCAACCCGGTCGGTGTCGCGGCGTGTCGGTGCCGGTCGCCGCGTCAGTGGCAAGGTCAGGCGCCCGTCCGCAGCGTCGGGTGCCGGGCGGCAAGGCAGGCGTGCATCGCTGCCGCGTTGCACCGGCCTGCTAAGATCCGGCAGGCCTCAGCTGGCACGCAGGCAGTGGAGCGCAATCGCCGGCCCGTGTCCCCCACGAAGGAAAGCCCTTGTTCAAGCTGAGCTCGAAACTCCTGTGGCGCCTGCAACGCTGGATCCGGCAGACCTGGGCACGGGTGGTCGGTTTCGCACTCCTGGCGCTGCTCTCGGCTGCGTTGGCGCCCTGGCTCGCGCCGCTTGTGCCCGATGACATCGCCAACCGGATCGGGAGCGTCGCGGTCGGTGAGATCCTCACCATCCTCGCCTCCTCGATGCTCGCCGTGACCACCTTCTCCTTGTCCATTGCCGTGTCGGCCTTCGCGGCGGCCGCGAGCACGGCGACGCCTCGCGCCACCGCCCTGCTGCAGGAAGATCCAGCGACCCAGAACGTGCTGGCAACGTTTCTCGGTGCGTTCCTGTTCAGCCTGCTGGGTCTCATCGCGCTGCGCACGGAATTGTACGACCGTGACGGCAGGCTCGTGCTGTTCCTGGTGACGCTATTGGTCGTCACGATGGTGATTCTCGCGCTGCTGCGCTGGATCACCCATCTGATGTCATTCGGCCGCATGGCGGACACGCTCGACCGCGTCGAACGGGCCGCGATGCACTCGCTGCGGCAACGCCTGGCAAACCCCTGGCTCGGTGGCCAACCCTGGGATGGCCCGATCCCGGGCGATGCCGTCGCCGTGCTGTCTGGTTCAACGGGCTATGTGCAGCACGTCGACATGTCGGCACTGGCACACGCCGTCGCCGGCACGGAGGCAGACCTTTACCTGGTGGCGCTGCCGGGCACGTTCGTGCATGAAGCGGCGCCACTCGTGCACGTGCGGGGAATCGCGGCGGCAGAAATTCGGGGCGCGTCGATTCGTTCAGCGTTCACGGTCGCCCACGAGCGCACCTTCGATCAGGACCCCCGATTCGGATTGATCGTGCTCGCGGAAATCGCCTCGCGTGCGCTGTCCCCTGCCGTCAACGATCCCGGGACGGCGATCAGCGTCATCGGCCGGCTCGTCCGCGTGCTGTCCGACTGGAAGGCGCCGCCCGCACCCGTCATCGAGTTCCCGGCGGTGTGCGTACCGACCATCCAGGCCACCGACATGATCGAGGACGCGTTCCGGCCCATCGCCCGCGATGGCGGCCACTTCATCGAGGTGCAGGTTCACCTGCAGAAGGCATTGACCGCGCTGGCCGAGATTTCGCCGAAGGTGTTCAACGAGGCCGTGCCCCCGATGCAGAGATACGCTTCGGCGCGGGCGCCGTCGTCAGACATGTACGCGAACGGCCCGCAAGCCTGACAGGATCGGCGGTGACGGGCGCGGCGTGAAGATCGAGACAGCCGGCTGTATCCGTCGCCTGGGCACATCCGTCACCTGCCGTGATGCACGCCCAACAACACCCGGTCGAGCCGGCCGCCGGCTTTCCATCCTAGGTAGAGGATGTAGGGAAAACTGAACATGCCGCCCCACACGACACAGCTGACGCCAGCCACGTAGCCCCACGCGCCACCGCCCTCCCGCCAGCACACCCAGGTGCCGAGCAGGATGAGATGCATCAGCAGGTCCGCGTTGAACTGCGAACGCCAGTCCATCGCCAGCAGATCCGGGAAGAACGTCGCGGGCCAGATCAGGCCATGGCCTGAACGTCGCGGGCCAGATCAGGCCATGGCCGGCAGCGGCCGCGAACGTGACGCCGAAAATGATCAGCGTGAAGACCAGGAGCACGGGCGTCAGCGATCGCATGCAGCTTCCTTTACGGGGTTGCAAGACTGGATGCCGGGCGACGCGCCTGCGGGCACGGCGTTGGGCACGGCAGAATCGATACCGCGCGCGAGGTCAGGCTCAGCCGTCACAACGATGCCTCGGGCAAGGGCGCTGGCGCAGCGCATCGAGTTGTGCCTGGGTGAACAGGCGTTCGGCCATCGTCGGCACCTCCGCAGCGGACGTTGAACCTCGCAGAAGTTTACACACCGCCAACAACGCGGGAACACCTGCCAGTCGAAGGCGTGAACGTCACCTTGCAGCGTCGGTGTTCAGGGAGTCCCGGATGCGCTGCCATGCTGCAGCACGACACGCGTTTCAACATGATGGGTGTCCCGGCTTTCCGACGGCGGGCCTAGAGCCCAGGCGCAGGGACGGGACGACGCATCAGTCGCACCAGGGCAGCGCCATGGCCTGCAGCACCTCGCCTGTGACGGCGGATTGCACGAAGACTGCCACAGCGAGATTGCGTGGCTTCCAGGCTTGCGATACACGAAACCTGTGTCTGATCGCTGCAGTGTCGACGTCAAAGGGGCCCGCGAGTTCCCGCACCACGAAATCATGTTCGAGACGCTTGCCCGCGTTTTCGCCAGCGGTGACCTGGCTCGCCAGCTTGTTCTCGTAGAGGGCCACGAACACCGACGCACCGTCGCTTGCCCGTCGCAGCGTCACGCGCGCATCGACGTCCAGGACATCAGTAGCGCTGTCGAGCGCCAACTTGATATCGGCTCCCGGCTGTTCATCATCGGCGGAGGCGATGCGCTGCCGGATGCCGTCATGCGACCGCCATTGGCGATAGTCCTGGCCATCGAGCATGAACTGCGGCGTGTAAATCGTGCGATTTCCAATGCGCGCGTTCGCAAACTGCTGCCGCTCGGTGAAGCGCGTCTGCGCGAACGGGTCTTCCCAGCCGAGGTCGTTCCAGTAGTCGACGTGATAGGCCAGCGTGACTACCTGGTCCGGGCCGAGCCCGCGTGCCGGCAGACTGCTGGCCCACCGGTCGGCGGGTGGGCAACTATTGCAGCCCTCCGAGGTGTAGAGCTCGAGCAACGTCACGCGCTGCGCGCCGCTGTCGGCAACGCAGGGGGTGGCCGCCACTGGGCCTGCGGCGAACATCAGCGTGAGGGCGATACAGACGACGGTTTTCATGCAGGTATCTTCGGATGGTGTGACAGGGCATTCGTTCAGGTTGCCGCCGCGGTTACAGCCGGACCTGCTGCGCGTCGCCGATCGCGACGGCATCGCCGCCGCAGCGCCGGCGAAGCGCGGCGCCGAGCCCGGGATCCGTCACGTTTCAACAAATGTCTCAGAAGCTGTCGCATCCGATCAGCGTCGCATCCAGACAGCGAAAGATTGCGTAGGGATGGGTGTCAGGGCCGCATCGCCGCGTTGCGCGGTGGCCGCCCATTTTCGCGGCGCCGTCACTGCGCCGCCCAGAGGATCCCACCGCACACAAGGAGAGACGACGATGTTGCAACCAAAGATGACCGTCGGCGCACTGGCGCTCAGCGCGTTGATGCTACTCGGTACACCCCAGGCACAGGCCGCGCGCCTGACGCTGTTGACCGAAACCGGATTTGGCCAGGGTCTCGTCAGCGTGAACACCAGTGCACCCAACGCGCCGCTGGGCGCATTGAACTTCATCTCCGGCCTCCATGCGGGCGAGCGCCTGCTGGGTATCGATTACCGTCCGGCGACGGGCCAGCTTTACGGCCTCGGCGATGGCAGCGGCCTCTACACCCTCGATGTCGCGACCGGCAGCGCAACCCTGATCGGCAGCGGTTTCGCGACGCCGCTGAACGGCAGTACGTTCGGCTTCGACTTCAACCCCGCGATCGATCGCATCCGCATCGTCAGCGATGCCAACCAGAATATCGTCGCACACCCCGTCACCGGGGCCGCCAATGTCGCGACCACGGTCGACACCTTCTACGCCGCCGGTGACGCCAACGCAGGGGCCGATCCGCATGTCGTGCATCATGCCTACGATGGCAATGTCGCCATGTCCCCGGCAACACAGCTGCGCGCAATCGACACACGTCTCGACGTTCTCGTGGCTCAGGCGAACAACGCCGGCTCGCTGGTGACGATCGGAGCACTGGGCATCGACGCCACCGATATCGGCGGCTTCGATGTGTCGGATACTGGCCTTGCCTTCGCCGTATTCGCGAACATTGGCACAGGGACTTCGGCGCTCTACTCAATCAATCTCGTCACCGGCGCGGCAACGTCGCTCGGCAGCATCGGCGAAGTGGTCAGCGGCATCGCGGTGGCGCCGGTGCCGGTGCCGGCCGCGCTGCCCTTGTTCGGCATCGCGGCGGGTCTTCTGTGGTCGCGTCGTCGGCAGACCGTCTGAGCCGGGATGGCCCCAGCGGCGTTGCTCACGTGGGGTGAGCACGCCGCTGCGCGCTAAGACGCCAGGAGCCGATCGGCGTTGTGTTGGGCGGATGCTGCGAGCCCGGCAATGCGGGCGAGCGCAGCCTGTATCCGCGGATCGTCCTGGTACCGGCCCAGGCCGCCCGTGATGTTGAGGCGTGTGCGTTCGAGCCATGCGGCCATGTCCGGGTCGGCGGCATTCATGAGGTTGGTGTGAATCATGCCGCGGTAGGCGCGGATCCAGTCACTCGGCTGGTCCAGCGTCCGGGTCGGCACGCAGAGACGATTCTTCTCGACATCGTCGCTGCGCGTGGCCTCGACGAACCCGATCGTGGCCGCCGAGAAACTGGTGAAACCGCCGACGAGACCCTGGAGGGTGATGCGGTCGCGATCGAAGATCGCGCGTTCGGGATTGACCTTGAACGCGCTGGCCGTGCAGTCGACGTGCACCTGGCGCGGGTCGGTCGGGATTTCGCCATGCTCCAGCACGATGCGGTCGGTGCCCAGGCGACGGATCCGGCCGAGGCGGACCACCTGTTCGATGCGCTCGAGCGCGTCGCATTCCGCGGCGCTCAGGATGGCACCGCGGAACATCGTCGGCGTGACCGTCCTGTCGAAACGACGCGCGAGGCCACCGGCTTCCAGCTGCAAGTAGAGATCCTCGACGCTCACCGCCTGACCGAGAATCTCCAGTGCCTGCGCGAAGGCTTCGAGGGTCGGGCCGACGAGGGCCAGCGGCTGGAAGCACGTGCGCGGCAACACCCAGGAATCCCGCGGTCTGATCCAGCGAATGCGTGCCGGCTCGACCCCGTTTTCCAGCAGCCAGTAGCACGCATCCATGGCGGTCTTGCCGCCGCCGAGGATCGTGTAGCCGCTGGGTGCTGCATCGAGATGCACGAGTTCCCCGACCGGCATGAAGCGCACATCCGCATCGATGGCGAACGCCGGCTTGTGCGTCGCCGGCACCGCGACTTCGAGATAGGTCGTATCCACGACCTTGCGTCGCACCCGCACCCTCGTGCTGATGCCGGTCAGCCGCGACGTGAAAACGTGTTCGCGCGCGAAGTCACCGACGTAATCACACATGCCGAAGAAGCGGACCTGGCCTGAGGGCAACAGCACCTCGTCGAGCACCTTGCGGTAGTAACCGCAGATCTCGGGCGCAGTCGCCCGCTCATAGAGGCCGACATCGGAGCCCATGGTATCGATCGCGTCGTGACCAAGCGGTCGCGAATTGACACCGTAGGTCGCAGACGGCTGATGCAGGCGCACGAACGGGTAGGCGTCATGCCAGTGACCGCCGGGCGCGGCGCGCCGATCGACCATCACGACATCGGCGTCGCCTTCGCCTGTCAGTGCGTCAGTGAACGCCATGCCGGCGGCGCCCGCGCCGACGACCAGGTAATCGGTGTCTATCGTCTTCATGCCAGGCTCCCGTTTCGGCGCGCCACCGCGGCGCGGCGATGCGCTTCAGTTGGCTCATGATAATCGACGGTGGCACGCGGCAGACGTCGGGTGGCGTGGCCTGCCGGGACGGCCTCCTGTCCGGCCGTCAGCTTCTATCGTGGCGGCCATGACTAACGCTGCCGTGCTGCCCGCGCGCTCGCCCCGAACGCCATCAGCCCCGGCAGCGTGGCGAGCAACATCACCCAGGCAATCACGTCGTAGCCATGGCTTTCGATCAGCCCGCCCATCAGGGCAGGCGCCGCACCCGTCGCGACGAACAGCGCGCCGTTCGCCGCCGCGGCCCAGCGACCGCTCGTATCGAGCAGCGCCGCGAGCGTGAAGAGGACCGGCAGCAGGAACAGGAACGTGAAGCCTTCGGCAATGACCCCGAGCGCGTACGTCGCGGGCGAGCCACCCAGGACCGCGCAGGCAATCGCGGCGCTGTGCAGGGCGGTCGCGACGAAGATGGCGCGACTCAGCCGCAGGCGGCTCCCCAGCCGCGCCGCGAGGAGCGCACCGGCCACCGATGCCAACTGCTGCGCGGCGAAAATTCGCGCAATCGCAGTTGGCTCGAGCCCCAGTCGAGAGCCGAGGCCCTCGATGAACGCGTAGAAGCCCATCATCGGCACGCTGATGATCAGGATCCCGAACAACAGCGCCGGCCCGCCGCGCGCAGTCCTTGTCAGGCTTGGCAGCACGCTGCGGGGTGCTGCGGGATCCGGTACCCCGGGCAGCCAACGCAGCAACGGTAGCAGCGCCAGCGAGAACGCGGCGAGCGCGGCAAAGGCGCCGTGGTGTCCGGCGAGTGCGATCGCAGGCGCGAGGCCGAGCACGAGCAGCGCCGCGACGGCGTAGGCGCTCATCAACGCGTATCCGAACAGCGTATCGGGACTGCGCGACGTGGCGATGATTGCGTTGATCGCCGCCAGCAGCGCGCCGGCCCCGAGACCGATGACGAGCATCCAGAGCATCATCCAGGTGGCGGAGGTGTTCAGCGACGCGGCACTTTCGCCGAGGATGATGACCACCGTGGCGGCGACGGCAACCCGGCGTTGACGGGCGCCGGTCAGCAACGGCGCACACGCCAGCGCGACGAGGCCCATGCACAGCAGCGCTGCGGTCATCAAGGCGCCTGCCGCGCGCTCGTCCAGATCGAGACTGCGCATCATGGCGCCGAGCACGAGTGGCGTCGTGTTGACGATGGCATAGGCGCAGGCGTTGCCTGCACAGCAGGCGACGACGGCGCGGTCGAGTCGCATGCGGCGCGTCAGCCGATGTCGAGTCGCAGCGGCGTCGACCGGCCGCCGTTCGGCTGGACGCCTTCGAACGGGATGTCGACCGAGCACGCGGTGAGCACGACGACGAGATCGCATTCGGCGCGGAACCGCACCCAGTCGCCGGGGCGCGTCTGCGTCACCCCGATCGTGTAATGCCCGTCGGCACCGATCGGGGTGTTCTGGAACACGTTCACGGGATCCGGATGTGCGTCGACGGCGATGCCGAGCGCGGCGATGGCCTTGAAGAAATTGTCGCGACAGTTCGGGTGGTCATTGCCTGCGCCGAGTTCGGCGTAGATCTCGCGGTCACAGGGCGCGAAGGTCATGTCATGCGGTCCGGGCGACGCGTCTTCCTCCAGCAACAGCAGCGCGCGGCGGCGATTGCTGTAGAAGCGCTCACCGACGCGTGGAAACGGCGTGAAGTTCACGAGCCTGGTCACGGCCGGGCTGAGACGCTCCGCGGGATCCGCGGCACAGAGCACGAACAGATCGCCGATCTGGCAGCCTTCGAGATCGGTGATGGTCAGTGCGGCCCCGGCCGGTACCCGGGCCGCGCGGCCCTCGTAGCCTGGGACGACGATTGAGCGTGAGCTTGGCGACATGACGTCTCCGGCATTGAAGGTGCGTTCTGCCGTGCAGCTTAACCTGCCGGGTCGCCTCACGGGTGAGGTGGACGGCGGTGGTTCTCTTCCCTGTGGTCTGGCATCTTCGCCACAGGCGGCATGCACGTATCCCGCCTGAGCTCGAAGACTGGCGCGCACACGCCTCGGCCACCCCGCCTTGCCGCCTGACTTTCGAACGCGGCGCGCGTGATCTACCATCGCCAGGCATGAAGCTCCGGCCCTCGTCCGGCGGCAGTTCGTCCTCCCGACATCCATCAAGGTGCCCGTCATGAAGAATCATTGGATCCTTGTCGTCTCGGTCGGCCTGTTCGCGCAGTCACCTGCATATGCCATCGACGCGAAGTACGCCGCGAAGCTCGAACGCTCGGGCTGCACGCAGGTCTCGGAGTTGCAGGGCTGCGATGTGAACAAGACCCGCGAGGAAAACGCGCAGGCCGGCTTCGGTCCGGACGCCGCTGCCGGCGCCGCCAGCGAATCACCGTTGGCGGGCAACTGGATCGCCGTTGGCCCGGGCGGCGCCACCGTCGCCGAGATTCACATCGACGACTCGGAAACCGTCTGGGTCGATGGCAACGAGGTGAAGGCCGAACGCAGCGGCGGCGCGCTGGTATTCAAGCAGGGGGCCGTCACTTACACACTCCAGGCCGATCGCAGCGTGCAGGGGCAGGACACCTGGTCCGACGCCGACGCCGGCACCACCGGCCAGGTCCGCGCCGAGTAAGTACGGGTGCGGCTCACCCCGGCGCGCGCGACGCACGCCCCTTGTTTCTGGCTGCTGCTTGCCGCGGTCCTCGGCGACGCATCGCGCGCGGGCGAGGGCCTGACGCCGGGGCCCTCTTACGACTGCAGCAAGTCGCGCGGCAGCATCGAGGCCCTGGTGTGTGCAGACACGGCACTCGGCACGCTCGATCGCACGCTGGCGGTGGTGTATGCCGCCGCGAGGCGCAAGGCCGTCAACGAACACCCGCCCGTGCTCAAAGCCGAGCAGCGTGGGTGGATCAAGGGCCGCAACGATTGCTGGAAGGCCGGGGACAAACGGCAATGTGTCACCGAGTCCTACCGGCGGCGCATCGCCGAACTGCAGGCGCGCTACCGGCTCGTCCCGATCAGCGCCAGCGCCACCTTCGTGTGCGACGGCGATCCGCAGAGCGAGATCCTCGTCAATTTCTTTCAGACCGACCCGCCCAGTCTGATCGCCGAGCGCGGCGACAGCGTGTCGTTGATGTTCCAGCAGCCCGCGGCCAGCGGCGCACGTTTCGAGGGCCGCAACGAGTCGTTATGGGAGCACCAGGGCGAGGCGACCGTGGTGTGGGGCCATGGTGCGCCCGACATGCACTGCAAGGCGCTGCCGGACACCGCACCCGCGAGCCTGACCGGGAGCGCGTGGGCACTCGTCGCCATCCACTCGATGGACGACGCGCAGGGCACGACTTCCATCGATCATCCGGAACGCTACACCGTGAGCTTCGCCGCCGACGGCCGCGCGAGCTTCCGGCTCGACTGCAATCGCGGCACCGCCAGCTGGAAGTCAGCGCCTGCCGAGGGGGCGTCTGCCGGCGCGCTCGAATTCGGCCCGCTCGCCACCACGCGCGCGATGTGTCCGCCGGGATCGCATGCACAGCGCCTGCTGCGCGATTTGCCGAACGTGCGTTCCTATGTCCTCAGGGACGGCAGGCTGAGCTTCTCCCTGCTGGCCGACGGCGGCCTCTACGAGTGGCAGCCGGCGGATCGGTGAAGTTCGGATGTGTCGGGGACGACGTGCATGAATGTTTCTCTCGCGATTCGACGACCTGCTGCGGACCGCACTGACAGATCAGGAGAAGCAAGCCCATGACGACCCGGTTTCCTGGCGTGCCGCGCGACGATGTCGTGCTGGTGCTGACCCACCTGCAGAACGAGTTCTGGCATCCCGAAGGCCGCGGCTACGCCTTCACGAAGGATTGCTTGCCGCATGCCGACACCCTGCAGCGCATCCTTGCGGTGGTCGCCAGCTGTCGCGCAGCCGGCGTGCCGATCATCATGCACAACGAGACCTTCCGGCCCGGCCATCCCGAACTGGCGATCCGGCGCGGCGGCTACGTGCGCGGCTCGGGGCGGGTGCTGCAGTTGCCGGAGATGAACATGGCCGTCCGCGGCACCTGGGGCGCGGCGACCCTGGAAGACTTGAAGCCGCGCCCGGACGCAGCCGAGTTCGAGATCGACAATGCGAAAGTCGATCCCTTCACGTGCAGTGAGTTCGAGCCGCTGCTGCGCAACCTCGATCGTCACGTGCTGGTGCTCGCCGGCCTTGCGACCAACTTCGGCATCGAGATGACGGCGCGCAGCGCCAACGAACGCGACTACGGCGTGGTGGTGCTCGCCGACTGCGTCGACCGGATGCTCGGCGACTACAGCGAGATGACGTTGACGACCCTGCTGCCCTACTTCGGGCGCGTGATGGAATCCGCCACGTTCATCGACGAACTGGCGCGCTGACGTCGCGGGCGCTGCCAGGCGCCGGCCGCGACCGGCGACGCCGGCACACCCGTCAGGTGTCGCGCTGGCGCGGGCCCGGTTGGATCCGTGCCAACTTCAACGCGTCATGTCCGGCGGCTGCATGACGCCGAGCTGGGTCAGAAAACCCAGGTTGTCCGGGACCACCCAGTCCGCCTCGATGCGGCCGTCCTTCACGCGGTAGATCGAGATGCCCTTCAGTTCGATGTCCTTCTGCGTCGGCGTCTCGCCCATGAACGAATTGACGTGGCGACCGCGGCCGCTCCAGCGCACGGCAATCCGGTCGCCGTCACACACGCGATCGTGGAGTTCGAAGTGCCAGCCGGCGAAGCTTGAGTTGTTCTTCATGACGAGTGCCTTGAGCCCGGCGACGCCCGGCGGGAAGTGCGGATCGTTGAACTCGAAGCCGGGGCTCAGCACCTCGTCGAGCACGGCCATGTCGGCGCCGGTGAAGCCTTCGTTGAACAGCCGCGAGACGAGGCGTCGCTGCGTGCCGCTGCAGCCGCTGCCCTGCGTGGGGTAGGAAAGGGGTTCGGGCAGACCGTCGAGCACCTCGGCCGGCACGCCGTGGGCGCGCGGACCGAACGCGCCGAAGCCGGGCCCGCGCGTCCACCAGAGAATTTCCGGCGCCTTCAGGGTCGGGAAGCGCGCCGTCATGTGGCGCACGATCTCGGGCAGCGGCACGCCGATCGCGGCGACCGACGCATACTCCTGCATGTAGGCGATGGCGTCGTCGAGCAGGCGCGCGTCGCCCGGCGGACCGTGCCCCGGATATACCTGCGCGGGCGCAAGATCGCGCAGCTGCTCCAGCGCCGTGATCCAGCCCCGCGGGTTGTCGAGATCCGCGAAGTAGGCGTGCATGCCGGAGAACACCACGTCGCCGCCGATCACCGCGCGCAGGGACGGCACGTGGAAGGCGGTTGCGTGCATCGTCTCCGCGGGCGGCATGTCGACCCAGACGATCTCCTGCCCTTCCAGCAGTGTGCGTTCACCGCTGAAGACTTCGGGCAACACCGGTTCACGCGGCAGCTGATCGCCGAACACCGGCTGCCAGTGCCGCCACTTGGCGCGGAACTCGGTCTCGATCTCCCGTCGCACTTCGGGCCGCGCGAGAACCCTGGCTTGCGGGAAGCGCGCGATGACCGGTGCGAGACCCATGTAGTGATCCGGGTGGCCGTGCGTGATGAGCACGTACTTCAATGTGCGGCCAGACGCAGCGATCTGCGCGGCAAGCGCCGCGCCGTCGGCGGTCAGCCACGCACCGTCTATCAGCACTGCGTCCTGCTCGCCGAGAATGAGGTAGGCGTTCTCGGCGATGCCGCTGCCGCGGGCGGTGAATACGTCGATGGTGAGTTCTGCGGCCATGCTGGCGAGGCTGCACAGCAGGATCAGCGCGCCCGTCAGCAGGCGGGACGCATGGCAGGGAATGGCGGACATGCGGGTGCTTCCTCCGATGGACCGTGACGGAGTATAAGAAGCCGACAATTGGGTGCTTGCCTGCAGCGGCACACACGATTGACCCGGCGAGCAGTGCAGGCCTGGCAACGGATCGGAGCGTGGGACATGCAGTCAGGATCGCAGGGCGCCGGCAGCGCATTCGGACTCGGCGCATGGCGCGAACGCGTGGGGGCGGCCTTCATGCGTTTCGAGATGGAAGCGCCGCCGCGCGGCAGTTTCATCGGCAGCCTGGCCCAGGCCACACTGGGTCCGCTGCGGCTGTACGACTTCACTGCGTCGGCCCACGCCGCCCGGCGGCGCCCGGATTCCGCGCCGGCAGGCGACATGGCGGCAATCCTCGCGGTCACGCAGGTCGAGGGCGCGTGTTGCTATACCGATGCGACGACCACCCTCACGCTGGGGCCGGGCGACGTCCTGTTCGTGCGACCCGGCCTGCGCTTCGACATGCATTTCCCACACGACATGCGCCTGCGCGTGGTGGCGATGCCGGCGCCGCTGCTGGCGCACGGCCCGCTCGGCCACGGCCGGTGCGCCAGCACCGTTGCCCGCGCCGGCACGGGCACGACCGCGATCGGTCAGGCGCTTCTCGACGGGGTGTATGCGCAGGCGGCACGTTTGTCTGGCATCGAACAGCGACGCATGGCGCGCCTGCTCGTCGACATGTTCGAGCTGCTGGCGGGGGTGGCGCTGGCGCACACCGGGAACGGTGGCCAGGGCACCCGTGCAGCGCAACTCACCCGCGTCCTGGCTTCCGTGCGCGAGCAGCTCGCCGATCCCGATCTCGATGCGCGAACAGTCGCATCGGCTCTGGGCATCTCGCCCCGCTACGTGCGCGAACTCCTCCACGCGCAGGGCACGAACTTCCGCAGGCTCGTGCTCGAGCAGCGCCTCGACCGTTGTCGTGAAGATCTGCTCGACCCGCTGCAGCGACATCGCCCGGTCAGCGACATCGCCTTCGGGTGGGGCTTCAACAGCGCTGCGCACTTCACGCGCGTGTTCCGCGCCCGGTATGGACTGCCGCCGGCGAGCCTGCGGCAGCGCCATGCCTCAGCAGCCACGTCCGCCGGCGTCGCGTGAAGGGCGCGGGCGCGCTCGAATGTCTAAACCCCGACGCGCTTGCGCGCCGCGCTGACGTCCGAGCTTCCACGCCAGCGGCAACGCGCTCGCCAGCAACCACACGGCCCCCGGTACCGGTACCGCCGCCGGGAAGGCGTAGTTGAAGCCCGTGTCACTGGTCAACGTGACGCCCAGCGACGGATCGACGCCCGCCCTGTAGAGATACGCGGAGTTGCCGCAATCAGCCGCGTTGTTGCGGCCATTGAGCACGTTGATGGCGCTCCAGCTTGGAGATCATGAGGGTGAACGCGGTCAGGCCATAGGTCACGGAGAGCACGTCTGCCGACCTTGGCGGAAAAGGTGGATTCAAAGTCTTCCAGTGAATCCACATTGAACGCAGAGTCGTTCGATTGTCCGACCTGCTGGTTGAACCCGTTCAACCCGAACGACAGCCGGCCGCCACCGCTGCCGCTGACGTCGAGCAACACCCTGACCGACACGCCCGTGCCAGCCGGCAGCACTGAGGATTCCACTTTCACGCGATCGGTGATCTGGGCATGCGCTCGGCCGCCGATGCTGACGTTGTTGCCGCCGGCCCCCTGGATCTGGACGAATGTCGACGCATGGAGCTGGCCGCGAGATGCGAAGGCGCGTGCATTGCCGTTCATCACGAAATTCGGCACCTGCGAGACATTGCCGGTGTCGAACGTCGAGCGGGTCCTGGTCACGGTGCCCGTGTTCACCGGCCACGCACCGAGGCCGATGTTCTCGACGATTCTGACGCAGCCGGTTGAACCCGTACTGCCCGTGGCGCAGCCTGGTGCATTCAGGACGCTGTCCGCGCTCGGCGGGACACTGTGCTGGGTGATGAGAAAGGCTTCCACACTGACAGTAGCCGCGGATGCTGCGAGTGACAGCGTGCGAAGCCCGGTGGTGACACCGAGCTTCGCTGACTTCATCCCCATGACGATCTTGCTCTCTGCTGCGTGCACAGTGCCGTGCGCCCTTGGGTTCACCCTTGCCGGGCTGCCGGTTGCCTGATGCAGCGAGCGGTATCAGCCGAGCCTCGGGCGGGCATCGGACGATCGTTCGATAGAGCGGCCGCTGCCGGGCCCGGGATCGCGACTGTCCCGTGAGCACGGCCGAAGTGACGACAGCGCGAGGATGCCCGCCGTTCGGGCGCAGCGGGCATGGCGGACGTTGGCGGGCCGCGCGGGTGCGCGTCCTCGCTGTGATGATCAGGCGCTTTGCCGTTTGAGACTGTCCACGAACCGGCTCAGGCCACGCCTGACACGGCTGTGGAAGTCGGGCTCCACGTAGGGCGCGAGCGTCATGGCGATCAGCTCGAGTCCATGCGCGATCGCTGCGGGACTGACGCTGGCATCCTCGCGATAGTGTTCGGCGTGGCGCGGCCATCCGTTCCACAGCACCCACATGTTCTCCGCCAGATTCCTGCAGTCGCGCGGGCTCGCGCTCATCGGACCCGGATGATGTTTGACCACGTTGCAGATGATCCGGTAGACCCAGTCGATGCCCGCAATGGTGAACTGCCGGTAGTTGTGCTCGAGTTCGGCGTTGCCGGTCGTCAGTTCCAGCGCCGACGACACCATGAAGCGGTAGCGCCACAACACCCTGGCGCCATTCGAATAACAGCCCACCAGCCGGTCCACGTCCACGATCTCGCCGGGCCGCAGGGCCAGGGTCTGGCCCAGTTCATCGTGCAGACGCGTGAGGATCTCGAGCACGATCGCCTGCAGGTTGCTGAAGTGGTAATACAGGTTGCCGTGGCTGATCCCCAGGTGCGCGGCCACCTGGGTCGTTCCAATCAGGTTGCCACGCGCATTCAGCAGCTCGATCGCGGCCTCCACGATGCGCTCACGGTTGCCTGCGCGCTTGTTCCGGGGCCGCACGGTCGGCGCAGCCGGTTCTGGCTTCTTCGATAGGCTCATCTGAATCGGTTCCGAAGGGTTCCTTCAGCGCCACCGGACGGGTGCGCTTGACAGGAACCGAGGATAGAGGAAAAACTCTATTAGACTAAACCGTCTAATTCGGGGCCGACCGCCCGGCCGCGACGGTTCAGGGCTGGACGCAACCCAAGCCAGGCGGCGGCGACCGCAGCGCGCAACGAGCAGAAGAGGACGCAACGATGAGCGAGATTCCGGCAGGTGTTCCGGGCGGCGACTGGTGTGGGGCCGACCCGTTCGAGGCAGGTTTTCGCGACAATCCGTACCCGGCCCTCCACGGCCTGCGCGAGCGCGATCCGGTCAACCTGACGCCGGTGGGAACCTGGCGCATCAGTCGCTACGACGATGTGGCCCGAATCTTTCGCGAGGCCAGTACCAGCATGACGTTGAGCAACGGCGAGTCACCGAACTTCGACCCTCTCGACAGGCGTGGCAGCTTCCTCGAATTCATGCTGAACAAGGACGATCCCGAGCACCAGCGGCTGCGCCGTCTCGCAGCGCTGTCGCTGAATTTCAAAACCACGCGCATGATGGAAGACGAGGTCAAACTGACCGTCGCGCAGGCGATGGATGCGGCCCTCGCGCGAGGCGGCATGGACATCATTCCACACATGGCGCACAACGTGCCGTCGCGCATGGTCTGCAAGATCATGGGCATCCCGGAGTGTGACCGCGAGAAGTTCAACGGCTGGACCGCCGCCAGAACCAATGCCTTCTTCGCGAGGTTCCTGCCACCCGACATTCAACAGCGCACGCGTGACGCGGGCCACGCGATGGCCGACTATTTCGAGGCCCTGCTGGCCGAGCGCCGCCAACATCTCGGCGACGATCTGATCAGCACCATGATCCGCGCCAACGAAGAAGCCGACCGGCTCAGTGACGACGCACTCGTGATCCAGGCCATCGGCATCATCATTGCCGGGTATGAAACCACGATCGGATTGATCGGCAACGGCATGCGCGCGCTGATGGACCATCCGGATCAAATGGAGAAGTTGCGCCAGAGGCCCGAACTGATCGACAACGCGGTCAATGAGTGCCTGCGCTACGACACGCCAATCCTGTTCAACTGGCGTGTGTTGCAGGCACCGTTCGAGATCGGCGGGAAGACCCTGCCCACGGATGCCGTGATCTGGCCCATGCTCGGCGCTGCGAACCGGGATCCGGCGCGCTTCGATCATCCGGACGTCTTCGACATCGAGCGCAAGAACGTGGCGCACCAGTCGTTCGGTGGTGGCATCCATCACTGCATCGGCAATTCGCTGGCGCGCATGGAAGCGCGTCACGCGTTCCACGAGTTCGTCGAACGCACCAGGGGCATGCGCATCGAGCAGGGAACGCTCGAGTGGTCGCATTCCTTCTTTCGCGTGATGGCATCCCTGCCCATCACTTTCCACTAATCGAGGCGCATCCCATGTCCGACCCTGTGCTCGAAACCCGTTGGTTGATGGCCCTGCAAGGCAGCATTCCTGCGCCCGTCGTCGTCTCGCCCTCGCTGATGATCTTCAACGTCCTCGATGCGACCATCGACAGCCCGCGCATCAAGGCCAGGTGCCTGAGCCCCAGTGGCGACTGGGTGCAGGTTCAACACAACGGCAACTGGAAGCTCGATGTGCGCCTGCTGATGGAGGCTGATGACGGTTCACCGATCTATATTCATTACAACGGTGTGCTGCGCATGAATCCCGAACTGGCCGCGCGCCTCGGCCGGGGCGAAGAGCTGGCCGGTGATGAGGCCTACTTCCGCAGCGCTCCATACTTCCAGACGTCCTCGGAGAAATACGGCTGGCTGAACGGCATCCTCGCCATCGGCAAAATTCGCAGCTTCGGCGGCGGCAAGGTCGTCTACGATATCTTCGAAGTCCTGTGAACGCTGGATGAAACCCGCGGCTCGCGATCATCGGGAGACAGGCGAGACTGGGGACACCCACCGTTCGCCGCACGCTGCAGCACAGCGGTCGCTTGAAACAGTGGGTGTCCCCGATGATTGACGACAATCGCGGGCGAAAGCCCATGGGCACCGCGTAGGTTGGGCTGACGCAGGAAGCCCAACACGGGCGTCTCTGTTGGCACCCCATCACGCCGGGCCACCAACGGCCTCACGAAAGCTCGGTATGCCCGGGTGCAACGCAGCGGAATCCGGGATCTGCGAATGCAGACAAGTCGCTCCCGGGTTCCGCGCTGCGCGCTACACCCGGGCTACACGAGGGCGCCGGAGATGCACCTTCCCGAGACTTGGGACACCCACCATTCGTCGCATGCCGAGACACGGCGGTCGCCTGGACTGGTGGGTGTCCCTTGTCTCCTTGAACCTCTGCGACCGTATTCGACCTCAGCTGTTGAGGATCAGGTCGTCGTCGATCATCCCTTCATTGTCGCGCACGAATCCCTTCCAGCTCTTCATGTACTCGATGAAGGTGGCACCGAGCCCCTCGGCGCGCAGATGTTCCGGTGACACCGGCAGGTCCACGGGCACGAAGTCCGCGTCGGTGCGCAGGCGGTTCGGAAAATCGTGATGCAGAATCGCGGCCCGGCCGAGCATGATCCAGTCCACGCCCAGGTCCATCGCGCGCTGGAGCTCGGCGGGGGTTCGGAGCTTGCCAGCGACACCCAGGCGCACGCCTTTGCGATCCAGCTCGGTGAAATGGCTCAGCAGACTCTTGCCGCCGGCGGCGCCGTCTTCCGGCATCTTGAACACATCCCACATCGACATGTCGAGATACTCGATGAGTTCATCGCGCATCAGCTGGTCGGCGACCTGCACCACTTCCTGCAGGTTCATGCCGAAGCGCTCGGGCGACAGGCGCACCCCGATCGAGAAATCAGTCCCGCAGCGTTGCCGGATGCCGTGAATGATGTCGAAGATCGGGCGCTGGCGATTGGCGAGCGACCCACCGTAGCGATCGGTACGATGGTTGATGTCCGCCGACAGGAACTGCGCGAGGATGTAGCCATGTGCGGCATGCAGTTCCACGCCGTCGAAGCCGGCCTTCTCCGCGCGCTGTGCGGCACGGATGAAGGCTTCGATCATGGCGTCGACTTCCGCCGTGGTCATCGCGCGCGCGTTCCACTTCTCATTGTCCGACGCGCACAGGGGCTGCATGCCGATCACGTCAGCGGGGCAGCGCATGCCACCGTGATAGAGCTGCACGACCGCGATGCTGTCGTTCGCCTTGATGGTGCTGGCGAGGCGGGTCAGGCCGGGCAGGTGATCGTCGGAAAAGATGCCCAGCTGCCCTGGAAAACCCTTCCCCTCTTCCTGGACGTGGGCTGCGCACGTCATCGTCAGGCCGAAGCCGCCTTCGGCACGCTTCGTCAGCCAGCGGTATTCGTCTTCGGAACAGGTTCCGTCCTCGTGGCTCTGCAGATTGGTGAGCGGCGCCAGCATGAAGCGATTCTTCATGGCGGGCCCGCGGTTGAAAGTCAGCGGGGAATACAGCGAATTCATGGACGCCTTTTCGTTATCCGGGAGATTGATGGAAACGCTTGCCGCCACTGGTGCGGCGGTGAGCGCGACGGGAGTATACCTTCCCGGTTCCAGCCGGACGCATCGCGGCCGCCGCGGCCGCATGCCCCTGTGGGGATTGGCCGGAATCTGTCACCATTTTCGACCACAGACCTGAGCGGCAGCGGTCGCCAGTCAACCGCGTTCGGGAATCGCTTGAATCAGCCACCAGACGATGACAGCAAAGACCCCTGAAGCCTGCCCGTGCGGCAGCGGCCGCGCATTTGCCGCGTGTTGTGCCCCTTATCTGGGCGACACGCAAAGTCCGCCCACCGCCGAAGCGCTGATGCGTTCGCGCTACACGGCCTACACGCTCGGCCGCCTCGATTACGTGCGCGCCACCTGGCACCCAACGACCTGCCCGGCCGATCTGCAAGTGGTGCCCGGGCTCCGCTGGCTTGGCCTCCAAATCAAGCGCGTCACGGATGGCGGTGAGAAAGATGTCACCGGCACCGTCGAGTTCGTCGCCCGCAGCAAACTGGGCGGGCGGGCCGATCGCCTGCATGAGACGAGCACGTTCGAACGACTCGACGGGCGTTGGGTGTACAGCCGCGGAGAGTTGCATCGCATTTGACGGTGGCGCCGGGTGCGCCTGTTGGTCACCCTCAGCGCGGCATACCCGCGTGACAAAAGGACGTTGCTGAGGGAAACGGTGCTTGGAAACGGTGCTTGGGGACACCCACCCTTTACAGGCGGCCACCGTAACGCAGCGTGCGCGGGGCAGCAGTCGACGCGTGGCTGCCAGCCTGATCGAACGCCCCCGGCCCGGCGGGCCGGAGGCGTCCAATGGATCACACGCGACGCCGGCGCAAGCCGATGGCCGCGATCGCCGATCCCATCAACCACACGGCGGCCGGGACGGGGACCGCACTCACCGACGGATTCGCGAGGCCAATCTGTGCGCCGGTCAGGTCAGGCAACCCGAACAGGCTGCTCAGCGCACCGGCCGCGGCGCCGCTCAGCAACAGCGGAATGCCGCCAGTGGTGAGGGCACCGAGTGTGAAGAGCGGAATGTCGTTCAGCGCTGCCGCCGTGGGCGTCCCCCCGACATCGTCGATGACGACCGCATCACCGAACACCGTTGCGGCTGCCGTGTCGATCAGGAAGTTCAGCAGCAGCAGATGATCGTTGCTCTTGCTGAGCGTCAGGCCGCTGCCATCGTGCTCTATCAGGGCCGCACTGCCGTTCAGCGTGCCGCCGGTGATTGGAAAGGTGGCGGTCACGGTCGCGGCATCGAGACTGCCCGTGCCGACGGGCTGCACTGACACGCCGTTGCTGGCGAGCAGTCCGGCGGCGGTCAGTTCAACGTCGGTCTCGATGCCGGTGATGGTCGCCGCCTGCGCGCCCAACCACGGCGCGAAGACCAGTGCGATGACGAAACTCTTCAATGTATTCATGTCACTCTCCAGGTTGTGTAGAAGCGTGTTGCGTGGAGTGGACTCCACACCAGCCTCGAGACTGCGGCAGATGACGTGAACGAAAGCTCAGCGGCGCGTGAAGAAGGCGTGAAGGCGGGGTGTCAGTCCGGCCCGGAGATCGAATGCGCACCGTCGGGCAGCGGCGTGAACGACACATCTGCGGGCGGGAAGCGCAGTTCGAAGACGGTGCCACGGCCTTCGGCGCTCCGCGCACCGAGCGACCAGCGCATGCGCTCCACCAGCCGCTTCACGATCGCGAGGCCGAGCCCGCAGCCATCCGCCGCGCCTGCGTTGCGCGCGCGATGACCGCGCTCGAACACGCGCGGCAGTTCATCCGGCGGGATGCCGATGCCGGTATCGACGATGGCAAGGTGCGTTGCGTGTATCGCGACCGTGACGCTGCCCTTCTCCGTGTAGTGGCAGGCATTACGCAAAAGATTGCCGATCACCACGCGCAACACCGTCGGGGCGCTGCGCAGGTCGAGTTGACCGTGGGCCACGAGCCGGAGTTCGAGGACGTCGGGGTCGATGGTCTCCGCGCAGCGCGCCAGCTCGTCGCGGACGCAGGCATTGACGGAGACGGTGTCATCGCCCTGCCCCGGCGCATCCTCGCGGGCGAGCATCAGGAAGGTGGTCAGGAGTTCCTCGAGGTCGCGGGCCGCGCGTTCGAGGCGGACCACCGCGCTGCGCGTCGCGGAGTCGATGTCGGGCCGACGGGCCAGCAGGTCGATCGTCAACCGCATCGAGGTCAGCGGACTGCGCATTTCGTGGCTGACGTCGGCCGTGAACGCCTGCTCGCGCGCGGCGAACTCGTCGAGACGTCGTGTCAGGTGCTGCAAGGCGCCGGCGAGCAGCGCCGTTTCCTCGTCCGCGCCGCCCGGGACATCCGCGTCGAACAGGCCGCTGTCCGGCTGGCGCACGTCGAGTTGCTCCACGCGCCGCGCGAGTTCGGCGAGCGGCGACACCATCCGCCTCGCGAAGCGGAACGAGATCCACACCGACCCGTAGACCACGAGCAGCATCGAGCCGAGGGGCACGAGGCCGTAGTACCACGACAGACGCGAAAGATTGTCGGTGTTGAGGCCCAGGTAGAGGCGCTGCCCCTCGAAATCGCTGACATGCACGACCGACCGCATGTCATCGTCCTCCATGTCGTAGTAGCCGGGCTTGAGCGCCGCGAGCGATGCCGGGAGTTTGCCGACGTCGTCGAGATCGACGACGAAGCTGTCGAGATTGAACGTGCTCGGGGGTGGCACGTCGAGGCCGCTCTGTCGCTTCGCCCAGTAGTACACCGACTCGTGTTGCAAGGCCTCTTCGATCAGCAGATGCCGCATGACGTAATCGGCGCCCCACAGCCCGCCGAGCGTTGCCACCGCGATTGCGACCGCCTGCAGCACGAACCCGCGCCACAGCCTTGCCGAGAGTCGTCTTCGTATCGGTTCAGTCATCGGCCAGTCGATAGCCGACGCCGGCGATTGTGCGGATCAGCGCTCGCTCGAACGGTTTGTCGACCGCTTTGCGCAGGCTGTAGAGATGGGAGCGCAGTGCATCGCTGTCGGGCGGGCGGTCACCCCAGATTTCGCGCTCCATGTCGGCGCGGGTCACGAGCGCCGGTGCACGCGTCATCAGCAACGCCATGAGCTTCATCCCGACCGGAGACAGACGAATTTCGACGCCGTCACGCGCCAGGCGATGCGTCTGCAGGTCGATGCTCAGGGGGCCGACGCTCAGCACACCACGCGGCAGGGCGCCGCGGTAGCGGCGCACGAGCACACCGACCCGTGCCTCGAGTTCCTCGAGGGCGAAGGGCTTGACGAGGTAGTCGTCGCCGCCTGCGTCGAAGCCCGCGAGCTTGTCCTGCAGCGTGTCACGCGCCGTCAGAAACAGGACAGGAGTCTGAGCACCCGCCTGCGCGCGGATCCGTCGGCAGACATCCAGCCCGTCGATGCGCGGCAGACCGACGTCGAGCACGATGGTATCGAAATCGTGGGCGGTCGCGAGTGCGAGGCCGGCGACGCCGTTGGCCGCGTAATCGACGTCATAGCCGGCGGTCTCGAGCGCTTCGCATATCGTCACGGCGATATCGCGATGATCCTCGATGACGAGCAGATGGCCCTGGGGTCGCTTGGTGGTCATCGTGCAAACCTCCGCTATGCGCCTACGTCACCACACGCCCTGCCGGATCACGCGGCGCCCCCTCGGGCGTGCCGCGCAGCGGGTGCGTTCGCCTGGACAGGACACGACACCCAGCGGCCGATGCGCGGTGACCACTCCCGCCGCCTGACTGCTGATGCGGTAACACGGCTGAGATCTGCAAACCTGAATGCTGGCGTGGACACGCGGCTGCACGGGTGCGCTCGGAGACACCCACCCTGGCCGCACACCCGGGGCGCCTTCGCAGCCGGAAACGCGCCGTGCTTCCGTCTGGCCAGGCCTGTCCTGCAACCGGCGAAGCTGTCGCGGCCTGCCGGATTCGACGAGTCGTTGAGCGGCCGAGAACGGTGGGTGTCCCGGCAGTTCCCGACAGTTTCTTTCCCTGGTGGTCGAACTGTGGCGCTAGGAGGCCAATCCCAAAGCGAACTCACGCAACTCGCGGTTGAAGCGCACGGGCTCTTCCAGGAACGGCGCATGGCCGGACGCTGCGTACCACGAGAGTTGCGCAGTCGGACACACGGCGCCGATGTGCTCGGCCATGGCCGGCAGCACGAGCGTGTCGAGGCGGCCCTGCGTCACGAGCACTGGTTTGCGCATGCCCGCCAACACGTCGTCACCGTCCACATCGCGGTCGAGCAGGAAACCGCGCACTTCGGGCCGCACCATCATCGTCCAGCACATCACCCGCTCGTAATCCTCCGGCGCGAGCTTGATCGCAAAACAGTTGGCGTTGATCTGTCGAATCGCGTCCACCATCCTGCCCAGATCGTCCGACACCGCGTCCGGGAGGTGCTGCGTCAATCCCTCGCCGATATAGCGTCCGAGCGCGGTCGGTCGCAGACAGGATGCGGCACAGACGTAATTCAGCCCCGCGATAGCACTGTCCCCGTACTCGCGGACATAGTCCGTCATGATGAGTCCCCCGTAGGACCAACCGACGAGTATCGGCGAATCGAGTTCGAGCTCGGATATTACGGCGTGGATATCGTCGGCCCAAAGTTTGCTGTCGCTGTAACTGTGTGGAGACAGGGGCACTTCAGAGAGACCGTGACCGCGGTTATCCAGTCCGATGAGCCGATGATCGTCGGCCAGGTCGCTTTCGTACTGCTTGAACCAGCACCAGTGACTCTCCGACCAGCCATGAATGAACACGATGGGCCGTGCGCGCGGATTTCCCCATTCCCGGACATTCAGGCGCACACCGCCGCCCCCTGTTACCACATGTTTGCGATTCATCACGTTGTTCCTCCGGAGTCGTGTCCGCTGGACACGGTTCGACGCAGTATATCCAGTCGTTCTCGACGTCGGGTCTTTACGTGGGAGCGGGATGAGTTCGGGCGTGAGGCGGTGGAAAGCGGGGACACCTGCTCGTTCGAAAAGCCCGCGCAGACTTCGCGCGCCCAGGCGCCCTTGTCAGGGTCGGCGACTGGCGAAGGGACGGACCAGAATGACGGGTGCCCCCGGCAGATCACCAAACAGCTGGCCAACTAAAGCCCGCCTGAGGGAACATATCGCTGTGGGATCAACGGATGTTGTCACGGGCGTGGCCGCACACGCATCGATGCCCCTTTTTGTGCAGAGTGAGAAATGCTGATGCGCTGCGCGAGAATCAAATGAGCACCCCGTTCTGGCTCGTAATGACGAAACGGCGCGGGCTGTCGCTCATTCTTCTGGGATTCGTCGTGTCTTGCACGCAAGATTACCCGCCCGCCTCTGCCGTCACCGCCCCGACGGTCAGCACACGCTGCGTTTTTCTCGTAGTGGGTCGCCAGGGTTACGCAGACGCATCCACGCGCGACGTCGCCCGCTCGATGGAGCAGCTTGCTCGAGAGCGTCGCGATGTCAATTTCACCATGCTGCTCGGCGACAATTTCCACCCGGCGGGCGTCAATGCGATCGATGATCCGCAATGGGACTCGAAGTTCGAGTCCTTGTATGACGGCGCTCACCTGAGAGGCATGCCTTTTTACGCAATCGCGGGAAATCACGACCATCAAGGAAGCGTCCAGGCGCAGATCGATTACTCGCGACTGAAGCTCGGCAGTGGGCGCTGGCAGATGGACGCCCCCTTTTACGCAAAGGACTTCGGCACCTTGCATGGAAGGCCTCTGGTGCGGATCGTGTTTCTCGACAGCGTTTCCTTTCTCGGAGTCGGCACGGACGGGGTCCTGTCGCCGTCGCGCACGAGCAATCAGGATGCGCAAATGCGCTTTCTCAGAGAGCAGTTCGCCGCCGCCACGGTTCAGCCCCACTGGAAGATGGTGGCCACCCATTACCCGTCCCGCAGCCTGACGACCAATGCTTATTCTGAACGGCGAGTGATGACGAATTTATTGCCGGTGCTGAAGGAAGTCGGCGTGGATGTTGTTCTCAGCGCTAACGACCGTTTTCAACAGGTCCTCGATGTCGCCGGCGAACCGCTGCACGTCTCGGTGAACGGTGGAGCACCCAAGGTCGATGAATTGCCTGCCCTCGACACACCGTCCCAGCTTGTCGCCCCCCAAAAGGGTTTCGCGCTGATCTCCGCCGACGAAATCCACCTCACGGTCGAACTGTTCGATGCGCAGGGTGATCTTTCACACACCAGAACGCGGGCTCGCTAAATCACGCCGCAATGAGAAAGAGGCACACACCGTGTCGCCAGCATCCAACGCGACCTGCCTTGTCGAGGCCACAGGTCTGAACAAGGAATCCGCGGGGTGGCGGCTGACGAGGATCCTGGCAGATTGGCGCGGTCGGTGTTCCGGCATTGGCCTGGCATTAGGGACCGGCTCGGTGGCGAAAAGAGGTCGGTTCATGATCGACGAACGCTGACAAGGCCGGGCCTCGGCTACGGCGCCGCCGATGACTGGGATCCGGATTATCGCGTTTCAGCGACCGCACGCACCACGTAAAGTGGCCAGCATGAAAAATCATGCTCTTTCTCTTGCACTGTTGTCTGCCGCCGCTGCGCCGTGCTACGCAGGCTTCTCCTTCGATGCCGAATCCGGTGCTGTCTGGACCGATCGGACCGACGTCAGGATCCCCAACGAGGGCGGCACCTTCTTCTCGTTGGCAGACGACCTGAGCGCGGATGATCCGGGCGCGTTCTTCCGCGGCCGAGCGACCTGGCACATCAGCCCCGAACACGATGTGGCGGTGCTGGTCGCCCCCCTCGAGGTGGATTACGCCGGCAGCTTCGACCGCCCCGTCAGCTTCAACGGCGCCGACTTTCGCGCAGGCACGCCGACGACGGGCCTGTTCCGGTTCGATTCCTACCGGCTGACGTATCGGTACAACTTCGTCCGCAATGACAAAGTCACCTTTGGCATGGGCATCACGGCCAAAATCAGGGACGCTGAAGTGTCCCTGACCCAGAATGGCCGCACGACAACCGATACCGACACCGGCTTCGTCCCGCTCATCAACTACCAGTTCGCGTGGCGCTTCGCCCGCGACTTCAGTCTGTACTCGGAGGGTGACGCGCTCGGCGCCCCCCAGGGCTACGCGGTCGACGTGGCCGGCGCCCTGCAGTGGCATCTGACCGACAATCTCGCCGTGCGGCTCGGCTACCGGATGCTGGATGGCGGCGCCGACACCGACTCGGTTTACACCTTCAACCGCTTCCACTACGCGACCGTCGGCGCCACTTTTCAGTTCTAGGCCAGGCCCGAGCGGCGCCGGCCACCGGTCGTCGCCGTTCTTCGCCTGCTGCGACAGGCCGTGGCGACTGGGCTGAGGCCCTTGGAGTCGATTGGCGAAAGTCGATTGGGGACACCCGCCCAACGTTCATCGATCGCAACGCTTGGCCCCTCGGACCTGTCAGCCGCTGGCCACAACGCCGAAGCGATACCAGGCGAAGCGGCCATGTCTCGCTTCCATGCAGCGCCCTGTATGCCCGACCGCCGCGACGCATCCGTGCAGCGCGGCGCTGTTCACCGGCGGCGAATCACGACGTCGACATAGTCGGACGGCAGCACCAGCGTGCCGTCAGTGGCGAGGTTGCGCGCGGTGAGCAGGGCGCGGAGGTCGGTATCGAAATCCTGCGCGCAGTCGCCGAGTGCGGCGTAGGCCTTGTTGATCGGGCCGTAGTAGTCGCGGAACCAGGCGAGGAAATGGTCCGGTGACGGGTAGCGGAACATGAAATGTCGGGGGTACAGCACGATCGATTGCGCCGCCTCGCCGAACCAGTATTCGAGCGCCTCGCGCAGCGCCCAGCGTGACGGCGGGTTCACGCCCGGGGCAGGCGGGAGGTAGCGGCCGAGCAATGCGAAGACCTGGCCGATGAAGCCTGCCGGTGTCCAGTTCGACAGCCCGATCGTGCCGCCCGGCCGACACACGCGGGCCAGTTCCGTGGCGGCGCGTGGCTGGTCGGGGGTGAACATCACGCCGAAGGTCGACAGCACGACATCGAAGCTGCCGTCCTCGAACGGCAGCGCTTCCGCGTCCGCCTCCACGAAGCGCACGTCGAGACCTTCGGCCAGGGCGCGCGCAGCGCCGCGCTCGAGCAGGGCCGGGACATAGTCGGTCGAAGTGACGTCGCAGAAGCGGCGGGCGGCGGCCAGGGTCACGTTGCCGTTGCCGGCGGCCACGTCGAGCACCCGGCTGCCAGCGCGCAGGTCGACGGTCTCGCACAACTGCTCGCCGACGATTTGCAGCGTCGTGCCGATGGCCGCGTAGTCGCCGGCACTCCAGGCCAGGCGCTGACGGGCTTTGACAGCGGCGAGATCGGCGGGGACGGATGAAGCGGTGGCGGTTAGTGTCATGGCGTTGTTCCTCTCCAGGTGGTGGGGCGCCGGCCAGGCGGCGCGACGCAGGCCGATAGTGAAAACCTTCGTGGCGCTGCATGCTTGGCGAAACCATGGGGATTTCATGGGGCTGCGGCGGGGACGCCGGGAGGTGCGGTGCACTACCGCTTCGACGAGCACGAACTCGATGTCACGCGCGGTGAACTGCGTACCGACGGTCAAGCGGTGGCGGTCGAGCCACGCGTGTTCGCGCTGCTGTGCCTGCTCATCGAGCAGCGCGACCGGCTCATCACGCGCGAGGAGCTGATCGAGAAAGTCTGGGACGGGCGCGTCGTGTCCGATGCGGCCGTTGCGAGCTGCCTCAAGTCGGCACGCCGCGCACTCGGTGACGACGGCGTGACTCAGCGCTACCTGCGCACCGTACACGGCCGCGGCGTGCGCTTCGTGGCACCGGTGACCGTGATCGCCGAGCGCCCGCCGCCACGCATCGAGTTTGCACCGCCCGGCGCGTCGGCAGCGGGTGCTGCACAGCCGCCTTCGAGTCAGCCCTCGATTGCGGTGCTGCCGTTCACGCTGCTCGGTGCGACGTCCGTCAGCGGTGCGGCGCTCGAAGACGCGCTGCCCCACGAGATCATCGCGGCGCTGTCCCGCCTGCGCTGGCTGTTCGTGATCGCGCGGGGCTCGAGTTTCCGCTTCCGCGCGCGCGATCCTGACGTGGTCGCAGTCGGTCGCGCGCTGAACGTGCGCTACGTGCTGACCGGCGCCGTCGAACCGCGCACGAACGGCATCGCCATCACCGCCGAACTGGCCGATGCACTCGACGGCGGCGTGCGCTGGAGCGAGCACGCGGTGATCGCCGCCGACGACATCCACGCGCTGCGCAGCGAGCTCGTCGACCGCATCGTCAACGCGCTCGAGTTGAACATTCCGCTCGTCGAGGCCCGACGCGCGCGCCTGCGCGATCCGGCGAGCATTGACGCGTGGTCCGCGTATCACCTGGGCCTGCAGCACAGCTGGCGTTTCAACCGTCACGACAACGCGCTCGCGCTGGGACTGTTCGAACGCGCCGTCGAACTGGATCCGCACTTCGCCCGCGCACACGCGGGCCTGTCGTTCAGTCACTTCCAGCGCGCGTTCATGCGCTACGCGGACGATCCGGCCGTGGACACGGCTGCGGCACGTGCTGCCGCCGAACGCGCAATGACACTCGACCCGAGCGATCCGTTCGCCAACTTCACGCTCGGCCGCAGCCACTGGCTGGATGGCGATCTCGCCGGCAGCCTCGGCTGGCTCGAGCGCGCAACGACGCTGAGCCCGAGCTATGCGCAAGGACTCTATGCGCGCGGCTGGACGCAGACGCTCGCGGGCGACGCCGCCGCTGGTCGCGCGAGCGTGGACCTCGCGTTGGCCCTGAGCCCGCTCGACCCGCTGGCCTATGCAATGCTCGGCACGCGCGCGTTGTCGCATCTCGTGCTGGGCGAGTACGAAGAGGCGGCGCGCTACGGCGAGCGTGCGGCACGTGCGCCCGGCGCGCATGTGCTGATTGCGATGATCGCGGCACTGTGCCACGGCCTCGCCGGTCATGCCGGGGACGCGGCCCGCTGGGTGCGCGACGCGCGCGCACGGCGCCCCGATCTCGGCAGCGCGGATTTCCTGCGCGCGTTTCCCTTCACCGATCCGGCCTTGCGCCGGCGGATAGGCGAGATGCTGGCCCGGCTCGGTTGGTGACTAGCACGGTGCGAGGGGTGGGTGTCCCAAGACTCGGCCCGGTGGGTGTCCCAAGACTCAACCTGTCACCTCTTGGCCGACCTGCCGAACGCGGGGGTGGGCATCTTCACGAAGCGGGCAGCCTCCATCGAAAAGGTGCATTATCCAGACTCCGGTCGACGACCATTTCGCAAGCCACCTCACCTGGGCCTCACCATGAATGTCACCGATTTTTGTCATCGCTCACCGGCAGCAACGCCGCAGGCGGCTGCATCACCCCTGGCGGCACAGCTGCGCTCTGTCTTGGACCGCACCAACCCGTACCGCGGTGAACATCACGTCGTCACCCATCGAGCGGGGGACGCTCGAACGCGTGTGCTGCGCCGGACGGCCGGGCAGCAGCCCGTCCTGATCCGCACATGAGCGACGAACCCCTGTTTTCCCGGCCGCGTGCGCTGCCGCTGACCGGTGATGCCGCGCAGGCGAACCTCGATGAGCCCGAATGGCCGCTGCTGTACCAGACCGGCTACTGCAGCCGCGCCGTGGAAGGCGTGGACGAGGCCGCAGTGGATCAGATCATCGCCGCCTCGCGCAAGAACAACCCGGCACACGCCATCACGGGCTTGCTGGTGTTTGGTAGCGGCGTGTTTTTTCAGTGGATCGAAGGCCCGCGAGAGCAGGTGCAGACCTTGATGGGCATCCTGCAGGCCGACGCCAGGCACGAACGCATGGTGGTGCTCAGTGAGAGCGAAGAATCACGCGAGCGGCTGTTCCCCGACTGGGACATGGAGCTCGTCGAGCCTGACGACATCCGGGAGGTGCTGCAGGACGCCCTCGAATCAGCGAAAGACCCCCACACCGCCGAGTCCTTGAGCGTGCTGCTGGCGCAGCTGGAAAGTGGCGGCCTGCGCGAGCTCGGGCAAAGCTGACCTCCTTGCGGCCCCTCGAGCAGTGCCTCGTGCGCCGCGGTATGGCTTGAGCCTTCGCGCGCACCCACACCGCTGAATGGCGAAGCTTCTCCCCGTCGGTGCCTGCACCGTCGGCAAAGACAGCGGCACCATGCCGGCAGAAGCAGTCATCACACCCTAGTCTTCTTCGACCTTCGTGTCGGCCGTCCCGTCGTCTGCAGCGAGACTGGTGGGCGGCAGAGGAAGCAGGTGGTGCAGGCTGATTTCAGGCAATTTGCCCCGCGCCGCGATCTCTTCCCGGGTGCTGGTGGAGATGTCGCCCACCTCGGAAATCCTGCCGTAGGCCACGGCGCCGAGACCGATGACATCCACATTGGAGCTGCGAATCTTCGCCTTCATCGCGTTGGCCGGCAGATTGCCACGCAGCCAGTCGTCCATCTTGAGCAGCGCGTAGTCATGCGTGTCCGCCATGACCTCGATGCCATAGACGTGAGTCACGCTGAGGCCGATGCTGAACTTCTTGGACCCTTTGTCTTTCGTGTCGATGGGAATTCTCCTGGTCAAATATCGGGATTCACGTCCGTGGCGGCCTGGGGCGCACTGCGGATCGACGGATCGCGCGCAGTCCGCGTGCGCGGTTTCCATGATGTCATGCGCAGTTCCTTTGATGAAGAGAGTCGGCGTGCGACGCGATCAGGCCCGGTTTCCGCGCGCGGACCTGAACGGCCGTGGCCGGATCCAGACCCAGCTGCCGAGCACCAGTGCACCAAAGGCCGTGTAGGCAGCAACGAACATCCACCACGGGGCTTCGACGTACAGCAACTCGCCGAGCCAATGTGCGATGAATGACTCGCCATAGGTCCCGTCACCCGCCCGCCTGCGCAGCGCCATTTCCCACACCGTCAGGGGACACGTCTGGCCCAGCCAGGACTGCGCGACGACTACGGCGATGGCGATGAGATGCGCGAGCCGGAACCATGGATTGCGCACCCACTGCCACGCGGCGAAGCGGCCGACCAGCGTCAGGATCAACCCTCCGACAATGAACGCCACGATCGAGAGGTGGGCGCCGAGGATGAGATCCGCAGCCAGGCGGTAGCGCGACTGGATGTCCATCAGGCGTCAGCCTTCAGTCGTGCACTGCCCGCAGGCGCAGCCGGACAGGGCCGCGCACCTGCGTCACGTCGACGCACCTGCCACGTTGGGTGATGTCGATGCGGCCAGCCGTCGCGAGCCTGAGCGCGGCCAGCCGCGTCGCCGCCATCAGGGGGCGCCAGTTCACGTCCCACTCGCTTGCCACCGCGCGCACCGCTTCCGACGGGCAGATGGTGGCGCCAGCCGCGCGGGTCGCGAGCAGGCCGAGGATGGCCGCTTCCAGTCTGGCTGAAACGAAGTCGTCCGTGACGATCGAGTCGCTGTTGGCAGCAGGTGTTTGAATCATGCGTCGGCACGCTGGGTGAACCGCAGCGCATTGTGCGACACCGTGGCCGCACGCCCAAGCGGGCGCGACGACCTGTGCGCGGTTGCAAGCATGAACAAATCGGTCCCCTCGCGCGGTCAGCGAGCGATCTTCCGCAGTTCCCCGTGCAACGCCACGATGGCGTGCGCGCCGGCCAGTTCCGGCGCCGTATCCTGAATGGCTGGTGTCCCGGCATTTTCCGTTTCGGCCCGAATGCTCAGGTTGATGGGCGTTCCAGTATTCGCCAGTCCTCGGTGGGGAGGCCGGTCGGGGGCAGGCGTTGGATTCAGAACGCCCGGTGTCGCCTGTTTGCTCCAAGCATGCCGCCGGGCCGCGACGGGTTCACGCCAAGCCTCCCTGCGCCACCAGCATGTCGAACCAGGCGCGATAACCTTCGTCGCTGGGATGCAATCCGTCGGCAGCGTGCATCCGCGACGGCGCCTGCGCGAAAGGGTCTGCGTTCTTCGGCATCAGCAGCTTGACGTAGCGCGCGCCTTCCGCGCTGGCGACTTCGGCGGCGATTGCGTGCAGTCGGCGTGAGCGCGCGCTCATCCACCATGAGAGCGGCGGCCAGAAGAACGGCGCGTGGCCGACATCGCCACAGGGCATGATGGTGACAACCCGGCCGCGTTCGCGCGCGAGCCGCAACGCACTGCGCAGCCCTGCGCGCCAGTCTTCGAAAGACGTGTATCGAATCACGTCGTTGCCGCCGGCCATGACGATCACGAGATCCTGCCCACCGGGCGCCGTTTGCAACTGGCGCACGACCTCTGCAATGCGCGCGCCGTCAACGGCGCGGTTGGTGATGGCCCACCGGGGGTGCGCTTGCGCAATGCGGCCTGCGACCGACAAGGTGGGTAACGTGGCCCCGGTACCGACCGCCGTGCTGTCGCCGACCACGAGAACTCGACGCGTCGGCTGCAATGGCGCAGCCTCGAAGGGCTCACTGCGGCGGGCCAGCTTAGCCGCCGTCGCGAGGCGCCAGCCCGCACATCCGGCCAGCGTACTGCCGGCCAGGAGGGCAGCACCAAGCAACAGACGACGACGCGGATGAGTCATGACACAACGCTCGAGAAGGTGACACACCCAGTGTCGATGATGATGACCGCCGCCGCCATCGGATCCCGGCACGAGCTGACGTAGGAGGCAGGCAGCGAGCGTAGGGAGGGACGGCTTTGGGGCTTTGGGGGACAGATCTGTTTTTCATCTGGCGATGGAATGACGCAATTGGATCTGTCCCGAAATGAATCGAACTGCATTTGTCGCCGCTTTCAGGAATTGAATGTCGCGCTCGGCGGTACGCTCGAAGCGGAGATCCAGCTGGGCCAAGGCCGGCCCGAACATCGCGCGCGTCGCCGAGGCGTTGGTGGTGGAGGCCCGTGCGCCGGACGGCATCGTCGAAGCCGTGAAGCTTTTCACCGCCTTGGCACCGCCGCCAGACATCGTAGGTTGGGCTGACGCAGGAAGCCCAACGGTGGTGCCTCCGCTTGGCGCCGAATAATCCAACCACGGAGCACACAACGAGCACGGACAACGAGCGAATCGGCCCTGCTTCTCCCGTGCGTTCGCCCGTGATTTCCGCAGGTCTCATTCGTTGCGGTGAGATCAGGCGAGTGACCCTGCCGTCATCGCCGTTCCCCGCTCCGCGATTACCCAGCCAATGCTCCTTCGCGACGACGGCACGTCCCCAGGAACGCGAGCGCACTCGCCAGCAACACCCACGCACCCGGCAAGGGCACGGGTGCCGGTACTTCGCGTACCGAGAATTGGAAATTCTCGAGGCCGGGGAACTGGCTCACGATGAAGGCGTCCGGGTCGCTCGCGAGTTCGAACGGGTCGCCGATGTTGGCAAAGCCGGCCATCTCGAAGCCCGGCATCGTGAGCGATGCACGCAAGGTATAGCTGATGGCAATGGCGCTATCGGATTCGAACGTACCGATCCGGGCGACGCCGAAGAAGGGGTCCGACTTCGCGACGGTGTGATTCAAACCATTGCGCGTTTCGCTGCTCAGCGTGAGCGGGGACGACGCGAGGTCGCCGGAGGAGATCGCAACGGGAAACAGGCTACCCGCGACCTGGCGGAGTTCCATCGAAGAATCGGAAACGTCCTTGAAGAGGCCGGTGTCGAGGAAACTCACCCTGATTGAACTGCTGACCCTTGCAACCCGGTCGGCGCTGCCAAAAGAACTCAGGCCCACCGCGCCCGGAAACAACAGGTACTCCAGGTCGACGTTCGTCCGTAGGCCGAAGAGATTCGTGACTTGCACTATCTGCGTCCAGGTCGTTTCCGCCACGAACTCAGTGAAGGCGAGACCATTGGCAATCGCCGCATCGACCGACGTGGCATTGAATCCCTCGGGCGTTTGAAAGGCGCGGACGGTGGCGGGACGAAAGAACGTGTCGCCCGCCGCACCCGTCGGCGGGGTGAAAGCCGGCACCGTCAGCACGGCTTCGACATCCCGGCCAGACGAGTCACCCGGCTGCGGCGTCACGGGGTCCGAAACGACGACTGCCTGGGCCGTCCCCGCACTCGTGCCGAAGCGATAGAAGCTGTTTGCGTTGACCAACGTGGCTCCGACCTCCACGTCAGCCCGGCTCGGGGGCGCGACGGCTGCCAAGACCAGCCAGCACACCATGCCGAACGTCATCCTCGCGTAGCGAAACGTCGAACGTCCCTGGTACATGTCATTCCCTCCCATTGACATGAATCCTCGATATCACTTCTCGTCCACTGCAGTACGACGCTGTCGGTCGTCTGCCAGGAAAGCTTATGCGAGATCCTTCGCAGACGAGGCCCCAGGATCGCCAACGCGTTGGCAAACGCCTGCGCGAAATCGGAACCCTTTCACATACCGCCGCCGTCACCTCGCCGCGCCGATGAGCGCAGCGGATCCGGGCTTTGGGGGACAAATCTGTTTTCCATCTGGCGACGGGGCTTTGGGGGACAATGACGAAATTAGCTCTGTCCCCAAATGAATCCTGCGGTTTTCCACCCGGGGCGAACTCGCGCAAGGGCTGGGCATCGCGCTGGTCTTCTTCGCGGGCGTGGGGCCGCTCGTTGACGGCTTCGCGGAGCGACGGACGCACCCGTACATCGCCGCACTCGAGCGCGTGCATCAGCCTGCGTTCAGTAAAGGCTTTCGGGGAAAGATCTGGTTTCGAGTTGGCGGCAAAAACAGATCCGTCCCGAATCATCCGCGCCACGAGATCTGCTCGCGCAGATCCCGGCAGGGGTTTCAATCGCATGACGATCGAACGTGAGCCAAGGCCCCTTCTTACGACTTCGCCAGGGCCTGCAAATGCGCGGCTCGTTGCGGCTCGTCGGCGCCGTTGTCGTGAGACCCTGCTGCGAAAGACTCAAGCGCTCCTCCTACATGACAGGTAGGCCCCGCGCCGTCAGTGATGCGGCAGTATCCATTTCTGCTCCACCGAGCCCGCCATTGACGGCTCTGTTTCGTTGACAGACGCTCGTCTTGCGTGGGAAGGTCGGACGCCTCATGCATGTGCGAGGAATCCGCCATGTGGCTCTCATGCACAACCGGTCTCGGCGCCTTCGCGGCCATCATTGCCTTGTGTTTCACGAGCGCTGCGCACGCGGCGCTCGTCGACGTGCAGAGCAAGCCCTTCTCGGGGAACCTTCAGGTGCAGACAGTGTTCGACACGTTCGATGACGACGGCTACGTGCTCGACAGTGTCGGCATTTTCATCACCGGGGTGATGACGCTCAATTTCGTCGGACCGCCACTGTTGTTCCCCCCACCGCCGGGCGTCGCGGTGGTAAGCCACGACTTCTCGGGGGCAGTCGACAGCACGCCGAACCCGTCATTTCGCATTCCGGTGGTACAGCTGTCGGGCGCAGGCTTTGTGCACCCTGTCGTCGTTCCATTCGAATACGACTTCATGCTCACGGAAGTCAGCGACCTCAACGGCCTCGTCGAGGCCGACCCCTTATCGACGTTCGGCACTACTGCCGGGTTCATACGAGCAGCGCGTTCGACCTTCGTCGCTCCTCCCGAACAGCGCGCACTGAGAATTCTGACTCGGTTGACGGCCATAAGCGATCCGCAGCTGTCGTTGGTGACAGCGCAGATGTCCGGCGTGCTGCAGATCACCTACTCCTACAGCCCTCGGGCCTCCGAGTTGCCTACTCCTGCGCCTGTGCCACTGCCGGCTGCGCTGCCGCTGAGCGCCGCAGCGCTGGTGACGCTCGGTCTGCTGCCGGGCCGTCGCTTCCGGACCCGCTGTTCGACCAGGTCCGAGTCGCACGTGGCCCACCGGCACTCCGAGGACACCCACCCATCCCGCCTCGTGCGTTCACGTCGTTTCCGCATCCCCACTTCAATGCCCCAAGCTCCGGCTAAATCGTTGCTGTGATCGGAAGGGCGGGAGCGGGGACACCCACCCATTGATTGCACATCTTCGCCCCAGTAGCGTGTGGGCATTCGGCAAGGACGCCGATGCACTTCCAGGAGAAGCAAGGATGACTCGTCCCCGTTCGACACTCGTGTCCGTGAGCGACACGCCCTACTACCACTGCATCGGCCGCTGCGTGCGGCGTGCATTCCTGTGTGGCAAGGACCCGGCTTCCGGCAAGTCCTTCGAGCATCGCAAGCAGCGCATCCTCGAACGACTAGCGCTGTTGACTGAAGTCTTCGCTATTGACCTCTGCGCCTACGCGCTGATGAGCAATCACTATCACCTCGTAGTTCGGCTCGCGCCGACACGTGCGGCTGTGTGGAGCGACCGGGACATCATTGAACGGTGGCGGCGGGTCTACGTGGGCCCACCTTGTGTCGCGCGATTCCTCGACGGTGCCGAACTCGATGCCGCGGAATCTGCCCTGCTCGCAACGTGCGTCGAGCGTTGGCGCTGTCGCCTGCAGGACCTGAGCTGGTTCATGCGCTGCCTGAACGAATACATCGCGCGCACGGCCAACCTCGAAGACAAGTGTACGGGCCGGTTCTGGGAGGGGCGCTTCAAATCTCAGGCGCTGCTCGACGAGGAGGCTCTACTGACCGTGATGGCCTATGTGGACCTGAATCCGGTGCGGGCCGGCATCGCCGAGTCAGTCGAGGCGTCCGACTTCACTTCCGGGCAGCAACGACTGGGCGACATCGTTCGACCGGCCTCGCTTTCCGACGAGACACCGAAGCCCGCCCTCCTTCCGTTTGCCGAGACCTTCCGGCAGTCCGAAGACCGGGGCCTGTCGTTCAACCTGCAGGACTATCTCGACCTGCTGGACTCAACCGGTCGGGCTGTGCATCCGACCAAGCGCGGCGCGATTCCAGAAACGACGCCTCACCTGCTTGCATCCCTGGGGCTCGAGACTGGCGAGTGGCTCAAAAGCGTTGCTGAACTGCATGCCCGATTTCGGCTCTTCATCGGCGCGCCACACCGGTTGTCATCGTTGGCCGAGCGCCGCGGGTGGCGGTGGATACGGGGTCAGTCAGCCGCGCGGCGTTTGTATCTGCGCGTCAACGAGTAAGCGCCCGGCGCACCAACCCGATTGGTGACTGACCACTGCGACGCTGATGGCGTGGCAGCAGCGGTGGTGTTGGGCGTCGACCGGCACCGCTGGCTGCGATTGCTATCGAGAGCCCTGCGCTCGCTGGAATCGAGCTAGAAATCCATTGGTCAATCGAACGGAGGCGGCTAGAGCCGTTGAATGGCAGCTGCCTCGATATGAACAGTGGGTGTCCCGGCATTCGCGCGCGGCATTCGCGCCCCAGCATTCGCGGTTGGGACAGTATGAACAGTGGGTGTCCCGGCATTCGCGTGGTTTTCGCGTGGGTTCGCGCGGCATTCGCGCCCCAGCATTCGCGGTTGGGACAGTGGGTGGTGGGTGTCCCAGCATTCCCACACTCGCGAAGTCGTCGGTGCGCCTGGACGCAGGGGCGTTTCATCGCTTCTGGAACAGCGTCCACGCGGAGTTGGGCGACCCGCTCTTTTCACTGCGCCTGTGTCGCGTGCTGAAGAGTGAGTCGTTCTCGCCGCCACTGTTCGCAGCGCTGTGCAGCCCGAACTTTCTCGTCGCCGCGCAGCGCATCGCACGCTATAAACCACTGGTCGCCCCGCTGCGGCTCACCGTCATGGAAGCGCAGGACCGGGTGACGCTCGACTTCACTTGGCTGGCCGAAGTAGAGCCGCCACCGGCTTCGCTGGTTGCGACCGAATTGCTGTTCTTCGTGTCACTCGCCCGCATGGGCACCCGCGAAGTCGTGCGCCCCCAGCACGTGATGACCGCTGAACCACCCGTACCTCCGGGCGCCTACGAGGAATTCCTGGGGACCCCCATCGAGCGCGGAACGGCGCACCGCCTCACGTTCGCCAAGGACGATGCCCTGCGCCCCTTCCTCACGGCGCATGAGGGCTTGTGGGCCACCTTCGAGCCCGCGTTGCGGGCCCGGCTCACGGAGCTTGACGGCTCGGTGAGCGTGGCCGAGCGAGTGCGCGCGGTGTTGCTCGAAGCCTTGCCAAGCGGCGTCATCGGAATGGAGACGGTGGCACGCTGGCTACTCATGAGCAGGCGCACCCTCCAGCGTCAACTCGAGACCGAGAGCACGAGCTATCTGCGGCTGTTGCGCGAAACCCGCGAGTCACTGGCCCGCCACTACCTGCTGAAAACCCGCCTGCCCGTCGCCGAGATTTCGTTCCTGCTGGGCTTCGACGAACCGAACTCCTTCTACCGTGCCTTCCGCGACTGGACGGGCCAGACGCCGGACTGCGTGCGGCGGCAAGGCGCAACGGCCACCATGCACGAACACACCACGCAACACTCGAGGACCCGAATCCTCAGGAGCACACGATGAGTACCCCTGAAACGACCGCGCGACTGCTGGAGGCAATGCAGGTGTACTTCCAGGGCGAAAAGATCGAGGCCCTCGTGTTCATTCTTCCAGTCGGTCTTTTCAGCCTCGTGTTCGGCGCATGGCTGCTCGTCGATGGCAACGGCGGGTTTGCGCGCGGCGTGGCGATTGCGTTCCTGGCAATGGGGCTCTTGATGGGCACCGTCGGCGGGGTGGTCGGCTACCGCACGCCGGCGCAGCTGACACAGCTGCAGGCCGCCGTGCAGCAGGTCCCCGAGACGGCGCGCGCCACCGAACTGGCCCGCATGGCGCGGGTGAATCGCGCATGGAAGTTCTACCTCGCGGTATGGGGGCTATTCGGCGTGGCCGGCCTCGTCCTGCGGTTCGCCACCCAGGGCGAACTCGCGCAAGGGCTGGGCATCGCGCTGGTCTTCTTCGCGGGCGTGGGGCTGCTCGTTGACGGCTTCGCGGAGCGACGGACACACCCGTACATCGCCGCGCTCGAGCGCGTGCACTAGCCTGCGATCAGTAAAAGCTTTCGGGGACGGATCTGTTTTCGGCAAAAACAGATCCGTCCCGAATTTCCACGCCGAATTTCCGTGCGTCGCATCGGACAATCGTCCGATGCGACCACTACCGCCATCTGGTACCGTCAGGCCGAACGACGTGCAACGGGAGACAGCCATGTGTCAGTCGACAGCCGCGAATTTGCCGCGTTCCGGCGGTGCATCCGGGACCGGCCAGCGATACCGGCGCGTGAAATGGGGAATGTTCTGTTTGCTGGCGATCATCAGTACAGGGGTGAGCGCGGCCGATGTGCGGGGCTTGGCTATCGCCGAGGCGGGCACTTTCACGGGCTTCCCCGACTACCCCAATCCGAATCTCGGGAACACGGATTTCTTTGCCAATGGTGCCGCGGCCCTCGTCACGCAAACCGCCCGCGAGGATTTCCAGCGTATCGTGCCAGTCAGTGATACGGATCCCAGTCCGCGACTCGGCTTGCTTTCGCAGGCCATCGTCAGTGGGAGGATCGGCACGCTCGCCGGGTACGCAAGTGCGGAAGCCAAGGGATCGGCGGTGGTTCCGAACACTGGCGCAAGAGCGTTCGCGCTGGTCCAGGCGTTCGACAGGCTGGAAGTCAGATCGACTTCGCTTGCGCGCGGCACACCGGTCGAGCTGCGCTTTGAACTGTTCGTCGAAGGAAATGGAACCTTCTTCGCCGATTACGAAATCACTCAGATCTCGCGTGCGGACGGCAACCCGCTCAATGGCCCGGCCAAGAGACTGAACCTTCAGCTGGGCGGTTTTGGCGCAACCGGCATCGGTGGCCAGAAAACGGGCACCATCAGTGCGCTGGTGGGCGAGCGGTACAATATCTTCTACGGGTTGAAGGTCGCGGCCACGGTAAGCTCGTTTGGTATGATGGGGGAGACGCGCTTCAACGTCTCCGACTACTCCAGTACTGGTCACTATTACGCGCAGGCAGACAATGCAGCCGTGCTCCTGCGGTCCGAGTCCGGCTACGACTATACGGCGCCGGCCCCAGTACCACTGCCGATGAGTGGGTTACTCTTCGCGCCTGCGATATTTGCTCTCGCTTGGCGACAAAGGACGTCCACCACTTAAAACCCTTCAGCCGATTGCAGGGAGGGGGCGGCGGGGACACTCATCATTTTCCACTTGCCGCGGAACCGCAGGCCTTCGGGGACAGATCTGTTTTCCATCGGGCGGCAAGGCAAAAACGGCGGCAAGAACAGATCTGTCCC
>LNFM01000188.1_pt1 | contig 157840 bp, 151 predicted proteins | sample 596031 | NCBI WGS metagenome assembly LNFM01 (sample SAMN04254537, study PRJNA301005) | activated carbon metagenome | isolation source: dual media filters at the Ann Arbor, Michigan drinking water treatment plant | place: USA: Ann Arbor | reverse complement strand
AAAAACCGATTTCGCGATATCCAACCCGATTGTGACTACGTTGCTCATGGCTCTCCTCCGGCTCAAACCGGAAGCATACGCCGCCGGTGGGGGGGAGAGCCGTCCACGGCATCGGAAGCGGACGTTGACCAATGCTCTAAGACGACCGAGAAATAGCGAGCTTTGAGGGGGAAGTTGCATGCTCCGATCTCTCGCTTTCGCCGTCGCTTTTGCGCGCGCATCGTCGGCCTATGCGCTTGAACCGAGCGAAGTCTTCGGAACATGGCAAGACGCCAGCATGCGTGTCGAAATCAGCGCCGACAGCATCGTCATGGGCTTTCAAGCGCCGAATTACGATCAGGGCGTGCAGCGGGCGCCCGTCACGTTCCAAGAGTATCAAGAAGGCTTGTTTCTGAGAGCACCTGATGGGAGCGGCGTTCTAGTCAGGTTGTTGCCAGATGGCCGGTTGAGCTGGATATTTCCGGGCGTTGCAGCGGCGACACTCGAACGCGTGCCTGAACACTGAGGCTCTGTCCGCTCTCGGCGAAAGCCGACTAACCCCGCGCTCGCAACCGCGCCTGCACCAGCGGCCACATCAGATTAAGCGCCAGCCCCGCCAACACCAGCGCCGCAGCGCCAAGCTTCCACGCCGGCATCGGCTCGCTCAGCACGATCGCGGACGCGCTCATGCCGAAGATCGGCACCAAGAGCGCCATCGGCGTCACCACTGCGGCCGGGTGCTTCGAAAGCAGCCACTGCCACGCCGTGTAGCCAAACATGGTGTTGCCGACCGATTGCCAAACCACCGCCGTCCACGATGCGGCGTCTGCGCTGCGCAGCCCCTGCTCGATCGCCGGCCAGCCCTCGAACACGAACGCCAACACCGCGAGCGGCGGCACCGCAAAAATGCTCGACCACACGACGTAAGGCAGCATCGGCACGCCGCCCGCTTTGCGCGCCGTGATGTTGCCAAGCGCCCAGCACAACGCCGCGCCGAGCACGAGCGCGAGGCCCAACGGCGTCGTCGAGCCTTCGCTATTGATAAAGATCAGCGCGATCCCCGATGTCGCCAGCGCCAGCGCGCACCATTGATAGGTCCGCACCCGCTCGCCGCTGGTCCGCATCGAAAGCCCAATGGTGAAAAATATCTGCGACTGCACCACGAGCGACGCCAGCCCCGGCGTGATGTCGCCCTTCATCGCCAGAAACAACAGCCCAAACTGCCCCGCCCCGATCAGCACGCCATACGCGGCAAGATTTGAGAGCGGCACGTTCGGCCGCTTCACGAAGAAGGCCATCGGCACGAACACGAGCGCAAACCGCAGCGTCGCCAACAGCAGAGGCGGCAAATGCTCCAGCGCAAACGCGATCACGACAAAGTTCGTGCCCCACACCGCCATCACAGCGACAGCCAGCAGCAGATGAGGCAAAGGCAATAGCGGCGCTCCGAACCTGCGCCACGTTGAACCGCTTCTCCGCCCTTAGCCAGCGCCGCGCGGCAAAGCTCTCATGCGCTAGCGCCGCGCAACCTGTGCGACCCACGCTTCCAAAGCGGCGGTGTCGGCGATGTCGCCGACGTAGCGCAACTCGGGCTCATACGGCCCCATCTGCGCCGGCGTGCCGGGCGAGAACGCCTGCAAAGTCGAGAAGTATGAGAGCCCCGACGGCAGCCGCTCTTCGCGCACTTCAAAATAATGCGTCGCCGCATCCGTCGCCTGGCCGACATGCAGCGCGCCGAGGCGGCGGAAATTATTGGCCACGATCAGGCAAGAGCTGAAGCAGGTATTATCCGTCAGCAGCACGATGCGGCCCGTCGCCGCCTGCGCAGGCGCATCGCCGGACGCCTCGCCGCTGCTGTCACACGTGATGCGTCCGTTGAATTCCTCGTCGCGCGCCACCGCCCGCTCGGCATCGCGCACGCTTGCCCGCATGCCGCGCGAAAAATCCGGATTGGTTTGCTCAAAGCGCGTCACGTAACTGCGCATCGTCTCAAGATTGCGCGGCGAGACGCGCCAGACCGTGTTGCACCCTTCGCCGCTGCCGCCGACCACATGACGGAAGCGCCCTTCACCAAACAGCGCCCGCGCGATCTCATCGCCAAATGCGCTATTGCCGCCGCCATTGCCCCGCATGTCGAGCACCACGACCGGCGCCGCGCGCAATTGCGCTTGCTGCGCCCGCACCGCCTCAACCACCGGCGCCGCTTGATCGCCAAGCCCCTGCAGCGCAATCCACATGCCACCGTCGAACGCGCGCACACCATACCCCGCCGCGCCGCGATTGCGCGCTGGACGCGTCAGAGCGAGCAAATCGGCTCGCTGCGCTTCGCGCCATTGCAAAGCATGCGCAATCTGTCGCCCATCGCGCTCAAACACACATGCGTTGGGCCGCGGCACGAACGGATTGCCGCCATCGATCAGCAGCCCCGGCGCGCTTTGAATGCGCTGCGCCTCGACCGTCCACACCGCGCTGAAGCCGCCGAGCTTCTGCGCCGCGAAGTCGTCCGCCGAGACGCCGTCGCACGACACTAAAGCAGCGCCTTCCAGCGAAGCACCGGTCGCAGCATCCGCATGCGAGAACACGACGAAGCGATTGCCGCGCCGCGTCATGATCAGCCCTGCCCAGTTTACGGTCGTCGCCACGTACGGGCTGCGCCACCAGATGTGCTTATCGCGCGCCACATTGGCGAGGCCTGCCATAACGGCGAAATAGCCCTCGATCGTTTGAACCTGCTCAGCCCGCTGCAGCGCCAGCGCGCGGCCTTCGTCGAGCCGGGTTCGAAACGCCGTGTCATTGATCGCGCGCGAGAGAGCCGGGTGATCCTCGTTCAGGAGCGCGTACGCCGCTTCCACATCGGTGCGAGTAATCTCACGCCATTGCGCCGCCGTATCCTGCGCCGCCGAGGGCGTAACCAGCGCCAACACCCATGCCGCCGCCAAGATAAGCCCGCGCATCATGGTTCTCCCCCACTCAACTCACCACACCGGGATGCCGTCACGCCGCCCCTTGGATGCACTTAAGCGTTCAGCGCCTCCAACGTCAGCGCATCGCCCTCACCGCCATAATAGCGATCCAGCGCTTCTTGGAAGAGGTGCTCTCCCGTCGCCGCCAGAAACAGCGTCACGCACGAGCGAAACTTCAGATCGTCCGGGAAACCGAACACCGCGCTAGCGCTCTTGCCTTCGATCGCGTTCGCCAGCGCCACACAGTCGCGCAGCCGCACGCCCAGCACCGGGTGCGCCGCATACGCGCGCGCCTCCTCGGCTCCCTCAAGCCCATAGCGCTGCGCGGTTGCGCTCCGCCCAAGCGCACGCAATTGCGGAAAGATGAACCACATCCAATGGCTGCGTTTATGCCCGACGCGGAGCTCGGCCAGCACCTGATCGTAAACGCCCGCCTGCGCAGCGATGAAATGCTCGAACATCGCACGAGCATATCACCTCAATACGTGGCGCGAAGCTCGATCCCGAGCACGCGGCCCTTGTTCAGCGGCGAAAACGTCGGCCGCTCACCGCCTGAGAAGCCGAACGCCGCCGTCGAGGGCAGCACAGTATCGCCGCCCCACGTCGCTTCATCGAGCAAGTTCTCGCCATAGAGCGAAATGCGCCACCGCCCGGACGCCGGCGCATAGCTCAAGTTTGCGTCGATCATATCAGCCTCGGCCAGACGCCCGAGATTGCTGTCATTGTAGAAGGCCGCGTCACGGTGATTATAGCTCAGTCGCGCGCTGCCCTCGCCGCCTGCGATCGGCGCCGTGTAACTCGCACTGACGCCATAGGTCCAAGGCGCCAGCCGCGGGATTTCCAGCGCGTAGTCGGCGGCGTTGATGACGATGTCGCCATTCAGATCTTCGGTGATGCTGTCGTACTCACCTTCGACGTATCCAGCATGCGCCGCGACCGTGAAGCGATCCGTCACATCAAACCGCGCTTCGATCTCGCCGCCCCAGATCACCGCGTCGCCTGCATTGAGCACGATCTGCTGCACGCCAGAAATCGGGTCGGGCTGATTGGTCTCGCGTTGCATGTTCTCGATCGTGTTGTGAAACAGCGCCGCATTCACGCGGCCGCGGCCGAGTTCCTGCTTCCAGCCAATCTCGAACGTCGACTGCTGCTCCGGCTCATACGCGCGGGGCGCAAGACCCAGCGAAGCCGTCCGAAAGTTCGCGCCGCCGCCGCGAAACGCACGCGACCAGTTCGCGTAGATGTTCGTCGCCTCGCTAGGCCGCCATTGCACGCCAACGCGCGGCGAAAGATCGTCCCAATCCTGCTGGAACGGAGCGTCGGAGAAATTCAGCGTCCGCGCATCGATATCCCCGCCAACGACGCCTTCGCCAGGCACAGTCACGCCCGGCCCGTTGAGATCATCGATCGCCCGGCGCACGCGCGAAATGCGCGAGTCCTTTTCCTCGTGCGTGTAGCGCAGGCCAGCGCTGAGCGTCAGCGCCTCGCTCGCGTTCCAATCCACGTTCGTGAACGCCGCCCAAGTCGTGAACTCACCCTGACCTCCACCGACGCGCCGGAACGTCGGCGAGAAATTGCGTTCGTCGATGTAGAGCAAATCCTGATCGAGATAATAAACCCCACTCGTCACATCGAACGCGCCGAAGCTGCCGGCATAGCGCAGTTCCTGACTGCGCTGGCTCTGCGCGTTCAGCACACGCGTGTGAAACACAAAGCTCGAAGTTGAATCGATATCAGCCGCCCACGGCACCTCGACATTGCGCCAACCGCTAATGCTGGTGATGACGCCATCGCCGAAGCCAACGCGCCAGTTCATCTCCAGGATCGCCTGCTCCCAATCAGTCGCGGCGTAACCACGATTGTCGATGGCGAAATCGAAGCTGCCGCGATCGAACGAAGCGTGGTTCTGCCCCGCTGGCCCGTCGCCATGAATATTGCCCTGCTCTACACGCAACAGCGCTTCAAAATCCGCCGACGGCGTGAAGCGCAATGCGGCGCGATAGATGCTCGTTTCGTTGCGACCGAAGCTCGATCCGTCGAAATCGTTCTCAAGCCAACCATCATCGTCCGCGCGATAGATGCTTAGCCGTCCCGCCAACACGCCTTCCGCCAACGGCCCGGCGATCGCCGCTTCCGAGATTAAATTGGTCCCGGTCTCCACCGCCACGCGCCCGTGCGCCTCAAACACATCCGTCGGCGCCCGCGTGCGCACCAGCACGGCGCCGCCCGTAACGTTGCGTCCGTACAGCGCCCCTTGCGGCCCACGCAGAACCTCAACCGCCTCGACATCGAACATGTCAGTCAGCGAGCCGGCGTTCACGCCGACATACATCCCGTCGATGAAAAGCCCGACAGCCGGATCGACCGACGCAATAGACGAATTGATGCCGACGCCGCGAATGGAATAGTTCGCCACCCCGCGCGCAGTGCCGACATCTTCGAACTGCACGTTCGGCATCGCGTAGCTGAGGCTCTGCAAATCCTCGACATTGCGTTCGCGCAGATCGTCGGCGCTGAACGCGTTCATCGTGATCGGCAAATCCTGCGCCCGCGCCTCGCCGTGCTTGGCGGCGGTGACGACGATCTCGTCGCTCTCCTGCGCAAATGCGGGCGACGCACACAGCGCCGCGGCGGCCAAAATCGATCCAAAAGTGCGCACAGCCGATCCCTCTCCTTTGCGAAGCGGATTAGCCCTGCATACCAGCCGGCGGAACGGCTTTCGCCAACCGCGCTTGCGACAAAAGAAAACGGCCGCAACCGAAGTTGCGACCGTAAGAATTAGTGCTTCCTAGGAGGGTTTAGAAGTCGAACGTGAGTTCCACGCCGATGACGCGGCCCTTGTTTAGCGGCGAGAAGGTCGGCGGCGGCAATGGGCCGGCGCCGTCACCGCCGAACTGGGCGATATCCGGCAGCTGCGTATCGCCGCCGAACGTCACTTCATCGGTCAGGTTGTTGCCATACACCGAGAGCGCCCACGGGCCTTCCGTCGGACGGAACGTGAAGTTGGCGTCGATGATGTCAGCCTCGTTCAGCACACCGCGATTGTTGTCGGTGTAGAAGTTGGCGTCGCGGTGATTGTAGCTCACGCGGCTCGACAACGTGCCGAAGTTCATTTCCAGATCGTGCAGGAAGCTGACGCCGTACGTCCACGGCGCGAGGCGCGGGATTTCGAGCGCGTAGTCCGCAGCAGTGACCAGCGTATCACCGGAGATGTCAGCGGTCAGACGATCGTATTCGCCGTTCGTGTAGCCGGCTTGCAACTGCACCAGGAACGTATCGGTGATGTTGAAGCGGGCTTCGATTTCCGCGCCTTGGATGGTCGCGTCGCCGGCGTTGACGATGACCTGCTGCACGCCCGACGGGCCCGGCAGGTTCGTTTCACGCTGCATATCGTCGATCTCGTTGTGGAAGATCGCCAAGTTCACGCGCGCACGGCCGTCGAGGAAATCCTGCTTCCAGCCGATTTCATAAGACGTCTGCTGTTCGGAATCGAACGACGTCGGCGGCTGCGCCGTGCCGCCAGGCGAGCAGACCGGAACGGCCGGGCACGGCGGAACACCGAACGTGGTGACGCGGAAGTTCACGCCGCCAGAACGGAAGCCACGCGCCGCAAACGCGTAGATGTTCGTCTCCGGCGTCGGCTGCCACTGGATGCCGATGCGCGGCGAGGTGTCGTTCCAGGAAAGATCAAACGGCGAGTCCGAGAACGCGAGCGTGCCGGCGTCGAGATTGCCGCCGATCACACCTTCACCCGGCACCACGACCGCACCGTCGAGGTTGTCGGCAGCACGGCGGATACGCGAAACGCGCGCGTACTTTTCTTCGTGCGTGTAGCGCACGCCGAGGTTCAGCGTAAGTTCTTCGGTCAGGTGCCAATCGGCGTTGGCGAACATGCCCCAGGTCGAGAACTCGCCCTCGCCGCCGCCGACGCGCAACGGCACGCCAAGCGCAGGGAGCGCGCGTTCTTCGATGTAGAGCAGATCTTGCTCAAACATGTAGTGGCCAGCGACCACGTCCACCGGCCCGAACGTGCCGGCATAACGCAGCTCATTGCTCCACTGACTTTGCTCGATCAGCGCGCGTGAGTGGAACGCACTCAGCGTGTAAGCGTCGATGTCGCCGCCGGAGCGGCCGTCATAAGCGCGATAGCCGGTGATGTTGGTGATGGTGCCGTCGCCGAAGCCCACATCCCAATTGGTTTCGAGGATCGCCTGCTCCCAGGCGCCGTCGGAGAAGCCGCGATTGTTGATCGAGAAGTCGAACGAGTCGCGCGAGAAGCGGGCGTGGTTCTGGCCAGCAGGGCCGTCACCGGTGATGTTGCCCTGCTCAGCCCGCAGGATCATCTCGAAATTGTTGTTTGGCGTCAGCCGCAGCGCGCCGCGAAGGATGCCGGTTTCGCTTTGGCCGTGTTGCGAGCCGTCGAAATCGTTTTCGAACCAGCCCTCATCCTCGTTCCAATACGCCGCGATCTTGCCGCTCAGAATGCCCGGCGCGATCGGGCCGGAGATCGAGAGATCGGCGAAATAGTTGAGCCCGGTTTCAACCGCAACGCGGCCGCGGATTTCCAGCTCGTCCGTCGGCGCCCGCGTACGCATCACGATCGCGCCGCCAGTGACGTTGCGGCCGAACAGAATGCCTTGCGGTCCGCGCAGCACTTCAATGCCGGCGAGATCGAAATTGTCCGTCAGCACGCCCGAGTTGATGCCGATATACATACCGTCGATGAACACGCCGACGGTGGGATCGACCGAAGGAATCGAGCTGTTGATGCCGAGGCCGCGAATACCGAAGTTCGCAACGCCCGGGCTGGTGCCGATATCTTCCAGCTGCACGTTCGGGATCGTGTAGGTGAGGCTCTGCAGATCGTTGAAGTTCAGTGCGTCGAGCTGATCGGCGCCGAACGCCGTCACCGCCACCGGCACATCCTGCACGTTGCGTTCGCCGTGCTTCAGCGCGGTGACGACGATTTCGTCCGACACCGCATCAGTGCTTTGCGCCATCGCTGGCGTCGCAAAAGCGGCCGCACCCAGCACCATGGAAAGCGCCGTCGTCAGCCGAAGCCCAGACGCGCTACGCGCGTCCCCCAATTTCTTCATGACATTCCCTCCCGCGAATTTGATCGCCGCTTGCGCGGGTGGTCTTGGACGCCACCATACACAAGTGTATGTTGATATAGCCACGTCGCCACGATTTTGACAAAGGTGACTTTGCCCTTGGGTGAGCGTGGTTCCCGCACTGTGGCGCGCGTGCATCATTGCGGGCTCGCCGTAGCGCAAATTACACAGGTTGGATCATGAGCACCGCCAGCCCGCGCCGCACCGCAGCATCGCCTTCTCTCGACACCGCCGCCTGGATCGACGCGGCGTTCGAAATGCTGGCCGAGGGCGGGATCGATGCGGTGCGCGTCGATCCGCTGGCCAAGCGCTTGGGCGTCACCCGCGGCAGCTTTTATTGGCACTTCAAGGATCGCGAAGCGCTGCACCAAGCGATGCTGAAGGAATGGCGCAAGCGCGCCAGCTACCAGATCGGCTCACGCATCGAGAGCCGCACTTCGGCGCCGGACGAGCGGCTGAAGCAGACGCTGGCGCTGCCAAATTCAACGCCGCGCTCCAAGCGCGCCGCCGCCATCGAACTCGCCATCCGCCTCTGGGCGCAGCGCGACGCCAATGCGGCCAAAGCCGTGCAGCACATCGACCGCGTTCGGCTCAAATATTATGCGCAGCTGTTCGGCGAGATGGGGCTCGCGCAGCCAGAAGCGCGCAAGCGTGCGTTCATGTTCTACGCCACACTGTTGGCGCGAGCCTACGTCATCACCGATGCCGATACTGACGTCAGCGCCGATCTCGCCGCCTTGCTGGTAGACCCATGACACGACGATTGCTCATGATCGCCGCCTTGTTTGCGCTGCTCGCGCAGCCTGCCGCCGCGCAATATGTCCAACCCGTTTCCTGGGCCGAGCAACAGCCGAGCGCCGCCGACTTCCGCGACACTTATCCTGTCGCCGCTTTGGCGAATGGGGTTGAAGGCTACGTCACCCTGCTCTGCACGATCACGGGCGAGCGCAAACTCGAATGCGCCGTCGAAACCGAAACGCCGCCGGAGCAAGGCTTCGGCCAAGCGGCGCTGCGCCTCTCGCGTCTTTATGTGGTTCGCACCGTTGAAGAAGAGCCGCGCGCCGTCATCGGCTCGCTGGTGCGCGTGCCAATCCGCTACGTCCTGATGGACTAACGCAGCTTCTCGACCTGCGCGTATTCGAGATCGACTGGGGTTTCGCGGCCGAAGATCATCACCGCCACCTTCAGGCGGCCGCGCTCTTCGTCCACTTCCGACACCACGCCTTCGAAGCTCTGGAACGGGCCGTCGGATACTTTCACGCGCTCGCCGGTTTCGTAATGGATGAGGTTGCGCGGCTTTTGCGCACCGACTTCCGCCACGCGGCCCAGAATGCGCTCGACTTCCTTATCGCTCACCGCTTGCGGCTTGCTTTGCGTGCCGAGGAAGCCCGTCACTTTCGGCGTGTTCTTCACGAGGTGATACGCCTCGTCCGTCATTTCCATCTTCACCAGCACGTAGCCTGGGAAGTGGCGATGCTGGCGCACCTTCTTCGATCCGCGCACGATCTCGGTGACTTCCTCGGTCGGCACTTGAATATCTTCGAAATGGCCTTCGAGCCCTTGGCGCCCGGCCTGATCGCGGATCGCTTCGGCCACCTTCTGCTCGAAGTTCGAGTAGGCGTGCACGATGTACCAACGTGCGCGGCCCGAACTCGGACGCGGAGTAGCTTCTTGTTGCGCTTCGACCATGACCATCAACCGAGACTGTTCAAAAGCAATCCGATCCCGAACCGCAGGATCGAATCCACCGTGAAGAAAAAGATCGCCGCCACGACGCCGAAGATCACGACCATGATCGTCGAGACCGTCACTTCCTGACGCGTCGCCCAGGTGACCTTGCGCGCCTCGGCGCGCACTTCACCAAAGAAGCGGAAAGGCCCGCCTCTGCGCCGCGGTTCTGAGTCTTGATCGGCGGTTTCCATCGACATCCGGTTCTAATTACTTCTCAAGCGCTTCACATCGGGCCGGCCCGGCCTTGAGACAAGGCAGGGATGGCAGGAGTTGAGGGACTCGAACCCACGACCCTCGGTTTTGGAGACCGATGCTCTACCAGCTGAGCTAAACTCCTATACCTTGTTTTAGCTTCGTTTTTTTGAGTTCCGATCTGTTCCAAACTCCGCAGTTTGCAACTCGGTTTGCAATTGGGTCGGTCTCCACGTTCTTGTTCCGTGCCTGTTCTCGTTCCCGAACTGTGCCGAGAGCGCAAACTTGCCCTTTCGCCAATGCCTCAGATTCCCACCATGGGGCGGGGCTGCCGTCTCACCTCAAGGGAAAGCATGCATGCCCTTCACGAAGGACGGGCATTGACGGCGTCTCGGATACCGATGCAAGGGCGTTCAGTCCAGCCCCCTTCAACGGGCTGACCTGCAAATCTTGCGGCCGATGACGCTCTGTTCGGACCGGGCTGGCAGGGGTTGAGAGACTCGAACTCCCGACCTACGCGTTTGGAGCGCGCCGCTCTACCAGCTGAGCTAAACCCCTATTCAGCCCAGTCTTATCCCGCAACTGCGGCGATGGATTGGCGTGTCTCACCTTCCAGCAGCGCTTGCAAGCCCTTGGCGACATTGCGGGCGTTGACGTATTTGCGCCGAATCCGGGCCCCCTCTCCCTCTTTCCAGCCCATGAACAAGTCGATCTGCAGGTCGCTATAGTTTCGCGGACTGGCGACGAACATCGTCGCCGCTGTTCCGCGCAGATCGTGAAAGTGGCGCTCGCCGCCGATCCCAGCCGCCGCCTTGGCGTCCTGGAACGATCCGCCGAAGCCCGAAGGCGTCCACGGCTTGCCGCGCGAGTTGAGAAACACGAATCCCTCGGGGTCGTAGGTCTTTGCCTCTATCTGGTCCCGGCGAATGCGCTCAAACAGCATCCGCGTCTCGGGCAGGATTGGCGGCATCGCTTCCGTACCGGTTTTGGTGCGGCCGCCCGCGAGATCAATCACCTCATCGAGGATCATGGGCCAACGCAAACGGATGAGATCGACGAGAGCGAGCCCGGTCAGCGCTGCACCCAACACGCCATCCCAAATTTGCGCCGGACACTGACGCGCCGGTTCGACCGCCGCTCCCGCCTGCAATTGTTTCAGGTGCTCAGCTTCCCAAATGATCATCGCACGGTCGCTGCGATAAAGCTTTTCGACTCCCTCCATCGGATTGATCTTGATCTTGCCGCGTCGCTTCGCCCACGACAGGCATGATCCCAGCGTGCTGGAGAGGTGATCGGCCGCTTTGGGCGTCTCGCGAAACTGAAAGCCATAGGGCTTAGGCCCATCGGTGCGGATGAAAAACGCGCCGAGCTTCGGCTTGGCCGGGAAATCGTCTCCACGTCCCGCCTTGTTCGCCTCGGCTGCCGCCACCTTGCACGGGCGCCATCCCACCGAGTGGCGATCCCGGAAGGTGAGAAGCTTGTCCTTGGCCCAATCTTGCTCGACCAAGATATACGGCATGTCGCCGAACTTTTTCTCGGCGCCTCGCTCGCTCGTATAGGTTCCAGCGCACCACTTATCGATATTGTCATCGTGCAGTTGGCGCGTGTTCGGCGAGCGCACCTCGGCGCGATACTCCGCGGAGTTCTGCCATTCGTCGAAGAGCGCGCGCAGCGTTTTCCCGACAACCGGTGGCGGAGGCGCACGCTCAGCTTTTGCAGCAGCCAGCGCGCGCTCGAGCATCTCGGCGGGAAGATCGCCTTTGAGCTTGTGCGGGGTCTCGCCGATGCAGACCGCGCCTTTGCCGCGCTTGTGATAATGACGATAGCCCACGCGGCCGTCCGCATAGACCTTCCTGATGTTGAGATTCAGTCCTCGGATCTGAAACGTCGCCACGGGTTCAAAGCCTCGATTTCAGCGCCATTCTTCTACAAGCGCTTCAAATGCGTCCTGCGGAGGATCGGCTCCTTCTTGCGCAGATTCAAGTCCGGCGATGCGATCAAGCGCTGCATCGATCGCTCGTCGATCATAGAGGCGCTGGCGCTTACCCTGGATGGCGTGCACGCCAAAACGCTCGGGCCGTTCGCCGCCCAGATAGCGCAGCGCGATCGGCCCGGTGACAAGCCTTGGTTCGAATTCCGGCGCGGTGGCGGCAGCTTCCTTCATCACGGCAACAAAATCGAGCGACACGATCAACGTTCGTTGCAGTTTGCGTTGGATGATGACGCCAATAAACTGCTTTAGCCCCCGAGTTGAGCAGCGCGATTGTTGGGTCTTCTCGCGCCTCGGTCACTCGCTGCAACACGATGCAACACCCCTCGGTGGGCCAGGCCTCACGCGATGTGCCGTGTTGGCTGGCGTGGTACGTCGTCAGTTGCGCGCTGTTGCCCATTGTTGCCGCTCGACACGCACCGACTCGCGCACCGAGAGAAAAGTGAAATCAGCGTTCGAGCCCGAGCGACGGCGCGGCTTTCACCTTTCCTTGCATCAGAGAGATCGAATAGTTCTTGCCAATGGTCAGCTGCTGAGCGCGGGAAAGCCGCAAGAGCGCAACCGCGTCATTGCGCTCCAGCAGGGCGAAGCGCCCCTGATGCAAAGTCGTCATACCGCGCATTGTCCATTCGCGCTCCATGCCGTCATCGAGCGAGATGAGGCGCTTGCCGGCTTGTTTGGCGAACGCGCCTGCTTCTCGAGCCAGTTCGGCCTCTCGCAAGCGCTTGAGCGCGCCGTCCGTAAACTCAAATCGTCCGGTTAAATCGCGTCCGCCTGTCCTCTCCTGCTCATGCCAATTCATGCGCGCGGTCAGAGCGTCGCGAACAGCAGGTATCTGCGGCAGCCTTGGTGTCTCACCCGCGATGGCGCGTGCAAGTTCGCGATCGAGTTCTGTTTCAGCCTGGGCGCTGAGCTGCTGGTCGAGCGGCAACGCAGACAGCACGTCGGCGCGAGCGCGCACACCTCTGCCCGTGTGCGGCTGCGGCTCGATCGCCACAATACCCCCAGGCTCCAGCCCCGCGATCGCTCGCGTGCGCAGGTTCACGAACACCGGCCCGGCCGCGGTGCGCACAATCGCATACGCCTTCCCCGGACCGTCGCCGCGGCGGCCCACTTCGAGCGCCTCGCCGATGATCCGGCCCATACCCCTTCGATAGAGTTTGAGCTTGCCTCCGCCTGGCGTGAGTTCACGTCCCAATCGCCGGCGAATGTCCAAGCCGCGTCCGATCGCTTTCAGGCGATCCGTCCAATCGGGTTCAAAGCGGAAGCGGTCGCCCTTTTCTTCCCGCGCCAGCCCCAGCCGCGCCAATTCGCGCACGCGGTTGCGCAGGGCGGCGCGTAGTACCGGCTCCAGCTTGCGCCCCACCGCCTGAATGCGCACGGGTCGGCCAGGCTTCAGTTCCGCTTCGAGCAAATGGTCGAGACGCGTGTGACGCGCGGCCCGCGTCTCGCGCTCCAACGCCAACCGCTCGTCTTCGCGGCCGCGGTCGCCCAACATTTCGGTGGCCACGTCGCGCGCTGCGTAGCGCAGGCCTTGCGTCACATAATCACGCGGAATGATGAGATCGGGCCCGTCGCGCCGGCGGCCCCGCAAGATGATGTGGACATGGGGATTGTCGGTGTTGTGGTGATCGACGGCGATCCAATCGAGCGGCATGCCCAGATCACGCTCCATCCGCGCCATCGTCGCGCGGGTAAAATCCTTCAGATCCTCGATCCTCGCCCCGCTCTCCGGCGCCAGCATCAGCCGGAAGTGTCGTTTGTCGGCCTTCGCCCACTCCTCGAGCCGTTGGCCTATCTGAGCTTCGTCATGCTCGCGGTCATAGAACTGCCCTTTCTCGCCATCGGGCCCAGCGCCATCGCGTTCGAGATATTTACCATGCGCCAGCAACCTGCCAACCCCGCCGCCGCCATGACCCTGATAGAATACTGTCGCCACCACGCGCTGACGAACATCCGCGCCAAACGCCGCATTAGCGCCTCTAAAGCGAGTGCGGCGCCCGCGGGCTCTACTTTCGGACATGAGCTTCGAGAGCTGAGTGCCGAGATTGCCGCTCCTCGCGTTGGGCGATTGTCGCCCCTTACTCACCGTGCCGCGCACAATGTCATTGTCGCGGAACACTTGCATGTCGCGAACGGCAGCGAGCGCGTGGTCACGCTCATTCGGCCGCATCAGCGGCGAAGTGCGCAACATCTCCGAAACCGAAGCTTTCGGCATTGCGGCGGCGCTCGTGTTTGAAATCACGCCGTTGCGGCGATTTCTGCTGCACCAAAATCAACCTTGCCGCTTCAAATCTCCAGCGTCTGCAAGCCTCAGAAGAAAACCTGCCGCGCCCTTAATCTTGCTCTCCACCGCACTACTTCCAACCTCACCACTTCCCTCCTCGCACACCAACCATCGTTATCGCGCGCAGAAGTGTTGTCACGAATGGCGCCATGATTCCTCGCGTATGAAAATTGCTAGAGCGGGCGCCAAACGCCTTCGATCAAACGCGCGCTGATCGGACCCCAATAACGTCCATCAAAGCTGTCAGCGCTATCGCCCAAGAGGAGAATTTCGTCGTGTTCTAATCTGCGGCATCCGGTCCATCCGGTCAGCGTGGCGCGCTCGGAATCGTCCAAGATCGTCGCAACAATTCGACCTTCGACACGAAGATCGCGGCCGTCTCCGCATACCTCGTCACCTCCGATCGCGGCGACGCGTTTGAGAAAGCGATCACGCTCTCCAACAAAGTTCCGCTGCGCCGCCTCTCGCGGCGCGACGTCGCGTGCTCTTACCGTGACGATCGAGCCAAACCTCACATCGGCGTCAGCACGCACATACAAGCCCACCGGAATGGACGGGCTGTGGTTGAAGATGATGAGGTCGCGTTGAGCCAATGTAGCCGCGCCCAGCGCGGCCAAACCCAAAGCTGCTGCCAGCAGCGCCGCTTTGATTGCTCGCACACGCGCCATGCGCTGATGAAAGCGCGCCTTCGTCCATCGCTCACCTGGTTTCGTCTGGGGCGGGTGGGCGCGGGTCTTGCGATAGGGATGGACGCCGACAGGCCGAGACCGCGACGCGGGGCTCGGTGGCGAAGCAACGACAGCCCGACCGCCGGCGCATGCCGGCGGGATCGCCCAAACTGAACGGCAACAATGGGAAACAGCGTCAGTCCGGGGGGCGGGCTGCGATGCACCGTCATGAACGTCGTTGTGCGATGGGAATGCTGCTCAGGTGCGCCTCGATCGGCGCGCGGATGGCGTCAGGCAAGGGCAGATGCGCGGCTTCTTTTGTCCAAGTGTCTCGAAACCGCTCGACGGTCTCAAGACCGGTGGTCGCGACCAGGCGCTGCGGCAGGCCTGCCTTGGCGGCGAGATAGTCGAATTCGTCCCAGGTCAGCTTGGAGAACGCCTTCACGCGCCCAAGCTTCAATCCCAGCCCATCGCCTTCGATGTAGGATAAGGTCGAAAGGAAATCGTACGCGGGCGAGAGCCTTGGGCTTCGCCCGTCACGATAGATAAGCGACCAATTCTTGGCGTGCATGTCGCCGTTACCGATCAGCGCATTGAACACGAGCCGGCGCACGAACTCGCGCGCATCGTCCTCCCCGGCTTCGGTCCAGATCACCTTGGCGATGTTGGCGTAGCTCAAAGCGCCGTATTTGCGCGCCGGATAAAGCCCAAACACCTGAGCGAAATCCTCCATGTGGATCTTGCCGCCGTCCTCGTGCGTGCGATCAAAGCGGCGGATCGCGAAGGCGTTTGGTTGCGTCGCCGGCAGCCCCTCCGGCAGGCCCTCAACCTCATCGAGCGAGGCCATGCGAAACTCCGGGACCTCGATCCCAACCGCGGACGCCAGGCTCATCATTGCAAATTCGTTTTCGACCACATGAGCGTGCGCAAGCGAGGGGAGCTTCACGATCCACTCTCCCCCGACGCCGCGCGCTGGAATGGTGAGCCCGCCAGCGGCGCGTTCGAGCGCCGAGAATTTGAGCTGCACGCCGGCAAGCGAGAAGCGCAGCGGCGCGTTAGATTGGCGCGGCGCGAGTTCATCTTCGAGACCCGGTGGCAAAGTCTGCCCATCGGCTGGTCGCACAACAAGCGCGCCGGGCAGATCTTGGCCCAGCACCCAAATCAGAAAGAACTCGCGCTCGGGGTTCACGCCCGCGCGTTTGGCTAGGTATTCTCTTAAGGCCCCTTCCGGCAGCAGGTTAGAAAAGAACGGCGGCAGTTTGGTTTGCGTCTGGCGCGACTGCGTGATCAGGCTCCCCGCCGCGCTCTTGAAGGAAAGCGAAAGCGTTGGGCGCGCCTGGTCGTCGATAAAGTCCTGATTGAACGCAAAGAGGACTTGGTCGGCGTCGAGGCGCGTGAGTGTGCCGATGACGCGATCACCAAGCAGAACCTCAAGGATATTGAGCGACGGCGCCATCACGCGTCCTCCTCGTCGTCGAGCACATAGGCTGGGCGCTGTTCTTCGTCGGCGCGGTGAACGACGGTGTTGCGCAGCACGGCGAGCGCTCGCACCGCCTCCGCCAAGCGACGTTCCGCCTGCTCTATCATTTTTGGATTGTGCTGAGCGAAGCCGCTTCTGGCGCTGGCTGCCGGCGTCACCAGCTTTTGCGCGGCGCTCACTTGGGCGGCGATGCGCGATAATTCCCGCGCCGCGAACGGCGCGGCGAATGACGTGCCAGCGAGCGCAAGCGGCGCTGCGGTTTCGCCCAAGCGCTGCACGGTTTGGTGAAAGGAGGCCGGCGCGTCGGCCAGCACGCCTTCAGCGCTCTGGCGCATGATGCGCGCCGCGGAGTTGATGCGCTCGAGGTCGCGCGCCACTTGCGCCGGCACATGCGCGGCGCTGGCGCCACGTATGATGGCCGCGATTGCCGTCGTCGCCTGGCGGGGGGCCAAGATCATCTCGATATCGAGGAAGCGAGCGAGTTCGACGAGGGTGGAGAATTGCGGATCCACCTGCCCGGTCTCAATCTTGGAGATGTTGGCCTGAGTGACGCCGCTTCGGGCTGCCAATTCGCGTTGGCTCCAGCCCTTGGCCTCACGGGCCTGGCGCAGCACGCCGCCGAAGGCCTCCAGTTGTACTTGATGCTGCATAGGGTATCGATCTGGGTTTGTGATATCGTCTTATATATCGCTCGATATCTGAATTTCAAGCTAATTTGATATCTTACTAAGCATCAGTCGTCATGCTATATGCTGACAAACGTATAGGATGGGACAAGATGCCGACAATGTCAGAAATAGAGCGCAACATTTATTGACACTGGCATGGACTTCGCTCATAGGCGGGTTCCATGCGTGACGACCTCCATAAGACGGCCAAGTGCCCGCCGGTCTGGCAGGAGCTGTTCCGGCTCGGCCTCAACGCGGCCGACCGGGCCAACCCCGAGCGCCTCGACGACGCGGCGGTAAAGGCCTGCGAGCACGAACTGAATGTGGGCCTCAGCAAGGATCTGAAGTCTCTGCTGCGGCGACTGCGGGATCAGCCCAGTTTCCTGGCTGCGCATGAACTGATCGCCGGCTATGAGCCCGCTACGCCCTTCGAGGTGACGCTTATGGCGGAACTCAAGGCCGCCACGGGCGCAGACGGTTTTCGCGCCGCTCTCAACAAGGCCCTCGGCCATCAGCGCGAAAGCTACATGCGCGAATTCGACTGCCGCATGGTCGAGGGCCGCGTTTACGACCGCGCCGCGGTCGAGGCGGCGCTGCGCAGCGCCGTCACCGACCCGCGCATCAGCGAAATGTGCGACGCGTTCCTGCAGCGGCAGAGAATCGAACCTAAGGCCGAGGGGCTCAATCTCGATGAAGTGCTGGCGCCGGGCGACAAGACGAAGGAGCAAGGCCGATGAACGCGCACGCCGGCAAGGCCGCTTCCGTCCACGTCGATCGTCAGCTGGGCGCACGTTTCAGCGAAGATGGCGGCGCTGCGCTTGCGGTGTCGCCGGCGCTGGCAATCGACCAGGAAAGCATCGCCCGTTTCTGTTTGTCCGCCGACACTGCGCTGACGCAGGACCTCATCATGCTTTGCGGCGCGATCTGGTGGGCCGACCGCAAGGTCACCCGCAAGCGCGCCACGGCCTGGGCGCGCAGGCTCGAACTCACCGTCCCAGCCTTTGAGCACAAGGCGTTGGCGGTCGCCGCGCCAACGCTTGCGCGGGTGTTGCGCTATCTCACTGGCGACGATTGGATCATCAACTTTGAAGCGCGGTCCGACATGCCGATGCGCGTGCAGGGCCTGCCGTTCGCAGGGCCGAAGCCGGCTGCGGTGATGCCGTTCTCGGACGGCCTCGATTCCTTTGCGCAATATCTCCTTCTTCGCGCCGAACATCCCGATGCGGAGATTTGGCGCGTGCGCACCACGACGCGAAATAAGAAGAAGAGCGACGAGAAGCTGCTGCACGTGCCGTTGAGCGTGCTGGGGATTGACCATCCCGAACCCAGCTACCGTACGCGCGCGTTCGTGTTCTTCTTGTTTGCGGCGCTCGCGGCCTCGGCCTCCGGCGCCAACCTCGTGGTGATAGCCGAGAACGGCCAAGGAAGCCTTGCGCCCTCGCTCATGCCCTTCGCCAATGAATGGCCGTTCCGCAGCACCCATCCTGTGTTCGTGCGCAGGCTGGAAGACTGGCTGGCCGCGCTGTTGCCCGCGCCGGTCAAGTTCGTCCAGCCGCAGCTTTGGCGCACCAAGGGCGAAGTGCTGGCGCTGATGGCCGAGGCCGCGGGCAGCGACGCTGCAGCGTGGGCGGGGACGCAATCCTGCTCCAACAATCACCGCCATCTCTTCGGCGCGGGCGGCTGCGGTTTTTGCGGCGGCTGCGTGCTGCGCCGCGCCTCAGCGCACGCCGCGAGCCTTGATGCGTCGGGTGACGCATACGGCTTCGATGCGGCGAGCACCTCACTCACGCTTCAAGATCGCCGCGGCCAGCGCCGCTTCAGCGACAACGAGGCCGACATATTGCGTCACAGCTTGCGTTCGATGCGCGAGTTTACGGAACTGAGTGGGTGCAGCGATCTCACCCGGCTCCAAGGCGAATGCATGGATATCGAGCCCGCGGCGCCCGACGCCGCGCTCAAGCGGCTGATGCGCTTGGCCGAAGCGCACCGGCGTGAGGTCAACGCTTACGCTGCGACGTTGCCGCAAGCGGCGGTGCTGCGGGCGATGGCGGCTTGAAGAGCAATGCACCGATGAACGCTCAGTCGCCCGATCCAGAAGAACTCGGCAAGCGGCTAAAGCTTGCGCGCACCGCCGCGGGCTTGACCCAAGACGCAGCCGCGAGCGCCATGAGCTTGGCGCGCACCACTTTGACCGCAATCGAGAATGGCCAGCGCAAGGTCAAACCCGACGAACTGGTCGCCTTCGCCAAGCTCTACAAGACGAGCGTGAGCCGCCTTGTCAGCCCAGAGGCCGTGCATGTCGATCTCGCCGCTAGGTTTCGCCGCGTCGAGGAAGGCGCCGATCTCGGACCCGATGAGCGCCTTGCCATCGATCTCTTAACGCGGATGGCGACCGCCTCGGTCGAGCTTGAACGCATCGCCGTCACGCCGCTGCGGCAAGATTATCCTCCGCCGCTGCAATTGCGCGCAGCCGCCGTGGCGGCGCAGGCCGAAGATGCGGCGGCGGCGTTCCGCCAACGTTTGGGCGTGGGCCTCGGGCCGATCGCCGACTTCGCCTCGGTGCTGGAATTTGAGTTGGGCGTTCGTGTGTTCATGCGCCCGCTGCCGTCGAAGATTTCCGGCGTCTACGCGTACGAACCCGCCGTCGGCGCCTGCATGCTGATCAATGCGAGCCATCCCCGCGTCCGCCGGCGCAATTCCTTGGCGCACGAATGCGCGCACTTCGTCGCCTCACGCACGCACGCCGACGTGTTCTCGGAGGAAGACGAGCATTACGTCGTCTTGGAAGAACGTTTCGCCAAGCGCTTCGCCACTTCGCTCTTGATGCCCGCGCCCTCGGTCAGGCGACGCTTCGAAGACGTCGCCGCGGCCGAGGGCGGCTTCAAGCTGCGCCACCTCATCATTCTACGCCATGCCTTCGGCGTGGCGACGCAATCCATGTGCCTCAGGCTCGAAGAACTAGATCTCGTCCCGCAAGGACAATGGGAATCGATCAAAAGGCGCGGCTATGGCCCAGACTTCGACGCCCAGGTGTTGGGCGATCCGCGCCCGGAAGAGCGCCCCCCGATCCTTGCGCCGCGCCTCGCAAACCTCGCGGCCATCGCGCTTGAGCGTGAAGCGCTGAGCGAGGGCCAGCTTTGCGACATGCTGGCGCTTGAGCGCACCGAGCTTAGAACCGTGCTCGATGCTATGGGCGCGCTGGATGGCGACTAAAAACCGGCTTCGCCCGCTCGTCCTCGACGCCAGCGTCGCGATCAACTTGCTCGCCACCGAGCAGCCATGGACGATTCTGACCGCGCTCGGATACCGCGCGCTCGTCGCCGAGCAAGTGTTAAATGAGATCGTGCGCTGCCCGGTGACGAAGCGCCGGTACGATGAGGTGAAACATCCCTTCCGGATTTCGCCCAATGTCGAGATCGTCGCCTTGAACGGGGCCGAGATCGAGGATTTCGTCGAGATCGCGCAAGATGTTGGCGACGGCGAAGCCGCTTCAATTGCGCTCGCGCTCGCCCGCAGCCTGCCGCTCGCGCTCGACGACCGGCGCGCCCGCAAAATCGCGCGAGCGCGCGATCCGAACGCCCGCTTGCTCTGGACAACCGAATTGCTGCGCGACAATGCGCTCAGCGCCGCCTTCTCGGCTGAGGATATCGAGGCCCTCTTTCAGGCCGCGCTGAAGCACGCGCGCATGCACGTGCCGAAGCACAGCAAGTGACGCGCGCCCGCCGACGGGCGCGCGTCACTTGCGGGAAGGTTCAGACGTAAAGCACGCCGGCCTTAGCCGCCTCGGCGGCATATTGGCTCAAGGTTCGCGTCGGCTCGAAGAAAAGATCGCGCTCGATGGGCAGGCCTAGCGCTCCGCGCACACTCTGCAGCTCCGAGATGCGCACCGACCCGAGCTCTGGAAAGCCCCTGCCTAGATCGCAAAGTCCAAACGCGATGTCGGGATCTTCCGGATCGAGTTCGGTCAAGAGCCAGGTGCAGGCGCCGTCGGGTGTGAAGAGCTTTACGACGGGCAACGGATCGATGTCTTCGCCAAGAGCGCTGCGCGCGCCATAGGCGAGCATGAGCGCACGCTGCGCGGGCGTGATGAACTCGGTGGTCATTACATGCTCCGTGACGGAAAGAGCGAAGCCGCCGCGTAACCCCGCGGCGGCTTCGAACAGGGTTTTCAGGCGGCTTCGGATTGAGGAGCTTCCGATGCGATGCCCTTGGAGCGGAGCGTCCCCTCGCCTGGATCGATGGCGACGAAGACCTTGCCGGTCCAGCGATTGGTCGCCTTGTCCTTCCAGCGGTCGTGGCGGAGCTTGCCCGTGAGTTCGACGATTGTGTCCTTCTTCATCGCCTTGGCGGCGGCGGCCGCTTTGCCGTCATTGATCTCGACGGTGAAGCGGTCGGCGCGATCGCCGTCCTTCACTTCGATCCAGAGCGAGACGATTTCGACCGTGCCGCCGCGCTGTTCGAAGCTGCGGATTTTCGGCGCGTCTTGCAGCACGCCGGTGATGGTGACGCGGTTAGTCATGAGCGTATCCTCGAAAGTGTTCCCGGCTGATCCCGGGGCCGCGGGCGTCGCCCGCGACGGCGCTCAAAGCGCCCGGCCATGAGGCGGCGCGGGCAAGGTGAAAATGGTGGGGCCCGCGGTCTCGCGCGGCACGCGCGCGACCCGAAGCCCGCGTCAGCGGGGCGGGGAAACGATTTTCTCCTTGCCGGCGACGACGGCCGGGCGAGACAGGGCGACGGCGTGGGCGACGCTTGCGGCGGCGCGGCGGCTGGAGGCTGAGGAATCGGTGTAGCGTGACCGCGAGTTCGGAAGGCTTACAAGGGACTGGAGGCGATGCTCACGCTAGCAGATACGGACTTGCGCAGCGTTTTGCCGGGAAGCGATGATGAGCTGACATCGCTCGAACATCGCGCCACCGTTGAACGTCTGCGCGAAGAGACAAAGCACTCGATCGCGTTCCGCGAATCTCGATTCGATGGGTCGTGCATGACCTACGCGTTGGGGCTCGACACGATTGACGCCTATCGAAGGGTCGCGCTCGCGTTCACACCGCCGGTATTCGCCGGCAAGGAATTCGCCCACTGGCTGATCGGGAGGATCGACGAGCACGAAACGCCGATCGCGGGCAGCCTCGTCCTCTACTTTGGCGGCGAGACTTGGCGGCACGCAGGCACTGTCGATGATGTGGAAGGCCCCCGCGTGGTGTCCAAGTGGGGCGAGATGGCGGTGTTCGAGCACGGCCTGAACGAAATTCCCACGGGCTATGGCGACATCGCGCGCTTCTTCGAGAAGCCCGACCCACAGCGGGCCTTGGACCTGTTTCTCACATACGCGCGGTCGATCACGTCCGAGGAAGAGATCGCGGGAATTCTGCGCTAGCCGCACGCTTTCGACCGCGCCCAATCATTCCAGTCGTTGAAGTTCTCGGGCGCGGACGCTGTCTCAGCGCGCACGTTGGCGGGCAAACGGTCACGCAGCATCTGCGCCGCGCGCGTCCCAGCCGCGTCGTTATCAATCACGACTATGAGCCGCTCGACCGAGGCGGTTATGGTGAAGCGGCCAAGATTATCCGCCGTAAGTGCAGCCCACGCCGGCGCGGCAAGATCGTGCGATGCAGAGAGCATCGTCTCAACGCCTTCGCCGATAGCGAGTTCGCCTCGCGCTTCGTGCAGGCGCACGGCACCGCCCAACAATTTCCCGATAACACGCCGCGGCGTCGCCACCGGCGCTTTTGCCGTGCCGTGCTCCGTCAGCAACGTAACCTGAACACCTTGCAGGACGCCTTGAGCATCGGCGATGGCCGCAACTAGCGCGGGCCGCCTGGCGCGATCATCGAGGCTCGTCATGCTTGGATGGAAGCGCAAGGCGGGCGTGTCCCATAGGTTCTCGGGGATCGCCCGCCGACGGAGATAAGCCGTCGCCACTGTATGACCAAGCGGGCGGCTCTCCTCCCAAATCCGCGCGGCTCGCGCCAGCCGTTCTTCACTTGCGGGCTGCGTGGCGATCTTCGGCGACGTCTGTCGCAGCTCACCGCTTTGCGTGCGCAGTTCATCGTCTAACAGGCCAAGGTCGGTCAGCGCCCGGCGCACGTCGCGCCAATCGTCCTTTGGGCTGAAGCAATGAATGAGGATGCGGCCCTCCTCCGTCTCGGCGAGCGAGACGGAGCGGTCCTTGTGGCTATGATCGGGCCCAGGAATAAGTGCGCGCGTCCCGCCATCGAGCAGGATGCCACCGCAAGCGGCGACGATGCGCTCAAGCCGCGACATCGGAAATCTCCTCCTCCGCGAACGGCGACGGGCTTTTTGCCAAAAGCCAATCGACAGCCACCTGGGCCTGACCGGCGGCGGTCAGAAAAGCGCGCTTGTCGTCGGCCAACAGCTTCATCCAATGACCGATATAGGAAGCGTGATCATGAATGTGATGCGGCGGCAGCCGTAGATGCGCACCGAGGAGGCTCGCGCCGATCTCAGCCACGAGCTCTTCGGCCGCCAACGCGTGCTGGCTGAACTTCTTGCCCATGTCGCGCCCGACGCGATGTGGCGCCATGGTCGCGTGTACGCTCTCGTGGTTGAGGGTCGCCGCGTAATCTTCGGCTGTATCGAAGGCGGCGATCGGCGGCATGCCGACAACGTCGCGGCTCGGAATGTAGCAGGCGATGTCGCGCGTCGCGATCCGTGCGATCTCCAGCTTTTCAAACCACGCTTCATGCCCGGCGATCGGCAGAAGATCCACCGCGGCTGGCGCCGGATGAAAGCGCTCCGGGAGATTGTCGATCTGGTCTGCCGAAAAGACGACGTACCACTTTAAGAACCGAAATGCGTCTTCAACCTCACCGCCGGCCTCGTCGCGACGCTTGCGCTTGCCCTGCCCGTAATAGACGACGACCTCGCCGCGTTCGCCTTTGCGGACGTTCGCGCCGAGCTTCACGGCCTGGTTGAAGGTCAGCCAGTATGGCGACGCGTAACCGCGCTCCATCGCTGCGCTCCAGAGGATGATGACGTTCACGCCTCGATAGGTTTCACCGGTCGCGCGACGCGGCAGCACCAAGCCTGTGCGCGCGCCGTCCCAAGGTTTGCGCCACGGCAAAACGCCAGACTTGAGTTCGCGCAGGATCTTTGCCGTGATCTCGGCGGCGACGTCGCGGCGTGCGCCATCGCGCACGGATTGCGTGTTCATGGAAACCACTCCGGAAAAGAATGGCGCCGCCGGCAGGACCGGCGGCGCTGAAGTTGGATCGTGATGAAGCTTTAGGCCGCTTCGGCGTCGTTCTCGGCCAAGGCCTTCTCGCCTTTGGCGGTGACGGCGAAGGCGCCTTCACGCGTCGGCGTGACGAGGAGATCCGGCAACCAACCGGTGTCCTTGAGCGCCTGCGAGGCGGTGCGCGCGAGGTCGGCCTTCTTCATCTTGCCGAAGGCCGCGATCATGCCGCGACGTTCCTCCTCGCCCAGGCTTGCAACCGATGGAGCGGTTTCAAGCGCTGCGATCGCTAGCGCCTTAGGCGCCGCTTCCCAGAAGGCTTCGCTCGCTTCCCAGTGACGGCGCATGTCGAGGTCAAGTGCTGCAGCCAGACAATCGCCCATTCGCTGCAGCTGCTTGTCTTCACGCAAGAGGCCGCCGTGGGTGAGATCGATCGTCTCGGACATGAAGACGGCAAGGGCTTCAAGCAATTGCTCGACTGGTTGCTCAAGACAGGAAGCAAGCAGCGCGCCCTCGTCTTCCGGGGAGCGTTCAGCGAACGCTGCGCGCGCCTGCTCGAAGGCGTCGTCATCATCAAAACCGATCGGACGCGACACGATCGCCACGCCCGGAACGGCGGCGCGATCGGCGCTCTGGCGCATCAGCACGTAGACCATGAGCCCCAGCGCCGCGTGCGCGTTCTGAGCGAGCGCGGCGCGAAGCCCGCGCGTGCGCGCTTCGGTCAATCGCTCGACAAGCGCCTTGGTTAGCCGAGGGCCTTCCGTTTCGACGGTCCGAGGCTCGTCGGATTCCGACTCGGCGCCATCACCCGCCGCACTCGGCTTCGTCTTGGCTTGTTGCAGCTTGGCTATGGTCTTCAGATCGGCCCGCTTGATCAGGCCGCGTGTGATGATCGGCCGTCCGTCTCGATCTACAGCGACGACAGCACCCGCGTGCGGCACGAGCTTCTTGTCGTAGCTTCGCGTCGCCTGCTGCGCAGCATCCAGATTCGCTTCCACTTCGTCCCGTTCAGCCCAGAGCGGATTGTCGTCGTCGGCTTCTTGCAGTTTCTCGTCCAGTTCAGCGATGCGCGCATCCAGCGCCTCGACTTGCTTGCGCTCCGCAGGCTTCAGCTTGCGCGATGTCGGATGCAAACGCTCACTGGCACAGCCTTCGACCTGGCCGTGACCGAGCTGCACCTCGACCCAACCCCAACCTTCCTTGGAAAGCTCGTCGCGCATTGCATCCGCCTTCTCGCCGGCGAGACGCTGCAGCAGGTCTCCATTGTCGAAGAAGACAATGTCCGGCTCGAAAAGATCACGCACGAGGACGCCGCCTGCGGCTTCATAGGCTTCCGCGCCAACAAAACGCGCAAGCCGGTCATGGGCGGGAATGCGTCCGGCCGTCAGCGCGTTGCGCACGCTCGCCGCGTGAGTAATCGGCTTTGCGAACTGGCGGAAGACGCGCTCCTGAGCCGCATGATCGTCATTGATTGCGAACGCGCGGGCGACGTCGAGATTGATATCGCCCTTCCGGTAGGCTGCACGGATCTTCGGCGACAGACGCGCTAGCGCCAGCCGCTGTTCGACCAAACGCACGGTGCAGCCGAAGCGGCGGGCCACATCGTCAGCGCCCATGCCGCCCTCGACCAGCGTTGCGAACGCTTCGACTTCGTCCATCACCGACATGGGCGAGCGGGTCACGTTCTCGTCGAGACTGATCTCAAGTGGATCGTTGGTGGTGTCGATGACGCAGCGCACCGGCTCGCTGTCTTGGACTTGCTTGCGCTTCACGCGCAGCAATTGGGCAAGGCGGCGGCCTTCGCCGATCTGCACCAGGTAAAAGCCGGTGCGGCCGCCCGCGTCGTCGAGTTCTGGCTCGACAACTAGATTCTGCAGCATGCCTTTGGCATGGATAGAAGCGGCAAGCGCCTCGATCTCGGCTTTGGAATGGGGCGTCTTGCGCGCATTCCTCGGCGACTTCTTCAACTTGTTCAACGGGATCAGAACGACGCCAGTCTGAACGGCGTGGTCTCCGTTTGTTGCGATTGCTTGTGTCATGGAGAGCCTCTTGAGGCTTCCCGGCGGCGGAATGCCAAGTTCCGGGGTCGCGTGCGCGACCCTTTCCCCCCGAGCCCGCGCCTCAGGCCGACCGTGTCGAGGGCTTTAGAGCGAAGCGTCCCTCGATACGGGCGGACGCGCGGGCTATTAGAACGGCGAGCGCACGCGGGCCCTTGGCGGCGCAGCAAAAGGTGCGTTTCCGGTTACAAGCGGCCGGCGCAAATGCGCCTAGAGCTTTTCAATGACATCCTGCAAAAGCATTCGAACTGGCCCCGCGATTTCAGCGAGGGCCGGATTGTCCACTGCTTGCATCGAGGCCACCGGATCCACCGCCGCTATCTCGACCCTTCCCGGCGCTTGCGCCAACGGCGCGGTCGCTGGCGTCTGCGCCCTCGTCCTTATGGTCAGTTCCGCGATTGGCGTATCGACGGCGACCGCCTCAGCCACGGTCGATGCCGGACCGTTTGCGCTCAATCAGCCCTACGCTCCCGCCACGGCGCTTGGCCAATAGAACATGTTGAAGACCTGGAAGGTGCTCACTCTTGCCCTGCTCGTCGGGTTCGGCGCAGGACTGGGAGGCGTTTTTGTGGGCGCAGCGCTCACACGACCCGAAACCCATCGAAACACACTCGATGCGGCGGTGCACCGCGAACTTGATCTCACGCCCGAACAGGACCGGCGACTGGAGGCGATTGAAGCCCGTTACGCAACGCGTAAAGCCGCGCTTGACGCTGAACTGCGCGCGTCCGCCCGAGACATCGCCGCCGCCGTGGCGGAGGACCACGCGCAAAGCGATCGCTTTACCCAAGCCATTGACCGCTTTCACAACGCCATGGGCCAGACCCAGCGCGAAGCCATCGCGCACGTCTTCGAGATGCGCGCGGTGCTCAATCCAGATCAGCAGATGCGTTTCGACGTGATCGTTGGCGAGGAATTGTTGCGCGGCGTGGACGAAGAATGATGCGCGCGTGCAGCACGCCGCAAGCAGCATGACGCGCGCGGCCGTATCACGAAGCTAAACCCGCACCGAACTCAGGCGTAGCGAATTGGCGATCACCGATACCGATGACAGCGCCATCGCCGCCGCGGCGATCATGGGCGACAAGAGTTCACCCGTCAGCGGATAGATTGCACCGGCCGCGATCGGGATGCCGGCCACGTTGTAGGCGAAGGCGAAGAACAGATTTTGCCGGATGTTGCGCATGGTCGCCCGCGAGATCGCCCGCGCGCGCACAATGCCGCCCAGATCGCCGCCCAACAGAGTGACGCCGGCGCTTTCAATCGCGACGTCGGTGCCTCCGCTCATGGCGATGCCGACATCAGCCGCCGCCAGCGCCGGTGCATCGTTGACGCCATCTCCTGCCATCGCAACCACCCGCCCTTCCCGCTTTAGCCGCTCGACAATGCGGGATTTGTCCTCCGGCAACACCTCGGCTTCGACGACATCTATATTGAGGCCCCGCGCCACCGCCTCCGCGGTGGTGCGGTTATCGCCGGTCAGCATCACAAGCCGCAGACCCTGCGCGCGCAACGCCTCAAGCGCCGCCGGCGTTGTCGCCTTCACCGGGTCGGCGATGGCGATGACGCCGGCGAGTTTTCCGTCGAGTGAGACATAGATCGCGGTCGCACCGTCACGCCGCAACGCCTCGGCCTCAGTCTTCAGGCTGGTGACTTCGATACCCAGTTCGGCGAGGAAACGTTCAGCCCCGATCGCCACCTTGCGCCCCGCAACGACGCCAATCACACCCTTGCCGGTCGGAGAATCGAATTCATCCGGTTCGATCAAGGACAGGCCGCGTTCTTTTGCGGCGGTTACGATGGCGAGGCCGAGGGGATGCTCGCTGCGATTCTCCAGACTTGCAGCCAGTTGCAGCAGGGCGTTGGGATCTTGGCCATCTTTTGCACGGATCGCCGTCACCGCCGGCTTGCCTTCCGTCAGCGTGCCGGTTTTGTCGAGCACAAGCGTATCGACCTTTTCGAACCGCTCGAGGGCCTCGGCATTCTTGATCAATACGCCTGCGCGCGCGCCGCGCCCGACGCCCTGCATGATCGACATCGGCGTGGCCAGACCCAAAGCACACGGACATGCGATGATCAGCACCGAAACCGCCGCGATCAAGCCATAGGAGAAGGCGGGCGAAGGGCCGAACGCCCACCAGGCAATGAACGCGAACACCGCCACGCCAATCACGGCCGGTACGAACCAGCCCGCCACCTTATCGGCCAAGCGCTGGATCGGCGCGCGCGAGCGCTGGGCTTCGGCCACCATCCGTACGATCCGCGAAAGCATGGTGTCGGCGCCGACGCGATCGGCTTCGATCACCAGCGCGCCGGTTTGATTGAGCGTGCCGCCAATGACGCGGGCGCCTATTTCGCGCGTCACCGGCATGGATTCGCCCGTCACCATGGATTCATCGACCGACGAGCGTCCATCAACGACGACGCCGTCCACGGGAACCTTCTCGCCGGGACGAACCCGCAGACGATCGCCGACAGCGATCTCTTCAATCGGGACTTCTTCCTCGCCTCCATCGCGTAAACGGCGCGCCGTCTTTGGCGCCAGATCAAGCAGCGCGCGGATGGCCCCGCCGGTGCGCTCGCGCGCCTGTAATTCCAGCACTTGTCCGAGCAAGACGAGAACGGTAATGACCGCGGCCGCTTCGAAATAGACCGAGACCAGGCCGTGCGCGTCGCGAAATTCCGCCGGGAACAGCGCCGGCGCGAAGAGCGCAACGACGCTGTAGAGCCACGCGACGCCCGTGCCCAACGCGATCAGCGTGAACATGTTGAGATTGCGCGACCGAAGCGACGCCCAGCCGCGTTCGAAGAATGGCCAGCCGCCCCACAGCACGACGGGCGTCGCCAAAAAGAATTGGATCCAACCGTTCCAGACTGGCGGCACGATACGATCGACGCCGAACAGATGTCGGCCCATCTCAAGTGCAAGCACCGGCAACGCGAGCGCCACGCCAATCCAGAAACGGCGCGTCATGTCGATCAGTTCGGGATTGGGGCCGGCATCGGCGGTCGGGATCATCGGCTCGAGCGCCATGCCGCAGATCGGGCACGAACCTGGGCCATCGCGCACGATTTCAGGGTGCATCGGGCAGGTCCATTGCGCGCCCGCGGGAACGGTCGATGGATCGACGGGCGCACCGCCCTGCATTAAGTGGCCGTGATGCCCATGCGCGTACTTGGCCGGATCGGCGGCGAACTTCGCCTTACAGCCCGCGCTGCAGAAGAGGACCTCTGCGCCTTCGTGAACGAGGCGATGTGGCGTATCTGGCTTTGGCGTCATGCCGCACACGGGATCACGTCTCTGCGCCTGCGTTGATGGCTGACCATGATCGCGGTGGTGATGAACGTGTGTATTCATGATTGACTAACGCAAGCGGGGCTCGCGCCCCTGGGTTTCACTTGAAACAGAGCCTGGACCTTCCCACAATGGGAAGGTCAACAGAGAAAATTCGCGAGCAAACTCAACGTGAACATTAGCACGGTCGCCGAGCGTTCGGGCGTCTCGGCCAAAATGATCCGTCATTATGAGAGCATCGGCCTGCTGACGGCCACCGACCGGCGCGACAACGGCTATCGCGATTACGGCGAGAACGATGTGGCGATGCTGCAATTTGTACGACGCACGAGGGATCTGGGCTTTTCTCTGGAGGAAGTGGGCGCCCTGCTTGCGCTCTGGCGCGACCGGCGACGTTCCTCGCGCGAGGTGCGGCGTCTCGCCGAGAGGCATCTTGGCGACATCGAAACACGCATCGCTGAAATGCGCGCCGTATCGCGCACGCTCAGAAAGCTCGTCCACGCTTGTAAGGGTGACGACCGCCCCGATTGTCCGATCCTCGACGACCTCGCGGCGGCGCCGCGGAGGCCGCCCAGCTGAGTCGAACACCCGATTCTTCGCATTGCGATTGCGCCGCTCTACCCTGAGCTAGGGCGGCCCCACATCGACAAAGCAGGGCATGCGAAGCGAACACCGACAAGCGCCGCATGCGCACGATCTTGCTTGGCGTGCGAGGAATGCCGTTCTCGACGCGTGCGGGATACGTCAACGCCGTGCGTAAAGATGAGATGGCGGTCTACGCTCGCTGAGGAATCGAATGACGAAGCTTCAACGCGCCAGGCATCGCCTATTGCAGAAGACTGTCCTGGCCGCGTTCGTTGCGACTGCGGCTGCCTTCGTCTGGCTCTACTGGGCCGGGCCATATCGTGCGGTCGTGCTCGACCGGGCCGCGCTCGCCGCCGCCGCGCCGAACGCGCTCGATGACGCCTCCCGCGAGCGCATCGCCACACCCAGCGCGTGGCAAACGCGGCGGCGGGAAATCGCGGACAGACTTCAAGCGGAGGTCTATGGACGCCTCCCCGCTGACGTGCGCGCGCGTGTTGTGGAGCGCGCGCCAATCGTTGCTATGGACGCTCGCGGCATTGCCGGTGTCGAACAGATCGAGGTCGAGGTGGGCGACGGGGTCCGCTTCAATCTTGTGCTGGTCATGCCAAGAGGAAGCGCGCCGGCGCCGGTGATCGTAATGCAGAATTTCTGCGGCAATCAGGCGGCGTTTCCCGGACGCCCGCGCGCGATCGCGCCGCCTCGCAACGCTTATCCGATCCCATGTCAAAGCGGCTTCTTCGACCCGCTGCATCGCGCGGTGTTTGGCGCGTGGATGCTGGGCCCGCCATTTGAGCGCATCATCGCGCGCGGCTATGCGCTGGCGATATTCTATGGCGGCGATGTCGTCCCAGACCATGCGCCGGACGCACCGGCCGCGTTGGCGGCGTTGCAGGCTGAAGGCGCCATCGCTGCCTGGGCGTGGACGCATGCGCGCGTCATCGATGTATTGGCGGTCGATCCGCTTATCGACCAGGATCGCATCATCGCCTGGGGCCAATCGCGTTTCGGCAAGGTTGCGTTGCTTGCTGGTGCGCTCGATCCGCGCATTGACGCGGTGGTGGCGCTGCAAGCGGGCCGCGGCGGCGATGCTCTGACCGCCCATCGCGCGGGTGAAAGCGTCTCGGCGATCACGGGCGTCTATCCGCATTGGTTCGCCCCGCGCTATGGCGAATATGCTCTGCGCGATCCGCCAGTCGATCAGCACCAATTGCTGGCGCTAATCGCTCCGCGCCCGTTGCTTATCGTGCACGCGGCGCGCGACGGCTGGGCCGATCCCGCCGGAGCTTTCCAAGCAGTCGTGGGCGCGCGTCCCGTCTTCGACCTTGAAGGCGGGCCTCCTCCGCGCTTTGCTTTGCGCGCTGGCGCTCATTCCATCACCGATGAGGATTGGCGCCTCACGCTCGACTTCCTGGACGCCGGCTTGCGCTGACGCTTAGCTGCGCCGCTCGCAAATCTGCTTCGTGGCTCATCGGCATGGCGCCAACCGCTTTACGTCGACAGTTCGAATCCCTCCTCCGAACGACCAGGGGAAGCGACAGTCGAGTCAGCCGGAGGAATTTCACCTCCGGCTGCTCCCAGAACCGTGCGTGAACCTCTCGATTCGCCGAGTAGGCCCGGGGAGTTTCACCCCGAGCCCCTCACAGATCCGGACTTGATACTCTCGCATCATCCGGCTCGTGCCATCGCGTGAAGCCTGTCGGCCTCCACTGAACGAAGGGCTCCTCCCGGTCGCCCGGTTGGCCCAAATCAGCGGCGATGACCCGCCCCGTTCGCTCCAGCCCCATTGCAGAGCCTTCGTCACTACTACGAGGCAGTCCGCCCCTCTCCGGCGCATCGGTACTTTCGGCCTTGCGATTGTCGCCGCTTGAGCCTTTCCCTTGGCATCGCCGGCCAGGTTCTCACGTTCCGCACGAGAGCCCGAATGAGAGTCACGCCTCCTGCACACCGGACACCGCACGGCCAGTAGGTAGGTTGCCGCCGTGCTGATCGCGGGGCACCGTGTAGGCCCCGGTTTTGATGTCGCCTGATCGGGTTTCGATGCTTCGACGGAGGTTCGCTTGCGCTCGCCTCTCTCACTCCTACGTGGCGCAGTCTTGCCCGCGCCTTTTCCATGACGTTCACCACCGCAGCTTTTGACCGAAGCAGCTCATGGTCGTTTGAGGCCCCCTCCTACAAGGCGACCCCGAAGGCTCGTCCTTCATCTCCCATGCAGTTGCGCACCGCCGTTTGGACCGGCGGCACTCGTGACACAAACACGGCTCCCGATGTTCGACCGCTCGCTGACGCGAACGGCTTCACCTCATCCACACGCTCCTCCCTCAACCGGTTGGCGCGCGAACTTGGCTGAACAATGCGATCCCTTCGGTCCAGCTCCATTACACAACCTTCGTCCCTACTACGGATCGCTCCGCCCCCGTGCTCCGCGTCGGTACTCTGATCCTTGTGGATTTAGCCACTTGGACGTCTCCCTTGGCATCGGAACGACAGGTTCTCACGTTCCATACGAAAGCCTGATGCGGGCTCGCGCCGTCTTCACGCCGGACGCCGCTCGATCGGAAATCAAGTCATCCTTCGAGCTTGTCCCGGGAGATTGGGAAGCTCCCGGTTTTGACGTCATCTAATCCGTTTTCGACGCTTCATCGACGGTTTGCTTGCGCTCGCCTTCCCGCATCTTACCTGCCGAGATCAAGTCTCGGATTTCTGCAACGCTCACCACCATCGCTCTTTACGACAGCAGCTTGCAGCGGTTTGAAGCCTGCGCTTGACCGCCGGCTCCGAGGAGCCTGCCCTCATCTCTCGTACAGCAGCGTACCTCCTTGCGTTGGCACGGTCGTGACACACTCCCAAAACCGGAAATCCGACCTGCTCGGCAATTCGCTGCCCGTGAACGGACATTCAGGATTGATCGGCAACCGAGTACAAGTCGCTGGAAGTTGCCGTTCTATGACTCCAACGCGTCCTCTAGGATTTTGATGACTGCGGCTTGGAACGCTCGCGCCTCTTAGTCTTGGGTGCGGCGAGCGCGTGCGCGGCCTTGAGCGCTGAAAGTAGGGTCGGCTCGTCCACCTTCTTGAGATCGCACCGCGTCGCGCCCATGCGGCCCAGCCACCTGGGACGGGTGAGAAAACACTCGGCGTCTGCTCGCAATAGAAATCGCGAAGCTCCGGATCGAACATCAGGTTGATGTCGGCGCCATTTCCGGTGAGCGTCGCGAAGGTCTTGCGCGGCGTCCTGATCGCAGTGCGGTCAAAGTGTGGACGCTCAGACGCATCTTCGAGGCTAAGGGCAATTTTCTTGGCGCGTGCGGGCGTGACAGGCATATTCGGAAGACTACCACGGACGACCGGGCAGCGGCAGGCCCACTCTCAGACTCTGCCGCCCATGATGCCGCAAGCGCTGAGTTCGGCCATCGCCGGAAGCAGCACGCGGTGCGAGGAAGTCAGTTGCTCCAGCGATCACCTCGCTTGGCGATATAGTTCTCGAATACATAGCGCCAGGGTATCGCGATGAAGACAATGACGAGGGGCACACAATCGCGCGCAGTTTGTGCTGTCTCTGCATCAACGCGATCAGCCCACCAGAGCGGAAGAGCGAACGCAAGCGCCCAAATCGTTTTCCATGTGATTTCGAAGAAGAGCACCGGCAGCATCTGGAGCGGATAGCGAATGCCGAGCAGCGCCAAGATTGACACCGCGCCCAGCAGAGACCGGATCACCGCGGCATCGTTAGGTAGCGAGAGGCCGTGGTGAATAATCCCAGGCCAAATGTAGAATAGGAGTCCCGCCGCCACGAGCAGATAAGTCGCGCGCAACACATAAAGGCGAAACAGTGAAACTTCAGCCATCTACATTCCCTTTTCAACGAGCAGTGCGTCTGCATTGCTAACTTTCCCCGGATCACAGCAAACGAACGGTGATCCATCGCTGTCGCTCGCCTAAGGCGTCTGCGGGGCAGCCTTGAACGCCTTGGTGAATTGAACCCAAAGCACCCAGAAAATTAGAAACGCCAAGGGCGCGAGCGCGAGCACAATCAGGAGCGGCGATTCTCGAAGGGACTGAGGGAACACCTGCGCCTGACCGAGGAAGAGCGAGCCGGACGCGACGAACAGCGCAAAACACATGCGCCAGAGATGTCGCGCGATACGTTGGGCCCCAGAGATTCCACGGCGTACTAGCATGTGAAGATCGCCGAGTGCGGCGAGCGAAGCGACGCCAGCGAAAAGGTAGTTAGCTTGCGGCGGCTGTCCGTTAATTGTGCCGGTCGGGCTAGCCGCCGCCTGAAGAATGAAAATTACCCCGGCTGCGGCCACGCCCAAGGCGATGAACATCGCGCCGATCTCGAAAGGACCGATGCTGCCTTCCTTGCGTCGGACCGTCGCCCAGGCCGTGGTCACTAGGTAGAGGGTCAAGACCCCAGCGACGACGTTGACCCGGTCCCCCATCAAAACGGCAACAGGCGCGGCGATCCCGGCCGAAGTCAGCATGGCAATGTAGAACACGGTTCCCGTCATGCGATGCAGGCGCTCGCCCTTGCGAAATGCGAGCGCCGCCGCGCCGGAGATCAGTCCCACGCCACCGCCGCCGATGTGCAGGTACAACACCGTGGTCGCGAGCGCATGCACCCAAAGCGGAGCGGCGGGATCGACATCTAGGGTGTCCGCGACGGCGATGCTGCCCGCGAAGGCCAATGCGATCACGCCAGCAATAGAAACAGTCCAGAAAAATGCCCGCAATCGGCGGCGCAGCGCGATGAGGTCGATGAGCCCGGTTAGACGAGCGCTTGCCCTGGAAGAGATTGCTTTGGTAAAGCATATTGCCTTCAACTGGCCGGTCGATTCGTTCGTCCGCGCGCCCCCTAGCTTTCGGATCATCGATCTCCAAGCTATAGCCGCGCGTTGCGCGGTGGTGATCGTTGGTGACGGCGACCACAAAAGGCGCTGCGTCGGTGCTCCCTATTGTGAGAAAGGGAGAACGCGATTTCGCCGAACCACATCGATATTGAACGAGCGGCCAAACGCATTTGAACGCACTTGGCGCGTCTGCTCACTCACATAGTATCTGCCGTTTGGCGCCAGCGCGCACGTGGTCGTGACCGTGTACACATTGACCAGAGCGATTGGGTAAGGCCGAAATGGGCGCGGCGCAAACAAGCGCACATGCGAAACATCGCGACGCGCCTTGTCAATTGTGATCTGACCGCGAAGATGACTGACAACCTGCCGGGTTTGCTCCCCGGTCACGCTCCGAGCCGTCGGTTGGAACGAAAAAACGGCGACTGCATCATCCTGGCGGACAAGTCGGAGATCGCGAATGTGCGCGAGCATTTCGGTCGCGCACCAGGGGATGCCCTCGGTGTGCTCCGCTATATAGTCGAAATCGGTGCGCAATTGTTCGCTTAAGCTGTCTCTACTAGCGGGAGAAATCAGCGTGATGTGTGGCTGGCCGCGCGGCGCAAAGAGTGCCTGGAAGCTCTCGCCGGCAAACGTGTGCTCAACTTGGAAAACATAGTCAGCGCGGGCGCTCGCCGTGTCCTCGATAGCTTGCTGAAGCGCGGAGAGCCCTTGTGTTGTCTGCGCTGACGCAGACAACACAAGACACATGAGAGCGAAAAACGAGACAGTGATGCGGAACATGCCCACGTGAAGCTGCGCCATTGCGCCTTCTTTGCGGCCGGTTGGGCGCGCGGCCAGGCATTGTTACTTGGCGTCACGAAAATGATTGCAGAGGCAACACCGAGACGGACTGACAAAATTGTTGGGCGGGGTGCATGAACGCAGATGTCGACCACCGCAGAAAAAGCCTAGCATCATGACCACAGCAGCCAATGCCAGAATCGCCGGCGTGACGTTTCTGATCTACATAGCTGCGGGAATCGCCAGCCTGGTTCTGATGCAGGGAGCGAGCGGCGGCGGCGACATTGCCGCAAAGCTCGCCACGATGGCGGCAAACCTGACCACCCTACGCATTGTAGCGCTGCTTGACCTGCTCAGTGGCTTTTGCGCGTTGACGTTGGCGGTGACGCTCTACGCAATTACCTCCTCTCAAGAAGTGCATGTGGCGCTGCTGGCGATGGTTTTTCGTCTCGTTGAGGGTATTCTCGTTGTTTCAGGCGTGTCGGGGAGCCTGGGGCTACTTTGGCTTGCGAGCATAAACGGTGAGGACGCCGGCGCCGCGCATCTACTCGGCGCGTATTTGATGCGAAATGAGGTTGCGCTTACCTCGATGTTCTTCGCCGCCGGCAGTCTGCTGTTCTCTTATCTGCTGTTGCGCGGCCGCATGATCCCTGCACCACTGGCGTGGTTGGGAGTGCTCGCCTCCGCGCTGCTGGTGCTCACGCTTCCACCACAGCTCGTAGGACTCCTCACCGGCGGAATGTTGTCTTTGGCGTGGCTTCCCATGCTTGCGTTTGAAGTGCCCCTCGCGCTGTGGCTCATCTTCAAAGGGGTGCGCACGCCGGCCAAGCTGGCGGGTTAAGCGCGCGCTACGTTAGCGCGCATCTCGCCGGGGCTCCTGCCGGTCCATCGCTTGAAAGCGCGCGAGAACGAAGCGCGGTCGGAAAACCCCACCAGATACGCGATCTCGTTGACCGAAGCCTTCTTGCCTTGGAGGTAGTGAAGCGCCATGCGGTGGCGTAGATCGTCCAACACGTTTTCAAAGGTCACGCCCTCTTCCCTGAGGCGGCGAAAGAGCGTCTGCCGGCTGAAGCCCAGGATGCTCGCGACAGAGTCGGCGCTGACGTCGCTTCTGTGCAGGATCGGCAGTATGAGGCTCTCAACGCGGCCACGCGTTGTCTTCGTGTCATCGAGACCTTTCAACAGCGCATCGGCGCGCTCGGTCAGGACGCCGAATACGTACCGTGGCTGCAAGGCAACGCGCCATGTGGCGGCCTGCGGGTGCATGCGCATGGCGTTCCAGTCGCTCTCGAATATGATCGGGCACTGGAAGATGCGATCGTACTCGGCGCGGTATGCGGGCGCGGGGTGGGTCACGTGGACTTCGAGAACGTGCGGCTGGGGGAGAAATCGGCGGGGGCCGCAGACAAGCCGCGCAAAGGTGACTTCGGTGAGCTCCGGAAAATCGTTTGCATTGGCGCGGCCATCCACGATCCAGAGCTGACCGTCCCGCTGAGCCACATCGAAGCGAGGGCCGGCGCCTAGAACTTCAAGCGCAAGCTGGCCGAAGCGCTGCATCTGAGCAAAGGCGTCCGCCATAGTCTCGGATGCATTCATGATCAGGCCGACGATAGAGACTTCGGACATATCGACGGCTTCGCCATAGTGCAACGCCAAGGCGGGGTCGCCGCACATCGCCTGGGCTTCGCGCACTAGCGACACGTACCAGCCGAACGGAACGCGGCCATCGGGATCCTCGAGCGTCGCCAAATCCACGCCCGCTCGCACCGCGAGCGCACAGCGATCAGCGCCTTTGCTCACCGCGAAATCAAGCAGCCCGCGAACAAGGCCCGCCGAAGCAGTGAGGTCTGCCATCCTTCCAACGCCTTGCTACAGCCGATCACGAACCTGCAACGCTTGGTCATAGCGCACATATCGATTATCGGAAAGAATGGGCAGTCGGTCAACGGGCTGTCGCGGCGCTGACGGGAAGCGGAACGCTGAAATGAATTGGATGAAGGTCGTTGCCAAGATTTTGCTTTGGGCAGTTGCTGGCGCGGCGGTTTTGACAACGCTCGGCGCGGCGCTGTTCTATTATTACGTCTACACGCCGGCGCCAGAGCCGCCGCACCTGTCGGGGACATTAACCCGCAATGCGTTTGAGTTCGCCGGTTTGCGCCGGAGCTATTCCATCTATTTGCCGCAAGACTTGGCGCCCAATCCGCCGCTCGTCTTCGCTCTGCATGGCTCCGACGGCAGTGCATCCCGCCTGCGTATTGAGACGGGCTACGCGTTCGAGCGCCTCGCCGATCAACATGGTTTTGCGCTCGTCTATCCCAATGGCTTTGAAGGCAATTGGAACGGCTGCAACATCGTCGGCGAGTACAGCGCCAACGCGCGCGACATTGACGATGTCGGCTATCTGAGCGCGCTGATCGATAGGCTGGTTGTTGAGGCGGCCATCGACCCACATCGCGTGTTCGCAATTGGCGTCTCGCGTGGCGGCCATATGGCGTTTCGGCTCGCCTTAGAGGCGCCCTCCCGGTTTCGCGCCATCGCCGCCGTCGCCGCCAATCTTCCCGCCGCAGACAATTTCAAATGCCACCCGAATGAAGAGGCCGCGACCTCGGTCATGATCATGAACGGCGTGCGCGATCCAATGAATCCTTTCGAAGGCGGCGAGGTGCGCTTGTTGGGACTCTATAACCGAGGATCGGTGCTTTCGGCGCACGCGTCGGCACAATATTTCGCCCGTCTCAATGGCTCGACCGATGCGCCTACAATTTCCTCATCACCGGGCATCGAGCGACGTGTCTGGCGCGATGGCGCTGTCGAGATCGAGCTTGCCGCGATCCAGCGGGGCGGCCATTCGCTGCCGCAAAGCTACCGCCGGGCGCCACGGATTTTGGGCCCCACCGCAGCGCAATTTGATGGTCCGAATGAGATCTGGACCTTCTTCGAACGCCAATCCCATTAGCAATCAACACAGCCAAAGCGGAGTTGGGGGTCATGGAGTCGCCTAAGACGACGGCACGGCTTGCGGGGCTTTTGTATGTTCTCGTGGCGCTAATAACGCCATTCATGATGTTCTACGCGCCCAGCCAGCTCTTCGTCCCAGGAGACGCATCTGCCACTGTCGATCGCATTGCGGAGCGTCAAGATTTGTTCGTGGCGACCATTATCGTTGGCATAGTCAGCGAGTTTCTGTTCGTCTCCGTTATTCTTTTGCTCTATCGGCTGTTTAAACCGGTCGATGACGTGTTGGCCGATCTCATGCTCTTGTCGATCATGCTGCAGGTTCCGCTGGCCTTCCTTGGGATGGCCAATGAGGTCGCGACGCTGCAATTCATCCGCGGCGGCGAGTTCTTGCAGGTCTTCGATGAACACCAACGCGATGCGCTCATCATGTTCCTGGTGTATGTTGATCGCCAGGGCGTTCTGGTGTCCCAGGTCTTTTGGGGTGTTTGGCTGCTCCCCCTCGGCGTGCTGGTGTTCAGATCGAAAATGATCCCGCGCTTCTTGGGCATTTGGCTTGTACTCAACGGCCTTGCCTACATCGCCCTGAGCGCTATTGGCCTAGCTCGTCCGGAACTACGCGCTAGCGCTTTCGGTCTCACCACGCCGCTGATGTTCGGTGAGTTGGCGCTGGCGCTTTGGTTGCTGATCATGGGCGTGAAGTTGCGGTCGCCTAGCGAAGCGGCGCAATAGTTAATTGCATGGGCGTGAGCAGATTATCCCACTTGCAGACTCTGGTCTGCGACGCCCGTTTAGCAGACATCCCGGCTTGTAAGTGTGAGGATTAGGCGTCTCTAGTCTCGTACTGCGCCCAGCGCTTGTCGCTAAGCTTTCTGATTTTCCCATCGCGGACGAGTTCATACACGACAGGCTGCACGTCACTCATGGGGCGGCTGAGATACTTTGCCAATTGCCGCATGTGCACTGGGCCTTTCGATTTGATGGTCTTCTTTACTTCAGCAACAAACGCATTCCCAAGAAGCTTCGACGCACCCATCTTCGAGACCACAAACATTTGGGCTTCGCGCGCGAGATCGTCGGCGCGCACGAATTGCTTTGCCTTGGCGATCAAGCCTAACGCGAGTGAGTTCGACCTTGAGCTTGCTGTTGCGTGACCGTCGACGCTTATGAAGGCAGCGCTCGTAACGTCATCATTTTGACTGGCCAAGCCATACGCGAACAGCACGGACGCATCGAGTCCGGTGAAATCAAACACCGCGTACTCACAGTCGGCCAGCGCATCTGAAACCCACTCACTAGGGTCGACACTTGTGGGCGCTTGATGCGCGAAAACGGGTCTGAAGTCGAAACGCGACGCCATTGTTCTCACGCCAGACTCGTAGTCCGGGCGATCCTTAAAATGCGGCGCCAGTGCAAAAAAGATCGGCGTCATAACTATCTCCCGGCTCAAGAAAAAATATAAATGCGCGGCAACACCAACGGACGCGAACTCGAATTACTCGTCGTCGCCGCCGATCGGCGGACCCCACCGCATGTAGAACGCGACAAACGGATCAACGACGTGGATGGTCTTGTGCGTCTCCTCGAAGTCGATGGCGCCTCGCTCCCCGAAGCGTTGCCGAGAGATGTCGGATATTTTCTCTAAGACTCGAGTTATCTCGTGGGCAGCAGGCGGCTCGTCCGCGAGAATATCCCGCAAGCTCTCCCGCAATTCGTTGTATGTGAGTTTCGTCTTTGGTCCCGTGTTCGCTATTGCCCTCAGGACCGCGACGTAGGTGTCACCAGACTCTCCGTTTACGAAACTTCTTTGAATCCGTTTTCGGCTGCTTGTTGGCCCAGCCGCCAGAGAGCCAAGCACATCCTGGGCGCTGCTATCCAGAGCCCTCCGAAAGAACTCGTCGCGATCTCGAAGTGTGAGAGCTTTAGACAAAAGCTGCCGATTCCGCACGCTGTTCACGCGGCATAGGTGTCGACAAAACTCCTGCATCAGATGCGGGCTTCCGAAGGATTCTAGCGCCAAACCTTCTAGGACGCGATCCTCGGCAGCGACGTTAAGCGTCGCAAATCCCTTCTTCGCAATTTCACCCAACTCTGAGTTCGTCCACGGCGGAACAGCAATTACTTCTATCCGCCCCTGCATATCGCGTTCGGCTCGAATGGGTTCTATCGCCCTATGCGGCACACACAAAAAGACGACGCGCAGCCCCTCCTCCAATGGCGCCTTCAGCGCTCGCACAAGGCGCACACGTTCGGGCTCAGGTATGTAGTGAAAGTCATCGATCACGAGGGTCGAACCCGAAGTCACGAGTAAGTCGATCGCCTCATGGACTAACGAGCTGACTCTGAACTTGGTCTTTGCGGCGCCCCTTTGCGCCGCGCGCTTTGATCGCTTCTCTCCTTTTGCTGAGCCCGCTAAAATGTTGATGCCAGCTTCGGCCGCAAACTCGCTTGAGTCTTCTTCGGATACATACGCTTCCGATTGCCTCGCCGTCGCCCCATCCAACTTGTGAACGATGGCAGTCCAAACGTCGTCAGCGGTTGAGACCGTCCCCCCGCTTATCCAAACGCGCTGGTCTTCGGCGAGCATTTTCTTGCAGAAGACCGTCTTTCCGGACTTGGTCGGACCGGAAATCGTGATGATCTTATTTCCATCATCGAGAGCGTCGATGAAGCGGCTCTCCATGTCAGTTTCTGTTCGGTTGACGTAGGTATAGGTCGGCGTACCGCCCACGACAAAGACGTCGCGGAGTGGGAGCTGCGGCGACTCTTTTGCGATTTGCTTTGGCGGTCGTCTGCCTGAAAAAGGAATGGCCACTACGCCCCCACCAGCAAAGATGACGAAGCCGAAACCTTATTTTCCCCACCCGAGAGAGTCCAGAGACACCTTAGTTGGAAAAGAAATCCCAGCTTCCAATGGATATTACCGACGCCCTTCGCCTGCTTGAATCCAACCCCGACTTCCGTCTGCTGCGGCGCGTGCCGCAACCTCGCGGCTGGCCGCTCAACGCCGCAAGCGGCGAAACGCGGCGCGGCGTGTTCGTCGACACCGAGACGACCGGTCTCGACCCAGACAGCGATGAAGTCATTGAATTGGCGCTGCTGCCGTTCGAGTACGAGCGCGACACCGGCGCGATCGTGCACGTCGACCCAGACGCCGCGCTGTCCGCATTCCGCCAACCCTCTTTCCCGATCCCGCCCAAGAGCGCGAAGATCCACGGGATCACCGATGAGATGGTGGCGGGTCAGGCCATCGACCCCGAGCGCATCAAAGCGCTCATCGAACCCGCACACATCGTCATCGCCCACAATGCCGCCTTCGACCGGCCGATGGTTGAGAAGCACTGGCCGCTGTTCGAAGAAAAGCACTGGGCCTGTTCGTTCGCCGAGATCGACTGGAAAGCAGAAGGCGTCGGGTCAGCCAAGCTTGATTACCTGCTGTGGGCGCGCGGCTGGTTTCATGACGGCCACCGCGCCTTATCCGATGCCGAAGCCGCGCTCTTTCTCTTGACGCTGCCCCTGCCCGCCTCCGGCCGGTTGGGTTTGGGCGCTTTGCTCGAATGCGCGCGGCGGCAGCTCTGGGTGGTGCGGGCAGAGGACACGGCATTCGAGCAACGCGCGTCGCTCAAATCACGCGGCTATCGCTGGGACGATGGCGAGGGCAAGCGCGTCAAAGCGTGGTGGCTTCTCACCAACGATCCGCAGACTGAACTCGATTGGCTCCACGCGGACATCTACGGCGATGATCGCGACGTAGCCGTTCTCAAGGCACCGGCGACAAGACGCTATTCCTCGCGGCTGTGGGCCGACTAGCTGGCGAACGCGCATGGTTGAGCGGATGGGCATTTTCGCGCGCTCCGTGTATATCGGCCCCACGCTTCAGGATTGAGCGAGCCAATGTCTAGTGCCGCGCCGAAACGACCACTCTACCTTCAAACGATCGACAGCCTCTTTGCCGAACTCATTTCCGGCGCAGGTGTCGACGTGGAAGACGGCGTCACTTTCAGTCTGGAATCCTATGACAGCAGGGCGATCCTGAATTGGTACCGGCAGAACAGAGCCCGCTGGGCCGGCCACATCATGAGCCAGCAAGTCGACGCGCTTGTGGACTCCATGGCAGGCACACTACCTGCACTCGTGGCGCCGCCGATAGTAGTGCCCGACGCGTTACGCCGGTTACGTTTGACGAGGCTAGTCGCGCACCGCTTCGCGGGCCTCCACGCCTATGGCGAACCCAATTCGGCGCCAATAGACTTCCTCTTTGAACCCAGCAAACCAATCACGCTGTTTGAAGGCTGGAACGGCGCAGGCAAGACCTCGATCTTGAACGCGCTGATTTGGTGCTTGAGCGGTGAAATCCTGCGCCCACAGAGACCGCCGGAATCTGCGACCAGCGAGTTCGACTCATATTTCCTTCGCGAGAGCCAGGAAGGCGGCGACGAGAACTCTGCCCACGCAATCTCTCCGGTAACGCCGCTACCGAATCCGGAGACCTATCTTCCACAGGCGGGTGCGCCCGTGCCGGCCGACACGTGGGTCGAGCTCACTTTTGTAGATCAAGACGGCGTTCAGCTCCCGTCGGTCCGTCGAACGCAAATTCGCAAAGCCAACGGCAGGCTCTCTGAGATCGTACCCGACTTCACTACTCTCGGCGTCGATCCAATCTCAATGCGCATTGGCACCGTGATGCCCGCTCTGTTGCATTTTCTGCAGGTGGGCCAAGCGTCCGATCTTGGTCTCGCTGCGGCGAAACTGACAGGGCTCGCCGACCTCTCGAATCTAGCCCGCCATGCGATGCGGGTCAGGACCAAACTACGCAGCGACTTCAAGGATGAGCGTGATCGTGAAATCAAGACCTCTGACGGCCACTTCGTTGAGGCGCGCGACGACCTTCAGCGTCAGATTGACGACTTTGAACAAATGTCACCGGGCAGACCGCTTCCGGCGCCCTCCACCGACATCGGCATTGAAGCCGAACTGGACGAACTCGATGAGCATTTTAATGGGCTGAAAGCGCGCGCTCTAAAAGCAGCGCAAACGATCCTTGGTGACGGCTTCGACCCCACCGACAAGAGCGCACGCGACAACCTTGAGCAAAGCATTGGCCCCGCGCAAGGTCAGCTCAAGGCGCTTGGCCACCTCTCCGCGGCGCGGCGGCTCAAGTCGTTGACCGATGTCACCGATCTCGAATGGAACGCGCTCAACGACACGATCAACGATATTTACGCCGAAGCTGAGGTGCTGGCAGAACTCGCGACCAACCCTGACGTGGCCCGCCGCAAGCAGCTGTATGCGCGAGTTGCGTCATGGGCGGGCGACAACCCCGAGCATGACGCTCAAGCTTGCGCGGTTTGCAGCCGCGCTCTCGACGGCGCGCTCGACCCCGTCACGCAAAAAAGCGTAGCCGACCACCTACTGGAGGCGTCTGAGGAAAACAAAGAGCTCTTATCGCTAACCCAGGTCGCTTGGGCGCAGCAGCGGCTTGCCTCTTTAACAGCGAAATGCCCCGCGATTCTGCGCCAAGAATTGACCCGCGATTTGCCCGATCATCCGCGCGTGCTCATCTCCGCCTTGTTTGTCGACGATCTCTTTCAGACTGATGCTTTCTCAGGCGCTCTTGCGGTGCTACGCATCGGGGTACAAGGCCTCTGTGATCGGGTCCTCACCGACGTGCCGCCTTTAGTTGAGCCCGCAGCGAGGGACTTTCCAGAGGCGCTCGCCGCCATCACCGCCCCGCTAAGCGTTCAAATACGGCGTCTCTTGCGGGCGCGAGCTTTCGGCGAGTGGAGAGCGGCTTCGGATAGCCGTGTCGTCAACGCCTTTAAGAATATTATGCGGGGATCAGGCCCGGCCGCTGGCCAGGCCGACAAATCTCTGCCCGTCACTACGCTGACGCCTATCGGCCCCAAACTTGAAGCTCTGAGCGACATCGTGAGGGGCGTGGCGCCGATCAATGCTGGCCTCGAATTCACTAAGCGAATGCGCACACATTTGGCCACTCGACGCACGAAGGAAAAGCGACTTGCCCTTTATGAGCGCGCTGCAGCCGCTCTCGAACCACTAGCCAAGATCGGCGAGCTTGCGGAGAAGCAGGTTGAGGGCTTGCGCACAAAATTACACGCACGCGCTAAGCACTGGCGCGACATGGTTTACGCCAACGCCTATGCGACTGCGGGTCATGCACTGCGAGAGACGGCCATGGACGTCAAAGGGGTGCTCGACATTCGCGTCGGTTCCACCAAGGCGCATGCGCCTGCCCAGCATGTGTCGAACGCTTCGGCATTGCGTGCGAGCTTGCTCGGCTTCTTCTTGGCCTTTTGGGAACACGTGCTCACTCAGCGGGGCGGCATCGGGCTCCTATTGCTGGACGATCCTCAGGAGCTCTTAGATGACGACAACCGCGAACGGCTCGCCCGCGCATTGCCAGCATTGGCACATGCCGGCGCTCAGCTTCTCGTCACGACGCATGATCGCGCGTTCGCCCGCGCCGTCTGCGCCGCGAGCCGACAAGGGGCCGAGGTTGAACATCGCAGTGTTCACCCAGTCAATGCCACGCGCGCGACGCTAGAGACAGCGCTTGCCGTCGAGCAACTCGACGGCAAACGCCGCGCCTTTGAACTCGATTCGGACGACGCGCCCAAAGCGCAGGACTACGCCAGCGAGGTTCGGGTTTTCCTCGAAGCGCGGTTGGGCGATCTATTCGATGATCCTGCCTATCCGGCTTATTCGGCCCCTTCAAAGTCGCCCACTCTCGCCGATCACATCAATCGGTTACGCGGCCTTGTCGCAACGCCTCCGAACGCGCTCTTCAAAGGTTCTGCTGTGCGCGCTTTTTGCGACAGCCCTAGCCTCGCCACAGGCAGCGAGCCACTCCGCGTACTCAACACATCGCACCACGCCAAAGCCTCGCTTAGTGCCGGTGAAATCTATGCGATCGCCGGCGAGCTCGACCAAGTGCGCAAGCTCGCTGAAAAGATGCACCTGGAGTTTCGCCATTGGCGTTGGAATGAGCCTCTAAAAGAGCCAACGCCCGCGCTTGCGGTGTCATCCCTAACCGCCGTTTCCGCGCCAAGCTTTAACGCGGTAATCTATCCTGATCTCGCTGCGTTTACCGGCCACTCAGGAGCTGGTGAGTCGCAAGACGCAACTACCGAGATGCTCGACGCGTCATGGTTCGCGGACAAAGCCCTCTTCTATCTCAAGACAGACAATTTGGGCTTCGCTGCGCCGACAGGCTCGATCGTTATTGTGGAAACCACGCCCTATGCGGGTAAGGACCACAATCTCGTTATTGCTCGTCAGAAGCACAACGTGCTGGCGCGGCGACTTTTGCGCGGTGTGACGAACGACGCTCTAGGATTAAGTTCGGAAACGACCGACCCGCGGCGAGCCAAGCCAACTTTGGTTTTTTCACAACAGGAGATTACGCTGCATCGCATCGTGGGCGTCATCTTCGCCAATGGGGCAGCGGCGACTGGCAAAGGCGAAGCCATCGAAGTTCTAGACACGTCGGGACTCAAGGGCATCCAATGCGGGTACCGCGTCACTGAAGATAGCGCAGTGCCGTTAGCGCTTCCCGGCCAGATCGTACTGGGTGCCCAACCGATTACAGCCGACCAGCTAGACGCAAACGTCGGAGAATTGGTCGCGGTAACGCTGCGGGACGGAAAGAGCCTGTTCAAGCGTGTGGGGAATCGTCTGCCCGTTTCGTCGGCACCACTTCGAAACTACGAGAGCATCGGCGGCTTAGGGGCTTCGGTCGTGATCGCAGACGAAGAGATTGAAAGCATGCCAGACTTGGCGACCTTCGCGTTTGCGCGGCGGATTATTGGCGTTCTGTATGACACTTAGTTGGCACGACGGTAGAAATCCCGGGTCCTGAGTGAAGCATCATTTTGTACCTCAGTTTCTCTTCCTCTCTACGCAGCGCGCGCGAGCACTTCGTGGAGCAACAATTCAAAGGCGCCCTTGAACGGCTCGACCTGGTTCTTGGTGGGCAATGTCTCTCGCGCACGCATGAGAATGTGGGTGTGCAGGTCGGCGATCGGCCGCGCCTCGCTCTCCAGCCGCTCCAGCATGGGCTTGATGCTGCGTCCCGCCTGCGCCACGACCGCTGCGAAGGTGGTTTGCCCGAACACCGGCGGCACGTGGTTCATCACCGCGCGGATGAGCAGCGCGGTCGACAGATAGGCCTCGCGCCGGTAGGCGTCATTCAGCTCCTCGCAGAAAGCGATCAATTTCTTGAAGTCGAACTGCGTAGGAGTCGCAGCTCTGAGCGCCGCAATAAGTTCAGGCGCGACGAAGGCGGTGTTGAGGACCAGATCATCTTCATAGCTCGGTTCCGCTGCCGCTCCCTTTAGATAATCGATCGCGGCCAGGAGGTTGGCGCGTTGGGTGTAAGCTTCAACGATGTATTCCGGCGTTCTGCCAGCCGCCTCCAACATCGCCGCGAGCTCCGGGTCGCCCAGCCGGCGGCCCGCAGCCAGAAAGCGTATTGCGATATCGTTCCAGCCCGCCAGATACGCGGTCTGCTTGTCGGGATCGTCGCTTGGCCCGCAATTGCCGAGCTTGAAGGCCGCCAATTCATTGGCAAGTTTAAGGGTGAGGCGAAGCTTCGGGGTCATTTGCCTGCCAAATTATTTCGAGCAGCGAACGAGCGCGCCGGGAGCCGGCGTGGCTCCTATATAACGGCGATGCGGCGCGAATGCCGCGAAATCCACGCCAGGCAGACTGATGACAGATGCTGGGTATGACGAAGGCGAACACGTCAAGGAGACGTTCGCCTATTTCGGCCGCGCCTATTACCAGGCCGGCGTGCTCGATGCTGGGCTCGCATTGGCGATCCTGTTCATCGAATTTCTGCCGTCCGTGAATGCCGACTATTTGAAAGACAAAGGCCGCGCATTCGATCGTCCCGCCTATGAGGCCGCTTACGACAAATTCCTGGCCGACCAGCACGCACAGACGCTGGGCAACTTACGCAAGCGTCTCTTTGCGTCTTCCCTGCTTGACGATGCGCTGAAGGCAGACATCGATGAGGCGAAGAAAAAGCGCGATTTCATCGCCCACCACTATTTTCGCCAGCGTGCGGTGGAATTTGCAACCCGCGTAGGGCGCGACCAGATGATCGCTGAACTCGATGAAATCGGCAACTTCCTCGAAGCCGTCACGCACAAGGTCGATGACGTCATCGAGAAGGCGCAACTCGATCTAGGCGTAAAGCCTGAAACGATCGCAGCCTACACGAAGCGTTTCCTGGAGAGCGTCGGCCTGAACGACGACAAGCCCTAAGAAAACAGATCTTGCGGCATCTGGCGCAGGCGCGCGTCAGTGGCTCCCTTCAAGCTGCGGCAGCCCCCCGAAACGTTTCGCCACGCCCACCTCAATCTGTACGGTTGAAGTGGCGATGAGGCGCGCCTCGGCGTCGATGCGCTGCAGCAATGCGATCCAAGCCCCCGCTTCGCGGCTGACGACTTTCAAGAGATAGTCAGCGCGACCCACCACTTGGCGCGCCTCGACCACCTCAGATGCCGCGGCGAATGCGCGCTCCAGCGCTTTGCGTTGCGTGCGGCCTTCCGGGGTGAGTACGATCTCGCCCCAGAGCGTCACCCAGGCGCCCAGCTCATATTCATCGATGTCCACGACGTAGCGGCGGATGACCCCCTCTTTCTCCAGCCGGCGCACGCGCTGCAGACACCCGCTCGGCGACAGATTCACCTTAGCGGCGAGATCCTGGTTCTGGATGCGCGCATCGAGCAGCATCGCCCGCAAGATGCGCTTGTCGATCGGATCGATTACCAGCCGGGGTTTGGGCAATGGTCGCAAAGATCGGCCGCCTTTCAACTTCAACGGCACCATGGAACCGCGAACGCCCCTATCCGTCGATAGACCTGATCAGACCTATTGCCAGGGCGCGGAACGGCTCTGTATCCCTGCTCGGCCAGACCGTTTGCTAAGCCACGGATCGGAACCATGGATGCAGTCACGGGCTCGCACTGGAGCGCGCACAGATGGACCCTGCTCGCCCGCGTGCGCGGCCCGCGGGGTGAGATGGACTACGCGTACCTAAATCAAGACGGCCAATTCACCCTGCTCGTTAGACGCTGCCCGAGCGTGACGGAAAGGCGACTAGCGCAAACACGCGCGATAATTAGGGAAGGCGACTTCACCTGGGTCGTGTTGGTCCCTGATAAAACTCACGGCAACCTTCAGCCGGACGGCATCGAAGTTCTGGATGTGGCTACGCTAAGCGTGCGAACGCCAATGTTGAGGTTCCACTAGCAATCAACAATTACGCGCCGGACCGGTGCGGACGAAGCAACGCCCAAGTCTCGACCTCAAGCGCCACCGCCAGTCTCTCTATATTGTCGATCGACACATTTCGTGCTTGGCGCTCCAAGTCTCCGACGTAGGTTCGATTGAGGCTCGCCTCGTAAGCAAGCGCCTCCTGGGTCCACCCCCTTTGTTTCCGGAGGCGGATCAAGTTAAGCGCGAGTATCTCGCGCGCGCTCTTCGGCGACTTAACCACGACACCGAGATCAGGGCGTGATGACTTTAAGTCGACCGACTATGAGTGACTTTCTTCGACTAGTCAGATTGCAGGAGTTCACCGCACGAGACGCCCAGAGCCGAGGCCAATTTCTCTAGAGTACTGAGGGTAATGTTTCGCTTTTCACCCTCAATGTCCGTGACGTACGTGCGACTCAGCCCCGCTTCGTGAGCAAGCGCCTCCTGCGTCCAACCAGCGCGCGTGCGCAGACGCAAGACTTGTCGCGAGAGGAGCTTTCTGGGTGATGGTCGCCGCGCTGCCACTCCGCGAAAGAAATGTGGTGATGACTATGCGTCGACCGGATATAAGTGACATTCTTTCGATCGGATTTTCCGAGTCATGGAATTGGATGCATGCGCGGCGCGCTGTCGTCGGGCGCTCGAAGCAGCGGGATGCAAGTGCCTGGCATATGTCAGAGCGTCGGAGCGCGCGCGCGACCTAGCCTTCCAAACGCCGTCCGGCGCCAATATCCTCCTTCGATGTAGCGAGGGCGATCCAGACCGGGAGCTTGGTGAACTCGTCCTGGTTTCTGCTCAACGAACATTTGATCGCATCGCTCTCGTTCATTCCGCGCCGGAGCGACTTAACGTCGACGCGCCGTTCGATGTCTGGTCGAGGCATGAATTCGAAGCGAACGCACGCGGCCTCGCCAAGACCGAGAGGCGTGTCTCGTGAATATGACGCGCTTGCATCACATCTTTGCTGCAGAGGCTCCTCGCCTACGCCGCTTCTTGGAGCGCTGGTCGCCCAGTCGGGCCGAGGACCTCACACAAGAGAGCTTCGCCCGCCTCTGCGCCAGCGACGTGGCCAACATCGAATCTCCGCGCGCATTCCTGTTTCAGACAGCGAGGCGCTTGGCGATGAACGAGGCGCGCCACGACCGCATCGTGCCGATGGAATTGGTTGCTGATCCCGATGCTGCAGGCGCGGTCTCCGCCGAGCCCTCGCCGGAACGGCAAGTGGAGATCGCCGCCGACGCCGCCCACCTGCACCGCGTGCTGGATGAGCTTCCGTCCCACAAGCGCGAGGCGCTCCTCCTCTTCAAGCTCGACGGCTTCTCGCATAAGGAGATTGGCGAACGGCTCGGCGTCTCGCCGCGCACGGTCGAGCGCTACATCTCGGATGCGTTCTCCCATTGCCACCTTGCCTTCAAGGCCCGGGCGGGCGAGGAGTGAGTCCAAACGGCGATCCCATGGGCGAACGGTCGGACTTGAGCCAGGAGGAAGAGGAAGCGAGCCGTTGGCTCGTGCGCCTCGAATCACCCGATGTCAGCCTCGACGACCACAGGCGCTTTCGCGCTTGGCTCGACGCCTCCGACGAAAACCGCAACGCTTACCAAGCGCTCAGCCGCACCTGGGACCGGCTCGACGCGTTGCGCGGCATTCCGCGTGAAATTAAACGCCGGACGATCGGGCGCCGCACCTTGGCGCTCGCCGGCATGGGTGCAGTTGCAGCGGTTTTCGCTGGATTTTTGATCCTGCGCGGGTCCGCGCTCGATCCGCCGGACGCAATTTACGTCACCGCTGCGGGCGAACGCGAAACCGTGCGCTTGGACGACGGTTCCACCGTGGAGCTCGACGCTGGCACTCGCATCGTTGTGCGCTTCGCCGCCGAACGCCGCGACGTGCAGTTACAGTCGGGCGCTGCCCTCTTCAATGTCGCCCACGATGCCGACCGGCCCTTTACGGTTGAGACGGAGTATGGCGCGGTGCGCGTGCGCGGCACGTCCTTTCTGGTGAAGCTCGGCCCCGCCAATATGCGCGCCACCATCATAGAAGGCCGGGTTGAAGGCCGAGCCCGCCGCGGCGGGCTCCTCTCTGGACTCACTCAGAACTCAGACGCAACGCCCGCGATTGCGAGCGCCAACCAGGAACTCACTTTCGAGTCTGCCAGCGTCAGCGTGGCCGATATCGCCCCGCAGACCGCGCAACGGCGTCTCGCTTGGCGCGATGGCATGCTCGCCTTCGATGGCGAGACCTTGGCCGAGGCCGCCGCCGAAGTCGAACGCCAGACCGGGACGCGCTTTACATTCGCCGATCCCGCGCTCAGGGACTTGCGCGTCGGCGGCTATATCGATGCGCGCGACAGCGCCGCTTTCACGCAATTGCTGCGCGACAGCTTAGGCGTCGCCGCCGAACCAGGCGCTGACGACGTCATCGTCTTGCGCCGCGCCAGCTGAAATAAAGTCGCTCAGAGCTGCGGGGTTTTTCGCCCTCAAGTGTCTTCCGCTCAAGGACCGCCCGTCAGAGGCGGCGTTGTTGGGGGAAGACGTATGAAAGCCAAAGCTGGCGCGGGAACACCGCGAAAATCTTGGGGCGCCTCGCTGCGTGTGCTGGCCGCCGCCGTCGCCGCCGCGAGCGGCATGTCGAGCCATGCCCAGCCGCAAGAACCGCCGCAGCAGATTGCTGAAACGCGTTTGTCGTTCGACATTCCCGCGCAACCGCTCTCGTCTGCGCTTTCGGAATACGCCCGCCAGTCGGGCGTTCGCGTGCTCTTCGCATATGATGACCTCAGCGGCGCGCGGGCCCCGGCGCTGCGCGGCGCTTTCACCCGCGAGGAGGCGCTTTCTCGCCTTCTCGCCGGCTCTAATATTGCCGGCCATATCGACAATGCCGGCGTCGTGCGCCTGGAGCGGCGCGCCCGCCCCCAGCCGATCGGCGCTGAAGCGCCGCTCCCAAGCGCTGATCAGTCCGAAACAGTCAGCGCACAGCAAAACCGCGATCGCGCCAACGACGGCGCCGCCGACGCCGACAGCGAAGAAGAGATCGTCGTCACCGGCACCCGCTTGCGGGGACAAGGCCCCTCTCCGGTCACCATCATCGATCGCGAGCAGATCGTCGAAAGCGGCGCATCGACTGTCACGCAACTCATGCAGACGCTGCCGCAGAACTTCGGCGGCGGCCCGAATGAAGCGACCCGCTCGGGCGACGGAACCAACAACCTGCTTCAAGGCTCAAGCATCAATCTCAGAGGTCTTGGCGCCGACTCCACACTCATACTCGTAAATGGCCGGCGTGTTAGCACGACCGGCACGGGAAATGGCCTTTTCGTCGATGTCAGCACCATCCCTGTTTCTGCGATCGAGCGCGTCGAAGTGCTCACTGACGGTGCGTCCGCCATATACGGATCAGACGCCATTGGCGGCGTGGTCAACTTCATCCTCCGCGATGACTTCACCGGCGCGGAAACCACGGCGCGTTATGGCGCAGCCTATGACGGCGCCGCCGCCGAGTTTAATGCGTCGCAAGTCCTTGGTTGGGCCCGAGATCGCGCCCGCGTCTTCGCGGTTTATGACCATTACAGGCGCGATCCACTCGCCAACGCGGATCGCGACTTTGCGGCCAGCAGCGACCTCCGGCCCTTTGGCGGATCGGACTTCAGTCTGAACAACGCCAACCCGGCAACCGTCGTCTTCCCAATCCTTGCGGGAGTGCCGTCCGGCCAAGATGGCGCTGGTCTCACAGCCGGCGATTTCCTTGTGGGACAGCCCAATCTGCACAACAACAATGCCGGCCAAGACATTCTTGGCGAGCAGGAGCGCAACAGCTTCTACATCTCCGGCGCCGTGGAGCTCAGTCCGTCTCTGGAAGTGTTTGCCGAAGCGCGCACGTCGCAGCGTGAGTACCGGCGCCAGTCGGGCGGCGCGATTGGCTCCTTCATCACCGTTCCCGCGACGCACCCCGGATTCGTCGAGTTGGCGCCTGGCGCCACCATGATGATGCTCAACTACAACTTCATCGATGACTTGGGTCCGATCATCGCCACAGGCGGCAACGACAGCTTTGGCTTCGTCACGGGGCTGAGCGCTGATCTGAGCGAGACCTGGACCTTCGAACTGACCGGGATCTGGGGACGAGAGAACGGCCTCTATCGCACGGACAATGTCGTGAACCGCGCGCGCCTCAACGAGGCGTTGGGCGCGGCCGACGCCGATCCCGCATTCGACCCGGCCGTCGACGGCTACTTCAATCCATTGGGCGATGGATCACACTCACCCGTCGACGTGATCGACTACATCCGGGGCTGGGCCGAAACCGAGTATCGGTCTGAGATGGACGGCATTGGCGTCGAGGCCAGCGGCGAACTGTTCAGCCTTCCCGCGGGTGCAGTGAGCATCGCGCTGGGTGCTGAGTATCGTGAGGAGAGCTATCGCTCCCGTACGGTTGAATTTACGTCAGGGCTCGCACCCAGGTCGATCGACTCTCCTGCGGAGACACGCGACGTGCTGGCCTATTTTGCCGAAGCACGCGTACCGCTCGTCGCCCCCGATCACGGCGTCTTCGGGATCCACCGCCTTGATCTTTCTTTCGCCGCACGCCACGAGGACACCAGCAACGGCGGCGCTGACACCACGCCGAAGATTGGTCTTACGTGGTCCCCACTTGAAGGTCTCACTTTCCGGTCAGCGTGGGGTGAATCCTTCAAATCGCCGGCCCTGACTGAGACGGTCGCAGGATCGCAAGCGGCCCTAGTGTTTCCTATCGCCGACCCAGCGTCCGGCACCGGGTCGACGACCACCCTCATCCTTCAAGGCACCAATCCGGACCTGATTTCGGAGCGTGCCGAAACATGGACCGCCGGCCTCACGCTTCGGCCACCGAGCGTTCCCGGATTCTCATTCGACCTGAATTGGTTCCGAATCGATTTTCGGGATCGCATCGCATCTGCGGCCAATCCTTTTACGGTTCTGACTAATCCAACCCTCTATGCGCCGATCATCATCCGCGACCCGGATGACGCGCTCGTCCAAAGCTATCTCGACGCGCCATTCTTTATACCGATCGGCCCGACGCCACCGGCCTCCGAAGTCGGCGCCATTGTCGATGCGAGGCTGCGCAACCTCTCCCGGTCACTTGTGAGCGGCTTCGACTTCAGCATCACGCAGCGCTTCGCTGCCTTCGGTGGAGAGGTCGATGCCTCGCTCACAGGCAGCTACATCCTGGATTTCGAGCAGTCGTTCAGCGACACCGCGCCCGCGGTCGATCTGGTGGACACCGCCAACAACCCGATCGACTGGCGCTTGCGCGGGCTGATCGGCTGGCGGCGCGAGAATCTCAGCGCATCGCTCGCTGTCAATTACGCCGATGACTACCGGGACACGACATATGATCGGCGCGTGTCCGCCTCGACCACCGTCGATCTATCTCTCGCGTATGTGTTTGACGGACCAGACGTGGAGGCGCGCCTTAACGTCCGGAACCTCTTCAACGAAGACCCGCCGTTCCTGAACAACCCGATCGGCGTCGGCTACGACCCCGAGAACGCTGACGCCATGGGCCGTTTCATCTCGCTGCAGCTGACGAAAACATGGTGATACGGGATGCGTATTCTAGCTCTCGTCGCCGCATTGTCGGCCCTCGCGTCCGCGTCACCTGCTTCTGCCCAACGTAGCCGCGACCACGTTGACGAAATATCAGTTGCATTGCTCACGTTGCGCGAAGCCGCAGGACTAAGCGTCTCCCCGGACGGCCGTCACGTTGCCTTTCAAGTTCGTTGGGCCGATCCGACCGAGAACACCTATCACGCTGAATGGCGACTCTTGGAGCTCCATCGGCCAAGCGAGACCGCGCTCATAACGCGTGGCGGCGGGATGCCGTATGGCGCCTCAGTCCACAATCAGCAGCGTATGGCTGTTTGGGTCACGCTTGCGCCCCGGTGGTCGCCCGATGGCGAATGGATTGCGTATCTCCGCCGCGACGGTGATGTAACCCAAGTGTGGCGCGCCCGAATAGATGGGTCTCGCGTCGAACAGGTAACTCACGACACCGGCAGCGTCATAGACTTTCTGTGGTCCATCGATGGACAGACGCTGATCTACGATGCGGGTCCGTCAGATCGTGACATGCGGGAGGCCTTCGATCGCGAAAGTGCGGTGGGCTTTCTGCTGGACGATCGCTTCGATCCCGTATCTTCATGGTCGCCCATCCGTGGCAATGGCGCCGTTCCAGACCCGCCGTGCTGTCGCGCAGTCAACGTAGAGACAGGCGTTGCCCGAGCGGCGACGCAACGCGAAGTCCAACGGTTCACGGCGGCGCGGCCGCAGTCCGGACTCAACGATGCACCCGGCATGACGCACATGTGGGGCGTCCGAAACGCTGGCGCACCACCCGGCGTCGCGGCGTTCGATGGCGAACCCGACCTCGTGCGATGGAGGCAGGCCTTTGCAAGCGGAGACACTGCGGTTTTCGCGCTGTCCGACGCAAACTTGCGCGGTCGTAACGCGCCAGTACGCCTATCTGCGCGAATCAATCACGGCGCTTCCTTCGTTCCCTGTGCTGCCGAAGCTTGCGCCGGATGGCTTATCGAGGCTTGGCAGGCGAGTGATGGCGACATCGTGTTCCTGCGCCGCGAGGGCTGGGCGTTCACGACATTCGCCTTCTACAGGTGGCGACCGTCGACCGGCGACGTGCGGCAAATATCCTCTACGCTAGAAATCTGGTTCGAGTGCGCGCAAGCATCTGACCGCCTGATCTGCTTCACCGAGGGATCGCTGTCTCCCCAGACGATGGTCTCTCTCGACATGCAGAGCGGCCAGACTTCGCAGCTGCTCGATCTTAACCCCGACTTTCCGCGGCGCCAGCTTGCACCGGCGGAGCGCTTAGAGTGGCGGTCGCCCGCGGGCAGTCCGACGTACGCTTATTTCGTCCGCCCCCGTTCGCAAATGCCTCTGGGCGGCTACCCGCTGGTGATCGTTCACTATCGCCCGCGCGGCTTTCTCCGTGGCGGCTCGGGCGACTTCAGTCCCATCCAAGCTTATGCCGCCGCCGGCATCGCCGTGCTCGCTGTCGATCGCCCCGAACCCTGGGATCTCTACGCGAGGAATGTGGATGATGACGAGACTGAGCGCGCGAACTTCGAAGGCAGTCGGCTTCGCCGCGATATCCACGCCGCGCTACTGAGCGGGATTGATACACTGGTGACGAGAGGAGATGTAAACCCTGCACGCGTGGGCATCACCGGCCTCAGCGACGGCTCGGCATCAACCGCCTTTGCGATCAATCATTCAGATCGATTCCGAGCGGCGTCCATCTCTGGCGGCGCTTGGGAGCCAATCCTGTTTGCAATGTCCTCCCCGCAGCAACGCGCCTTTTATTCAAGCTTAGGCATAGGCGCACCAGGGTCGGCAGAGGATCGGCATTGGAACGACCTCTCGATCGCGCGTAACGCGGCCCACATAACGACGCCCCTGCTCATTCAAACAGCTGACTCCGAACTCGGCATGATGTTGGACCCGCTGGTCATGCTGCAGGCCCATGATAAGCCGGTGGAGGCCTACGTCTTCCCGGACGAATACCACGTCCCATGGCAGCCCGCGCATCGGCTTGCGATGTACCGGCGCAATCTTGATTGGATGAGGTTCTGGCTCCAAGAGTTCGAGGACCGCTCTCCGGAAAAGGAAGAACAGTATCGTCGCTGGCGCGCTATGCGCGATGGGGCACGCGAACAAGCTCGCCGGCCTTAACCTCGACCATGGCGTCCACAGCGCTGAACGCAGTCTGGCGGTGCGCCACGATCACCATCGTTGCGCATCGCCTACTCTCTACAATCTTGCGCATGGTGGTTTGCTCTGCCTCTGGATCGAGCGCAGACGTCGCCTCGTCAAAGAGGTAAAGACCCGCCGGCTTCAAGATCGCCCGCGCCAATGCCACGCGCTGTCGCTCGCCTCCCGAAAGCCGCGCCCCTCGTTCTCCGACGCGCGTCTCCAGTCCTTCCGGCAATTGTTTGAGGAGAGTATCCAGGCCGACGATCGCGACCGCGCGCGCAATCTCCTCCTCAGTCGCATCGCGCCCGAACTCAATATTGGCGCGAATGCTGGCATCGAGCAGAAATGTCTCCTGCAAGGCAATCGCCATGACCGTCGAATCGCCCGGAGATGCTCCGGCGACACTGACCTCGCCCTCTGCGGGACTAACCTGGCCAGTAAGCAGTCTGACCACTGTCGACTTGCCCGCGCCACTCGCTCCCTTAAGTCCCATTTTGACGCCACCGTCGCAGACGAAGTTCGCCGCACGCAGGACTTCGCGCCCGGTATCGTAAGCAACAGCGACATTTACCAGGCGCACCGTCGCGGCCGACGTGTCCGTTGCGGACGATCGCTTCCATAACTTTCCCGGCTGGAATAACGGTTCAACGAGCGCTAGCGCGAGAATCAGATCCCGGAAGGCCTGCGCAGCCATCTCCAACGGCCGCAGCAAGGACGCGAACGTCACGCTGGCGAACACAACTAAGGTAACTCTCTCGGACGCATCCTGCGCGGATGTCCATGCAAGCCATAGAAGCCCTCCCAGGGCCGCAGCATAAACAGCTACATTCAACCCAGCCGCGCCGGCGCGTAGGCGAACCAACAACCAGGACCATTTGGTCGCTCGCGACAAAGACTGCTTGAGGCCGCGTCGGACAAACTCATCGGCCTCAAAGGCCCGCACCACCTCCTTGTTGCCGATCGCATCGGCAAAGCGTCGAGCTGTCTCAACGCGCGCCGCAGTGGCAGCTCCCGCGGTGCGTGTCATGCTTCTCGCGCGCCAGCAGGCGGCCGCCAAGTAGAGCGGCGCGTAGGCCAACATTACCAGCGCCAATGTGAGATGGCCCAGGCTCGCAATGAGGACTGCCGCGCTTGCTGAGGCAAGCAGTACCGCAGGCGCCGTGAAGACAAGATGCTGGAACAGGAGCCTACAGCCCGCGAGCGCATTCCCGAGCGCCTGCATCTCGGCGCCGAGCCCCGCGCGGGCGTGCCTTCTCAATGCGTCGGTGAAGACCGAAAGCGTGAGCGTTTGCTCCAGCCGCAATTCGGCTTCGGCGTGGCATCGCCACTTCAAGACATCGAGCGCCTGCGCCACAACACCCAATACGACCGCCGCTATGAGCACCAGATAGCCGTTGCTGGAGTTCGCAGGCGTTACCGCGAACGCCAGCGCAGCGGCGGCAGCAGCCCCGGCGATCGCGCTGAGGGCCATCAAGCCTACGCCAACGAACGTCGCGCGACGTGCTGCGGCATCCAGTGCGTTGAGCACCAGGCCAGATGCAGCTTGCAAAACGCTGATCGGCCCGCTCGCCACCGTCATGCAGCAATTGTGGCGCGGGCAGCGCTCCAAGCACTCGCCCACGCTTCGACAGCATACAATTGCAGCAGAAGAAGTTCTCGACCGTCACGCGGGTCGCCCGCCCGCGGAAGATCCCGTTCAACGGCCGTCGAATTGACTATGCCGTGCTTTACCAGTGCGCCATCGAGAAGTTGCTCTCTGATCTGGAGAGCATTTGCGGCGCAAACCTCGGCGTAGTAGCCGTCCATCGCACCCTTTCCGGTCCTCCCGATAATCTGACTCGGCACGATGTCTTCGAAGGCCTCCCTCAACAGCGTCCGATCGCGGCCGCGGTCGGAGAGCACCCAAGAGGGAATGCGCAGGACCGCCTCTATGATTGGCTGGCTAACCATGACCAGTTCGGTGTCGACGAAGTCCGCGCGTCGATATGGATAGGACAGGTTTAGACAGTCTAGGACTGCCCAAGCGTGCAACCGCTTTCCAGGCGAGAACTCAACGTCCTTGAACCACGGATGGTCACGCAACCAACCAGCTCCAGGACTGCCAAGGTCAGCCGCTAAGTACGGATTGCGCATAGACGCCGCCGGATCAAATGTCCCCGATCCGTACGCCAACCGCCATCCCTCTCGCACGATTGTCCATAGCGACGTGCGCGCGAGCCGCGCATTGTCTAACGCGACCCTCAATGCTCCGGGCGACAGCCCATGACTCAGGAAATAATCCGCGCAATAGGTCTTCGCCCGCAGCTGGAAGAAGAGCCCATCACCGCCCGCGCCCGACGTGCACACGCTGGGCTTCAAACGTTGCGCGGCGGTTAGCTCCGCGTCATCGTTCTCGATCGAAAACACATAGCCGAGCGGGCGCGGCTGGTCAGTGACCTCCAAGGCGCGTTCTATTCGCACGTCGCTCGGCTTGAACTCCGAGATCAGCAGCTCCACTCCTGCGGCCTCCGCCGCCATGCGTGCATATTTCAGCTCGTCCAGTTCACTGCCGTCGCCTTGCGTGAACGTGAGACAGGTCAGGCGATCAGGGGAGACCGTCTGCCGCAAACAGCTCAACACAACGGACGAGTCGAGGCCGCCTGAGAGCAGATGCAGGATCCTGACCTTGTCCCTCGCGAGATCACTCACCGACTGCAACACGGCATCGCGTAACAAGCGGCGAGCGGCCGTGCGATCTTCGACCAGATCATGGACGAAACTGCCGGGGCGCCAAAGAGCCTCACACTCGCCATCCTCATTTAGACTCGACCCCGGCAATAACTCTCGAACACCTGTAAGACCCGAGCGGCCATCCCGAATCCGCGCGTCCTCTACGAACGCCGCGACATCGTTCCAGTCTGGGCCGCTATCTCGCCAGCCAACTGCGCGTGCGTCCCGCAAATCGGAGAAGACCAACATCGCCCCGCGCCACTTCGCGTAGAAGCAAGGCAAGCGTCCGCTCGGATCCCGAAGCACTTGCCAACGAACGCCATCGCGCGTCGGCATCGTCGCGACGTAGCGGCCCCAAGTCTTCGAAAGCAAGTCCGAAAGCGCCGAAACCGAAGCGAGCGTTCTGAAGACGTCTTGGCGATTGTTGGAGTGCAGGTTGCCTACAACGACCAGATCACTTCCATCGATACTATGCGTGGCGACGCCCGCGCGCGCCAACACTAACGCGCGGGGCGTGCTGAGCGCAGTGAGCCAACCGTCCCCGACTTGAACGCCCAACCCTGCTCGATCGCCTAGTATGATCACGTACCGCATGTCACGCCGCCATGATGGGTTTGAATGCCCGGATGACGTCAGGATCGTCATTCAGAACGACCCCTTCGTGCTCCAGCCAACAATGCGCAGTGAAAGGAGCGCCCCTCACACCGAACATCCAAGTCGCGCGAAAGCCTCGCACGGAGAGATAGCGCAGCAATGCCAACGCTTCGAACATGCACGCGTAGTCCCTCGGATAGAGCGGGCGATGCACGAGGAAGCTCTGCACGGCTCGATGCAACTCGGGCGCGGCGGCGACGCGTTTGGGTTTGAAATGCACGGCGCGAAGGACGTCCGCGAATGGCATCTGGCGCAGCGTGCGTGAAGCCCAATGACAAGCGCCGAGCACGCCGGCTGCAAGCAGCGGCGACAGGTCATGTCTGCCAAGCGACGCTTGCCACGGGCTTATTGCGCTCTCCGATTTGGGTTTGTTGAGGAGACTGCGCGCGCCTAGCGCCGCCCAGACACTGCGCGCCGCCTCGGCACGCACAGCTTGCGCGAAGGCCACAGATCGCCCCCTTTCGATGCGCAGGTATCGGTCCCTACCGACGTCAAGGATGACAATCCGATTGTCCGCCAACGCCAAATGGACGCCGGCCGCTAGGCCCGTAGAATTGAAGCGGGCCATCAGGCCCGCCTCAACCGACACGCTCACAGCCAGATCAACGGCTGACCGTTCATCTCGCGATGGGCATTGCCCGAGTCGCAAGTCAGTTCGCTTGCGGCGCCCATCTCCTCGGCGACCACTTCAAGCTCTTCACGATCGTCCCGCATGGCTCACTCCATACTCACGCCGCAGATTGCGGCGTTGAGATGGTCGCGTGGGCCACGCCTATATGGGACTCTATTGTGATGACAATTTCGTACCTCGCGATCCATAGTGCAAACGCAAACGCACGCCGCGAGGCTTCGCGACGTGCGCTTCTTTCGGTCGTGATCCGCTTACTTGAAGTAAAGCGGCTGCCCATTGGGCTCGACGCCCGTGTTGCCGATCGCCTGCGTCAGCTCGCTCGCAGCGCCGATCTCGACGACTTCTTCGATCTCTTCGCGGCGTTCCACTTTATCGGTCATTGTCGTCTCCATTCGCTCGTCGAGTAACTCGACCCGTGGAGGTTGGCGCCTCCCCTTCAGATATCCCACTCAATAGGCATGAATATTAGGACGGCTACTCTCCGTTCGGCGGCAGCGCCCGAAGGACCGCGCGTTCTCTGATCGCGCCGGCGCACGCAATTCTCTTGGCGTGGTAGCGCTTCAACAAGGTCAGGAGCTCACGCTTCGTAGAGGCTGTGGCAATCATGGAGATTTCTTCCATGCTGCCGGCGAGTGTCTCTGGCTCCACCCGCCGAGCGGCATGCAGGCGATCATCGGCGTTGGCGGCCGCTCGGCGGAGCTCTCGGTTCGCCTCGCCCTCGATCGCCCCCAAAACGTTGCGTACATTGTCCGCATAATCGTCGGTCGTCTCGATCCCTAGAGGCGCAGCCGCGCGCCCTTCGAGCGCGAGGCGAACGAGCGCTCCCCGCCACTCGTAAAGAGTGGCTAGTTCCCTCTCGCTCCAGAGCATGGCGAAGAACCCACGCGCCGGCTTCGCGGCGATCAAACGCTCGGTGGCAAGGCGCGTTAACGCCTCGCGCACCGGTGTTGCGCTCGCTTGCATGTCGGCCGCAATCCGGCCCACATCGAGCCGCTCACGTAGGCGAAAGCCGCCGGCGAGGAGCCGCCGGCGGAGTTCTAGATAAATCCGTTCACTGATCGCAGGGTCCGCAGCCATCGCACCCACTAGCCGCTGCGAGCGGCATAGTGCTCCCGCAATTGCGTCGCGATTTCCGGAGTGAGCGCATCCACATGCGCCTGCGGCTCTCCGCAATCATCCAGCCAACGAATGGGATCCTGCCCTTCCCAACCGCCAAGATTGGGCCGATGCATCTGAAAGCCCAGCAAACGCTGCAGCCGTTCGGGAAAGCAACGCACGACCTCCATCGGGTAAGCGAGGAACTGGTTCTCGTAGGTCTTGAGCCAGCCCAGGCAATAGCTGACGATGACGCCGGTGCGCGGCGCGTTGCTATAGTTCGCGCCGGCCGCATGCGTCAGCGAGCCCAGGAAGAGACAGGCCGACCCCTTCGGCATCGAGGCGGAGATGCTGTCGATGGGATCGATGCTGCGATCGAGTTCGGCGCGGTGCGAACTGGGCCAAAGCCGGGTTGCGCCATTTTCCTCGGTGAAGTCGCTGACCGCCCACATCACATTTAAGAGCCAATGGCGGCCTTGCGTCGACCATGGCCACATCTCTTCATCCCGGTGCGGGGCCTGGCCGCGTTCGCTTGGATGCACGCGCGTGGCTTGGGTCAAATTGAGCTGAATACAATCGCACGACGGGCGCAGCAGCGCCTCGGCGATGGCGAGAATTCTCGCATTGAGCACAAGGTGCTGCACGATCGGCGCCTTCGACAGAAGCCCGCCGACGCGCGTTGTCTCCCAGCCGTAGAAATCGCCTTGGCATTTGGGCGTGCGCTCTAGCCAGTGTTCGAGCTCGCCCGCGAGCGTCGCCGTCTCGTGCGCGCTCAGCGCCTCGTTCAAGATGAGATAACCGTCGCGCTCAAGCGCTTCGATGTCGGCGTCGAGCTGGCGGTCGCGGATCAAGAAGGGAGCGGTAGCACTCATGGATAATCTCCTCCAACTCAGGCGGCGTGCGCAAGCGCGCCGGGGATAAACCGGATCAAGGGACCTGTGATGCCGTGGCGCGCGCGCACACGCCGCAGGCCCGCCGCGTCGATCTCGGCGACGAAGGCGCGCAGGCGTTCGCGTCCCCTGCCGTGCTTTGGCCCAAGCGCACGCGCGTCCCAGCCGGCATTGGCCGCGAGCGGACCAAGTGCTGCATTGGCGACGAAGGTCACCCGCTCGATGCCAAACAGAAGCGCGGTTTCCATGATGCCGGCGATGATGCGCCCCAGCATGTGGTGGCGCGGCGCGCCCTTTGGCGTTTCGGGCGCCGGACAAAAGCGCGTCGCCTCCCACACTGATGGCCCCGTTGGCGGCGTCTCGCTGCAGAGGTGAGAAAACACCTCGCCCAGCAAATGCGGCTGTGTCGTGGGCAATAGGCGCGCCGAGGCGCCAACGGGAGCGCGCGGAGCGTCCGACTCGATCAGATAGATGGCGTCGGCGCTGTCATAGGAGTCGATCTCAAGGCCTGCCTGTTCATCGAGGCGCCATTTAAGTTCATCGATGAACACTGCCTTGCGCTGGCGGTGCATCTCCATCAGCGCATGATGAAAGTGGCGCCGGTTCTCGGCGGTGACGATGTGGATCATTGGGAAGCGCTCCTCCTCGACAGAGGGGCGACGCTGCCGCCAATTCGGTTATGGCGAAATAGGTCTGATCAGATCGATTGACAGGGGCGGATTTGTCGTTCCGCGAGCGTTGTCAGTGCGCCACGTCATGCAAGAGAATTTCACCTTCCGCCATGGCGCGCACCACCGCTTGCACGCGCGTCGCCACGCCAAGTTTCCGCATGGCGCGCTGCACCGTGTTGTGCGCGCTCGATTCCTGAATGCCCATCAAGACGCCGATCGCATAGTCGCCCTTGCCGCGCGCGACATACTCCAATGCTTCGCGCTCGCGGGCGCTCAAACGATTGCGGTCGCCGAACGGTTGTTCACGAAGAATTCGCCGGGCCGCCTCATGAGCGTAGACCGCGCACCAATGTGCGTTCTGGATATTGAGCGGATCGACGCCATCGGGACCGAACACCAGCGAACACGACGCTGGCAGCGCGCCCGGCGAATGCAGCGGAATGGTGAAGCCATCTGCAAGACCCGCTTCGGCGGCGAGATCAAGGATTGCCAGCTGGTCGGCCGTCAGCGTCTTGCGAAAGCCGCGATCTCTCCAACGAAACGGCAACAGCTGGCGCTGCGCTGTCAAGAACACCGGATCGCGCTTGGCCAGGTTCTCAATGCTGAAATGTTCGACCCACGGCTGAGGATATTTCAGCATCGTGACGGCTTCTGGCGGCGGCCTTAACGGATCGACATGTGAGGCGCACGCCACATAAGGAAAGCCCAGCGCATCGACCTCGCGCAAGAAGAGCCTGCGCACGTCCTCGACCGCTCTCGCACCGGCGCAACGTTCGGCAAACGTCCAGACGAGGGTGTTGCTCATGACTCGCTTATCCTCCGTAGCCCCCGACCAATCTCCCCTCTTACCACACTGCTGAGTGTCCAACATCCTACGCGGAAGAGCAATCCCAGGTTGCCCTGCAAAGATGCTTGCCAAGAGGTTCCGATCGCACGCCGCCCATGCGCACGAGCAGCGAGTGTGGCGTCGGTCGGCTGGTCAATCTCGCCAATAAGGCGATCTCAGCCGTGAGCGCTCTTCTTTGCGCCAAGGCGTCGCAGGTTGCGTATGCCGTGCGGCGAAGCCGCCTCAAGTCCGCAGCGTGTGCAAGACACCGCGTGACTTTCGCACTCTCTGTTTGATCCGCCGCGGCGGCTTTGTTCGCCACACCAGGCAGCGCACGCCAACGGCGCGCAATCTAATGCTCCATGGTCTCGCACGCGCAAGCTCGCGTTAGAGGCACAAACCGCGATGCAAGTCGACCGACGGATCATGGCTTTGGCGGGCGCTGCGCTTATCGCGCTGCTTGGGGCGTCAGCCGCAACGCAGATGCTTGCAGCCAAGTTCTTGCATCAGCAAGTCCTTGGCCCCCGCATCACCATCGCCGGCTACGCGATCTATCCGCCCTTCGCGATTGTGACTTGGTCGGAGCGCTGGTCGCGCACTTATGCTCGCGCTTTCGCCGGACCGCAGTTTGTATTCATGCTGGCGCTGATTGGCGCCGGTGGCGTGGCGCTGCTCGCCTTGCGTCCGCTTCATCCTCACCAGCGCCCATTCGGCGTGCGGTTCTGGGGCGACGCCGAGGATGCACGAGACGCCGGGCTTTTCGCCCAAGGCGGCGTCATCCTCGGCAAGTTTAAGGACGAGATTCTCGCGTATGACGGACCGCATCATCTGCTGCTAACCGGCGGCACGCGCTCGGGCAAGACACGCGGCGCCGTCGTCCCGACCTTGCTTGCTTCGCCGCATTCGGTGTTGGCGCTCGATCTCAAGAGCGAGCTTCATTCCGGCGATGCGCGCGTTGGCTTCCCAGGCACGGCGGGTTGGCGCGCCAAGCTCGGCCCCGTGCTGCGGTTCGATCCGACCTCGCCTTTGTCGGACCGTTTCAACCTGATCGATACGATCCGGCCCGGCGCGCAGGAAGTGCGCGACGTCCAGAATCTGACTGAACTCATTGCCGACCCTTATGGCGACCAGCGTTTCCAGGAATTCTGGGACCGCGCCGCCAAGCAGATCGTCGCCGGCGTTATCCTCCACGTCGCCTATGCCGAGCCGCCCGAGCGCAAGACCCTCTATCGCGTCTTCCAATTGCTGGCGTGCTTCGACGACACAGTGAAATTGATGGAGGCGACGCTGCATCGCCCTGGCGCGGACGGAAAGCCGGAAACCCACCCGGAAGTCAAACGCGCGGCTCAATCCTACGCCGCTTATCACGACAAGCTCCGCGCCGGCATCAAGGCGACGGCTGAAAGCTATCTCGGCGTCTTCGCCGATCCTCTCGTACAGCAAAACACTTCGAGCTCCAGCTTTCGCGTCTCCGATCTCATGTGCGCGGACAAACCGGTCACGCTCTATCTCTGCTGGCCGCCCAACGATTCCAAACGCGTGAAGCCGCTGATGCGGTTGGTGTTTGGCGCCGTGCTGCGCGATTTGATGGAGCACCAGGAGCGCGCCGCCGACGGGCGCGCCAAAAGGCGTCCGCTGCTGCTACTGCTCGACGAGTTTCCCCAACTCGGCAAGCTCGACCTCTTCGAGCAATCGATGGGCGCGATGGCCGGTTACGGCCTGCGCGCCTTCATCGTCACGCAGTCGCTCCATCAGGTGACGCAAGCCTACGGGCGCTATCACACGATCCTCGACAATTGTCAGATCGTCACCAGTTTCGCGGCCACCGATGTCGAGACGGCCGAGACCGTGTCAAAACTCGCCGGCGACATCTATGAGATGCGTCCGCAAGAGACCTGGTCCGGCAAGCGCCAAATCTTCGGCCTCGACCATCGCGCCATCACCTACCGCGAAGAGCGCCGCCCCTTGCTGCTGCCCGCTGAAGTGCGCCGCCTGCCGGAGCGCGATGAACTCATCTTCGTGACCGGCGCAAAGCCCATGAAGGCCAAGAAGCTGCGCTACGACGAAGAACCTGTATTTGCTTCGCGGCTCTTCCCGCTTCCGGCGCACATCGCGCGCGCCGCACTGCCTTCGCCATGGGCCGCTATGGTCTCGCTTGGTGTTGCGAGCCCGCCGCAGACAAAAGCCGAGCAAGCGCCGGGCCGCGACGGCGCGGCCGCGCGCGCCATCGCCCGTCATACGCCGCTGCGGTCGCGCACGCCGGCGCCAACCGAGACGCAATCAGATCTCTTCTCGCTCATCCATTCTCCGCCGCCCGCGCCGCCTTCCCCCGCAGCCGGCGCGCCGCCGCCGCGCCCAGAGACGCGCGCCGGCTTTGACCTGCGCCCGCGCGACGCGAGCGGCGGAGAAACTGATGCCGCGGACGCCTCCTCATGAGCGCGCGCGCCAAGAAGAAGCTCACCATCTATCTCGAGGACGACCTCGCGCGGGCGCTCGACGTTGATGCGCGGCTCAGAGGATTGCCGGTAACGCGCGCGGTCGCCGACGCGATGCGGCGCATCTATCTCGACGCGACCGATCCCGCCGTCGCCGACACCGTCAAGATGCGCCTCGACCGCGTCGAGAAGCGGGAGATTGTCCGCGCCCGCGAAATCGCCATCATCAAGGAAACGCTGCTGCTCTTCATTCGCGTTTGGCTTGAACACAATCCAGCACCCGAAGAAGATACGCTGGACGCCGTTCATGCCGTGGCCGAGCGGCGCTTCCAATCTTTCCTCGAATTGCTCGCCGAGAGCCTGCAGCCCGGACGAAGCCTCTTCGCCGCGGCGCCGCATGGGCGTTCGGAGCTAGGCGAAGTCAATCGCGATCACACCAATGGCGCCGCCCGCGAAACGGAGGCCGCGTCATGAATGCGCTTACCGCCGCTGCGCCGCAGAAGCTGGTCGCCGAACGCCGGCTCGCAGCACTCGCCCGCGCGCTCGGCCCTGCTTTGGCCGAAGCCTTGGCCGACGACGCCGTCGTCGAAGTCTTGGTCAATGCCGATGGCCGCGTCCGCGTCGATCGCGTCGGCAAGGGCGTTGAAACCACCAATGTCTGGCTCACCTGCGCCGAGCGCGAAACGGCGGTGCGATTGCTGGCGGCTGAGGCGCGGGCGACCGTCACCGAGGACACGCCCTATCTCGCCGCCACGCTGCCGGGCTCAGGCGCACGCGTACAAGCGATGATGCCCCCGCTGGTTGCCGCGCCCACGCTCGCAATCCGCAAGCGGCCGAACATAATCTTCTCGCTTGGCGATTATGTCCGTGCGGGGATCGCGACGACCGCGCAAGCCGACGCGCTGCGCCAAGCGGTCAGCGCACGACGCAACATCGTCGTCGCCGGCGGCACGGGCTCAGGCAAGACGACATTGCTGAATGCGCTTCTGGCCGAATCCGCGTTTGCCAAGGCGCGCGTCATCGTTCTGGAAGACACCGCCGAACTGCAATGCGCCGGCGCCGATGTTGTGCAATTGCTGACCAAGCGCTCGGCGCCCGCAATCAATATGCGCGATCTCGTGCAGATGACATTGCGCCTCAGGCCCGACCGAATCGTCGTGGGCGAAGTGCGCGACGGCGCAGCGCTCGAAGTCTTGAAAGCCTGGAACACCGGCCATCCGGGCGGGCTTCTAACGATCCACGCCAATTGCGCCACCGATGCGCTGATGCGGCTTGAAGATCTTTGCATCGAGGCGGGCCTAGTCCAGCCGCAGCGCCTGATCGCTTCCGCCGTCGATACAATCGTCTTCATGGTGCGAACCGCAAGCGGGCGGCGCGTCGAAGAGATCGCTGACTTGCGTCAAGGCGGGCGCTCAAGAGCGCGCGCGCCGCCTTAGCGCTTGCGCGTCCGCGGCCCGCGAAGGGTACGCGGCGACAGAACACCAATCGAAGGACCACACCCCATGCCCAACCGGCCAACAGGCGCCGGACGCGTGCTTGCGTTCGCCGCCATGATCACGATCGTCTCCGTTTGCCCCGCCCTTGCCTCGGGCTCAGGCATGCCGTGGGAAGGGCCGCTCGAACAAGTGGTGGATTCCATCACAGGTCCGGTCGCGCGCGCTGCGGCCGTAATCGCCATCATCATTTCGGGCGTGGGCATCATCTTCGGCGAAGGCGGCGGCGGCATCCGCAAGCTCGCGTTCGTAGGCTTGGGCATCGCCATCATGTTCGCTGCCGTTTCCTTCTTCCTCGACTTCTTTGGCTTCGCAGGCGGAGCGGTGCTGTGATCGCGCGCGATGAACCCGACGGCTATTGCATAGCGCTCCGCACCTCGCTCACGCGTCCGCTCCTTCTGGGCGGCGTACCGCGGACGTTCGCGATCCTCAACGCGACGATCGCGGCCGCGATCGCCTTTGGTCTGCAGCAGCCTCTGATCGGCTTGCCGCTTTGGCTCGCGATCCAGAGCGCCGGCGCCTACGCGACCGCGCGCGATCCCTGGTTTCTCGAAACCTGGCCACGCGCAATGGCCAAGCCTGCCTTCTTCAACGTGTGAGAGACACGAACGCCATGATGGACCTCCGCCCGTACAAGCAACGCGAAGCCCGCCTCGCCGACTGGCTGCCTTGGGCGGGTCTCATCGCGCCGGGCGTCGTCTTGAACAAGGACGGCGCGTTCCAGCGCAGCTTGAGCTTCCGCGGGCCCGATCTTGATTCTTCCACGCCATCGGAATTGATGGGCGCGTCATCGCGCCTCGACAATGCGCTAAAGCGTTTCGGTTCGGGCTGGTGCCTCCACGTCGAAGCGCGTCGTGCTCCAACCACGACATATCCTGACAGCGAATGGCCGGAGGCGCTGTCCTGGCTTATCGACGAAGAACGCCGCCACGACTTCGCCGCTGCGGGCGGCCGCTATGAAAGCGCCTACTTCCTCACGATGTCCTGGCTGCCGCCGAGCGAAGCCAGCGGCCACCTCGAAGCGGCCTTATTCGAAAGCGCACGCGATGACGCGGCTCGCGGGCGTATAGATTATCGCGCCTGTTTGCAGAGCTTCGTTGACGAAACGCGGGCGTTCAAATCCCTTCTCGACCTTGTCATGGTCGAAGCCCGCTTCCTCGATGACGAAGAGACGTTGACCTACCTCCATTCGTGCATCTCAGATCGACCGCACCGCGTCGTCGTTCCCGCCGTACCCTTTCACCTCGACGAACTCATCGCCGACGCGCCGCTTCTGGGCGGTGTCGCGCCAAAACTGGGAGACTTGTTCGTCAAAGTGCTCTCGGTGCGCGCTTATGTCAGCGAAACCGAACCTGGCCTCCTCGATGCGCTAAATCGTTTGGGCGTGCCTTATCGCTGGAGCACGCGCGTCATTCCGATGAACCGGGAAGACGCGCGCAAGGAGATCGAGAAAATTCGCAAGCGCTGGTTCTCCAAGCGCAAGGGCATCATGACTTTGTTGCGTGAGGCGCTCTATCGCGAGGAAGCGACCCTTATCGACAATGATGCAACGGCTCAGGCCGAGGACGCCGATGCGGCGCTGCAGGAAGTAAACGGTGAAGCCGCAGGCGCCGCCTTCGTCACGCTAACGATCACTGTTTCCGATCCAAACGAAGCCGTGGCGCTCGAACGCATTCGCCAGATTCGTCAAGTCGCCGATGGTCTTGGCTTCGTCACAGTGCTTGAGACGATCAATGCGGTCGAGGCGTGGCTTGGTTCTCTGCCCGGCCAGCCCTACGCCGATCTGCGCCGCCCGATCCTTCTGACGCCTAGCCTTGCGCACCTCTTGCCACTGTCGGCCGTGTGGGCGGGAGAAGCGTCGAACCGGCATTTGAATGCCCCGCCTCTGCTTGTTGCGGCAACGGATGGGGCCACACCCTTCCGCCTCAATCTCCATCATGGCGATGTCGGTCATACTTTGATCGTAGGCCCCACGGGCGCGGGCAAGTCGGTCCTGCTTGGACTGCTCGCGGCGCAATGGCGGCGTTACCCTGGCGCGCAAATCTTTATCTTCGATGCCGGCCGTTCGAGCCGGGCGCTGACGCTTGGACTGGGCGGCGCCTTTGTCGATCTCTTGGGCGATCTCGAACAAGAGACTGCCCTGGCGCTGCAGCCGCTCGCCACAATCGAAGATGAGTCCGAACGCGCCTGGGCCCGCGATTGGCTCGTCGCGCTTCTTTCGCGCGCGAACCTTGCGCTCGATCCATCTCGCAAAGAGGAAATCTGGCGTGCGCTCGGCGTGCTTGCGGCGCGCCCTCCGGCGGAGCGCACGCTCTCTGTCTTCTCCGGGCTGGTTCAGGACGCCGAAATTCGTCTGGCGCTTGAACCCTTCACGCACGCCGGACCCTGGGGACGTCTCCTCGACGCCGACCAGGCCCGTCTCGCAGATGAGGATGTACAGGCCTTTGAGATGGGCGAGCTCCTATCGCGGCCTGAAGCGCTTGGCGCCGTGCTGCCCTGCCTGGTCCATGCCCTCGAAGCGCGCTTCGATGGGCGGCCCACGCTCCTCGTACTCGACGAAGCCTGGGCCTATCTGCGCGACACCGCCTTCGCCGCACAGATACAGGCGTGGCTGAAGACCTTGCGCAAGAAGAACGTCGCCGTGGTGTTCGCGACGCAAGAGCTGGCCGACGTCGAGCAAAGCGCGATCGCCGCCACGATCTTCGAGGCCTGCCCGACACGCATCTATCTGCCGAACGATCGCGCCCGCGAACCTCGCACACGCGCTTTCTATGAGAGTCTCGGGCTCAATCAGCGCCAGATCGCCATCATCACGGAAGCCGCGCCCAAGCGCGATTACTACGTCCAAACCCGCGCCGGCGCGCGCCTTGTCGATCTGGCGCTGGGACCGGCAGCACTTGCCTTCCTCGGCGCATCGACGCCGCAGGACCAATCCGCGATCGACGGCGTCCTCGCGGAGCATGGCGTCACCCGTTTCGCGCAAGCCTGGCTCGCGATGCGCGGCTTTAACCGCGCGGGCGAAGCCCTGGCGCGGTTCGACACCGCGTCATCCGTGACTGAACCAAAGGTGCGCCGCCAACATGACTTCGCAGAAGCCCAGAATGGGAGGCCAACATGAGAGGCAAAGCACGTCTCATCATCACCACCTGCGCGCTCGCCATGGCGCTCGCAAGCGCGCCAGCGAAAGCGCAGTGGGTTGTTATCGATCCGGCCAATCTCGCCCAGAGCATCACGCAGGTCACCCACATGATCTCGCAGATCAACAACCAGATCGAGCAGATCCGGCAACAGGCGCAGATGCTTCAAGGCTTGGGACTTGAAATGTCGCCGGAACTCTCCGCGTCGATTGGGAACGTTCGCGACCTGCTGAGTGAAGCTGAGGGTTTGCAGCAGAATGCCGAGAGCATCGCCAGCGACATGCGCGAACTCTATCCCGAAGACACCTCTACTTTCGATCTCGACCGTTTGCTCGGACAGTCAGATCGTTGGCTTAAAGAAAGCCGCGACAGCGTGGAAACGCTGATGACGATCAGCGCGTCAGCCAGCAGCGATGGGCTAAACGATGCCGAAGGCGCGATGTCTCGCGCCCTTCGCGCAAGTTCGAATGCCCAGGGCCAAACCTCGGCCGAACAGGCCACGACCCAAGCGATCGGCGTTCTCTCTTCCCAAGTCGCGCAATTGCAGGCGTTGCAGGCCGCCCAGGCGCGCGCGCTTGCGACCGAGCGTCTTGAACGCATCGCCCAGGAAGAACGCTCTCGCGAAATCAGGCGGCGCGCCTTCCCGACCGAGGTCGACCAAACCTCTCAACCAGTCACGCCGCGCTTTTGATCGGACCTCACACCCATGCAAGGCGACAGCGTCAACGGATTTCTGGAGCGGTTCCTCGGACTGGCGGACGCCGGCTTCGGTCTGATCCAAGGCGATGTCGCGTTCGTGTTGAACACTCTCATTGTCATCTCGGTGACGCTCGCGGGCGCGATGTGGGCGCTCAAAGGTGAAGCGCCGATTGCGCCCTTCTTTCGCAAAGTCTTGTTCGTCGGGCTCTTTGCCTTCCTTGTGAACAATTGGAACGCCATCGCCGGCGCCATCAATCAATCGGGCGCGCTCCTTGGTTTGAAGGCGGGCGGCTCCGGCATGAGCCTCGCCGAACTCCACGATCCAGCAAGCGTCGCCGCGCAGGGCAAGGAATTGTTTGGTCGCACCATGGAGATGGGCGACGGCATGAACATCTTCACCGACTTTCTAACCCTCGCCACCATCCTTCTCGCCGGCGTGATCATTCTCATCGCCTTCTTCGTGCTGGCGCTGCAGATTTTCGTCCAACTCATCGCCTTCAAGCTTGGCTCACTCGCCGCGTTCATTGCGCTTCCCTGGGGCGTTTTCTCCGGCACGGCCTGGGTGGCGGAACGGCCGCTCGGATGGGTGGCGAGTTCCGCGGTTCGACTCTTTCTCTTGGCCTTCGTCGCCAGCGTCGCCATCACCTTCGTTGCGACGCTGCCGCAGACGATGTCGCTTGAGAATGGCGGCGCGCTCGACGTGCTGCTGTTCGGGCTGACTATTCTCGCGCTCTCGTTCTTGGCGCCAGCGCTTGCAAGCGAAGTGATGCAGGGCAACCCGAGCCTCTCCGCCGCGCAACCGATTCAGGGCAGCGTCGCCGCGGTCGGCATGGGTGTGGGCGCAGCGGTGACGACCAAGATCCTCATGTCCGGCGCAGGACGCGGCGGCGCACGCGCCGCACGCAGCGGGCGTCCATCGCCAGGCGGCGGCGCGCGCGGGGCCGCCCGCACGCAACCGAACTACGGCGCGATGCAACCAAGACCTCAACGCAAACCCTGACGGAGTAATGAGACAATGTTCGCCTTTCGACAGCCTCCGAAAAGTTACGCGCCAGAGCCCGCGGACACGCCGCACATGCGCGCGCAGCAAGCGTGGGACCGGCGCATGGGCACAGCCGTGCAAGGCGCGGTGACGTGGCGTTGGACAGCACTCAGCCTCGGCGCTCTCGCCGTTGTCTTAGCGCTCGGAATGACCATAATCGCTTTGCAGAAGCGCACCTTTGTCCATGTGGTGGAGGTAAGCCCGCAAGGCGCTGTGCTCTCCGTGCGCCCGGCGGGCGCGGACTACACACCGACCGATGCACAGATCAGCTATTTCCTCGGCCATTTCGTGAAGCTCGTGCGCGGCGTGCCGACCGACGGCGTGGTGCTTCGCGAGAATTGGCTTGAAGCCTATCGATTCTTGACGCCGCAAGCAGCACAGCGCCTCAACGAGATCGCGCGCGAAGAAGACCCCTTCTCATTGTTGGGCACGACGGCGCGCACCGCCATCATTACTTCGATCGTGCAGCGCTCCGAACAAACCTGGCAAGTCAGTTGGATCGAAGCGACCCATGGCGCAAACGGCGGCGCGCGCAGCGCCTACACCGGTCTCTTCACCATCCGCTTCGACCGCCCACGGAGCTCCGATGCGCTCGCGCGCAACCCGCTCGGGCTTTTCATCACCGAGTTTTCCTTTTCGCCCGAAGCGCCCGGCGCCATCATTCGCGGAGTCCGGCAATGAGACGCACACCTTTCGCGGCGCTCACAGCGCTCGCGCTGCTGTCAGCCTGCGCCACCGCGAACCTCGAAACGTCGCCTGTTGGTTCGGCGGAACCGACGGCCGACATCGCACCTGCTCCGAGCGTCGTTGCTTTCGCCGAAGACCTTGTCCCGCCACAGGTGGCGGCCCCGCCACAGCGCGCGCGCCGGGCAGTCGCGCCAATGAGCGCACTAACCACTGCAAACGCCGATGCGCGCCGGCGGCCCGATCCGGACGGGTTCGTGGATGCGACACAGGTCTATGATTATGCGCCGGGCGCGCTTTATGAAATTTATGCCGCACCCGGCTATCTATCGACCGTCCTCCTCGAACCCGGCGAAGCCCTCGTGACGGTTGCCGCCGGCGACACCACGCGCTGGATGGTGGAGGAGACAATTTCCGGCGATCTCGCCGACCCGCGGGCGATGCTGCTGATCAAACCAACCCGCGCCGGCATCCGCACCAATATCGTGCTGGCGACCGACCGGCGCACCTATCTGATCGAGGCGATCGCCGTTCAAGGCAGCGCCTATTCCGCGCAAACTGCTTGGCGCTATGGCGACGAGCGCGAGCGCCGCGATGCGGAAAGCATTGGCGGTGTCGCGCTGGAGGCATTGAACTTCCGCTATCGCATCGAGACCGTGCGCGGCCGGACGCCGCATTGGCGGCCGGTGCGGGTCTTTGACGATGGGCGGCGAACTTACGTCGAATTTCCACTCGACATCGCAACGAGCGAGGCGCCGCCTCTTTTTCTTCGCGATGGCGGCGACATTGCGCTGGTGAACTATCGTGTGATCGGCAATCGCTACGTCATCGACCGCCTGTTCGACGTCGCCGAACTTCGCCTCGGCGGCCAACGCCAAACCATCGTGCGCATTAGCCGCGAACGCGCGCGCGCTCGGGGGGGCCCAAGATGAGCGCCGATGTTGACGAAGGTGGCGCTGCAGAGCCCACGCCGACCGTAGAGCCCAAAGCATATGTGCCGCCAGCGACCGCCATTCGCGCGGCGGCGCCCAAACCGAAACGTCTGTCGCGAAAAACGCTGATGGCTGGATCTTTGCTGCTGAGCGCTGTTGTCGCCTTTGCGCTCGTGACCGGACTATCCGACCGCGACCGGAGCCGGTCGGCAAACGAAGCGGGCCAGTCGGTGCAAGCTGCTTCGCCGCCAGAGAGCGTGCGCATCGCGCAGGCCGAGTACAGCGCCGATGACTTGCGCCCGCCGATCGAAGACGGGACCCACGACTATTTCTGGGGCGATGCCACGCCCACAGCGGACGGCGCGGAGATGCTGGACGAGAGCCTCCCGCCTACGCCGGCGGGCCCGTCGCCACTGGACCTGGAAGCGGACGCAGCGCGCACGTCCGCGATTGTGTTTGGCGCCGATGGCGAACGTCCAGAAGCGCCCGCGAGCGCCGAAGCCGGGGCGCCTGGACCGGGTGCGGCCTTCCTTGCAAGCCAGCGCGGGCGCGACGACGGCGTCTTGAACGCCACGTATCGGCCGCCGCGTTCAGCCTACGTCGTGCAGTCCGGTTCAACGATCTCGGCGGCTCTTGTGACCGCGCTCAATTCCGATCAGCCGGGCCGCGTCGTCGCACAGGTGACGGAAGACGTGTTCGACAGCGTGAGCGGCGCGCATTTGCTCATCCCCCAGGGCGCGCGCCTCATCGGCGCCTATGACGCCGCCACCGCGCACGGCGACCAGCGTCTGCTCATTGTCTGGAACCGGCTCATTATGCCCAACGGCTGGTCGATTGCGCTTCGCGGCATGCCCGGAACCGATGCGAGCGGCGCCTCCGGCGTTCGTGATTCCGTCGATCAGCATATGGGCCGCATCGCTGTCGCTTCGCTTCTTTCTGGCGCGCTCTCGGTGGCGGCCAACGCCGCCGAGGACGACGACAGTGATCGGCTGACCGAAAGCGTCGGCAACGCCGCGGCGCAGGAAGCCGCACGCGTTGGCGGCCGCATTATCGACCGTGAGCTGAATGTGCGCCCCACATTGCGTATCCGCGCGGGCGCGCCGGTGCGCGTCCTGGTGAGCCAGGACATCATCTTGAGGCCCTATCCGCGATGAGCAAGCGGCCCGCCCGCCAGAAAGAGGCCGACAAAGAGCAATCCGATCTCTTCGCCGCCGTCACAGTACAGTCGCAGCAGAAGAAGGCGCGCCGAGCCGCTCATGCTCATCCTCAATTCGCGCTTCCACGATCACCATCTGCGCCAATGCCCCCAAGCAAGGGCGTACCAAGCGCCGGCGCAAACGGACTCTTGAACGTGCGCCAGGCCGCAGCGCGTCTTGGTCTTTCTAAATCAACGCTCGACAAGATGCGCTGCGCCGGCAAAGGCCCGCGCTTCATCAAATCGACCGACAGAGCGGTGCGCTACGACCCAATCGACCTCGACGCTTGGATCGCCGATCGGCGGCGCAGCAGAACGTCGCAAGACTGACGCCTCACCTGCGAAAGCGATCGAAGCGCGAAGCGCCGAGACGCGCCCTACGATAGCGATCTCCGGCGGGCGTATGGCGGTCGCCCAAGTGAACCCTCTCGTCGCACGCTGCTTGAATAATCATTCTAGAGCGGGCCTTTGGCCGGCATGAAACTCCAGCCCGCGCTGCTTGGACTCTGTCTCGCCGCACTGGCTGCGCCCAGCGCGGCGCAGGAAGCAGCGGCCAACGGCCTCCCCGATTGGTGGCGCGCCCATGTTGAGTTCATGAGCCGCGACGGCGGGGTATGGGTGTCGCCCAATCCGCGGTGAGGGCGATCCAAACCAGCCCGATGCATTCGCGATGGAATGGCGCGCGGCGTATGGCGGCCATGTCCTCATCGGGCGCCTCTACGGGCTGGAGGACGGCCGTGAGGTCGCTGAGTATTGGAGCTTCCGCGAGTTCTGGCATCCGGGTGAGCGGCGCGCCATCGTGCAACAATGGGGCGGGCCCGGGCTCTATGGGACTGGCGAGTCGCGCTGGGAAAGTGGCGAAGGCGTGCTCGAACAGACCTTTTGGTTGCCCGACGGGCGCTCCTGGCGCGAAGGCCATCGCAACCGCGAAAATGGCGATACATACCTGACGCACGCGTTCGATATCAGCGAGAGCGGCGAGTGGACCTCGAAAGACCCGCGCACCTGGCGCCGCACCGCGCAATGAACGGGTAAACGTGCGGTCCTCACCTCGCGCCATTCCAGCGGCGCGGCCGGCCTGCGCAACCGCGGGGCCTAGCGCCATCGGCCTCAGCGGCGCAGACCATCCCAGGTAACGCGCGCGCGGCGTGGCTCATCCCGGCGCGCACGCGCCGCCGCCAGGAATCTGTCCCGCGTCATCGGGCGCACATGCGTGCCAAGCAACACGCTGACGCCCGAATTGGCGCGCACCCACTGCGCGGTCCGCTCGAACGTAGGATTCCAGATCACCGCCTCGATATAATGGTCGGCGCCCATGAACACGCCGGCCTCGGGATCGAAGAGCGCTAGCATGTGATCGACATGGCTCGTGGCGGAAAAGTCGACAATGCGCAAGCGTCCACCGGCGCGGTCAACAATCTCGCGCCCTCCCTCCGGCACCGCCTCGAACTCCATCGACACATCCGCGCGCGGCCCTTCCTGGCCCTGGAATTGCGGGCGGTTGGACGATGCGTAGGTGCGCAGCACGGATTCATTTTCCGCCGCCGACACCACCGTCGCACCGGCTTCCACAAACGCGCCCACGCCGCCCGCGTGATCGGCATGGAAGTGGCTGATCACCACATAACGGATCGGCTTGTCGCCTGCCACGCGGCGGATCTCGGCGATCACTTGGCGCGACGGAGGCACGCCCAACGGGGCCTCATAGACCACAACGAAGTCGTCCATCACCACGAACGGAACTTGATAGGTCCCGCCTGCAAGCCCGCTGATTTCGTAAACGCGCCCTGCGATTTGGGTCACGCGCACCTGCCCGTCGTTGTCGATGCGCGTGAAGCCTTCAGGCGGTGAGAAGTCGGCGTCGATGAACGCGGGATTGACCGCCACGTCGCGTACAATCAGCGTCTGCGTCGTCGCTCCCCGCCGCAAGGCGCGAATGCGAGTTGGGAATACAATGCCGCCAACACTCTGCTCGCCGCTCAAGTCCGCCACCGACACATCGTCGGCTGAGATCGGATCGGGCGCCAACGCCTCCACACGGCGAATGAGGCCGCTTGCGCGTGCGACATGAATGCGAAAGCGCGTTGTTTCATCGAAGGAGAATTCCACCACATCCGCCGGTCCGTCCGAAACCGCACTTTCACCCACCCAGTTCGCAGAGCGGGCGTTCTGAAGCGCGCGCTGCAAGATGATCACTGGCGTCCAGCGCGAGGCCACCATGAAGGCGCCGCCTGCCCCGAACGGCGACAGCGCATTGGCTGTCTCAGCGTAGTCGCGCGAAACCCAACGCGGCGCATATTGCGTCCCTGCGCGCCAGATGGCGGCGAAGGCGCTGTCATAGCCGCTATCGTAACTCTGCTGGAGCTGCTGATAGAAGCGCGTGCCAACGATGTCGAAGCGGTTGGTGACGCGCAGGCTTTCCGTCGCGCGCGGGGTTACCGATGCGCGCGGCGGCATAGCCTTGGATGTCGTTCGAAAGATCGCCCTGCACTACATAGGAGAGCCCGGTAACGCCGCGAACCGCTTGCGCTCCACCCGCGGCGGCGACAGCAGCGCTGATCACAGCGCGTCCGCGATAGAATCGATCGACCATTTCCGGCCGCGGAGACCCGGCCCCCGCGCTTTGCTGCGCCTCCACTCCCATGGGCGCGGAAGCAAACAATACGGCGGCAACGCTCGCGACCAAGAAGCGCTTCACCATCATGGTCTCCGTTTGCCTTTAAACACGTTCGCGCGACCGCGGCTTTCCCGACGACCAAGGCGTTCGCGCGGGAACGGCGCGGACGCGATAGTGCGCGCTATCGGCGCTATGACAATTACGCACTTTTTGGTAAGTGGCGGCCCCATGCCGCCCTCTCCCACCGATCCCACCGCCGAGGACACGCGCTGCCCGCTCACCACGGCGCTCAACGCAATTGGCGGCAAATGGACGATGATTGCGCTTTACTGGATCGCCGCCGGCCCGCGCCGCTTTGGCGAAATGCAACGGCTGATGCCGAAATCTCACAAAAGGTGCTCGCCGAAACGCTGCGCGACTTGGAGCGCGAGGGACTGGTCACCCGCACCGTGGTAGCGCAGATGCCAGCGCATGTGGAGTACAAGCTCTCCCCCCATGGCGAAAGCGTGCGCGAAATCATCGGCGCGATGCGCGCCTGGGGCCGCTCCCATCTGGAGCGCACGCAAGACACGTGAGGGAGTCTGCATCTCCGTTCAGACATCCTGGCGCTAGGCCCGATTCACCGAGACGGAGTCACACCATTCCCAATGGCTGTTTTGGGCCATCCACGCGCCATCGGACAGTTTTCTCGGACGGCTGAGGCGCTCCAATTCAGCCGCTCGCACGCGGCTCACGATCGCCGGAGGGCGTCATTCGTAGCGTAAATCGGCAGATCGTGTTTCGGCGCTTACTGGTTGGGCGCAGAGCCGCTGGCATCGGGTTGCGCCGGCTCGCTGGTGGGCGGTGGCGCATCCTCGACATCACGGACCTCATGCATCACACGAACGTCCATGTGCCCGCCCATCGGCATGCCAAATGGCCGCCCTCCAAACATTGGTGCAGTAGCGCAGGCAAGCACGACGAGGATCGCCAGAAGCAAAAGCCATACACCGACAACATTGCCGAGCAATTTGACCATGCCCATCGCCTTCTGCGCCGCGAACAACACGAAAAACGCCAAGACAACGAACAGCGTGACGTGCAGTACAACGCCCACAACCATCATCGGATGCATGTTCAACCCCATCTGCTCAAACCCAGCGTGCTACCGCCTGCGCTGGTCACCACTAGACCTCTGCCCACGATCCACAAGGCCGATAGCGCTGTCTGCGATGAATGAGCGGCTGAATCGGCCTATTGCGGCCGCTCACGGCTTCCATGCAGGTGCGGCGAGCTCTCGCCAATCTGTTGCAAAACTCCTATTTGGGCAGGGCTCGAAATTTGCTTGCCCACTGAGCCGCATTGCGCACCTTCGACACGAAGGGATCGCGGCAAAAAGTCAAAAGTCTCGCCCTGGAGCCTCGTAGAGCGTTCTCGCCAGCTTCTAGTGGCGGTGCTCCCTTGCAAATCAAATCGACAAAAATTGAGCGCCAAGCCGCAACGGAGTTTTGCAACAGCACTAGCCCAAAGCGAACTTTCGCCGTTAGCGGCCTTGATGTCGGTGTAGGCGCCGCCCATGCTTAGCGGCCAGGAGCCGCATGGCCGACTATGTCATCGTCTATTTCAAAAACGGCTCACACGTGAGCAGCAGCCCCTGGAGCGGCGATCTGGAAATTGCCAAGAAAGTCGCGCGAGACGGCCTCGTTCGGCGCAGTGCAGATGAATTCCAAATCCGATCTGACACTTTGGGCGGGCCGCTTATCTGGGAGGAGCGTCGCGGCTCGTGACAGTTGAACTCACTGCCCAACGGACACCCCGATCAGCGGTGCTGGCGACGATGGCGTGATTGACGCCTCGCAACGAAGAGCGTTCGATGGTTAGATTGGCGCAATGGAGAGCCACATGATCCGGATCACCACGTTCGCTTTGGCGTTTGCAGCTCTTGGCGCTTGTTCGCAGCCCGAGAACCCAGTCGCTGAAGGTGCGCCCGCCGGAGCGCCAGTTTCCGACCCGGGCCAGGCCGCCGCGCAAACTTTGCCGTCCGCCACCAATGGAAGCCCTGCCGGCGCTGAGGCTACGATCACCGCGTGGGCGCGCGCGCAGGTGGGCTCGAATATCATCGAGCCGGTGACGATCTTCTATGGCGACTTTACCGGCGACAATGCTCCCGACGCCCTTGCCTGGGTGGATTACGACAGCGGCGGCAGCAGCGCCAATCACCTGGTTGCCCTGTTTCGCAATGCGGGTGGACGCATGGCCCATCTGCGAAACGATGAAACCGTGTACGGCTCCGAACCGCGCGATGTTGTGTTCGCCGCGGGACGCATAACCCTGACGACGACAATGCCACGCCCGGGCGATCCACATTGCTGCCCGACCGGTTCGGAAGACTGGACCATCAACGCAAACTGACGGCGCGGATGGACCCGATGGCGCCCCAGCCCCCAAGCGAGCAAGGCTTCGGGCCGTTTATCGATCCCGGCGCTGAGCCGCCGGGGCGCGTTGTGAACGGGCATTGGCAGGGTCTTATCGAATGGCGCACACGTCACGGACCAGCAATTGTCGGCTGGAGCTTGGGCGTTCCGGCTTACGCTTCGAACGCGCAAGCAGCCGACGGCCAAAGAGTTGAGGTGCAAGGCGCTCAGCCGGCGGGACTGACGTTTCGCCTCAAGACCGCGGACGGCTTCACCCACGGCGTGATCACGATCCTGGAAGATGATGTGCTGTTCGCACCTGTGACCGAATACGCAAACGCAGCGGTCGATGACGATCAACGCCCGCTGCAACAGATCGTGTTGCAGGACGAAGCCTTTGTGCGCGACCTCAGCGGGCAGGCGTTCGCTGCAGCACTTTATCATGTTCTGGAGAACGAGAAATTTGTCGCCCCACCCGACCTGCACTTTGAGTTCGGCCAACGCAGCGCCGCGCGCTTCGTCGCCGCGCTACGCGGCAATGGCGAAATCTATCTCGATTACGCTTGGGGACGCGGGCCGGCATTCAGCGCTGAGGATGTCGAGCGCGTGCGCGCGCATCTACTCCGCTTGGGCATTCGTGTGGCGCCCTAGCCGAGCCCCCGCTTGCGCGCTAGCTGCGCCGCTGGCGCGCAATCAATCCCCAGACAATCAAGGTGAGGGGACCTAAAATCGCGCCCATGGCCAATCCTTCCGGGAGCGGACGGCCGTCTGGCGTGTGCATCACGAATGCGGCGACGATTGCGCCAAGCGGCGCCCCGATGGCGACCTTGAAGAGCACGCCGCCCAGCTTCTCGTCGATCGCGCGGATGATGGCAAAGCCGCCGGTGATGAGAACGATTCCGAGGGTGACCAACACGAAGACAAGCAGCCCGGTAAGGATCGAGGCGCCACCGCCCAGCGCGAAGCCGAGAACGCCAGCGAGGGCGCCTAACGCCAGCGCCTTCGGGAAGCTGACTTTCGCACCAAGCTCCTTCAGCCAATCGGGTACGATCGCCGTCTTTTCCTTGTAGACCTCCGAGTCCGGATCATTCTCCGGCCCAGCGAGCTTCAGCACGATATCCAGCCGCTTCAGCAGAAACAGGATAATCGGAAACACGACAATCATGCCGACGATCTCGGCTGACTCGATCGGCTGCTCGCGTCTGTCGGAGCCGAGATTGAGAATGACGAGCACGCCAACCGCGAAGCGAATGATATCGCGCACGATGCGATAGAACGCGAACTGCGAAACCCGCTTCTCCACCAAATAGCCGGCATAGAAGGCGCCCATCGTCGCGGCCGCTAAGAGGACGAAGAGCAGCAGGGCGTTGATGTTGAGGAGGATGCCGATCCGGTTGACCGCGAGCGCGCCAAAGAAGGCCGCCCCGCCGGCGAACGGATAGACGGGCGCGGCGAAGATGAGTCCGATCCAGGAAGCGAGAATGATCGGGTTGACGCCACCCGGCGCTCCCGGCGCCCTCTCACCGCACGCCGGGCAGTTGGTCGCGCCGGAATTGTGGTGCCCCTGGCGGCAAGTCCAGTCGCCGATGATCGGTTGCGTCACCTGTGCCCCCTTTGGTTCCGCCGCTCATAGCGTGTCACAGATCATGACGTATCGCAAACAGCAGAAGCCCGCGCGACGTCCCGAAGCGCCCGTGGGTTCAATCGATCGTCGCAACGCGTACCCGAAAGACCGAGACGCGGAACGCGGCTCGGGTAGCGAAGCACGAGAGCCCGGCGCGCGTCAGCGCGCGACGCCCTGCACTGCTCTCTTGGCAGGACGGCATGCTGGCCTTCGATGGCGAAACGCTGAACGAAGCGATCGCTGAAGTTTCGCGCCAAAACTGTTTGGCAGTTTGAACTTGCCGATCCAGCATTAGGTGAGCTCCGCGTCGGCGGTTACGTCACCGCGGAGCCGGAAACTTTTGGTGAGCTCCTATCCTCCAGTCTGGTTCTCGATGCGCGTCGTTCTGGGCCCCGCAATGTCGTGATCAGCCGTCGGACAGAGAGCGCGTCCGCGTGAAGGTGCGGCTCAACAAGGCAGTCTCCGCTTTTCATTGGTGTAGTTAGCGCTCCGTCGGCGGCGGTTCGGGCGCCATCTGCGGCGGAAGGTTGATGCCCGCGTGCTCCTGGATAATCGAGGAGATCTTTCTATACCGCGCCGCCGCTGTGTCCGGACAAAGTTCGGCAATAAGCGACCACCACGTGACCGGCGTCGCCCCGCTCTGAACCATTCTATGGATCGCGGCCTGATGCGAACGTTCGCTGACCCCGCCCGAGCAGTCCTCCACGAACGCAACGTCACGGCGACGGCTTCGTGCGCTCGTCACCGATTGCAGGAGGCTTGTCTCGGTCCAAAGGCCACACATGATGAGCCGCTTCATTCCCGTCCGTTCCCCCGTCTCCTCGACAGCGCGGCGGAATTCCCCGCTGCCGAACGCGTCGAACATGGTTCGTCCGATCACCTCATCTGCGAAAAGAACGCGCGTGAGATTGTCGAATAGCGGATCGGCGAGCGCGGCTTCCCTGGGCTGAATCGTCGAGATGACGACCGGCATCCCCAGTTCGCGCGCCACCTTCGCCAGGCCAAGAACATTGTTCTCAAGCTTCGCTGGTTCAATCGAGTGGACGGGAAAGAGCGAGGGCGTGTGATCGAGAAAAACGACCGCGCAGTGATCCGCTTCGAAGCGGGTAAGAGCTGACATCGAGAACGCCTTTTCGATAGCGGCCGCGGCGGCCACGAGCTTCGCCCGATCGAGATGTGGACGCGCCGCGATATGCGCAAGCCGATGTTTCTCGACGCTGGCGCATCCGCGTCGAGACGACGCGATGTGCGCATCTGCTGCGGTGCCTCGATCTTTTTCGCAACATCATGCGTATGCGCGTCCCTCATCGCGTCCGTGCACCGAGAACCAGGCGCAGCGAGGCGACAGGGACCGACGCCCGTCAGGGTCGAGACCGCGCCTCGAGCGCAGGCTCGATGCGGAACGCACGAGGGCCCGGCCCCGGCGCAGCCGGCGGTCGCCCATATCCTCACCCACCCCTTGCGCTCTCGGACCATTTGTACTTGTTTTGTTCTCAAAGGACCGTTTAGCCGATCTATCGGGCCATTCTCGTCGAGACATCAGCGCCCTCATCTCCATCAAACGAGAAGGCGCCGCTCGCATGAGCCGGCTCTACCTCACCGCACGCGAATACGAGGCGCTGCTGAAGAAGCAGAACGGTGTCTGCTGCGTCGAGGACTGCGAAGATACCAAAGATCTGATCGGCTTATCTAGACAGTCTGCACCGACTCGGAGGCGGATTGATCTCTCTTTGCACTGACATGCCTGGCGCCCTCCAAGGCGTCCGCCGCCAGCCTCGTGACAGGGCGCGTCGGCCGCCTTGGAGTGCACCAGGCGGCAGCAGGCTCAGGCGGTTCGTTCAAGCTCCCGGGAGGGGTCTGGGGAGGGTTCGCAAATGACGTTTGTGGATATGTGGATAAGCGCGCGGCAATGATCACGCTGCAAGAGAGACGCGCGCGCGGTGATCACGATGTGCCGATGCGCGATCTGCCCGCCAATGGGGCGCGCTCGCGTCACACGCTTCGCGCCTATGGCTACGACGTCATGGTGTGGGTGCGGTTTCTCGACGAGGCGCGCAGCAAGACGATCTGGCGCGCCGATCGCGACGACATGGCGGCCGTTCATCGCGCGCGGCGCCGATCCTGCGCGCATGAGCGGATTGCTGCTTCGTCTTGGAATCGCACGATCGCCGCGCTCGACAAGCTCTATGCCTGGGCGCTCGAAGAGGAGCTCGTCAAGACGAGCCCATTCAGACGACGCCCAGCTTGGCGTTTGCGCCGTGGCGGTCGCTCGCGCGAGGTTGTCTCGCGCAAGCTCTCTTATGAGTCGACGCCAAGGCGCACTGACATCGCGCTCGTCACGATGCCCGAGTTTCAACGCTTCTGCGATGTGGGCTTACGCGGCTTGAGAGCCGATGGCGGTCCGCGTCCAGGTGCGCGCGATCGCAACGGCGCCCGCAACGCACTGTTTGCGGAGCTGCTCTTTTCGACGGGCCTCCGCCTCGAAGAGGCTTCTTCGCTTCTCGCTTTCGAGATTGCGCCTGTGCCAAAGCGCGGCCCGGTCAGGCTCACTCTGCCCGAGCGTCTCATCAAGGGCGACAGAGGCCGCACCATTATCATTCCGCGCACCATTGTCGCCGAGCTTCACAATTACATCGCGTTCGAGCGCGCGCTTGCCGCAGACGCCTTAAAGGCACGCGAGGAGTGGCGCTCGATCGATGCTCCGATTTTCTGCAAGCAGTCGGCGCGATCACTGGTGATGACGAGTGCAAAGCGTGCTGAGCGCCTCTCACTTGATGAGCTGACGCCCGACGAGCGGCGCCGCATTGTGCTGGTGGATTCGCGCGGACGCCCCACGGCGCCAGCAGCGTTGTGGTTATCCGAGATCGGCTTGCCCGTCGCGCCCAATTCCTGGGACCGCGTGTTCATGCGCGCTAGCCAGCGCTGCGCTGATGCTGGGCTTGCGATCACGGTGACGCCGCATCAGCTCCGTCACGCGTTCGCCGTCCACATGCTGGCGATGCTGATCCGCAAGACGATCGCTGAGGCGGGTTCGGATGAGCACGATCCAAGCTCGGCCGCTTATCGCCGCCTGCTCGGCGATCCCTTGCATGCGGTGCAGCGCCTTCTTGGCCATTCAAGCATCGAGACGACTTACATCTATCTCGATCATCTGGCCGGACTGCGAGAGCTGCCGACGGCACAGCGGCGCGCCCGCCTCGGTGTTCGTCTCGTTTGCCGACGATGCCGTGACGATTACCTGCGGCGGAGAGTGCGAGTGGCGCTTCAATTACGGCTCGCCGGCGGAGCTCTTGAGTACGTTGAAGACCTGGATCAGGCTCTCAAACCGAGGCGTTTCCTAGGACAGCCCCTAGAAATAAGCGTCCTGGGCAAGGATCATCGCAACCAAAGTAGCTGCGAAATAGAGCGGGCCTTTGATTGTGAAGTCCTCGTAGATCGTGAGCCACCCGGTCCTATGCGCGACATACATGCCAAAGCCGGTGATCGAAAAGATGAGCGCGGTCCGCAGCGATGCGAACACTTCGCACCGCGAAGCCAACCCGCAACGCTCACCCTGGCTGCCAGCGCTCGCTTAAACTGCCCTCGCGATCGCACTCGATAGCCTTGCAATCGCAAGCAATCTGCCCGCATCCGCTTGTGCGCGCGCGCGGCGCGCCAGATTGGTCTGGCGCTGCGCATCCAAGACGTCGGGCAAGCGTCCCGCCCCCAATTCGTAGGCTCGCCGCGCCAGGCGCAGATTCTCCTCCGCCAGCGTCAGCGCCTCGTTGCTAAGCTGCAATCCAGCCTCGGCGGCGGACAAGCTGGAGAGTGCGTCAGCAACTTCGCCAAACGCACGCAGGACGGTGGCGCGATAGCGGGCGTCGGCGCGCCGCGCTTCCGCCTCGGCACGGCGCACATCGGCGCGGAGCGCGCCGCCGCGGAAGATCGGCAAGGTGAGCGCGGGCCCCATCGCCCAACCCGACGAGGCGTAGGAAAACAGGGTGTCGGGATCGAGCGCGGTCTGTGCGTAATTGGCCGATAAGCGTATCTGCGGAAACTGGTTGGCGACGCGCACGCCAATGTCTGCGGTTGCGGCGTGCAAGGCTGCCTCAGCGGCGCGAATGTCCGGGCGCCCGCGCAGCAACTCCGAGGGCAGGCTCAATGGGATCTGATCCGGCGGCGAGAAGTCCGCCAGCGCGAACTCGGGCGCCGTCCAGACACCCGGCGCATGGCCAGCGAGGATAACAAGAGCGTTGCGCGCCGCCGAAAGACGGTCACGCAAGCCGGGAAGCGCCATGGCATCCTGCGCCAATTGAGTTTGCGCGCGAATGCGATCGATCGCGCCCACGGCGCCGGCGTCGATCGCGCGCTCGACCAAAGCGAGTGTTTCCCGGTCGTCGGCGATAATGCGTTCAAGCGCGTCGATCTCGGCGGCGAGCGCTGCGCTTTCAATCGCCTTGGATGTGATTTGGGCTGCGAGCGTAAGCCGCGCGGCGTCATAACGGAAGCTCTCCGCCTCAAAGCGAGCTGTCGCCGATTCCCGCTCGCGGCGTGCGCCGCCAAACAAATCGAGATCGTAGCTCACGCCAAGGCCAACCGAGTAGCGGGATATGGTGCGGGTGGGAAACCCGTCGAACCCAAACGCCGCCGCATTGATGCGTGTGCGCTCGGCGCTCACATTGGCGCCGAGTTCTGGCGCGGTCCCGCCATAGACGATGTCGCGCGAAGCTTGCGCCGCATCGAGGGCGGCGTCCGCTTCCGCGATTGTGGGACTGGCAGCCAGGGCCTCGCGCATCACCGCGTCGAGTTCCGGCGCGTTGAACGATGTCCACCATTCCGCCGATGCGCCCGGCGCGAGGTTGCTCGCATTTTCGTCAGCGCCCAGATGGCGCGCCGGCGTTTCAATCTCGGGTGGGGTGAAGTCGGGGCCCAGCGTGACGCACGCGCCGAGCGGCGCCATCAGTACAAGCGCCATCGGCGCCAATTTGAACTCAGTCCATGACATGCGGCGCTCCCGCGGGGGCCAATGCGCTTTGCGGGCGCATGAAGAAGACGAGCGGCAGCGCCGCCAGGGTGAGAAGCATGGTCAGGTGAAAATCGCTGACATAGGAAACCATCGCTGCTTGGCGTCCGACCTCGGGAACCCACGCGCTCAATTCCTCAACGCGGATCGGCCCGCCCGGACCCAACGCTTGAACCGCGGGATTGTCGGGACGCACGTTTTGGATCAGTTCCGAGTACGAAGTCTGCATGTTCATCACGAAGACCGCCTGCATGACGGATATGCCGATCGCTGAGCCGATGCTGCGCACCAGCGTGTTGATCGCCGCCCCATCTGTTCTCAATTCGGCCGCGACGGTGGCGAACGCCAATGTGTTGGACGGGATGAAGACAAAGCCAAGACCGACGCCTTGGATGACGCTCGACATGATGATCAGGTTTGAATCCATGTCGAGATTGAAGAGCGTCATCTGCCAAGCGGCGACGGCATTCAAGGCAAAGCCAAACGCCAGCAGGATGCGCGCATCGATCATCCGCATCAGCGGGCTGATCACCATCATACTCGCCAGCATGCCGAGACCGCGCGGCATGGTCACCAAACCTACAGTCACGACAGGATAGCCCATCAGGTTCTGCATGAGCGGCGGCAGCAGCGCGAGCGACGAGAAGAGCAGCATCCCCAGAACGAAACTGACAAGGCATCCCATCAGGAAATTTCCGTCGCCCAAGAGGCGGCGGTCAAAGAACGGGCGCTTGGCCGTTAACGTATGAAAGACGAACATGTAGAGCCCAGCCAACGCTAGCGCGGCCTCGATCCTGACCTCCCAGGACTGGAACCAATCTTCGCCAGGGCCGCGATCGAGCATCAATTGCAGCGACGCGATGAAGAGCGTCAAAGCGCCGAAGCCCACAAAATCAAACCGGGGCGGGTTCTCCGACGGCGCCTTCGGCAGGAACAGAAAGATGCCGATGAAGGCCAGTATCCCCACCGGCAGGTTGATCAGGAAGACCCAGCGCCAATTCAGCGTTTCCGTGATCCAACCGCCCAAAGCGGGCCCGATGATGGGCCCCAGCATGATGCCCGCGCCAAAAACGGCCATGGCTTGGGTGTGCTTTTCCGGCGGATTGATGTCGAACAGAATAGCCTGTGATAACGGAATGAACGCGGCGCCGCCGACGCCTTGCACGACGCGAAACAGAACCATCTGTTCGAGGTTTTGCGCCACACCGCAGGCAAGCGAAGCGCCTGTGAAAACCACAACCGAGACCAGCATAAGGCGGCGGCGGCCGATGTGCTGCGCGAGCCAGCCGACGAGCGGCGTCATCAGCGCTTGGGCGACGATGAACGAGGTCAGCACCCAAGTGATCTGATCGAGGCCTGCGGAAAGCCCGCCCTGCATGTGCGGCAGCGCGACGTTCGCAATCGTGCTGTCGATGGTGAACATCGAGGCGGCCAGCATGATCGCGATGGTTAGCGGAACGCGCTGAATGTCGGGCGGCGGAGCGGCCTCGGCCATCGATCAGCGCCCGCGCAGGCGGTCTGGGTCGGAGCGCGTGTCCACCCGCGCGTGCGCACTAAGACCTGCGCGAAAGATGAGGTCGGGCGGCGGATCAACGAAGGTCAGCCGAACCGGAACGCGCTGGACGACTTTCACCCAATTGCCGGTGGCGTTCTGCGCCGGCAGCGGCGAAAACACCGCCCCTGTGCCGGGGCTGAAGCTGGCCACGCGCGCTTCAAACGCGCGCCCGCCGAAGGAATCGATGCGGATCGTCGCGCTTTGCCCCGCACGCATGTCGCCAATCTGATTTTCCTTGAAGTTCGCTTCGACCCAAGCTTCACCCGCGATCAGCCAAAACAAAGTTTGGCCCGCATTGACAAACGTGCCGACCTGCACTTGATCGACGCGCGTGACGACCCCATCCTGCAACGCGATCACCTCCGTATAGGATAAAGCCAGACGCGCACGCTCAAGCCGGGCGGCGGCCTCCCGTACAGAGGGGTGCTGTTCCACATCGACATTGGCATTTCCGCCAAGGCTCGCCAGCGCGGCGGCCATGCTCTGCTGCGCCCCTGTCAGCTCCGCTTGAGCTTGTTGTTCCCCGTGCTGGGCCGCTTCGACATCCTGTCGCGCGGCGATGCCCTCGGCGCCCAGCTGGCGCGCGCGCGCAAGTTCGCTGCGTGCGAACGCCAAGCCCTCCTGCCGCGCGCGCACAGCCGCGCTCTGCGCACGATACTCCGCCTGCAAAGAGACAACACGCGCCCGCGCCGAGGCCAGCGCCGCCTCGAACTGCGCGACATCCGCGCGAGGATTTGCCTGATCAAGCAAGAACAGGACTTGGCCGGCGCGAACCGTGTCATTCTCCTGCACGCGCATTTCGACCACCCGGCCGGGAACGCTGGTGCTAATCGGCACGCGAGCCGCCTGGACGTAGGCGTTTTCAGTCTCCTGGTAGCGACCGCCGGTCAGCATCATCACAATTAAGGCTGCTATCGCCAAAGCTGGGACGCCGAACATCAGCGCAAATCGCGTGCGCCGCGTAAAGCGGGCCTTCAAGCGCAACAGCATGGAGGCCCCGGCTCCTGCGTCCTCCTTGGGAACCTCAGCGTCCATCATTTTCCCTCTGTCTGTTCCGCCGGCTGCAACGCGATGAGATGATCTCGCTGGCGCGACACGAGTTCGTTCAGCTGAGCAATCTCAGCCTCGGTGAGCCCCGCGAAGCACTCGATCTCAATCGCACGGACCTTCTCGATCAGGACTGGAATCTCAGCATGAATCCTAGCGCTGAGATGGACGCGCCAAGACCGGCGATCGCCAGGATCGTCTCGCCGCTCCACGTGACCGCTTTCTTCGAGTCGGTCGATCATTTGGCCAACGGCGGCGCGGCTCACTTCAAGCAGGCGCGCGAGTTGCGCCTGGGTCTGCCCATCCTCCCGGTAGAGATACGCAAGCAGCCTCCAGGTCGAGCCGTTCAGGCCAAGTTCGCGCATGCGGGCGTCAAACATCGTGCGCATCAGGCGGGTGACGTCGGCGAGCGCAAAGCCGATCTTCGAACGTTGCGTCAAGCCTGTCGCGGGCGGGGACCGCCCCTCGGCAGCGGCGTGAGGCTTGGGAGAGTCGACCATTGTAAAGCGATATACAATAGAATGCTTTACGAGGGAACAACGGATATTGTATGGTCCTTCATTGTATTTCGCTATACCATTGGCCACGCAGCGATGACGCCTCTCGGGCTTGCAAAAGGAAGCGCGGAATGTCCAAGAAAGGCAGTTTTCCCCTGTCCGTTTTCAGCCTCGGGCTTTGGTTTGCGTTTACGCTCGGCGCGCACGCCCAGGATGACGGCTTACCGGCGGCGTCCGATCAGAGCGGCACGCTGACGTTCGTTTGGGAAAACGACTCCTTTGCAGACGCAGATCAAAATTACACCAATGGCGTGCGTCTGGCTTGGTTGTCCGGCACCTCCCCGACACGCGGCCTCTCACGCTTCATTGCGCGGCGCGTGCTGAACGCAGGCGACGATGCAGTCATCCGGCGCGGCATTGCGGTTGGACACTCCCTGTTCACGCCGAATGACACGCAAACCTCCGCCCCCCTTCCCGATCAGCACCCCTACGCGGCGTGGCTCTACGGGGAATACACCGCCGTCGTCGAACAGCGGAATGAGATAGATCAGTTCACCATCCAAGTGGGCGTCGTCGGTCCGAGCGCTGGCGGCGAATGGCTGCAGAACGAGTTTCACGCGCTCATCGGCGCGAGCGACGCACAAGGCTGGGACAATCAGCTCGATGACGAAATCGGCTTGGTCGTTTCGTACGACAAGAGATTGCGCGCGCTCGCCAGCTTCGGATCGAACGGGCTCGGCGCGGACCTGACGCCGAACGTCGGCGCCACCCTCGGCAATATTCACACCAACCTGCACGCCGGACTCACCTTGCGCGTAGGCCAGGACTTGGAGAACGATTACGGCCCTCCGCGCGTGCAGCCGTCGCTCGCCGGCGCGGGTTACTTCTCGCCGCGCGACAATTTCAGCTGGTATGTGTTCGCAGGCATCGAAGGGCGCGCAGTGGCGCACAACATCTTTCTCGACGGAAGCCTTTTTCGCGAGGACGACCCAAGTGTGTCCAGCAACAGCTTCGTAACCGACGTGCAAACAGGCCTCGTCGTGCAGTTTCGCCGCGCCCAAGTCGCATTCACCTATGTCGAACGGGCTGAAGAGTTCGAGGAACAAACGGAGCCGCAGCGATTTGGCGCGGTCAGCATTTCCACCCGATTTTAGGCGGGCTCGCACTGCCGCGTCACAGGAGTAAGGATGAGGATGAGGATGAAGCTAGCTCTGTTCGGTCCGATGCTGTTTGTGGCGTTCGGCGCGCTGACCTCGCCCGCCTCGGCCAAGATCGATGAAATTCGATTAGGCGTCGTGCATAATCTGCGCCTCGATCACGGGGATATTGTCGATGGCAAGGAGGATGGCGAGAACGTAGAGCTGGAAATCGCATCCAGTTCGCCCGATCTGCTGAACATCATCGGCTCTCCGCGGCCCTATGTTGTCGCATCCATCAATACTGACGACGGCGTTTCGTTCGGCGGCGTTGGCCTGATTTGGCGTTGGGAGTTTGCCGACGGCTGGGCGTTCGAGCCGGGGTTCGGTTACATCGTTCACGACGGGGAGATCGACAACGCGTTCGCGCCGGGAACGCCTGAGGCGACCGCCTTTGAGGCCGAGAACCAATTGCTCGGATCCGAGGACTTGTTTCGCACCACTTTTGCGCTCGAGCGCGAACTCGGTCCGCGTTTGGCGGGTCAAATCTACTACGAACATATGAGCCACGGTCAAATCCTCGATGAAGGCCGCAATCAGGGACTGGATTTCGTCGGCGTGCGCTTCCTGTACCGCTTCGACGAAGATCCAGCCGACTAAGCCGACATTCGAGCGCAGGCGGGACGGGCCGATGCGCAGATCTTTGTTCGAACTCACGCGCATGGAGCCCAGCTAGAATGACCGATGCTCCAGAACGACGCATCTTTACAGGCGACGAAGAGGTCCAGCTTGTCGCAGATGTATTTGGAACGGCGAGACGGGGGTTCGTTGTCCTTGCGCACGGCGGCGGACAGACCCGACACGCGTGGGCGAAGGCCGGCCAACGCATCGCCGCCGCGGGCTGGTCAGCGGTCGTCCTCGATCTACGCGGCCACGGCGAAAGCGGCTGGTCGCCCACCGGCGATTATCGCTTGACCAGGTTCGCGCGCGACTTGGCTCTGGTCGCAGAGCAACTTGGACGCAAACCTCATCTCGTCGGCGCGTCGCTTGGCGGGCTCGCGGGGCTGATGGCCGAGACGCACACCGACCCAGGCGCGTTCGCGTCGCTCACGCTCGTTGACATCATCCCACGCATGGAGCCGGCGGGCGTTGCGCGAGTGGTCGGCTTCATGGCGGAAAAAGTTGAGGACGGATTCGCAAACCTCGATGAAGCCGCCGACGTGATCGCGCGCTACTTGCCACACCGAACGCGGCCCACTGACCTGTCGGGTCTCGCCAAGAACTTGCGTCAAGGCAGCGACGGCAGATATCGCTGGCACTGGGATCCGCGCTTCATAACCAGCGTCGTCACTACCCGTGAGGAGCATGCGATCGACGAGTTCGAAACCGGTCAACTTCGTTTGCCGGTTCACCTGATACGCGGCCGCATGAGTGAGCTTGTGTCCGATGAGGCAGCACGTGCATTTCTGCAAACAATTCCCCACGCGTCATACTCGGATGTGGCTGATGCGGGTCACATGGTCGCCGGCGATCGCAACGACGCCTTCATCGCGGCGGTCGTGCAATTTCTGGGAGCGCCTGACGCAAGCGGAGCGCGCACTTGAGCGACACCAGACAACGGGCATTATGCGCGCAGCCGGCTAGCAGGTTGCGTCTTTAGCGATCAGCGGCCGCACGCCAATCAGCCGCTGTCGCGACGAACAGCGCCACGACGTCACGGCGCAGTTCGGCATTCGCCTGGATAAGCCCCAGACGCGCGCGCTGAGACTGGCGTTGCGCGTCGATCACGGAAAGCAGCGTGCCTGCGCCATTCTCGTAGGCAAGGTTCGCCAATCGCGCGTTTTCAACCGCCGCGTCGGCCGCGCGCATTTGGGCGCGGACCAAGGCCTGATCTTGCGTCACCGCCTGGAGCAGATCTGAAACCTGCACGAACGCCGACAAGACGGTTTGCTCATAGCGCGCCATTGCCTCCACTTGCGCCGCCTGGGCGCCGCGCCGCTGCGCGCGAAGGCTGCCGCCATGAAATAACGGCCCGGTCAAGGATGGCCCGAACGACCAACCGGCGCTCTCATAGTTGAAAAGACTATCGGGCTGCAGCGAAGCGACGCTGAAGGCCGCGCCCAGGGTGATGCGCGGATAGAGCGCGGCGGTGGCGACGCCGATATCAGCGGTCGCTGCGTGCAAATCGGCCTCCGCCGCCAGGATGTCTGGCCGCATGCGCACAAGTTCGGAGGGCAAGGCGACAGGCAAGTCGCTGGGTAGGAGAATTGTCTCCAATGCGACGTCAGGTGTCTCCCAGGTCCCCGGCGCCCGTCCCACCAGCAATGAGAGCGCATGACGCGCTTCAGCGAGCTGCAGACGAAGCGGCGGCAAATGCGCTTCATCCTCGGCAAGTTGCGCGATGGCCGCCGTCTCCGCCGATGCCGGCGACCCTCCGGCCGCAATCGCGCGCCGGATCATCGCCGACGTGCGCTGATCGTCAGCGACAATTTCTTCGCCAGTTGCGATCTGCTGGCGCAGCGCCGCGATATCGATCATCCGCGTCACGACCGATCCACTCAAGGAAAGGTAGGCGGCATCGGTTCGCCGCGCTTGCGCCTCGGCCCGCGCCGCCGCTCCTTCAATTCGCCGACGCTGTCCGCCGAAGACATCGGGATCGAAGGCCGCTGAGGCGCCCACCGAATAGAGGGAAATGGTCGGACTGGGAAATCCCTCGATACCGAAGGCGGCCGTGTTCACACGCTCACGCTCAGCGCCGGCGGCGTAATCCACTTGGGGCGCAGCGCCTCCCCGCGCGGCGCTCAAGACCGCCTGCGCCTGCGCCAGAGCCGCGTCAGCGGCGGCGAGCGTGTAATTATTTGCCAAGGCCTCGTCCACCAATGCGTCGAGCGCGGGCGAGCCCAGCGCTTGCCACCATCGAGCGGGGATCTCGCCGCTCGGGGTGAGGCGGACTTGGCCTACGCGGTCGACATCTCCAGCCATCGCATAATTTGCGGCCTCGGGCGCGCGGGGCGGCGTGAAGTCGGGACCAACCGTCGCGCACGCCGCGGTCATGGTGACAAGCGCGAGCACCCCCAACCGGGCAAACCTAGACATTTGCAAACGTCCCTCTCTTTTTTGTCCGCATCAGCAGCACAAGCGGCGCGATCACGACACACATCCAAAACAGCAGATGAAAACTGTCGATATAGGCCACCATGGCTGATTGGCGCGCGATCGCCTGACTGAGCGCGGCGAGGCTCCGCAAGTTGCCAAAATCGATCATGCTTGCAGCAATTTGATTGTCGGGCGTCACGTGCTCCACCAACTGAGACTGCACAATTCTCGTGTTGAATATCTGCAGTGCGCCGACCATCGAGATGCCGATGCTGCTGCCCACGTTTCGCACCAGCGTAAACAGCGAAGCCGCCTGAATGCGCAATTGCGGCGTGATCGTCGTGAAGGCCAAGGCCGACATCGGCACGAAGATCAGACCGAGCCCGAGGCCCTGCAGCAACCCGGAGATCAGCACCAAGCGTTCATCCATTTGCAGAGAAAAGTGCGACATCTCGACATAAGACCAGCCCGTCAGCGCCAGCCCCCCAAGCACAATCAGTCGGGAGTCAATTCGGCCAAGCAATCTGCCGACCACGAACATGGACGTCAGCGTGCCAACGCCGCGCGGCAATTGCACCAATCCGCTATGCAGAACCGGATAACCGAGCAGGCTCTGCAATAAGGTCGGCAACACCGCCATACCCGCGAACATGAGCATGCCGATAAAGGCCATCATGATGCTGGCGGCCAAGAAATTGCGATCGAGCCAGATGCGACGATCAAAAATGGCTTGTGCGGACGTGAAGGTGTGAACGAAGAAAAGATAGAACCCGAGCGCGGCCAGTCCAAGTTCAATCCAGATCTCCGGTGAGGCAAACCATTCCTGGCGCGGACCTCGATCAAGCAGCAACTGCAGGGCGATGAGTCCCAGCGCCAAAGAAACAAAGCCGAACTTGTCGAACTTCGTTGTCTTCCCTTTCTCGTGCTCGGGCAGTGCGGCGGCGACCATTACGAAAGCCACCGCTGCGAGCGGCACGTTCATGAAGAAGACCCAACGCCAGCTCAGGTTTTCCGCAAGCCATCCCCCAAGCACGGGGCCAATGATAGGCCCCAGTACCGCGCCGATCCCCCAAATCGCCATTGCGCGGCCATGCCGTTCGGGCGGATTGATGTCGAGCAGGATCGCTTGCGACATCGGTATGAAGACGGCCCCGAAGGCCCCCTGCATCAAGCGAAACAAGACCAGTTCAACAATCCCGCCGGCGATGCCGCAGAGCATCCCTGAAACCGTGAAGCCGACGATTGCAACAAGCAGCAGACGGCGGCGGCCAAACTGCTGCTCAAGCCAGCCGAGAGCAGGCGTAACCACCGCGCCGGCAAGGATGAAGGAGGTGAGCACCCAGGTGATTTCATCCTGGGCGGCGCCGGTGCTGGCCCGGATCTGGGGCAGCACGACGTTGGCGATGGTCGATGCGACCGTCGAAAGGATGGTCGCCAAGATTAGCGCGAAGGTGATGGCGTTGCGCTGCGCCTCACCCATCGAGGCTTCACTCACGGCCTGCGTCCACGCAACCGTGCTGCATCTTGTCCGGCGCGCGTATCCACTTGGACGCGCGCACTCAATCCCATCGCGCGCGCGGCCTCAGGCGGCAACTCATCAAACACAATGCGCACGCTGAGACGCTGCACCACATGCACCCAATTGCCGGTGGCGTTTTCGGCGGGAAGCAAGGCGAAGCTGGAGCCCGTTCCCGGCGAAAAACTCTCGACGTGCCCGGCGAAAGATTGGCCCGGAAACGCATCGATGCGAATCCGCACGTGTTGGCCAGGCTGCAGATTGTCGATCTGATTTTCCTTGAACGCCGCATCAATCCAAGGCGCGCCAGACACCAGATAGAACAGCGTCTGCGCAGGCTGCACGTAGGCGCCGATTTGAACCTGACTGACGCGCGCGACGACACCGTCCACCGGCGCCTTGACCTCGGTGTCCGCCAGATCGCTGCGCGCGCCCTCCAGCACGGCAAGCGCTTGCATGACGAGCGGATGACTATCTGTCGGCGCATCTGTCGCGCCGCCGAGATTGGCGAGCGCCGTGGCCTCGGCCTGCGCCGCGGCAGAGGCCTCGCGCGCGGCGACGTCGGCCTGCACCTGCGCCCGGTCAAGATCCTGGCGTGAAACCACCCCGGCCCTGAACAAGTTCTGTTGGCGTCTGTACTCGGCGCCGGCATGCGCCGCCGTGGCTTCAGCCGCGCGTCTGTTTGCGATCGCCTCCCCGTACGCGGCCCGAAGCGCTGAAACCTGCAACCGCGCCGTGGCTAGCTGCGCTTCCGCTTCAAGCACCGCGCGGTGAAGATCTCCGGCGTCGAGCCGCAAGAGTGTGTCGCCGGCGCGGACGTTCTGGTTTTCCCGCACCAAGACCTCCATGACCCGGCCCCGCACGCTGGCGCTTATCGGCGCACGTGCGGCCGACACCGTGGCGTTATCGGTCGAGACCGTGCCCCCGCTGGCCACGAGCCAGATGGCGACGCTGAGCAGGACAACGATCGGGGGCACGACCATGAGCAAAAGACGCCGCCGGTCGGCGGCTTTCGCACGGCGAAACACCTCGCTGGCAAATCCCCGCACCTGCGTCGCCGCAGTGCGCGCGAACGATCCATCCATCGGCAAAATATCCTACGTGCGAAATCCGGCGCCGCCGTTCGCATCGGGCCACAAATAGGTTGACAGGCGCTGTGAATGAAATGGTATTTATGCAGGTCATAAATGAGCATGGTTCACTTTGGTACGCTGGATCTCAATCTGATGAAGGTCCTGATGGTGCTGCTGGCGCGTCGAAGCGTGACGGCGGCCGCAGCGGAGCTGGCGCTTACCCCATCCGCGGTGAGCCATGCCCTTGGCAGGCTGCGAACAGCGCTCAACGACCCGCTGTTCGAGCGCCGGGCCGGAACGCTTGTGCCGACCCCTTACGCGCTGGAAGTTGGCAGACGCGCCCGCCCCGCCCTCGAACAATTGCGTGGCGCGATCGCGAAGCTCGACTTCGAGCCGGCCACGGAAGAGCGGGAATTCACCCTCGCCGCCGGGACGTATGCTGCAGCGGTCCTGCTTCCGAATGTGCTTGCTCGTCTTCAAGAGGCGGCGCCGCGCGTGTTACTCCGCGTCAAGCGCATCGAAGCCCACTATGTCGAAGATGTCGAAAACAGACGGGTCGATGTCGCCTTGGGCGTGCCACACCTCAGGGCCAGAAAGCTGAAGTGGCGGCCGATCCTAACGGATAGCGTTGTTTGGGCGGCGCGGCGCGAGCACCCGTTCTTGCGCGAGCCGCTGACCGGCGAGATGCTCAAGCGGGCCAAGCACATAGTGCTCGAGCGGTTCGAATCGGTGCTGGGCGCCGAACACGAGGAGATGCGCCGCTTTCTCGATGTTGGCGCGGAGCTGCGCGACGCCTATGACGCGGCGCTAGAATCCGAGCGCCAAACAAGCTCGCCCGTCGCCATCGTTTCCGACATGGGCCATGCCCTCGAGATCGTGCGCCGTTCCGACTTTGTGACGCCTACCTTACGCGGCTTCGCTGACGCTCTCGCGCGATCCGACTTGCAAGTGCTCACGCCACCGCACCCAGCGCCGGCAATCGAGATCGGCGCGATCTATCACCCAGACCGGCTTCGCGACCCGGGCTTTGTGTGGCTGCTGAACCTGCTCACCTCCGCTTGACGTCAAACCGGCCCGCCCATGGTGCGAGCGCCGATCACCTCGCCGGCGAACACCCAACTCGCATCAAAGCTTCAGCCGTCCTATATGTTGACCGGTTGCAAGAGCGGTGAACCCATGTCGCGCATAGTCGATCCCGCCCTTGCCGAACGCCGCCGCCATCAGATTCTCGACGCCGCTCTAACCTGCTTTCGCCGGAGAGGTTTCCATCAGGCGACGATGCATGAAATCTGCGCCGAAGCAGGCATGAGTCCGGGCGCACTCTACCGGTATTTCGCCGCCAAGGACGATATCATCGCCGCCATCGTCGAAGCCTGGGCCAGCGAGGACATTGACGCAATTGAACGCTCCCGCGGCACGGGACCATTCCTCGAACGGCTCGACCAATTCGTCGCCGAATTATTCGAACGCTTTGAGCGGCGAGACGGATTGCTGATGGCCGACATCCTCGCAGAGGCCACACGCAATCAGCGCATCTCCCACGCGCTCACGCTTGCCGATCGTAACCGAATAGAGCGTTGCATCGCCGCCATTCATCGCGCACAGGCACAGGGTGAACTCGAGGGCTGCATTGATGCGGAGGACGCCGCTCACGTCTTATTCGCGGCGATCGAGGGGTTGGAATTGCGCATGGCCACGCTGCACGATAGCGATCGCGATACGGCGCGGCGGCGATTTCGCGAGCTGGCCGAACGCTATCTGCTCGCGCGCACGTGACCGCCGCGGTGTCCGCAACGCCTCCCGTCGTTTGTTGCGGACTTCCCCTATAGGCTGACGCACGCCTGCAGCATCGCGGCGAGGCGATCATACAATTGTCTCCTCCGGGACTCTTCAAAATCCGCGTCGCCGATCTCGCGGCTGATCGCGAAACCCATGATCAATGCGGCCAACAACGCGCAGACGTCGGAGCCCTCCCCCCAAGCCACGTCTCGAATGGCCCGTAAAAGCTTCTGCGGCTTGAACTGCGAATAAGCTGGCAAAGCCAACGCGAAGTCCGAGCGGACTGACCACGATAGGCAAACCACAGCATGCTTTGCCGCGCTCCTCTTGAGACGGCTTGAGTGCGGCAGAACCTGCAGCACGGCTAGCTCAATCCAGAGTACGTCGAAACCGCAGCAATGCCAGCGTTGCGAGCACGACGAGGATCACCAGCAACGGCGCCACATCATCTGCCACGTCGGGAAGCCCCGCTCCTTTCAACGTCACCTCACGCACAACGCGGAGGAAATGCGTGATTGGGAAGCATTCGCCAAGCGCCCGCGCCCAATCGGGCATCGCCTGGAACGGGAACATGAAGCCCGAAAGCAAGATCGAGGGCAGGAAGAAGAAGAACGTCGTCTGCATCGCCTGCATTTGCGTACGGACCACGGTCGAGATCAGATATCCCAGCATCAGGTTGGCAAGTATGAAGGCCGTCGTCGCAATCAGAAACGCCAGCGGCGAGCCGGTGAACGGAATGCGGAAGAGGATCATCGCCGCAATCAGTACGATCACGGTCTGGACCGCGCCGACGATGATGTAAGGCATGGTCTTGCCGATCATCAGCTCGACAGGCCGGACCGGCATCGCCAGTAAGTTTTCCATGGTGCCGCGCTCGGTTTCACGCGTCAGCGCAATCGACGTGATCATGGTCATGGTCATGGTCAAGATGACGCCCAGCAGCGCCGGCACGATATGAAACGCCGTGACGCTTGCCGGGTTGTATCGTCGATGGACAACGATTTCGTAGGGCGGCGGCGCTCGTGCGAGATAGGCGAGCGGCCCTTCAAATTCGGGCGCGAACGCCACCTGCGCGATGCGTTCAACAGCGCCTATGGCGCCGCTGGCGGCGACCGGGTCGCTGGCGTCCGCGGCGATGAGTATTTGCGGCCTCTCGCCGCGCACGAGGCGGCGTTCAAATCCCTCGGGAATGACAATGAGGAAATTGGCGTCCCCTGCCCGCAACATGCGCTCGCCTTCCTCGGCGCGGCGAGTGACCTTCACCAAATCCACCAATGTTGATGCTCGAAGGGACGCCAGGAAGCTGCGCGTCAAGGGGCCATCTTCGCGAAGCTCGACGACGGCCGGCAGGTGTCTCGCATCGGTGTTGATCGCATATCCAAAAAGGACAACCAGAAGGACCGGTACGATGATCATGATTGCGAAAGTCAGACGGTCGCGACGCATTTGCACGGTTTCTTTCAAGAACACCGCGGCGACGCGCGACCCTGACAGACCGCCGAGCGAAGGAAAGCCGAGCAGCTTCATCTACGCGGCGAGGGCAGTTGATAGTCTGCGAACATTTCACGCAGCATCATCTTGTTGATCTTTCCTGTTGCGCCCAACGGAATCTGATCAATGATCACAACGTCGTCCGGCATCCACCAGTTCGCGATTTTGCCGTCCAGAAAACTCAGCACGTCCTCTTTTGTTGGCTGCGCGCCGGGCCCGGGTTGAATGACAAGCAGGGGCCTTTCGTTCCACTTCGGATGCGCGACCCCAATCACGGCTGCGCAAGCCACGTCCTCATGGCCGACAGCAATCGTCTCTATATCGATCGAGGAAATCCATTCGCCGCCGGATTTGATCACATCCTTGGCGCGGTCAGTAATCTGCATTTGGCCAAGTTCGTCGAGCGTGGCGATGTCGCCAGTGTCGAAGAACCCTTCAGGGTCGATGCATTCTCCCATCTCGTTGCGTGCGCCGGCATTCTTGAAATACGCGCGTGAGACGCCGGGGCCGCGCACGCGCAGGCGGCCGGGAGACTTACCGTCGCGTGCAACCTCCCTCCCTGCTTCATCAGCGACCTTCATATCGACAGTGAATATTGGACGCCCCTGCTTCAGTTTCGCCTTTATCTGCGTTTCACGATCCGCCGCCAATGTTTCCGGCCCAAGCCTGCTCACTGTTCCGATTGGATTCATCTCCGTCATGCCCCAGGCGTGCAGAACTTCGATGCCGAACTCGTCCTCGAATGCGCGCAATATCGTTTCAGGCATCGCCGAACCGCCAACGAGCACGCGCTTCAGCGATGTCAGCTTCGAATTCGTGTCACGCAGATGCTGAAGCAGCATGAGCCAGACCGTCGGCACCGCCGCCGTGAAGGTGACCCGTTCGGTTTCCAGGAGGTCGTAGACACTTGCACCGTCAAGCCTAGCGCCGGGCAGAACCAGCTTGGCGCCGCACATCGGCGCCACAAATGCAATCGCCCACGCGTTTGCATGAAACATCGGCACGACCGGCATGATCACGTCGGCCGCGCCGCACCCGAAGCAGTCCATTTGATTGGCCGCCATCGCGTGGATCAGGTTCGAGCGATGCGAATAAAGCACGCCCTTCGGATCGCCTGTCGTGCCTGACGTGTAGCAGAGACCCGCCGCGGTTTGCTCATCGAAGCCGCCCCACACCGCCGCTGCCGCGTGGCCGGCAATGAAGTCCTCGTACGCAACGGCGCCCGGCAAGCTTGTCCGTGGCAGGTGCTGGCGATCCGTGAGGATCACAAACGTTTTGACCGACTTCAGCTGCGGGGCGATGCTTTCAACGATCGGAACGAAGCTGATATCCACGAATAGAATGGTGTCTTCGGCGTGATTGGCGATCCATGCAATCTGATCAGGGAAGAGCCGCGGATTGATGGTGTGCAGCACCGCCCCTAATCCCATCGTGCCGTACCAAACCTCCAGGTGCCGCGCGCTGTTCCACGCGAGTGTCGCAACTCGGTCACCGAAGCCAACCCCGGAGCCTCGCAATGCATTGGTCACCTGCTTGGCGCGTCGCCAGATCGCGTCGTAAGTCGTGCGCGAGATCGGACCCTCGACGCTTCGCGTGACTATTTCACGTCGGGGAAAATTGTTCTTGGCGTGGTCAAGAATCTTATCGACGGTCAATGGCCAATCTTGCATGAGCCCAAGCATGGACTTGCTTCCCTCTGGCTAGGCTCGCGTCGATGTACAGCGCGCCCGGCCGGCGCGACGAGCGACGCGTCCGAATTCTAAGTGCCGCCGGCCGCCGCCCCGTCTGCGCAGACCTGGCGAAAACCGGCCGCCGCAAAGGCGATGAGCCTGGGGTGGAAGAATGGAATGTCGTTCGAACGGCAAAGCCCGCCCGACAACTTGTCGACGCGCCCGGTTTGCGACAGCGTCAGCGTGAGAGCGCCCGACAACAGATTGTAGCAGCCGTATAAGTCGTCCAATCGAGCCTGCGGCAGCGCCCGATGAACGACCTCGATCAGTCGCTGAACAACAGGATCGAAATAGCGCCCGATAATTTCGCCGCCCCAGCCTGGCGTGCCGTTTACCTGCGCGACGATCGCGAAGAAATTCTGCCAGCCGCGGCCGCCATCGGCGAGGTGATGCAGTAGTGGGTCAACGAAAGCGGCGATGGCGCCCTCGACGGTCACGGCGTCGCCATTTTGCCCCTCATAGTCAGCCAGCAGTTCGAGACGTTCCTTGTTGATGAAGATCGAGCGCCTATCGAAGACCGATTCAAACAGCCGCTGTTTGGTGTCAAAGTAGTAGTGGATCAGCGCGGAATTGACCTTCGCGCGATGCGCGATGTCTCGGATCGAGACGCCGTGAAATCCCTGTTCGGCAAACAATTCCTCGGCGACATCAAGAATGACGTCGCGGGTCTCCGGTAGGGAGGAGCCCTTAAGCCTTCTCCGGCGCCCCTTCCGCGGCGCTGCTTGTGCATTTTGCGCCACACGCCGAGGCCGCGAACGCTCGTCAATCGGGCCGGGTATTGACATCTCGCCCCCTTTTTAATAGCAGTCAATGTAATTAATCGTTTAATGAATAACAAGGGGGGTCTACGTGAAAAAGAGCAGCTTACTCGGCACGGCGCTTGTTCTTGGGCTGGCCGGCACGGGTTCGGCATTCGCCCAGGACGCGCCCAGCGAAGATCCGAGTGTGCAAGACGAAGAAGAAATCGTCGTAACCGCGCGGCGGACCGAAGAGTCGCTACAAGATGTGCCGGGAGCGGTTTCTGCGTTTTCGCAAGCGACGCTTGAGCGGATCGACGCAACCGACCCGACCGGACTGCAGGGTGCGGTGCCGAACCTCAACCTCGTGCAGGGTCGCGGTTCTTCCAACGCCACCAACATCTACATCCGCGGCGTCGGCCAGCCTGACGCGCTTCAATCGTTTGATCCTGCAATCGGCTTTTATGTCGACGACGTCTACTACTCGCGCATCAGGGGCACGCAACTCGACTTGTTCGACGTCGAACGGATCGAAGTGCTCCGAGGGCCGCAAGGAACGCTTTACGGCAAGAACACGATTGGTGGCGCGGTGCGCGTGATTACGCAGCGTCCGAGTCAAGACCCGCATGGTCTGTTCCAAGTCGCGGTCGGCGACTACGGACTCATGGAAGCCCGTATCGCCGCTTCGGGCCCGGTGAGCGATACGTTGGCAATCGGCGGAGCGGTCTTCGGAACGACGCGCGACGGCTATGTCAACAACCCTGTCAATGGCGAGGAATACAACGACCGCAACGCGTGGGCCGGGCGCGTCCAAATTGTCTGGGACCCGACAAACCGCTTCAACCTCTATCTCGCGGCCGACTACGCCGAAGAGGACAATGCGATGGTCCTCGGGCAGCCGACGAACACGCTCTTCAACTTCAGCGGCGTTCCAATATTCGTCCCGCCGACGCCATTGCCAACCTACGACTTCACCGGCCAGCGCTCAGACTGGCTGGACAACAGCACGACGCTGACACACTGGGGGGCCTCGGCGACCGCTACTTTTGACCTGAGCGACATCTGGACTCTGAAGTCCATCACGGCGTATCGAGACCTGCACAACATCGACAACGTCGAAGTCGACGGCACCCCGCTTGAGGTTTTTGACGCCGTGCTCGATGTCGAGCAGAATCAATGGAGCCAAGAATTCCAGGCCATCATGCAAACCGACAGATGGACCCTTGTCGGCGGCCTTTATTATCTGCGCGAGAACATCACATCCTATCAACAGGCGAACGCCGACGATCTGGTTCAGGGTTTCTTCCTACCCCCATTTCCACCCTTCATTCCGCCGAACGCACCCGCCACCTTCTTTCATCGCGACACTAATGAAGATCTGGAGACCACGAGCTGGGCCGCGTTTGTCAACGCCACCTTTGCGCTCACCGACCGTCTGAACGTGACCGCCGGTGTTCGATACAATGAGGAATCGAAGGACTACCTCTTCCAAACCGTCGCACTGAGCGACAACATCCTGCTCACCGCGCCCAACACGCTGGACGATGAAGAGACGTGGACCGACACCTCTCCCATGGTGTCCGTGGATTATCACTTCACCGACGATTTGATGATTTACGGACGAGTCGCGCGAGGCTTCAAGTCCGGCGGGTTCAACGGCCGCGCTCTTTCCCCGTTGGACAACGCTCCCTACGAGCCGGAGACGATGACGTCCTACGAGGTCGGTTTCAGGAGCACGTGGCCGGAACACGCGCTGCGCGTCAACGCAACGGCCTTCTACAATGATTATCAGGACTTTCAGGCGCGGGTGCAGGACATCGCCCCGCTGGTCGTTCCGCAAATAGCGCTCACCGTTCTGAACGCCGGTCAGCTGGAGATCTACGGCGCTGAACTGGAGGTTTCCTACGCTCCCACTGAGAGCCTGTTGTTGGACACACAGATTGGATATCTTGACGCAGCCTATGGCGAGTTCGATGATGCCCGCTTCACCAATTTCGGCGGCAGCCGCGCCTTCCAGACGCCGGCGTTTTCGCCGGAGTGGACGGCAAGGTTTGGCGCCTCGTACGGTTGGGATATTGGCGCCCACGGTGAAATCCGTCTGAATGGGTCGGCAAGATTCCGTTCTAGAATGGCGTTGGTGATCGACAACACGCTGGTCAATTCCGATGTCGAACTGACGAACCTGTTTCAGGACGACTATTGGCTTTATGACGCAAGCCTCGTCTGGACCAGCGAAAGCGGCATCCTCAGCGCTGGAGTCTACGGCCGCAACTTGTCGGATGAGCTCTATCGCACCGACGCCCAGGAGTTCTCGAACATCGGCAACACGAGAACCGTCTATTACGGCGCACCGCAAACGGTCCGCTTCGTCGTCTCTGCGCGCTACTAACGTCGGCGGTGCGGAGGATGGCGGCGTTTGCCGAGTATCGCTGGCGGGGCAAGGATGGGCTGAAGCTTTATGCGCGAGACTATCCGGGCTCGAGCGGGGCGCTTCCCGTGATCTGCATCCCCGGACTGACGCGCAATTCGCGTGACTTCGAGGAGCTTGCGCCGCGCATTGTCGATGCGAGCGGCCGGCGCGTGCTCGCCGTCGATCTGCGCGGGCGCGGCTCATCGGAGTTCGACGTCAACGTGAAGCACTACGCGCCGGCGACGTATGCTGGCGATGTTCTCGCCCTGATGGCGGAGCTGAAAGCGCCCAAAGCCGTGTTCATCGGCACATCGCTCGGCGGTTTTGTGACCATCACGCTCGCCGCCAAGCGCATTTCGGCCGTCGCGGCTGCGGTGCTCAACGATATCGGACCGCGCGTTGAGAAAGCCGGACTTGAACGCATCGCGTCCTATGTCGGCAAAAGTCCCGCCATTCGCACCTGGGCCGACGCCGCCAGCTACGCGCGGGAGACCAACGCCATCGCCTTCCCCGAATACGGCGACGACGATTGGGACCGATTTGCGCGCCGCATCTTCAACGTGGGGCCTGACGGAGCGCCGGCGCCAAGCTACGACCGCAACATCTTCCGTCCGGTCTCCCCGCTTCAGGCCGTCCTGGCCGGACCATTGATCTGGGCCGCATATCGACGCCTCGCGCGCCATCGGCCGGTGCTCGTCATCCGCGGCCAATTGTCGGACATCTTGACCGAAGCGACCCTGCGCGAGATGGCGCGCGCCGCCAGGGCGTTTTCGTTCGTCAACGTGCCTAACGTGGGCCACGCGCCGAGCCTGACCGAACCCGCCTCCTGGGAGGCGATCCGCACTTTCCTTGCAACCGTGCCGTGACGCCGCCAATGAGCATCATCGTCGAGAAGAATGTCGCCGTGCCCATGCGTGACGGCGTGGTGCTGCGCGCCGATCTTTATCGCCCCGAGAGCGCCGGCGCGTTTCCGACGCTGATCCAGCGCACGCCATACAACAAGCAATTCCTCTCCCTGACAGGACTCACGCTCGACCCGATCCGCGCCGCAGCGCACGGCTACGCGGTTCTGATTCAAGACGTGCGTGCGCGCTGGGCTTCGGAAGGCGGCGTGTTCTTCATGTACCGCGACGAGTTCGACGACGGCGCCGACACGGTTCGATGGGCCACAACGCAAACCTGGTGCAATGGCGAGATCGGCGCCTATGGCCTCTCCTACATGGGCGCGATGACCTGGCTGATGGCGGCGGGCGCGCCCGACAACGTCCGCGCAATCGCGCCGACAACGGCCCCGTTCGATTTCTGGAACAACCATCTGTGGCGCGGCGGCGCACTCAATCTTGGTCTGCTGCTCAGCTGGACGCTGGCAACGATCGGCCCCTCCGCTCGCGCGCGCAACACCGCCCCGGCCGAAGTCCCCGCAGCGGTGTCGGCGCTAATCGATGCGATCGACGGCTTTGATGCTTGGTCCAAGCACGCCCCAATGAACACATTGCCGCCGGCGCTGCCCGGCGATTCGAGTTTCGTGCCCTTCTTCTTTGAAATTCTCAAACAGAATACGCCGAACACCTTCACGCGTTCGCTGTTGATGAACGATCGGCATGGCGCGGTTCGCGCTCCGGCGCTCATCACCGCGGGATGGCACGACGTGTTGCTGGACGGCGATCTAGCGCATTTCGCAGCGATGAAGAAACGTGGCGCCGCCACGGAGGCCCGCGAGAAGACGCGGCTGATCATCGGGCCTTGGGCGCACGGCATGTTCCAGCATGTCGTTGGCGATGTGGATTTCGGCTTCCGCGCGAACGGGATGTTCCTTGACATGCGCGAAGATCTGACCGCGCTGCATCTCAGGTGGTTCGATCGCTGGCTGGCCGGCAAGGAAAACGGCGTCGACCAAGAGGCGCGTGTCAAAATCTTCGTCCAAGGCGCCAATCGCTGGCGTGACGAAAGCGACTGGCCGCTTGCACGCGCTGCGGACACGCCGTTCTTTCTTGCGAGCGATGGCGAACTCGGAGGCGCTCCCCCAGCGCACGCGGCGGCGCGTTCCTATCGCTACGACCCGAGCGACCCCTGCCCGACCGCGGGCGGACCGATCTTGATGCCCCTCACATACCCCCGCGGGCCTGTTGATCAAAGAACATGGTTGCAACGCAGCGACGTGCTGGCTTTTACGTCGGAGCCAATCGAGGCGGACATGGAAGTCACCGGCCATGTTCGCGCGATCCTCTTCGCGGCGACGACCGGCAAGGACACGGATTGGATCGTCAAATTGTGCGACGTCCATCCAAGCGGCGCCACGATCAGCGTCTGCGACGGGGTGCTGCGCGCACGATTCCGCAATGGGTTCGACAGGGCTGCGCTCGTCGAGCCCGGAGCGGTCAACGAATACGAGATCGCGCTTTCGGCGACCTCAATGGTGTTCAAGCGGGGCCATCGCCTGCGCGTGCTCGTCACCTCGAGCGACTTTCCAAGATACGATCGCAATCCAAACACAGGCGAATGGCCGAGCGAAGCAGTGCGCTTCGAGCCAGCCCAACAACAAATCTTCTGCGGCGGAGACCGCTGCTCGCGCATCATTCTACCCATTGTCAAGGCGGCCGGATGATCGCGTCGGCCCCGCTTATATGTCCTAGAATTGGAGTTTGGCGCCCATGAAGATCCGCGCCGCCGTGCTGGAAGAAATGGGTCGCGCGCCCCCCTACGCTGCGTCGCGCCCGCTCACGATCGCCGAGGTGGACCTGGCGCCGCCCGGCCCGGGCGAGGTGCTGGTCAAGATCGCGGCCGCGGGATTGTGCCATTCAGACCTGTCGGTGATCGACGGATCACGACCCCGCCCGACGCCCATGGTGCTCGGCCACGAAGCCTCCGCCATTGTCGTCGAAACCGGTGCGGGCGTCGATGAGTTTGTGAAGGACGATCACGCGATCCTCGTCTTTGTGCCGAACTGCGGCCATTGCGCGCCCTGTAGCATTGGCCGCCCCGCCCTGTGCGAGCCCGCTGCGGCAGCCAATGGCGCGGGCTCGTTGGTTTCGGGCGCGCGGCGGCTATCGCGAGCGGGATCGCCGCTCCATCATCATCTGGGTGTGGCGGGATTCGCCGAATATGCGACGGTGTCGCGCCGCTCGCTGGTCAAGATCGACAAGGACGTGGCACTTGAGCTGGCGGCGCTGTTTGGCTGCGCCGTGCTCACCGGCGTGGGCGCCATCGTCAACACAGCGAAAGTCTCGGCCGGTTCCACCGTCGCTATTGTCGGTCTCGGCGGCGTGGGGCTCGCGGCGTTGCTTGGCGCCGTCGCCGCTGGGGCCGGCCGAATCCTCGCCGTCGATGTCGCCGATGACAAACTACGATTCGCCAGCGACCTCGGCGCAACGGATGTCTTTTCGGCCGCCGATGCGGATGCTGTTGAAAAAGTTCGTGAGGCCACGAGGGGTGGCGTTGAGGTAGCGCTGGAATTCGCCGGTTCGATTGCCGCGCTCTCGCTTGCCTATGCGATCACCCGCCGCGGCGGGCAAACAGTAACGGCAGGTTTGCCCGCGCCCACTGCGATGCTCTCCATACCAGCGGTAAGCCTGGTGGCCGAAGAACGAACGCTCAAGGGCAGCTATATCGGCGCGGCGGTCCCGTCGCGCGACCTGCCTCGCTACCTGTCGCTCTTCCAACGCGGCCGCTTGCCGGTTGATCGGCTGCTGACGCACCGATTGCAGCTCGACGAGCTCAATGAGGGGTTCGATCGCCTGCGCGAAGGGCGTGCGATCCGCCAAGTCGTGCAATTCCGCTAAGCACGATTGTCGCTCGCGCAAAGCTCCCTACGTGGAGATTGCATAATCAGATCAGGGGAATTTTGGAATGAAGCCGTCCCAGTTTGTAATCGCTGGTTTCGCCGCCATTGCATTGGCGGGCTGCGGACCCACGCCTTCGGCGCCGGCTGGCGAGGCGCAATTGATCGCAGCGCCGGTGACCGCGCCGGCGGGCGCGTATCGGCTTGATCCCAATCACGCCAGCCTGTTGATTCGCGTCAATCACTTGGGCTTGTCATCATACACGGTTAGAATCACCAGGTTCGATGCGACGCTTAACTTCGATCCGGTAAATCCCGCCGCATCGTCGGTCGCGGCCACCATTGATCTCGGCTCCGTGCGCACCGACTATCCGGGCGATTATCCCGCGAACCACCCGGGCTCGCCATATCGAACCTGGGACGAGGCGCTTACCCGCAGCCCCGACTTCTTCAACGGGGACACAGGCTCAGAGGCCACGTTTCAATCGACCAATCTTGAACTCACCGGCGCGAACACGGCACGGATGACCGGCGATCTTACATTTCGAGGGATCACCGCCCCCGTGACCCTTGACGTGACATTCAATGGCGAGCGCGTGCCTCATCCGATGGCGCCATTGAGCGCGCTCGGCTTCTCCGCACGCGGGACATTCAACCGATCGGACTTCGGGATGAACATCTGGATTCCGGAGGGCGTCGTCTCTGATGCGGTCGAAATCATTATTCAGGCCGAGTTTCACGGGCCTCCGCCACAGGCGCGATCCGAGCAGTGAATATTGCTGCGGGCTCAATGGTTGTCGGTGCATAACGCGACCGGCGCGCACTTCGGATGACTTTTTCTCCATCAGCAGGCGATTGAGCTGCTCGCGTACGCTCGAACTGAGCCACAAATCGATGCGGGGCTTGAACGCGCCGGCCACGCCGCGCGATCGGCTGAACCAGATCGCCCCTCGCGCGTGGCGCGCTCAGTGCGCGCGAATCAATCTTGGCCTTACGCAATTCGGGGAACCGTGCGAGGCGGTTGGTGTAATGCAGCGCAACGCCCGCCTGGTGGCCGATCGAAATGACACGTTTGGTGAAGGTGTAGTCCAATTCTTGGCGTCGCTCGATGACGAGGAAAGCTGTTCGAGCTACGTGTCGCCGCCACTCCGCTCCTCTCGCGACGCGCTTTGAAGCCTCAGCAAGTGCTCGCGCAACCGCGCGACCAGTGCAGACAAAGTCGCGAGTTCCTTGTCAGTGAAAACGTCAAAACACTCGGCTTCGATTGCGCGCGAAGCAGCAACGAAATAGGCGACCTTCGCCTGCGCCTGCGGACTCAAATAGACGACCCAGGAACGTCTGTCGTTTGGATCTGCGCGCCGCTCAACAAAGCCGCTGGCCTCCAACCGATCGATCATCTGCCCGATGGCGGGGCGGCTCATCTCAAGCATGTCCGCAAGTCTCGTCTGAGTCAGACCGTCGTCGCGATAAAGGTAGGCAAGCACCCGCCAGCTTGCGCCGCTCAATCCCTCCTCGCTCAAGCGCTCATCGTAAAGCATTCGCAGCGCCCGCGTGACATCCGCCAACCCGAAGCCCAACTGCGCCCGTGGCGACAAAGCCGCACCCGCGGAAGCTTGCGGCTTGACGCTCGGTCTACTGCTTGCAGTGCGACGCGACATGTGCAAACTTCCTCATTATAAAGAACATTACTAACCTCGGACGCTGGGCGAACCGAGGAAGAGGGGGGATTGTCATGAGAACAAAGTCAACGCTTGCGCTCCTGTCGGGCGTGTCGCTGGCCGCTTTTGGCGCGATCAGTCCTGCATTTGCGCAGGATGACGTGGAGACATCCGATGAGATCGTCGTCACAGCGACAGGCCGTTCAGCCGCGATTCAAGACGTCCCGCTTGCCGTGACGGCCGTTGGTGGCGAACAACTCACAAACTCCGGCGCTCAGGATCTACGCGACGTCACGCAGATAGTGCCCTCCTTCCAGCTGGGAACCGGCCAATCCATCGCGGCGAGCACGCCGCGAATCCGCGGCATTGGCACAGGTGGCGATAATGTGGGCTTCGAATCGGCGGTCGGAATTTTCATTGACGGCGTATACCGCGCGCGTGCGGGCGCTGCGCTGTCGGACTTGCCGGACGTCGAGCGTATTGAAGTTCTGCGCGGCCCACAGGGCACGCTTTTCGGCCGCAACACCTCGGCGGGCGCGGTCAGCGTGGTCTCCGCTGGGCCGGACTTTGATCCGGGAATGTACATCGAGGGGCTCTACGGGTTCGATGACCTGGAAGAAGGCAGCCTGCGCGCTGGCGTGAATGTTCCGGTCAGCGACAGCGTTGCTTTCCGTTTTGACGGCTCGGTCCGATCACGTTCCGGCTATATCACAGACCTGATTTCGGGCGACGATCTCAATACGCGCGACCGTTGGACGGCGCGCGGTCAGATGCAGTGGGACATCAGCCCTGACGCGACGCTCCGCGTGATCATCGATGCCGCGGAAGCAGACGAAGTCTGCTGCGGCATCACGCCCTTCATCTATGGCACCACGCAGGCCGCCGTTACGGCAGTCGTGGGGCCCGCCGGCACTCCCGCCATTAATCCCGAGGGCCGCGCCATGACAGTCACCGGCGCGCTGCCGGGCCTCCCCTCGCTTGGTCCTGGCCTTCCGGCGCAACCGGGCACGAACGCGCGCGAACTAACTGATGCGACCGAAGACATTGGCTTCTCGGCTCAGCTAGATTGGGAGATTGGCCGCGTCAGCCTGACCTCAATAACCGCGTTCCGCGATTGGAAACAGACGCGAGGCCAAGACATCGACTTCAATCTAATCGACATTGCCTATCGCGAAGGCGTGGAAGTTGGGGTGGAAAACTTCACACAGGAAATCCGCCTGCAGGGCGAAGCCGGACGCGTGAATTGGCTGGCTGGGGTATTCTATTCGGACGAACAGGTCGTCAACAATGACCGCATCCGCATTGGCGCACATGCTAACCTTTATGCCAACGCGCTAGCTCAGGGTGGCACGGCGCCGCTCGCGGCAATCGGCGGACCCGTGGGCGGTTGCCAACTCTTCGACTCTGGCCCGGTGAACGTCGAGCCAGACACCACCCCCTCGTTCTTCTATTGCGTGAGCGATAACCCGGCCACGCCGCTGGTGTTCGACCCCAACCCGGCTTTGGCCAACCTTTATCTGCAGGGAAATGTGGCCGGCGCCGGTCAACAGCGAGATGACTGGCAAGCGGACACTCAGAGCTGGTCAGTGTTCACGCACAACGAGATCAGCCTCTCAGATCAACTCGTTCTCACGCTAGGCGCTCGCTACACTTCCGAAACCAAGGACATCACTGCGAATCTGCTCTCCGTGTCACCAGCTTGTGACTCGTTGCGTGCGATTGAAATCGCAACCGACCCCTTCTTTGGCGGCGCCGCGGATGGCGTCGGCTTCATCGAAGTTCTGCAGTCGACCGCGAGCGCCGGCGGACTTATGAACATCGCTTGCAGCCCAGCAGTGAACCCCATGGCGAACGGCCAGTGGGCGGGCTCATCGGAGGAAGAGGAGTTCAGCGGCACTGTTTCGCTGGCCTACCACCTATCCAATGATGTGATGCTCTACGGCGGCTACTCGCGCGGGTACAAAGCCGGCGGGTTCAATCTGGACCGCCAAGGTCTCGCACTTCGTCCCGACACGACTAGCGCGGCGACGCTCAACATCAACCAAACGCATTTCGATCCCGAGTTCACCGATGCCTACGAAGTCGGTTTGAAGTCCACGATTTTGGGCGGAACTACCACGCTCAACCTCACGGCGTTCTACCAGCAGATTCATGATTACCAACTGAACGCCTTCAATGGCTTCAACTTCATCACGCGCAATGTGCCGGAAGTGATCTCGCAGGGCGCCGAGCTCGAATTTTCATCGAGCCCGATGGAGGGCCTGACGATAAGCGGCGGCGTAAGCTATATCGACGCTTACTTCGACAGCGAAGTGCGCTTTAGCCCCTTGACCGCCGGGCTCGGCGCAAGCGATCCCAATGCTGTATTCGCGGGTGATCCGTTGGCGCTTTCCCCAGAGTGGACGGCCACCGCAGCGATCGCTTACGAGATGCCGCTCGGCAATGATCTGCGTGCGCTGTTCTACTTGGACAGCCGCTGGAACAGCGAATATCGGACTCAAACGCTCGGGCGCGACCCGCTCGGTCGCACAGACAACGAAGCATTCGCTGTTTTCAACGGACGTATCGGTATCGGCCCCGAAGATGAGCGTTGGTCGGTTGAATTCTGGGGCCGCAACCTGACTGACGAGTTCTATTATGTCGGCGCGTTCCAAGCGACGCTCCAGAACACCTTCGTGATCTATCCGAGCGAACCCCAGACTTACGGCGTAACGCTTCGGGCTCGATACTAGGTCTCTAGAACTTGGGCGGCTCCCGCTATCGGAGCCGCCCAATACGACGTGGCTGTGCCTCCCAGGCCGCTGCGTTGCTTATAGCCCCGGTCCCTCGTGGACCGGGGTCTTTTTTTGCACGATCAGCCAGCAGCGCCGGCGGGTCAAGAGTCAAGGGGCGCATGCGCGAGAAAGTTCAACCCGCGTCGCATCGGTCGAGGCAAAGCAGCCGAGCGCGTGTCAACCGCACCACAGGGCGCGACCGCCCTCTGTCGCTTCAATAGGCCTCCAGGAGGCGCACGATCTCGCCGGCGTGCTCCATGCGACTGACGATCGCCGCGCTCGCGCCCGCCGCACGCAGTTCGGCGAGGCGCGCGATGCCATGGTCGGCGAGGAAGGCCGTCACGACCTGGCGCTGATTGGCGGCCGGCATTGGGTCCCGTGCTCCACTTTGCGCCCACGCGAGAGGACTCGCATTGCTTCAATCCGCTCCTCGAAGTGCGGCGCGGCGCCAACGAAGTTCGCGATCCGCGCCCCTGCCAGATACGCGCTCGAATCCGCCTTCGGATCCTTCACAATTCGTTAGTAGCCACCCGTCCAGCAGCGCGGTTGCGGTCACCGCGATACTCTCGCAATCCGTTTCACGACCCGGTGTGAGCTCTGGTTGGTGGCGGTATGACAAAGACGACGAAACTGGACGCGCTGTTCGCGAACCGCGAGCCTGTTGTGCGCGAAATCTACGATCGCCTCACGGCGTCCCTGGCGAAGCTTGGCCCATTCAAAGAAAGATCCAAAGAGGACCTCCGTCGTCCGAGATAACGTTCGCCGGCGCACATCCCAAGAAGGCTTGGTTGGACCTGACCATTCGCACTAAGGGGGCCGCTGAAAAGCTCGCGCATCCGCGCCCCGCAACAGGTTTCCAAAAACCGCTGGCATCAGGACGTGAGATTGGCGGCGCCGAAAGAAATCGATGCGCAGGTAATGAGAAGCCAATCTCGTCGCCGGCGACCAAAAGCGCGTCCGCCGCTGGCAGCGCGCATCGGCCTAAACACCGCTTTCAAGGCGACGTGCATCATGACTTTGACGGCCAAACACCGAAACGCGCCATATCATGCGTCGCCAGAGGCGGCGGGTTCGGGCTTGCTCGCATCTGGGGATGCAAAATTAGATGCCCCCAGGTTCAGCCTCTCTTGGTGGCGCCGTTGAGAAAAAGCGATACCGCTTCGCGTACATGCGCGGCGACTTCCGCGCCGCTCAGATTGTAGTCGTCATCGAGGGTAGCGCGGTATTGATGGGGCCCGCGCACCAGCGCGAAGAACGCGAGCGCCGCAGCATTGGGATCTGAGAACGCAACCGGCTCGATCGCTGTGCGCGCACGCAGATAGTCCGCCACGATCTCAGCGACCCTGTTGGGACCAACGCGCAGGCATTCCTTCGCCGCCTCGGGAAACTCAGCGCTGGCGGCGCAGATCATCCGGAAGAACCGGCGCGACTGAATCGTGAGCGCTTGGCGCAGATAATGCTCGCCGATCCGCTGCAGGCCATCGGAAAGACCAAGGTTGTGATCGGCCACAGGGCAAAGTGCGGACGCGAAGCGCGCATTGCATTCCTCCAGCACAGCCAGGAACAGGCCCTCTTTGCTGCCGAATTGCGTGTAGAGGGTCGCCAATGAACCGCCAGCTTCGTGCACGATGGCGTTGACGTTGACGCCGGCATAGCCGCGCTCGCAGAAAACGTTGAGAGCGGTCTCAAGAAAAACGCGCCGGCGCACAACCCCTCGATCGGTCTGTTGCGGTGTCGCGGATGCTCGCTGCGGCATCGACCTTACCCCTTTGAGACTCGACATTACCGCCAATCGCCCGCAGGCGCGAGCGCAGCCCCGGGGCCCGGCGCGCTAAGGCGCCGGCGGCGATAGCGCAAGGGCCCCATAGAGCGGGGCGATCGCCAACAAGCGGGCGGCCGCTGCGCACGCATAGGCCCGCCGCGCCAGATTTGATTGCCTTTGCGCGTCAAGCACTTCCGGCAACATGCCGGCGCCTGTTTCGTAGGCGCGCCGCGATAGCCGCAGGCTCTCCTGCGCCAGGGCCGGCTTTGGCGGATCAGTGCTTCTTCCATTTCGGACGCGGCAAGGGCCGTATAGGCGTCAATGACCTGACTGAAGGCGCGCAGCACCGTTGCGCGGTTGCGCGCATCGGCGCGTCTCGCCTCGGCCTCGGCGCGGCGGACATCGGCGCGCAGCGCGCCGCCGCGAAAAATGGGCAGCGAAAGTGCGGGGCCGACACTCCAGCCGGCCGACGAATACTGAAACAGAGTGTCAGGGTCGAGTGTGGTGTGCGTGTAGGTCAGGTCGGCCGCGCAACACTTCCGAAGGCACGCTCAAAGTCGCGGGGGACGCAGTGAAGTCATCGAGCGCGAATAGAGTTGGGCGCGCCCCCGCCCGGCATTCGTCCCAAGAGCATGTCGAGTTCGGTCTGCGCAGCTGAGAGGCGCGCGCGCGAGCGCGGCAGTTCGGCGCCATCCTGCTGGGTTTGCGCGCGGATGCGATCGATGTCGCCGACCGCGCCCGCGGCCAGCGCGCGCTCGACCAAGTCAAGCGTGCGCTCATCGTCTGCGACGATGGCCTCGACCGCATCTATCTCCGCGCGCAAGGCGACGATCTCGATCGCCGCCGTCGTCACGTCGGCAGCGAGAGTCAGCTGCGCCGCTCGATGGCGGAAAAGCTCGGCTTCCAAGCGCGCCGAAGCGGCCTCGCGCGCGCGCCGTCCACCGCCGAAGAGATCGAGATCGTAGCTGACGCCGAGGCCTGCTGTATAGCGCGAGAGTTCGCGCGTGGGAAATCCATCGAAGCCAAACGCAGCGGCGTTGATGCGCGTGCGCTCGGCGCTGGCCGAGGCGTCTATCTGCTGCAAAAGTCCGCTATAGGGGGCGTCGCGGGCAGCGCGCGCCGCGTCAAGCGCCGCGTCCGCTTCCCCCGCCGTTGGGCTTGCGCGCAACGCTTCGTCCACCACGGCCTTGAGCTGGGCTGCGCCAAAGATGCTCCACCAAGCCTGCGGCGCTTGCAGACCTGCCTCTGGCGCTCCCGGAAAAGTCTCTGGCGCCGCGACCGGGGGATGAGAAATCTCGCCCCACGCTGATGCATCCAGCGCTGGGCTTGGCGGCGGCGACGGCGCCCAGGAGCGCTGCTGCTCTATTCCGTGGCATGGACCGCTCCACCTTGAGGCGCCTCGCGCGCAGGCCGCATGAGGAAGGCGATCGGCATCGCCAACACCGTCAGCAGCATGATCAGATGAAAGTCGCTGACATAGGCGACCATGGCGGCTTGGCGCGCCACTTCCGGGGTCCAGGCCGCGAGCTGTTCGGGCGTGGCTGCAGCGGCGCCTAGCACCGGATTGTCAGGTCTTGGCTTCTGTACAAGCTCGGAATACGGTTAGGAATGGCTTGCATCACCGAGATGCCTACCGCAGAGCCGATGTTGCGCACCAGCGTGGTGATCGCCGCGCCATCTGTGCGCAACGGACCGGGCACGGTGGAAAAAGCCAATGTGTTGGAAGGAATGAAGACAAATCCCAGCCCCACGCCCTAGATGACGCTCGACCAGATAATCAAATGCGAATCCATATCGAGATTGAAATGCGTCATTTGCCAGGCGGCGATGGCGTTGAGGCCAAAGCCGAACGCCATGAGCCAGCTGGAATCGATCACGCGCATCAGGCCGCTGATGACGATCATCGAGGCGAACATGCCGATGCCGCGCGGCATGGTGACCAGCCCCACTTCGATCACCGGATAGCCCATCAGGTTTTGCATCATAGGCGGCCGCAAAGCGAGCGACGCGAACATGAGCATGCCGACGACAAATGTCGCGAGCGCCCCCACGAGGAAATTGCGATCCGCCAGCAAACGGCGATCGAAGAACGGGCGCTCCGCCGTCAGCGTATGTAGGGCGAACATATAGAGGCCAGCCAAAGCGATCCCAGCTTCGATCCTTGTCTCCCATGAGTGAAACCAATCCTCGCCCGGACCACGATCGAGCATGAGCTGAAGCGCGGCGACGAACAAAGACAAGGTGGCGAACCCCGTGAAGTCGAAGCGGGGCGGTTGCGGCCGGGGCGCATTGGGCAGGAAGGCGTAAACCCCAAGGAATGCGTGCAAGCCGATCGTCTGGATGGAGGCCGAGTCGGCCCCTAATCCGGTTTGCAGCTCTTCTGCTAAGTGTTTGATTTTGTTTGACGCAAACCAGAACCGGTTTGCAGGCTAAGTCATTGAAAAATAAGGCTCAGCAGCGTTTTTGGAGACCGATGCTCTACCAGCTGAGCTAAACTCCTATACCGCCCCACCGCCCTTACGTCCGCACCGCATCGCTCCGGCCCGGACATAACAGCAGCGGCCGCGCGGACGTTCTTCGCGCGCGCCGGCAGCCAGGGCCGCGCTTATGCCCCAAGGCCCCCGGTGGAGCAAGGGCGGGATGAGCCGGGCCCCTGCAAGTTGGAGCGCGGCGCTCCGCGCCGCATTGGCGCGGTTCTTTCAGCGTTCGCGGCTAAGCGCGGCGGAGCCGCGCGTTCCGGTTGCCCCTGGGTTCCGGGTTCTCGCTTTCGCGAGCCCCGGAATGACGAAGCGCGCGGAAATTGAGAGGATAGAGCCGCACCAATCCGACCGAGTTCAAACCGTGCCTATGATCACCTCGTCCGCACACGGGAGCTTTCGTAGACGTCCGAAACTCGAAAGGTGCGTGACACGGTCGGGATGGTGGCGGCGTAGCGATGTTTCGCGAAGCCGCGATGCAAAATCTGCTTTCGGGGAGTGAAACCGAAAGGTCCGGAGTTTCGGAAGCTCCGCATCCAGCACCGGCGAATTGGGAAATGGAGCTAAGCCCCAAAGGCGCTGGCCGTCGATGGCGGTTGGCCCTGGAATGTCCATCGTTCAGGTGGCGAGCGTAGGCAGCTGAAGAAGAGCTACGCGTTCAACAACTCCTCCGCCCAGGCCGGGAAAAACGATCGGACGACGGGGCGCGTGCAACGCGATCAGCCGAAGCTCGTTAGAGCGAAGGCTGAAACCCTTAGAGACTACTCTGCGCGGCGCACGCGCCCTGTTCTCCCCTTCGCGGGGATCGTGAGCGGGCCTCGGTTATCGGGGCGCCGCAATGCTGCGCGTCCCGATAACCGAAACCGAATACGCTATTGGTTGGCCACCGCGCGTTGGATGCGGCGCGCAATGTCGGCGCGTTGTTGGCGCAGCGAGGCGGCGGCGCGGTTATTGCCGCGATAGAGCCCTTCCAAATAGCCCATATCCCAAGCCGTCATGCTGGCCTGCGCCGCGCCGGGCGCTCCGCTGAACAAGTTCAGGATGCTCGGATAAGACGAAAGATCAGCGGCGGGATCGAGCTGCACCAAGGAGGCCATCGTCACGTAATCGGCGACAGCCGAGGGCGGCTGGCCCGCGACCTGGCGCGTATCGACGACGACGACTGCAAACGTAATGTCTTCCCGCGTCGCAGAACGGAAACGCGTGCCATCGGCGCGCATCGCTTCGACATTGGAGAGGCCGTTGCCGGCCAGCACCGCATCGGAGCCGCCGCCGCGCGAAGCCGCAAGCGCATCACGCGTGCCGCGCCCCTGGCGCGTCTCGCCATCACTAACGCTGCTGCCATCGGCGCCCATCGTGGTGGAGAGATGCCAGTAACGCACCGGCCGGTCCTGCGCGACGAACGCATCGAGGCGCGGCCGCAAACTCGGCGGAATATCGAGCGCGCTGGCAAAGCCCAGAAGATCGGGGCGCGTGGTGACCAGTTCTTGCGCCACCGCCCGGCCTTCGGGCGCGAAAATGATGATGAGGTTGCGGCTGCAGCCCGCGCCCGCAACGTCGAGGCCAACCTGATGCGCGCGCCGCGCGATATGGTCGATGATCGTCTGCGCGTCCGCCGCCGCAAGGCCCGCCACGCTCGGGCACAAGCCATCGCTCCAGCGCGCATATTGCGTGTCCGAAGCCGAAAGCGCAACTTGCGACGCAAATGCCGAGGCGCGCTCGCTGACATCCTGCGCGACAGCCGGCGACGCGAACGCCAGCACAGCAGCGGTCGCGGCTACAAATTTGAAGATGTGGGCCATTCGATTCCTCCCAATCGATGCACAAGTCTAGGCCCCGCTTTCGCGGGGCCACAACTCACAATCATCAAAACTTGGGAGTTTCCGCCGCCCTTAGGCCGCGTCGTACAGCACTTCCCAGACGTGCCCATCCGGATCGGTGAAGCTGCCGGAATACACCCCGTCATCATCCTCGGCTTCCGATACCGTGGCGCCAGCGCCCTTCGCCTTCGCGATCAGCGCATCGACCTCACCGGTCGATTCCGCGAAATGGCTGAGGATCGATTCCGATTGGCCGCGCGCCGCCGGGCGATGGCCGACGCCTTCGACATAAACGCTGAAATCGCCGCGGTTGAGCAGCACCAGATAAACGCCGTCCACATCGAACGCGGCATGATCTTCGTCTTGCTCGTCCGGGGAAAAGCCCATCACATTTTGGTAGAAGGCCAACGACTTCTGCAGGTCATCTACCGGCAAGGTGACACACGAAATCGCTACAGGCATCCTACCCTCCATGTGACGCCACACGCGTCTTCTGAAGGCAGGAGTGAATCGATTTGCCGCCTCTTACAAGGCAAACATCATCTTCCGACGATGACCTCTCCTCCACCTAGCACACGGCGGGTCACCTCACCCTCGACATGGCGCACACGCACATCGCCCGCGCCCAAAATGGCCGCATCGAGCCTCTCAGCCGAGCCGTTGTGGACAACATCGCCCGCGCCGGCGATCGCCACGCTCAGGGTGGTGGCGTGGCCATCCCGGATAGTCACATCGCCGGCGCCTTGGATGGCGATATTGGTCGGCCCATCAGCGCGGCCGGCAATGAAGTCCCCGGCGCCGGCAATCGATACCGTCAGCCCGTCGTGCACGACGCCCACGACAATGTCGCCGGCGCCCGCGAGCGAAACCGTTGCGCTTCCGGCTTCATGCAGGCGCAGATCAGGCGAACCCGCCACTGAGACGTCCGCCTCGTCGGCGACGCGGGAGATGTCAGCATCGCCGCAGCCGCTGATCGCGATGCGCGCCGCCTGCGATGCGCCGACCCGCAGCCGCACCGCGCCGCTGGCCGACACCACTGCGTTCTGCGGCACCCGAAGTTCGATCACCATCAGCTCATTGCCCGACACCCGGCCCTCGCGCGTGGTGGTGACCTGGAAGCCGTCGCCATCAATCCGGCAATCGCGGATCTGCCGCCGCAAGCGGCCGTCGATCACCAACCGGTCCCCGTTCAGCCGCACCCGCGGCGGCTCAAAACCGCCGCTGCGAATGGAGACCGCCACATCAGTCCGGTTTTCTGGAGTAACGCGCACAAAACCCGCCACATCCCGGACCTGCACCTCCCGGGCGGCCGGGTAACGTTGCAGGCTCTGCTGCGGCGTCTGCGCCAGCGCCGGCGCCCCACCCAGCACCGAAGCGACGACGATAAATCGGAGAGATTCAAATAGGCGCATGTCGTCAGGCCCTCCTGCTAGGCCGGTACCCTCGCAGACAAGATGCCCGACACCAGGATTTTGGATGCGAGGACGCCGATTTCGCCGTTCAGGCGAAAAAACCCTAGCGTTTTCATACAATCCACTGTGTCTCCGGCGCATCGCCTAATATTAATGATGAATGAATTCGGGGTGTGGAATTGTGAGTTACGGGCCCCAGGGGCATGTGTTGCGCTCCCAGAATGGGTGATCACTACAGGGGTTAATACCAATGCGTAATTGGATCATCGGTGCGGCGGCCTTGCTGGCCATGGCCGTACCGGGTGTCGCGGCGGCCCAAACGGGCTACGCTGGCGCCACCTTCGGCAACGTCGACGTTGACGGCGCTGGCGATGCGGACTTCTACGGCGTCGAAGGCGCCGTTGCGTTCGCTGGCTCGGGCTCGATCGTTTTCGAAGTCGATGCTTCTATCACGGACAGCGATGACACCGACGAAGGCTACGGCCTGACCGGCCACGTTTACAGCCGCAGCGACAGCGGTCTGTTCGGCGGCTTCGTCGGCATCGGCTCGTCGAACGACAGCGACACGTGGACTGCCGGCCTCGAAGCCAGCAAGTTCTACACGAACTGGACGCTCGCGGGCGCAGTCTTCTATGCCAACAACGACGACGCTGACGCAGACGGCTACGGCGTGAACGCCCAAGCCCGTTACTTCGTCCACGACAACTTCCGCGTCCAGGGCAACCTGGGCTGGGCCACGGTTGACGCTGGCGGCGCTGGCGATGACGACGTGTTCAGCTACGGCCTCGGCGCTGAGTACCAGTTCGCCGCTGCTCCGATCTCGATCGGCGCTGGCTGGAACCACTTCGAAGGCGACGACAGCGGCCTCGAAGCCGACACCCTGTCGGTTGGCATTCGCTACAATTGGGGCGGCTCGCTCCGTGATCGTGACCGCAGCGGCGCCAGCCAAGCGGACATCACCGGCACGGGCTTCCTGTTCTAATCAAACCTAATCGTACGCAGCCTTGAAGCGCTCCGGCCTCGTGCCGGGGCGCTTTTTCTTTACGTGTAGTTCATGCCCGTAAATAAACCCCTTCGGCCGCCACTTTGCCGCCATCATCATTATGATTTCGTTTACTTTTCCGTGTCCCTTTCGCCACACTGCGGAACTCGCGCGACAGGCGTGCGCAGCTGCCCCCTTCCGCCCTCAAAGGCGAAGGATCAAATACCTGCAGCCTTTCCCGGCGAGCCTCCTAAGGGGACATCACATGAAGAAATATCTGCTCGGCGCCGCAGCGGCGTTGGCCATCGTTGCGCCTGGCGTCGCCTCGGCTCAGTCCGGCTACGTCGACCTCGGTTTCACCAATAGCGACGCTGGCGCCTTGGAAATCGACACGACGCAAATTGGCGGCGCTTATGCATGGGGCGGCAACGGAACCGTCGGCTTTCAGATCGACGGCGTCGTTGGCATGCACGAGTACGACAGCGGCGGCCCAGAGGTGGATACCTATAACATCGGCGGCCACGCGTTCGTTCGTAACGACAGCCACTTGATCGGCGGCTTCGTCAACTTTGGCAACACCGACTTCGGCTTTGGCGAATACGACTACTACACGCTCGGCGCCGAGGGCGCGATCTACATGAGCCGCACCACGCTCAACGGCACGCTGAGCTGGTCTGACTCGGAAGACTTCGACTCTTCGATCACAGCGCTTGACCTCGGCCTCACGCACTTCGTCACCGACAACTTCTCGGTTGGCGGCAACGTCGGCTTCGGCGAAATCGACAACGGCGGCAGCGACTTCACGGCCTTCGGCGTCGGCGGCGAATATCAGTTCGCCACGTTCCCGGTCAGCCTCTACGGCGGCTGGAACACGACCGACTATGACGGCTTCGAAGTTGACGCGCTGACGCTTGGCGTTCGCTACAATTTCGGTGGCACGCTGTTCGATCGCGATCGTTCGGGCGCCAGCCAATCGCGCAACGGCGGCTTCGGCCGTCTGGGCGCTGTTCTCTAACACTGCACTCAGTCGAAAGACGAAGAGCCCCGGTGCAAACCGGGGCTCTTTTCTTGTGTGGTTGCGAGTTGCGCAATCGCAGTCACTTCATCCGCGGCGTGCGATGGTCTTTTCCATCAGGCCGACGCCCATCCAATAGATGTCTTCCCAGAAGCTGATCGCTTCGGCGTCGCTCATGCCGACGGGGTCGAACGCGCCGGACCATGTCAGCTGCGAGGAAGCTGCATCGATCGGGGCAACTTCCATCGTCGCTCTGTAAGCGCTGACGGGTAGCGGAGAGCTCACGATCGAATAGCTGATCTGGCGGCCATCTTCCAGCGTGAGCGTGCGCAGCGCGCCGATGCCCTCGCCTTCTTGGATGCATGCTTCCGCGGGACGACCGGACCATCTGCCGGTGTCGCCGAAGTCACCGATCAGCGCCCACAATTCGTCCACCGGCAAACTAAACGCATGCACCAATTGCGCGCGTGGCATGTCGGCTCAATCCGCCTTCGCCAGAAAATCCAGCAACGCATCCCACGCTTCGGGTTCTTCCAGCGTTGGCGCGTGGCCGATGTTTTCGACGGTTACGGTTTCGAGATCGGGCTTTAGTTCGCGCATCATCGCGACGACATCGTCGGCGAGTAGATCGGAGAGGCCGCCGCGCACCGAGAGCATCGGCTTTTGCGCCAGTGCGCTGAACAGTGGCGAGAGATCCGGCGCCGGCGCGTCTTCGTCGAAATCGGCGAAGGCGAGCGCGATCAGCGGATCGTAGTCGAATTCGAGGCGGCCATCATCGCGCGTGCGGAAGGTGCGGTGTGCGAAGGTTTGCCAGAAAGAATCATCGTCGGTGCGTTCAGGGAAAGCGGCGCCGTTTGTGGCGCGCACGGCTTCGGCGGCGTCGGCCCAGCTATCAACCGGCTGTGTGCGGCCGACATAAGCGGAGATGCGCGCAAGGCCCGCCATGTTGAGCTTCGGGCCGACATCGTTCAGCACCGAGGCGGCGATGCGATCCGGCGCCAAGGCGGCCAACACCATGGTGATCAGCCCGCCCATCGAGGTGCCGACGAACACGGCTTTGGCGATCCCGAGCTTGTCCATCAGCGCCAGCACGTCTTGCGCGTACACGGCGGGCACGTAATGCGCAGGGTCGGGATCGTTGGCGCTCTTGCCGCGCCCGCGCATGTCGGCGGCGATGACGCGGCGGCCGAGCGCCGCGATGCGCGGCGCGATGACTTCAAAGTCGCGCGAATTGCGCGTGAGGCCATGCAGGCAGATGACCGGCAAGCCTGTCTCCGGCAGCAACGGCGGATAGTCGCGCGCGTAGATGGTTAGCCCATCGACCGTTGGGACGATGCGCTCTTCAAAGCCGCCGATCGCGATCGGTGCGCCGGAATCCATGAGCATCTCCTAGCCCGGCGCGGTGCGCGAAGCATTTGCGTTCGCGTCGGCATACGCGACCGATCGCATCGCTCGCAACCGGGTGAGCCAACGTTGTTGTAAGGCAGCACGCTCACTCGCCGCGATGGCGTCACAGGTGCGCAGCACGATCTCGGCGCCGCCGACGGTGAAACGATCGAAGCAGAGCCCGGCGAAATCAGTTTGCCGCACAAGCTGAATCTCGACTTGACGCTGCGCCGCTTGCGTTTCGCCGCGCGCGGCTTGCGCTTGCGAGCGCGCGATCGGGCCGGTTCCACGGAAGCGGACAATGAAAGAAAGCGGCTCGGCTTGGGTTTGCGCCTGCGCGGTTTCGAAGGCGCCGATGTTGGCCGGTGTGGATTCCGGCTGCGCCGCGATGGCGACAGCGGCAGCCATTAGTGCGCCGCTGACGGCGATGCCCCAGATGCGAAGTGCGTTAGCGTTCATGGCGACGCGGCCGTCGATGCGGGAACGGCAAGCCCCAGATCGAGCGAACCTCGCCCGCTCGGCCTCGCACATGTCACGGAACCAGTGGAAATCGGCGTAGCGTGGCGCGAGCGCGCGCATTCGATCTGGCCGAAGTCAGCGCTGTGCCTCGCGAGCGCGCGTTCGAACAACGCAGCTTCGAGTTGGCGCCCGCGCAAGCCGCTCTGCGATGCGAGCAACGCCAGCGCCGCCGACACATGCGGCGTCGCCATCGAAGTGCCCTGCAGGAATGAGTAATAGCAGCGCTCGGTGGATTGCTGGTTCACCGGATCGTAGCAGCCCGCTGTGGTGGCGCGCGTCGAAAGCACGCCATCAGGGCGGCCATCCCCGTCGGCATCGGCGAAGACGTCGCCACCGGGCGCGAGGATGTCCACTTCCGGGCCGAAGTTCGAGTAGAACGAAAGCCCGCCGCGCGCATCACTGGCGCCGACGACAACGACGTTGTTGCAATTGGCCGGCGCGTAGAGGCGCGTTTGGTTGGCCTTATTGCCCGCGGCGACGACGACCACGACATTGCGCGCCACCGCTGCGTCGATCGCCGCCTGCATTGAAGCGGGGCACGGCGCCTGGATGGTGAGGCTCATATTGATGATGTCAGCCGGATTGCGGTTGACGATCTGCTGGCCTGCCGCGTTCACAGCAGGCGCAAGGCCCGCCGCCCAGCGAATGCCGGAGACGATGTCCGCCAGTTCGCCGCCGCAGCGGCCGAGTACGCGCACCGGGATCACGGTGACATCCCATGCGCCGCCGGCGACGCCGACGCTATCGTTCGTCGCCGCCGCGCCAATCGTGCCGGCGACGTGGGTGCCGTGGTACGAGTTTTCAGTCGCTGTGCCGCAGCGATCGCCAGCGTCCTGCGCATCGCCGTCGACGCCGTCATTGTCGCCGCCGCGTTCGGGATTAGCGATCATATCGACGCCGGGGGCGACATTGCCTGACGCTGCGATGTCCGGGTGGGTGAGATCAACGCCGGTATCGAGCACGGCGACGCGAATAGTGCGCGAGCCGATTTGAGATGCTTCCCAGAACGGCAGGAAGCCTGCGCCGCCGGCCGATTGCCCCTCGCCCGTTCCGCGGGCGCGGTAATGCCATTGCAGCGCGTAGAGCGGATCGTTTGGGAGGCCACCGATCCGCGTCATCGGCGTTTGCGGTTGCTGTGGTGTTGTGGTGGTTCCGCCGGGCTGTTGTTGTGTTGGCGGCGGTGCGTCGCGACGGGGCGGACGCGTGAAGCCAGCGTCGGCGATGTAATTCGGCTCGGCGTATTCAAACTGGCCAGACGCCTGCAGGCGCTGGATGGCGCAGCGGGTTGCGAGTGAGATGTCGTTCTCAAGCTGACCCTGCAATACGATGCGCGGGCAGCGATCGGCTTCGTTCCATTCGATCGCAGCGGGCATCGCGCCTTCGGCGCTGGTTTGTTGCGCGTAGCGCAAAGATGTCGGGCTCGCGCCGATGGTGGCGAGATTGACGGTGACGACGCCGCCCGGACGCACTTGCACTTCGCCATCAACGCCAAGCCGGCGCAGCACATCGCGTGCGGCCGTCCGCGCCGTCGTCGAAGCTTCGGCTTCCGCGCGCTCCAGCACTTCCTTGCCAGTGGTCTCTGGCAATTGCTCAAGCGCTTCGTTGCCTTGCGCGCGCAATGAGCGGACGAGATTGTTGGCGAGGCCCATATCGCTCGCGGCTTCGGCGAGTTCACGCTCGACCTGCGCGCCGATCAGAATTTGCCCCGGCGCGATCATCACCGGCTCAGGCGCAAGCAGCGCAGCGACTTGATCTTGCGGCCGCACCGCGCCGGCCAAAGCCCGCGCCGCCAGCGGCACATCTTCAAGCGCGATCGGCCCAGGCGCCGCAGCCTCTTCGCCGCCAGTGACGCGCTCCCATACGTTGCCGATCTGATCGCACGCGCCCAGCGCCAAGATCGACGCTAGCACCAAGGCAATCAGGCTCCAGCGACGATGCGACATGCTTGGCTCCCCACGCCTTTTAGCGGACAGTATGTTTCTTAGCTTGGCCTCCCCCGATGACAAGGCGATGTCGGCGGCGGCTCGTGGAGAAGGGCCGAAAGGCCAGAACATGAGCATTTTCCCCCTTGCGGCGAACCTTGCGGCCGCGCGCGATCCGAACGCGCCGCGCGCCCGCACCGAGGATGAAGCGACCACCCTTGCGGGCGGGCCGGTATTCCTCGCTGTCGAGGAATTGCCGCAAGAGTTCGAAACACCGGACGCCGCGGAGAAAGCGGTGCCGGAACTTTACGGAACGGGGCTCTATGAACTGATCTGGCGCGAGGGCTGGCGCGTGGTGATGCGCTATTGGCGTCCGGCGCCGCCCGCGCCGGTCGCGCGTACCGGCGAAGCTGCGGTGAAGAAGCCGCTCGGCCGCGCGCGTACGCCGGAAGAAGCGCGTAAGCTGCTGCAGTCGCCAGCTGAGCTCACCACCGAAGTGCTGCCAAAACTCTATGCGGATCATAAGCAGCTCATGCGGCGCTGGGGCGCGCTGGTGAAAAGCGGCGGCGGCGAGATTGTCGAGCGCGAAGGCAAGTTCGCGTTCGCGATCACGTACTGGCGGCCGATGCATGCGCCGGGCATTGCAGCGCCGCTGGCGCCGGTGGAGCGCATCGAACTTGCCGAGCGCGTACTGGCGCCAATGCGCGGGCCGGAGCCGCAAGCGGAGCTGGACATCGGCTTGTTCGAAGATCAAGCGCCGGAAAATCCGAACGTCGTGCTGGTGACTGAAGAAGGCGACGGGCGGTTTCGCGGAAGCGAGTAGCTAAGCCGGCAGCGTCACACGGATGAGCGCGCCACCATCTGCGTCGAGAATGACGATATCGCCGCCGTGCGCGCGTGCGATCGAGCGCGCCGCTGCAAGGCCGAGCCCGGCGCCGCGTGTGCCTTCTTCATTCAGTCGCACAAAAGGTTCGAACACGTTTTCGCGCTGATCGAGCGGGATGCCTGGGCCGTCGTCCGCAACATCAACGATAACGACGCCGTCCTCCACCCGCGCCGCAATCCGTGCCGATGAGCCGTATTTTAGCGCGTTCTCGACCAGATTGCCGAACAAGCGCTTCAGCCCCAGCGATTGGCCGGTGATGACAAAGCGCTCCTCGCCCGCAAACGAAACGTTGCGACCGGCGGCGACATGATCATCAGCGATGCTTTCGAGCAACGCGGTTAGATCTAGGCGCACGCGCGCCTCTTCCGCCGGATCGTCGCGGGCGAAGGCGATGAAGCTAGCGACCAGGGCTTCGACCTCATCGATCTCCTTGGCCATTTTTTCGCGTTGCTCGGGCGTCGCGTTCTCAGCTGCGAGCCGGAGCCGCATTAACGGTGTGCGCATATCGTGCGCGACGGCGGCGAGCGTCTTGGTGCGGTCGGCGATCAGTGAGCGCAAGCGCGCTTGCATGGTGTTTACAGCGCGCGCGGCGCCGCGGAGCTCAAGCGGCCCCTCCTCGCGCACCGGCTCGCTTTGCGGATTGACGCCGACCGCTTGCACAGCGTCGGCAAAGCTGCGGATCGGGCTCGTCAGGCGACGGGCGAAGAGCACGGCGGCGATTGAGAGGAGCAACAACGTGCCGCCGATCACTAAGGCAGCGCGTGCGATCCAGCCGATCTCAGCCCAGTTGCGTCCCTGACGCATCACCAACCAGCGGCCGTCGGGTAATTGCGCGCCAAACTCATAGCCGGAAATCAGCACGACCCCGGCCGGCGCCGGCGCATACATGGGCGGCGTCGGCGACACCGGGGCCACAGGTGCAATTGCAGCTCCGGTTGCACGTGATGGCGCGCTGGGCGCGGCGGGCGGCGCTTGCGGCGTGGGCGGAGCGAGAGGCGTCGGACCGTACTCGAATTCCGCCATGTCCGGCGGATCAATGTTCACTTCGACGTCGACATCGGCGTCCGGTGTCTGGGTAATGATGACTTCGCCATTTTGAATGCGCACGCGCCGCTCAAGACGCGCCGCAAGCCGTTCGGCCGCGCGCGCCTGACGCTCAGCCATTTCCTCGGCGCGCGCTTGCGCCGCTTCAACGCGGCCCTCCGCCAAAGCCATTTCGCGTTCGTGTTGCGCGTGCGCGCGATCGGCCTCGGCATCAGCAACCGCCTCGGCCAGCGCTTCTTCGGCGTCTTGCCGTGCTTCGGCCGCAGCCTCAACGCGCTCACGCGCGGCGATCAGGCGCTCTTCCGCCTGCTCATGCGCACGGCGCACTTCTTCCGTGATGCGCTCGGCATCGGCGCTAGAGATGACTTCTTCGGTCCAGCCCTCAACTGTGCCGACGCGAAAGACAAACATGTCACCATCGGTGCGGATGTGATCGGCGTACGTGCGCACCTGGTCGTGCGGCAGGTCCAACAAGCGCGCCAGCTCGTGCTGCGTCACCGACATGTAGGGCGAATCTTCGTCGCGCTCCGGCGCGTCGGCGCGCACCTCCCAGACGACGCCGCGCTCATTCATGGTGCGCCCGAGCGCGGTCATGTGATCGTAGCCAGCCTGGAAATGTTCGGCGACCTTATCGGCGCGCAGCACGTCCGGCGGCCGCGGCGGCAAGAAGATGACGATCGCTAACGTCGCGACGAATGCCGCTGTCAGCGCGATCGCCATCAGCATGCCGAGATAGGCTGCGATCGGAAGGCCGGCGCGGAGGTTCATCACGCCGTCGGCTTCACCGAAAAGAGATAGCCCTCGCCGCGCACGGTACGGATGACTTCAGGCCCGCCGCGGCGCTCAAGCTTCTTGCGCAAGCGGCTGACCTGCACGTCCACTGCGCGGTCGAACACGTCGCCGTCATTGTCGAACGCGTAATCCAGAAGCTGTTCGCGCGAGAGCACACGCTGCGGCCGCTCGACGAAAGCGCGCAGCAAGCGGAACTCACCGGCGGAAAGCGCAATAACGACACCGTCTGGATCGTGCAGCTCGCGGCGGGCAACATCGAGACGAAAACCCGCGAAGCGCACGGCTTCAGCTGCGCCAACATCGGTGTCGCGCCCACGCCGCAGCACGGCGCGCGCACGCGCCACCAGTTCGCGCGGATTGCAGGGCTTAGCGAGATAATCGTCAGCGCCGATTTCGAGGCCGACGATCCGGTCCGCGTCATCGCCGAGCGCGGACAGCATAATGATCGGCGGCCCGCCTTTGCCGGAGAGCCGCTTGCAGGCGGAGAGGCCATCCTCGCCCGGCATCATCAGATCAAGCACGATGAGGTCTGCGCCTTTGGCGGCAAGCTGACGCTCCATCGCAGCGACGTCGCCAGCGGAATACGCGGTAAAGCCGGCGCGCTCGAACACCTCCACCAGGCCCTCCCGGATGGCGGCGTCGTCGTCGCAGATCAGCACGCGGGGCGGCTGGATAGGGTCGGTCATGGCCAGCATTTTATTGCGGCCTCGGCCCGGCCAACAGCGGAAACACTGTTTGGCCGATAGCTTCCACAGCCGGCGGATCGCGGTTGGTGAGGATGATGAGCGTTACTGCGCCATTTCCATAGAGCATGGTGTTCACGCCCGGCCCGCCCCCGGCAAAGCCGATCCGCGCCGTCGCCCGCCCCGTTTCCGGCTGACCACGCAGCACTTCGGCGGTCAGCGCCGGATTGAGCAGGCGATGCTCACGCAAGGCATTGTCGAAGGCCAAGAGGTCGCGCGGCGTGGAATAGACATTGCCGGCGGCGCTGCCGGCGTAACCATGAAAGCGCGACACGTCGACGAGCGGGCCTTGCGGCCCTTGTGGGCGGCCGATGAAGCGCGCAGCGTCAGCTGGGAAGTCGGCTTGGCTTAAGAAGCCGCTGCGGCTCATCCCGGCGCCCGCAAAAACATTCTCGGCGATGTAGTCCTCGTATGAGCGGCCGGAGACGCGGGCGATGATCTCGCCCAACACGACGTAGCAACCGTTGCAATATTCCTCGCCGGCGCCCGGCGCGAACGTGGCGGGCTGTGCGGCGACGAATTGATAATAATCGTGGTTGCTCGCCAGTTGCTCTTTGGGCAGCGCGCGGAACGCTGGTCCGAAAATGTCGGCCACACCGGCGCGATGGGTCAGCAATTGCGCCACGGTGGCGCTGCGCGACGCCGCGTTGGGATAATCCGGCAAGAGTTCAGCGATCGTATCGTCCGGCGAAAGCCGCCCCGCCTCGATCAGCTGCGCGATGGCGACATGCGTGAAGGCTTTGCCGATCGAGGCCAGTGGAAAGCGCGTGTCGCGCGTCAGCGGCGCATTGCTGGCGAGATCGGTGACGCCGTGGACGCCGGCGTAAATCTCGCGCCCGTTACGCGCCGCCAGCACTGCGCCGTTGAACACAGCGTCCTCCGCGAGTTCGGCCAGCCAAGCGTCCAGGCGGCTTGCGATCTCGGCATCGGTCGATTGCGGCGTCAGCGCCAAGGGCGGCAATTGCGGCATCGGCGGCCCGTCATCGTCCTGCGCCGCCGCCGGGAGCGCGCAAAGCGCCAGAGCGGCCAGCGCCATGAGGGCTGATTTGGTGGACATTTTTGCTTTCCAGGGCCGTTTCCGGACCGGAGAGATACAGGCGCTCTATTTCCCCAATGTTTCAGCGCTGACGTACGAGGGAAACGTCCAGCCCTCATGGTCTGGCTCGCAATGGGCCCGGAGCGGGCACAAGAGGGATGAGACACATGAAACTCGCGCTGACACTCGGGGTGGCGTTTACCGCGATCACACTGGCCGCCGCAGCCGCCAACACCACACACACACGCACCATCATCCGCCACGGCGGCGGTGGCGCTGAGATTAACATGGACGCCGACAATGATGGTTGGCTCAGCCGCGCCGAAGCTTCGGCCGCCGCCGATCAGATTTTCGCGCAAATGGACACCAACAACGATGGCCGCCTCACCAGCGAAGATCGCCCCGCGGTGCATCACGCCCGCTTCCGGGCGCCGGATGTCGACGTTGATGTTGAGGTCGAGCTCGACGGCGACCGCACCATGATTTGGGAAGATGAGGCAGGTGGCGAGCGCCGCATCACCATCCGCCGCGGCGAGAATCTAACCGAGGAAGAAGAAGCGCGGATCGAGCGCGAAGTTGAGCAAGCGATGACACGGGCCGAGCAGGCGATGGAGCGAGCCGAAGCACAGGCCGAACGCGCCGAGGCGCAAGCCGAACGCGCTGCGCGCCACGCCGAGCGCCTCGCTCGCGACGCGGCGCGCGAAGGCGAGCGTCACGTCAGCCGTGAAGTCATCGTCGTTCACGCCAATGGCGAGGACATGGTCGCGCCGGTCGCCCCGGTGGCGCCGGTCCCGCCGCGTCCGCCGATGTTCATGATGCTGGTGGCCAATTCGGAGGAAGCAGACACCAATGGCGACGGCGCCCTCAGCCGCGAAGAATTCCGCGCCCAGCATTTGCGCTTCTTCGACGCCAGCGACGCCAATGGCGACGGCCGCGTCCGCTTCGAAGAGCCGCCGGCCCCGCCCGCGGCGCCTGCCCCGCCAGCTCCACCGGCGCCGCCGCGCCGCTGAGGCGTGACCAAAGTCACATCGGCCGGTGCATCCAATCGTTAGGTTAGGTGCATCAACAGTTCAGACCGGCCGAAACGCCAACAAGGGAGCAAGCAAATGACCAAATTCTTCTCAATCGCACTGGCGCTGGCTCTCTTTGCCCCCGCCGCGCTCAGCACTTTGAACCAAGCCGCTTTGATCGTCGCCTGATCCCCCAACCCGCCTGCGACGATTAACATGGAAGGCGCGGACCACCCCTAAGGTCCGCGCCTTTTCATTTGCGCAAACCTTCGCGCACTTTTGCATGATTGATCTGCGCCAAAGTTTTTCTGCATCCGCGCATCCAAACGCACGAAGCGCGGCATCTCATAGTCAAACACCGCAACAACCTACGGGGAAATGAGATGACCAAAGTTTTCGCTTACGCCGCCGCCGCAAAAGCCGCTGCTTTCGTCGCCGCGCTGGTTCTGTTCGCGCCGGTCGCGTTCGTCACGCTCTCGCAGGCTTCGCAGATCGTCGCCTGATCCCCCCATTAGCTGATCTGCAGAAAGCGCGGGCTCGAAAGGGTCCGCGCTTTTGCTTTGGGCGAAAAAAATTTCGCGGCTGGCGTGAAAGAAATCTCTGCGGCGTGCGTCTAACCAAAACATCGGACGCATCTCAAAAGCATAGGGCTGAAACACAAACACCAGGGAGTTCACGAGATGACTAAAATGATCAGCTTCGCCGCCGCTTTCACTCTGATCTCGCTGGGCGCAGCAGCCCTTCTGATGCAGGCCGCGCAGATCGTCGCCTAACACCCTCGCTAGCGACGACGTGGATGGAGGCGCGGGCCAGGCCAGGTCCGCGCCTTTGTTATGTGGAGACGCTGTTCGAAAAATTTCACCATCCCGCATCCAAATCCGTCGCGTGCGGCATCTAAAAATCAAACGCCAACGAAACACTCTAAAGGACGCCTACGATGACCAAACTTAGTTCACTCGCCCTCGCGCTGGTTCTCTTCGTTCCGGTCGCCGCCCTCGTTCTTTTCCAAGCTGCCCAAATCGTCGCCTAACGCCTGCCCCCATAGACGGGCGACGATTCTATGAAGGCGCGGACCCCGCAAAGGTCCGCGCCTTTTCTTTTTTGGCGACCGCGTTTGCGCATATCGCCTTTGCGAATTTCTTCACCAAACACGCATCCGAAATCGCGCCGCGCGGCATCTCATAAACAACAGATCAAACACGAAGGACCAACGACCATGAAAAAGCTCATCGCACTTTTCGCCGCCGCCGCTCTGTTCGCTCCATTCGCTTACGCCGGCCTGCACCAAGCTGCCCTGATCGTCGCCTAATCCCTCCCGTGCCAGCGACGGCAGCGCCAAGGCGCGGATCCTCCCCCGGGTCCGCGCCTTTCTCTTTTGTGGGCTAGCCGGAATTGCGAATGCGGACGCGGGTGCGGGCTTGCTGGCCGTCTGCGTCGACGACGACGACATCGTAAAATCCCGGCGCGCTTGGCCGCCAGATTGCGCGGCCACTGGTCGGCTCGCTCTCGACGGGCTCGCCTTCGGCATACCAGGTCAGCGGCGCACGGCCGCCGCGGGCCGAGAGTGAAAGCCCGCGCGCGTCACGGCCGTAATCCAACACCAGTACTTCAGCGCCGGACGGCGGAAACAGGATCGACAAGCCTTCACGTTCTTCGCGCTCGAACCGCACCAAAGCCGGCGCGACATCTTCCTGCTCGTCATCATCGCGGCGTGGCGGCGTCGGTGTGCCGAGCAGATCGAACGCATCGAATAGGATTGGCAGTGCTTCGCTGCGGCCCGTTGCGCCAGGTCGAGGCGAGCCATCGGGACGGCCAACCCAGACGCCGATAGCGTAACCATTCGACACACCAAGCGCCCAGGCGTCGCGGAAGCCGTAGGAGGTGCCGGTCTTAAACGCCACTTGCGGCGCGCCTTGCGCCACTTGCGAGGGAATACGCCCGGCCGGGTGCGGCGAGGTCGCCAGGATTTGCAGCACGCGCGCGGCGGTTTCATCGCGCACGAAGCGGCGTGTGAAGGCTAGCTGCACGGAATCATCGTTCACCAACGGGCGCGCCTGCCCGCCATCGCCGAGCGCCGCATAAAGCTGCACCAGATCTTCCAGCCGCATACCGACGCCGCCAAGCGCCAGCGCCAGCCCCGGCTCCGAAATCGCGCGCCGCGGCAGTTGCACCTCGGCACCGGCGCGCCGCAAGGCGGCGTGAAAGCGGCTCGCGCCAATACGTTCCAACGTCGCCACCGCCGGCAGGTTCAGCGAATGGCGCAGAGCGTCTTCGAGCGAGACGTCGCCGTGGAAACGGCGGTCGAAGTTTTCCGGCAGATAGCCGCCAAAGCGGCGCGGCGCGTCGCGCACCAGCGTCTCCGGCGCGGCAACACCTTCGTCGAAAGCGATTGCATAGAGGAACGGTTTTAGCGCTGAGCCCGGCGAGCGGGTGGCGCGCGTCATGTCGATATAGCCGCCGGCGCGCTCGCGGCCGGCGCCGCCGACGCGCGCGCGGACTTCGCGGCCATCGAGCTCGACCGCCATGATGGCGATCTGCGTGTCGCGATCGAAGCCGGCGACGCGGCGGCGCACCAATTCTTCCAGATCGCGCTGCAACGTTGCATCGAGGGAGGAGCGGATGACACCTTCGCCGGGATGTGCGCGCACCAGAGCTTGCGCGGCGTGCGGGGCGGAATACGGGAACGGCGCGCGCGGGCGGATCGCTACTTGCTGGCCCTCCTCGGCGCGACGGGCATTGATCAGCCGCGCCGCGACGAAAAGATCGAGCACACGGTCGCGCGCCGCGCGGGCAGCTTCTGGATGACGATCCGGCCGACGCGCTTCCGGCGCTTGCGGCAGCGCGATCAAAAGCGCCATCTCGGCATCGTCCAGCCATTGCGGATCGCGCTGGAAGTAAGCGCGGCTGGCTGCACGGACGCCTTCGAGATTGCCGCCATAGGGCGCCATCGTCAGGTACGCCGCCAGCACCTCTCGTTTGGAGAGCCGGCGCTCGATCTGAATCGCGCGGACGATCTCAATCAGTTTCGAGCCGATCGTGCGCGGCCGTGGCTCCAGCAGCCGCGCCAGCTGCATGGTGATCGTAGAGCCGCCCTGCGTGATCACGCCGGAGCGCGCGTAAGAAACACTCGCGCGCGTCAACGCGATGGGATCGACGCCGGGATGCAACCAGAAGCGCTCGTCTTCGATGGCGATGAGCCGCCGCTGAAACTCGGGATCGATTTCGTCGAGCCGCGCTTCGAGGCGCCACGTGCCTTGGCGCGTCGTGAACGCCATCAGCCACTCGCCGCGATGATCGAGCACCACTGGCGATACATCACGCACGCGCTGTAGCGGCGGCGGAAATATCTGATCGAGCGAGAACAACGTCAGCACAAGCGCAATGACCGCCCAGCCCCAACGCTTGCCGTTGGCGCTAAGTGGCAGCGCCACGCTTCGCCCCCTCTTGAGAGGAGGGGGCTGGGCGGTGGGGTGAGACTCGACGTTCGACGTCATTGCACTTCAACGAACCTTCAAGAGACGGCGCTTCACCCCGCCCCCTGCCCCTCCCCTCAAGGGGAGGGGTATCGGAGTTAGCCTCCGCGCGGGGCGATCACGATGGTGCCGGTGCTGGTGCGGGCCATTACGCCGGGGCGATACATGTCCTCCACCTGCGCCGCCGGCATCGTGTAACGGCCCGGCGATACGGCGCGCGCGATGTAGGCGTAGCGGTACGAGCCGCGCAGGTTTGCCGAAGCGACGAAGCGATCGTCCCTCGATTCCTGCACCTGCGCGCCGCTGATCGAACCAACCCACGCGAACGGACCGTTACGCGTGACGCCGTCCCAGCCGGTCGCGCCGGCGCCGTCTTGCGGCGTCAGCAACGACTCAATCTCAAGGCCCGCAGGCAAGAGATCGACAAGCACGGTTGGGTAGTTGCGCGCGCCTTCGGGCTGACCGGAGATCACGATCACAACGCGGTCGCCCTGCCGCACTGATCCAAGATCAGCAACGGTGCCGTCCATGCGGAAAACGGTTTTGTCGATCGTGTAGCCGGACTGCATTGCTGGCGGCGCTTCGCGCGGCGCGCCTGAGAGCGACGTTGTCCGCCACACCGTGCCGCGTCCGTTGTTGCGGAAGACGAGGCCCGCCGCCAAACGCTGCGCATTCACGATGATCCGGCGTTGCGTCATCTGTTCGCCGTTGAGCGAGACATTGACCTCGCCCGCGCGCCGCAACAGCGCTTCCGCCGCCATCAGCATTTGTGCTTGCTCCTGCGTCGTGAGCGCGCCGGCTTCGGGTGCATCGCGCTCGAGACGCCGGCGCAGGCGATCGACCAGTTCGATCTCACCCGCCTCCGCCGCCATGGCCAGAACGCCAGCCGTGTCGCGCAACGGCGTCTGGTACCAATCGCCGACATTGCGATAGCCCAGTGCTTGCTCAGCCAAACGGAAGGCGTTGCGTGAGCGCGCGCGGTCGCCCATGTGCGCCAACGCCGCGCCGATCTGCGCCCGCGCCAAAGGCGAAGGCTCATTGCGCAAACGGTTGTCGTGGAAATAGCGCAGCTGTCCGATGTCAGCCTCACCGGCTTTCGCCAGCACATAAAGCGCATACGCGGCCGAACGCGAACGCAAGAGCTCAGTCGTGTCGTTGGAGCCGGGCCAGCGATAAACTTCGAACTCGTAATTCACCGAGCCGAAATCGTTGAGCCGCGCCACGCGGCGCAGCGCCGCATAGGCTTGGCTCATCGGCTGACGCGGCACCGCGTAGCCTTCGCGCTGCGCACGCAGCAGGAAGTCGGTGACGTAAGCGCCGAGCCAGGGGCTCGCATTGCCGTCGCCCGCGCTCCAGAGACCGAACGAGCCGTCCGGCGCCTGGCGATCAAGCAATTGCGTCACCGCTTCCTGGACGCGCCGCGTGATGCGCGGATCGCGCGTGCGCGCGGCTTCGGATGCGAGCGTGTTGTAGTAAAGCAGCGGCATCGCCACCGACGTCAGCTGCTCTGAGCAGCCGTAAGGATAGCGATAGAGCTCATCCAAGAGCGGCGCCGGATCGAGGCCGGCTAGGCTGGAGAACGAGATCAACGCCTGCCCCGATGGCTGGAAGCGCGCCAAGGCATCCGCTGGCGCCCGCCAAGAGACGCCCGTGTTCTGCGGCTCCATCGTGGTGATGGTGATCGGCATGAATGGCGCGCGCGATTGGATGTCGTAGGTGCGCTCCACCGGCGTGAACCCTTGCGGCCCTTCGAGACGCAACGAGATCTGGCCGACGCCAAGCGGGCCGCCGGTAATCGGGATGAGTGCCGTTTGGCGCTGACCACGGCCAAGCTGGAAGCGCCGCGGTTGCTGCGCGATTTGCGCTGCGTTGGCGCCGCCGACCGTCACTGTGTAATTGCCGGGCGGACCTTCAACGTTATCGATGTTGAGCGTGCCCTGCGCCTCATCGCCTGGCGCGAGGAAGCGCGGCAGGATTAATTCGGCCACCACTGGATCGCGCACGACGACTTGATCGACGTCTTGCCCAACTGCGGTTTCACTCCACGCAACCGTCATCAAGCGAAGCGTGCCGTTAAAGTCGGGCACCTCGATTGGAATCGTCGCCCGGCCGCCGCGGACTTCGACGATGTCGGAGATCAGCGACACCGTGCGTGTTGGCACAACCGTGAGGCCCTCGCCGCCCAAGCTGTCGCCGCCTTGGCGCGCGTTCGCGGGCGCACCGAGGTTCGGATTGAGCAAGCGCCCGTAATCGTCGTGAATCTGCACGCCGAGCGCGCGCCGCCCGAAGAAGTAGGAGACCGGGTTCGGGCTTTCGTACTTGGTGATGTTGAGGATGCCCTCGTCCACCATCGCGATCGCCACACGCACACGCTCACCCGCAGGCGCATTGCGCACCTGGATCGGCACGTTGATCGTCGTGCGCGGGCGCACGTTCTGCAGGCCGACGCCCGCATCGACCTCAAGCGTGCGATTGCCCATGTCGACAGGCACGTACGCAACGCCAATGGCGCGGCGCGGCACCGGCATGTTCACCGGATCGCGCGGCGTCATAACGGTGACCAGCACGTAAGCGCCGGAGCCCCATTCAGCGTTCACTGGCAGATCGATGGTCGTGCCCTCAGCCGAAACACGCACGGTGCGAGTTTCGATGACACGGTCTGTCGCCACAACGATCTGCGCTTCGCCTGCGTAAGGCGGGCGGATTTGTACGCGCGCACGCGCGCCGGGCCGCGTCGGATTTTCCGGCGCAACGACGCTGACCATGTCCGGCGTGGAATCGTCGTCCGCGGGGCCACCCCAGCCGACGCCGAAGCGCTGCGAGCTTTCAGCGCCCGCGCCGCGCACGATCAGGCGATACGAGCCGGAGCGCAGACCATCCTTGGCGATGCGCAGCGGCTGGTTGGCGGCGACATCAACGGTCGCGCCATCGACCGGGATATCCCGCCCCGTACGCCGCCAGCGCCACTGGCCGTTATCGAGATACCAATCGTAGCTCCAGTCTTCGCGCACCAGCTGCCATTGCACGCCGCGCGCGGCGACGCGTTGGCCGTCAGCGTTCACCGCGATCACGTCATACGCAACGCGCTCGCCAGCGCCGGCGCGGCGGTTTTCGAATTGCGGCGAGAGGCCGAGATAGACGTTGTTCAGCCGCACCGGCACGGTGAAGCCTTCGCGCACGACGCGCCCGCCCGGATCGGCGACAGAGGCGATCATGCGCGCACGCAGCGGCAGCGATGTCGTCGGCTCTTCTTGCAGACGGAACGCGATTTGCGCGGCGCCTTGGCCGTCCGTCACCGTGCCCGGCAGTTGGAACATGCGTTCGTCAAAGCTTTCATCGCTCTTGCCAAACATGAAGCCTTCGTGCTGCGGGAACGGATTGGGGTCGACCATCAGCCGCCCTTCCGCCTCGACCGCGAGGCCGGCGCCAGGCGCGCCATAGAGGAAATCGGCCTGCACATTGATCGGCCGCGATTGGCCGGCGCGCAGCACGGCTTCGCTGGCTTCGATGCGCACGCGCAGACGCTCCGGCACGAAGTCTTCGACTGACCAGCTGACTTCGCCCGCCGATTGCTCTTGCCCATCAACTTCCAGCACAGCGCGCCAGACACCGCGCGGCGAGGAACGATCGAGATCGATATTCTTGGCAATGGCGCCGCCATCGACGGCTTGCGTCATGCGGATACGGCGCGCTTCGGTGCCATTCGGGCGATAGACGACGAGCGTCGATTGCCGATTGGAGATGGCGCGACCGATCTGGTCGCGGATGAGGCCGATGAGGCGCACACGCTCGCCCGGCCGATAGATGCCGCGCTCAGTGTAAAGGTATGCATCGACATCGCTCGGCGCTTGGCGCCCATCGACGCCGCGATCGGAGAGATCGAGCCCCGCGCGTTGTAGATCGAGCGCGGCGAAATCGCCTTCGGCGCCGTACGCCATGACGTACCGCGCCCGCGCCGGGCCGTCGCCATTCACAAGCGCATCGGAGAACTCAACGCGGCCTTCGGAATTGGTGCGGATGCGCGCCAATTCTTCGTTGTTCTGCGCGATCAGCGTGACAGTGACGTTGCCCATTGGGCGCGCCGTGCGGAGCGAGCGCACGACGACGTCTAGCCCGGTCGCGCCGGTGAACGTCTGCAGCGCCATATCAGTGTAGAGTATCCAGCGATACGACGACGCGACGGATTCGTTTTCGCTGTTGCCGCCCTGGCCCGCGCTCGGCGAAATATCGCGTACTTTCACGACGTAGGCGCCGGGGCGCAATTCACGCAAGGCAGCGCCTAGCGCGAACACCGTTGTCACGGCGCTGTTGCGGCGCGCGGTGTCGACGTCGATCTCGCCTTCGTAAACTTGGACACCGACCTCTTCGCCGGCGCTGTTGAAGCTCCAATTGCCCCAGCCGCCCTCTTCATTGGTTTCGCCGGCTTCGACGGAATATTGCGAAAGAATGCGGTCCGGCACGCGCAGCACTTCGATGCCGATGCGCGAGACGTTGACGGTTTCGATGGCGATGCCGTCGGCTTCCGAGCGTGGCAGGATCACGCCGCCGCCAGCAAAGCCGACATAAGCGGGCCGATCGCCGAAGGTGAGCGTGAAGGTCTCGTCCGTTTCGGTGCGCTCTCCCGAGGCTGACGGCAGACCTTCGCGAATGGTGACTTGGCGCTCTGGCTCAAATGGAATGCCGCCAAGGCAAAGCAGATTGCCCGAAACGTCGGTTTGAAACGGGATGGTGGGATCAATGGCGATGTAGTCGGCGTAATTGATGTTGGCTTCGGTCGAGAGCGCTTGCGAGAATTCGAGGCACGCGCGCGGCTCGGCTTGATCCATCTCGGTGCGCAAGCGCACGAACGCCATGCCCTCAACGCCGGGAACGCCGGCGCGCGGGGCATTTGCATCTCGCGCGCGTTCAGCGGCGCCGACGCTGCCCAATTGCATGAAGTCAAAAGCCGGCGCGCCTGTCGAAACGCGCCCCAACACGGCCCCGCCCCAAAGGCCGACGAGTAGCGCCATCGAGGTCGACAGCACCGTGGTGCGGTTGGCGACCGCCCAATCGCTGGCGGGCTTCGCCCAAGACCAATCCAGCCTGCGCGGATCGAGGCGCTCTGCGAGCGTTTTCCAATTGAAGGCCATCGGACGCGTCTCCCATCCCGCCAAGGACATTCACATGCTTGCCCGAGGCGCGCGCACCCCACAAGCACCATTAAATTTCGGCAAAGTTCTGGCTGCGGCAGGTGTTGATGCAGCAGCGGCAACGTGTTTCAACAGCTCAACCAAAAATGACGCGGGCGGCGCCTTTGCCGTCACGCGCGGGAGGATTTTGATGACCGAAGCGGCCGCTACGCCCGCCTTCCCAGCCATGTCGATCGAGCAGGCGCACGCGCTGCTGACGCAGCCGGGTACCATGCTGGAGGTCGGCGAGGCCGAAGTGCGCGGTGTCCGCATGAAGGTCTGGAAGAACGCGCCGCCGACGCTGCGTGAAGTGTTCGCGCTCGGCGGCATGTTCGCAGGCCGTGACCATTTGGTGTTCGAGAACGAGCGCGCATCCGTCGGCGCCTTCCGCGCCGCCGCCGCGAAGTTCGCGCATCAGCTGATCGCCGATGGCGTGAAACCCGGCGACCGGGTCGCGGTCATCATGCGTAACCTGCCCGAGTGGCCCGTGGCGTTCTGGGGCGGCGTGCTGGCGGGCGCCATCGTCACGCCGTTGAACGCATGGTGGACCGGGCCGGAGCTCGAATACGGGCTCAAAAATTCCGGCACCTCGATCGCGATCATGGACATCGAGCGCTACGAGCGCGTGCGCGAGCACCTCGATGCCTGCCCCGATATCCGCAAGGTTTACGTCTCGCGTTCAAAGGAAGAGATCGCCGACCCGCGCGTTGCGCGGATGGAAGGCGTGATCGGCCCAACCAATGAGTGGAGCACATTGGGCGACATCGCGCCGCCGGACGTTGCCGCCGATCCTGAAATGGATGTGGCGATTTTCTACACGTCGGGCACGACCGGCCATCCGAAAGGCGCGGTAATCTCTCACCGCAACATCATCTCGAACATGTTCAACTCGGCCTCAGCGCAAGCGCGTGCATTCTTGCGGCGCGGCGAAGCGCCTCCTGCGCCCGACCCGACGGCGCCGCAAAAAGCGTTCCTGATTTCGGTGCCGTTCTTCCACGCTACCGGGTGCTTTGCGATCATGATCCCGTCGCTGATGGCGGGCAATAAGATCGTCATGCAGCGGCGCTGGGATTGCGATCAGGCGCTGAAGCTGATGCAGGATGAGCGCGTTACGCATTTCGGCGGCGTGCCGACGATCGCGTGGCAAGTGCTTGAGCATCCGGACGTCGACAAATACGACCTGTCATCCGTCGAAGGCGTCGCATACGGCGGGGCGCCCGCTGCGCCCGAGCTCGTCAACCGCTTGAAGGCGCGTTTCCCAACAGCGCAGCCGAGCCAAGGCTGGGGCATGACGGAAACCTCCGCCACCGCCGTCTCCAACGGCGCTGAAGATTATATGCGCAAGCCCGCATCGACGGGCGTGCCGTCTGCAACAGGCGAAGCCAAGATCGTCAGCATGGAAGGCGTTGAGCTGCCGCGCGGCGAAGTCGGCGAGCTTTGGTACAAAGGCCCGATCGTCGTGCGCGGCTATTGGCAAAACGAAAAGGCCACCGCAGAGACGTTCATCGACGGCTGGATCCGCACCGGCGATCTCGCCAAGATCGACGACGAAGGCTTCGTCTACATCGTCGATCGCGCCAAGGACATGCTGATCCGCGGTGGCGAGAACATCTATTGCGTCGAAGTCGAGAACGCGCTCTACGACCACCCCGCCGTCATGGACGCCGCGGTCATTGGCAAGCCCCACCAAACTTTAGGCGAAGAGCCGCTTGCTGTCGTTCATCTGAAGCCAGGCGCAAAGGCGACCAGCGATGAGCTCCGCCACCACGTGGCGCAAAAGCTTGCGGCGTTCAAAGTGCCGGTCGAAGTTATCTTCTGGCCCGAGACGTTGCCGCGCAACGCCAACGGCAAGATCGTCAAGAACGAGCTGAAAAAGCAGCTGGAATCGCCGGAGTTCTAGGCGGTTACGCCGAACATTGCGCCGACGCCCGCCGTCGCCGCCATCGCCAGCGCGCCCCAGAACACGACGCGAAGCACCGGCTTCAGCGGCGCCGCGCCGCCCGCGCGCGCGCCGGCGGCGCCGAGGGCTGCCAGAAAGAAGAGCGATGCGATCGCCACCGTTACGATCAAGCTGGAGAGCGGCGTCAACACAACCACGATGAGCGGCAGCACCGCGCCAACTGAAAACGTCAGCGCCGAAGCAAGCGCCGCCTGCACCGGCCGCGCCGTCGTCATGTCAGAAATACCAAGCTCATCGCGCGCGTGAGCGCCGAGCGCATCCTTCGCCATCAGCTGCACCGCGACTTCGCGCGCGAGCTCCGGCGTCAGCCCGCGGCCAACATAAATGTTGGCGAGTTCTTCCGCCTCGAACTCGGGTTGCTCGGAGAGTTCTTTCGTCTCGCGCGCAATATCGGCGCTTTCCGTATCGGATTGCGAGCTGACAGAAACGTACTCCCCCGCCGCCATCGACATCGCGCCGGCCACGAGACCCGCGACACCGGCAACCAGCAGCGCTTGTTTGCTCCCGCCTGCAGCAGCAACGCCGATCACCAAGCTCGCCGTAGAGACGATGCCATCATTTGCGCCCAAAACAGCGGCGCGCAGCCAGCCGATGCGCGAAACAAGGTGACGCTCTGTGTGCAAACGACTCATGATGCGGCACAATACTCGCGTCCTGGGCACTTGCCAGCGCGCTCACGCGTTCCATGTTTTCAGGAAGGAGACGCATTCGCATGACCAAGGTCGTTTACGAGATTATCGAGCATGATGGCGGCTGGGCGTTCAAGCTCGGCGACACCATCTCGCAATCGTTCCTAACGCACGACGCCGCTTACAACGCCGCCAAGCGCGTCGCGATGGAACAGCGCCGGCCGGGTGAGACGGTTGGCATTTCGTGGGAAGATGCGAAGGGCCGCTGGCACGACGAACTCGCGTCCGGCGATGATCGGCCTGAGGTCGACGTGGTCGACAATACCTAGACGCACAGGCGCGCGGCGCTTAGTCGTGCGGCATGGATGATTTTCGCGAATGGGCAGTGCGCGCCGCCGAATGGGGCGTCGATTATCGCGAACGCGTGCGCGACCTTCCAGTGCGCCCGCCCGTGAAGCCGGGCGATATCGCCGCGCAGATCGCCGCCTCTCCGCCGGAGCAAGCTGAACCGTTCGAACGCGTGTTCGCCGATTTCGAGCGCATTATCGCGCCAGGCATGACGCATTGGCAGCATCCGCGCTTCTTTGCGTACTTCCCTTCTAATTCAGCGCCTGCCTCGGTCGTCGCCGAACACCTCGTCACTGCGTTTGGCGCGGTGTGTATGCTTTGGCAAACCTCGCCGGCCGCCACTGAACTCGAAACCGTCGCGATCGATTGGCTACGGCAAGCGTTCGGTTTGCCGGAAGGCTTTCAAGGCTGCATTCAAGACACCGCCTCGACAGCGACGCTTGCGGCCGTGCTCGTCATGCGCGAGCGCGCATTGAACTATGCCGGCAATAGCGGCGGCCTTTCCGGCACGCCGACTTTGCGCATCTATTGCTCAAGCGAGGCGCACACGTCGATCGATCGCGCTATCTGGTTCTCCGGCATCGGCGCTGACAATCTCGTCCGCATTCCGATCAAAGGCGCGCAACGCGGCGCTGATCCGCAAGCATTGCGAGCGCTGATCGAAGCTGACATCGCGGCCGGCTACAAACCAGCCGGCATCATCGCCAATGTCGGCGCGACCGGGGTCGGGGCGATTGATCCAGTGGCGGAGCTTGCGGCGATCGCGCGTGAGTTTGATCTCTATCTGCACATCGACGCCGCTTGGGCCGGCTCGGCGATGATCTGCCCGGAGCTGCGTCACCTCTGGACCGGCGTTGAGCTGGCCGACAGTATCGTCATCAACCCGCACAAATGGCTGGGCGCACAGACGCATTGCACCGCGCATTTCGTGCGTGATCCGAACTCGCTCGTGCGTACGCTCGCAGCGAAGCCGGATTATCTGCACACGCTGGGTCACGATGAAGTCGTGAACTACAGCGAATGGGGCGTGCCGCTCGGGCGGCAGTTTCGGGCGCTGAAGCTGTGGTTCGTGCTGCGCGCTTATGGGCTTGAGGGATTGCGCTCCATGATCCGCAATCACATCGCTTGGTCCGGCGCGCTGTGCGAGAAGCTGCGCGCGGCGGCTGGCTTTGAGATCGTGACCGAGCCGTCGTTCTCGCTATTCAGCTTCCGCTACGCCCCACCCGCCGCCGCCGATCTCGATGCGCTGAACCTAGCGCTGGTCGAAGCCATCAACGCGGACGGAAGGATTTACCTGACGCAAACACGCGTTGACGGGCGGGTCGTCATTCGGTTTCAGGCCGGACAATTCGAGTGCACTGAGGCTGACGTTCTCGGCGCGTATGACGTGATCACGGAGATTGCGGCACTAACTCATGCTCGCCCTTGATGGGCGAGCTGTCAGCGCGCAACGCGCGATGACTGAGTGGGTGGCTGCACCGTACGCACCGCGCTGTCACCCACTCCGGCGCTTCGCGCCACCTCGCCCATCAAGGGCGAGGAAAGTTACTGCAAGTGCGCCTCGACGAACCAAAGGTCCTTGTCGATCTGCCGCGAAACGCCGGTGAAGAGATCGGCGGTGTCCTTGTCGCCGGCTTCGTCCGCAGTATCGATCGCTTCGCGCGCGAGCTTGCCGAACGCTGCGAGCCGATCCGCTACGGCTTGCAGCACGGCTTTCTGTTCGGTGAGATCAGTCGGGTACGGGGGCAGCTTGGAGCCCTTCACCGCCGCTTGCGCCGTTCCCTCAGCGATGCCAGCCAATGTCACCGCGCGCTCGGCAATGTCATCGACGAACACATCGACGCGGCCCTGAATCTGATCAAACAGCTCATGCAACGCGATGAAGTTTGCGCCCTTCACGTTCCAGTGCGCCTGCTTGATCGCGAGCCTGAGATCAATCGCGTCAGCCAAGCGCGCATTCAGCAGCGCGATCGTGGCCTTGCGTGTGTTGTCCGGCAAATCGTTGCGCGTGGTCGGCATGGGTCAATCTCCTCACTGCCGATATGGGTTTCATCGCCGGAACGGCAATACAATCATCCATAGATATAGGCCGATCACAGGATTGGCCCTGCCTATGGTCAGAGTGTCGCTAGCCAATCGATAATCAACCCCGTCGTTTCATCCGGGGCCTCCTGCTGCGTCCAATGGCCGATGCGCGGGATCAGGTGCGAGCCACGAAGGTCCGACGAGTTTGCCGCCATCCGCTCGAACGCCGCCTCGGCGCTGCCGCCGAACATTTTCAGCACCAGATCGTTTTCGCCCACGATGAACAGCGATGGCTGATGAATGACGCGATCCTCGATCGTGCTCATGTATTCGAAGTCGCGCGTGTGATTGCGGTAGCGATTGATCGGCCCGCGAAAGCCCGACGCCGTGAACTCACTGACGAAATAGTCGATGTCCGCGGGCGTCATCCACCACGGAAACGGGTCCGGATCTTCCAAGCCGTCAAGAAGATGATCGCCGTGCTTCTTATCGGGCGCGCCCCAATAGCCTTGCGAGTCGCCGCTTCCGGCGTAGTAAAGCTTGCGCAGGCCGCCGCGCACATCTGCTTCGAACGCGGCCTCAGCGACGCCTTCATCCTTGAAGTAGGCTTGATAGAAGAACTTGCCCTGATCGGTGTACATCATCTTGATGAGCACATCGAGCGAGGCTGGCGGCAGGCCAAACCACGGCACGCTCAGGCCGGCGACGGCGCGGACTTTGTCGGGATGCAGCACCGCCGTGTGCCAAACAATCGGCGCACCCCAATCGTGACCGATAAGCACCGCCGGCTTGCCTGGTGACAATGCCTCGATCACGCCGGCGACATCGGCGGCGATTTCCTTCATCGCGTAAGCTTCGATCTCTTGCGGTTTGTCAGAGCCGCCATAGCCGCGCACGTCGATCGCGCAGGCCGTAAATCCGGCAGCGGCGAGCGGCGCCATTTGATGACGCCACGAATACCAGCTCTCTGGAAAGCCGTGGACCATGACGACGAGCGGGCCCTCGCCCTGCACCGCCGCGCGGATTTTGATGCCGTTGGTTTCGATAAAGCGGAAATCAGGTGTCATGTGAGGCTCCACCCTCAATCATAAGTCATAAATCGCGCGGCCGCGCCTCCTCACCTTGCGGCGCCTATTGGGTTTCTTCCTTGATCGCTTCGGCGGCTTCCTCGTTGAGGGCTTTGGCTTCACGGCGCGGCACAGTGAACGGCGTCGGTTGCGGCGTCGTCATGTTGCCGCGCATCAAGGCGCGCCCCGCTTCGATGCCGCCAGCAAGCTGCATTTCAAACCGCGCGGCATCGCGGTCGCGGACTTCTTCGATGGTTTCTTCGATTTCGATATCGTTGAAGCCGAGATCACGCAGCACCGCCGCGCCGAAGGTGAGCGAGGATTCGAACAATTCGCGTATTTGATAATCGACGCCGGCCTGCACTAGGCGCATCGAATGACCACGATCGAATGCGCGCACGAACAGCTTCGCGTTCGGAAACTGGGCTTTGCACAAGGCGACAATCCGATCCGCCGCCTCCGGCTTATCGACGCATACGAGGATCGCCTCCGCTTCGCCGGCGCCGGAGGCCTGGAGCACGTCAAGCCGCGTGCCGTCGCCGTAATAGACCTTGAAGCCGAACGTACCGGCGACTTGGATCATCTCCACGTCCGTCTCAATCAGCGACATGTCCACGCCGCGCGCCAGCAGCGCTTGGCTGACCACTTGCGCGAAACGACCAAAGCCAATGAACAACACGCGGCCATGAAGATCAGAAGCGTCCTCCACGCCGTCGCGAGAAATCTCGCGTGGCGGCATGAAGCGCTTGAGCACCAGCATGACAAGTGGCGTTAGCACCATCGAGATAATTACGATCGCCGTCATCATCGCGCTGATGCGCGCGTCCATGACACCTGCCGCGAGCGCCGCACTGTAGAGGACGAAAGCGAACTCACCGCCTTGCGCGAAAAGCGCCGCCCGCTGCACCGATTCACGTTGATCAGCGCCAAACAAGCGCGCGACCGCAAAGATGCCGAACGCCTTCACTGCCATGAAGGCAAGAACGCCGCCGGCGACCCACGGCCATTGTTCAAGCACGACCGTCAGATTGAGCGACATTCCGACGCTGATGAAGAAGAGCGCCAGCAAGATGCCGCGAAAGGGTTCGACGTCGGCCTCCAGCTGATGTCGGAACACCGAATCGGAGAGCAGCACACCGGCGAGGAAGGCGCCCATCGCCATCGAGAGGCCACCCAATTGCATGAAGAGCGCCGCGCCAAGTACGACCAGCAGCGCCGCCGCCGTCATCACCTCGCGCGCGCCCGATCGCGCCAGCAAGCCGAACAGCGGATTGAGCAACCATTTGCCGCTGATAAACACCACGCCGATCGCGGCCGCGGCGACGGCCATACTAACCCAAACCGGGCGCGCGTTCTCTTCCACGATCCCCATGGCCGACGCCATGATCGCGACTGCGGCGAGCAGCGGCACGATCATCAGGTCTTCAAAGAGCAAGATCGAAATATTGCGTTGGCCGGCTTCAGTCGCCGTCTCGCCGCTATCGTCCATCATCTTCATGATGACGGCGGTCGATGAGAGCACAAAGCCGCTGGCGCCCACGACGGCCGCCGCCCACGGCAAACCGGCGGCGATGCCGATCACCGAGAGCAAGATGATGCAGGTGATGACCTGCGCCGCGCCGATGCCGAAGATTTCTTTGCGCAAAGCCCAAAGCTTAGCGGGCCGCATTTCGAGGCCGATCAAGAACAGAAACATCACCACGCCGAATTCGGCGACATGCAGGATATTTTCAGGATCAGCGAACAGCCCAAAGCCGAACGGGCCGATCAACAACCCCGCCGCGAGGTAGCCGAGCACCGAGCCGAGGCCCAGGCGCCTGAATAAAGGCGCTGCCACGACCGCGGTCGCCAGCAGCGCCACGGCGTGCTCCAGCCCCAATCCACCACCGCTTTCCACAGCCATGCGCGTTCCTTTACCGGCGAGTTACCCCATGTGGCGCACCTGCGCACGGGATTGAACCCTCCCCCCAGCCCGAATCGTCTATGATCACCGCTTCCCCGTCACGGAGCGCGCGATGATTGAGAATACGAAGCTCACTGCGCTTGTCGCCTCGCGCATCTGCCACGACATGGTGGAGCCGATGTCGGCGATCATCCAGGGGCTTGAGATGATCAAATCCGGCGACGGAAAGCCGGATCCGGACGCGGTTTCGCTCCTCGACCATGGTGTTGGGAAAGCATGGGCCAAGCTTGAGTTCTTCCGTTTTGCTATGGCCGGCGCGACCGCCGAGGGCGACAGCGAGCTGGAGGAAGGCCGCGCCGTCGCGATCAAGCTCTACAGCGTTTTGAAGCCGGAACTTGTTTGGGCGCCGCCGCCGGTGCAGATGCCGCGCCCGGCCGTGCGCGTGATCGTCAATTTGTTGCTGATCGCCAACGAGTGCCTGCCGCGCGGCGGCACCGTGACCGTTACGGCGGAAAAACACGGCGAAGGCGGCGAAGTCATCGTCACCGCCGCCGGCCCGCGCGCCAAATTGCGCGAACCCACGGCTGCGGCGCTGCGCGGCGGTGAGGACGACCTCTCCGGCCACACCATCCAGCCGACGCTGACCAGCCTGCTGGCGCGCCAAGGCGGCGTTGAGCTCAGCACCCGCGAGAGCGAAGAAAAAGTCGAGTTCATCGCCCGCTCGGCCGCCTTCAAGCTCTAAGACTTTAAGCTCCGTTAACCGGCGCGCGGGAACACTGCGCCCGAACCCGACGGAGTGAAATTTCATGAGACGCTGCCTTGTCGTCGACGACAGCCGCGTAATCCGCAAAGTCGCGCGCCGCATTCTTGAAGACATGCGCTTCGAGATCGAGGAAGCGGCGGACGGGTTAGAGGCGCTGCAAGCGTGCCGGCGCCAGATGCCGGAAGCGATCCTGCTCGATTGGACGATGCCGGTCATGAGCGGCATCGATTTTCTGAAGCAGCTGCGCCAAGAGCCCGGCGGCGACAAGCCGACAGTCGTGTTCTGCACCACTGAAAACGACGTCGAGCGCATTGCCGAGGCGCTGAAAGCCGGCGCCGACGAATACATGATGAAGCCGTTTGACGGCGATATTCTGCACTCCAAGTTCGCCGAAGCGGGCCTCATCTGATGTTGAACGACGCCGAACACGTTCTGATCGCCCGCGAAGTCAAAGCGCGCACTGGCGCGCTGATCACGCGCGAGATGTGCGGTTCGGCTTCGGTGCGGCTGCAGCCTCTGGCGCGGCGCGAAGGCTTCGGCAGCGTGCCGGAATTGATCGCGGCGGCGCGGATCCGGCCGGACGGGGCGCTGTGGAACGCGATCGCGGACAATCTTGCGCAGAGCGAGACGCGGTTCTTCCGCGACCGCCAGAACTTTGAGCAAATCCGCTCCACGATATTGCCGGAAGCGATGAACCGGCGCGGGCATGAGCGCGTGCGGATTTGGAGCGCGGGCTGTGCGACCGGGCAAGAGGCGTACTCGATCGCGATGATCGTCGAAGAGATGCGCGCTGAGGGGCGCAACGCGGCGGTTGAGATTTTGGCGACGGACCTTTCAGAGCGGCTGCTCGATAAAGCGCGCTCGGGGCTCTACACGCAGTTTGAAGTGCAGCGCGGTTTGCCGATCCGCAAACTAATCGCGCACTTTGAGAAGGCCGGCGATCTGTGGCGCATCTCGGACCGCTTGCGCGCTTCGGTGCGGTTCGAACGGCACAATCTGATGCAGCATCCCGGCCAGTTCGGCCAGTTCGACATCATCATCCTCGCCCACGTGCTGACCAGCTTCGATCAGCCGACGCGCGCGGCGGTGCTTGAGCGCGTCACCGACGTGCTGGCGCCAGACGGCGCGATCATTCTCGGCCTCGGCGAGACTTTGCCGGAAGGCTTCGAAGCGCTCAGCCTCGAGCGCGGCGTTGCGCGCAAGATCAAAACGGCCCGCGTCGCGGCGGCTTAAGCTTTTGCGTTTCTATCCACGGGATAGAAACGCGCGTATCCGCCAAAATTTCCGATAAAGTCTCTACCGCCAATGTCTCGACTTCGCGAGGAGTGCGTGGAGACAGGACGGCGAGATCATCGTGGAGAAGGTGGAGTGTCTCCGGGAGAAGATCTACGCCTCTCCCCCGCGAGGGGGAGAGGTCGCTCGCATCGCGAGCGGGTGAGGGGGCGAGCTAGACGATTAGCCTCCCACCCTCATCCGGTCGCTGCGCGACCACCTTCTCCCGCCCATGCGGGAGAAGGGAAGCTAGCCTTTGAGGGCGCGGTCTAGGGTGTCGTGAAGGCCGTCACCGGCGTCGTAGATGTCTACATTGCTGAGGCGGACGACGCGCCAACCCCAAGCCTCGAGATCGGCGGTGCGTTTGGCGTCGAACGCGGCTTGTTCTGCGTCGTCATGCGACGGGCCATCCGCTTCAACCACGAGCCGCGCGGCGACGCAGGCGAAATCGACAACGTACGGCCCGATCGCGTGCTGGCGACGAAACTTGGCGTCGCGATAGCGGCGGCTGCGCAGCATCGACCAGAGCTTTTCTTCCGCGCTGGTTGGCTCTTTGCGCATCACGCGCGCGCGCTTGATCGATCGCTCATTGCGCATGGGGCGGGAGCATATCCCTTCTCCCCCGCGAGGGGGAGAAGGTGGTTGCGAAGCAACGGGATGAGGGGGCGACTGCCGCGCGACCCATGAGTTCGCGCTTCGGGAGAATGGAGGCCCAAGACAGCTCGAAAGAAGCAAGAGTGGGTTGGCCCCACAATGCCTGAAACTCATCTCCCCGTTGCGCTTTGGCTGAAGGCCAAGATCGAGTTTCAGAAGGAAGAGCTTTCCTCAACAAGCGACCTGATGGTCTATGCGGCGAGATTTCAGAAAGAAGTTATTCTCCAGATACGGAAACTACTTCCGCAAAATGCTGAGATTTCCATCGCATATCATGGCGATCCGAGACTTGGGTGCTTCGGCGACGTCGCCTACATCTTCTTGTCGGGATTTGCAGGCACCGCGACCCTTGTTTGATGCACTGAGCGGAGGCGCGCTGAGAGATGCGGCCGCGACAGCGGCTCATCGCATCTCACCGGGTAACATCCGACGTCTTGAAATCAGCGCGTCAGAACCATTTCCTGCCCAAGACGCTCCTCGCGACAACTCGCCGCCGCCACCGACTGTGCCTGTTATAATCTATACCGAAGACAATCCTCCCAAACGCGAAGAAAAGCGCAGCGTTACCAAGTCAGGCAACTCGCCGCCGCACCCCTGGCTTTGGTGGACTCTTCTCTTTTTGCTCCTGTTCGCGGGCTATGTTCGCCATGAGCTAATCGCGGCAAAAGAAATGCGGCTCGTACGTCAATCATTAGCGCGAATTGAATCGGCATTTTCACGGCAAGAAACCGCCACCGTCGTCGAATGTCCAACACCGCCTGATGTCTATTTGTCTTGTCCCGCAAGCCGTCCTGAGCCGGCAGAGCGTCGAACCCGGCTCTATCGTTCCAATCCGGACAACTCCAACTAGGCGGCCATGCTACCTTGGAAGACCTACCCCCCCTCCATCCGCTCTTCCACCTCCCGCTCAACCCTGAGCGCGGTCAGCTGGTTGCGCTGTCTCCGCAGCACTTGAAACCGATAGCCGTGAAACGCGAAGCGTTGGCCGGGCTCCGGGATCGCTTGCGCTTCGTGGATGACGAGGCCGGCAATCGTCACCGCTTCTTCGTCCGGCAAATCCCAGTTCATCACGCGGTTCAGATCGCGGATCGGGACTGAGCCGTCGACGTTGACGCTGCCGTCGGGCTGCGGGCGGACGCCTTGGACGGCGATGTCGTGCTCGTCTTTGATGTCGCCGACGATCTCTTCCAAGATATCTTCGAGCGTCACGAGGCCCATGAGCGCGCCGTATTCATCGACGACGAGAGCGAAATGCTCGCGCCGGCGCAGGAATTCGGCGAGCTGATCTTCGGCGCTGGTCGACATCGGCGTGAACCAAGGCGTGCGCATCACGGTGGTGACGTCGAAACCGTCGCGGCCGTATTCGGAAATCGCGCGCAGGAGATCGCGCGCGTGCAGCACGCCGACGATGTTGTCGGGATCGTCCTTGTAGAGCGGCAGGCGCGTGTGCGGCGAACTCATCGCCTGGGCGAGCAATTCGCGCGGCGGCAAATCGATGTCGAGCGAGCGGATCGATTTGCGGTGGATCATCACGTCGGCGAGTTCGAGTTCGGAGAGATCGAGCGCGCCTAGGAGACGGTGGCGGGTTTCGGCTTCGACGCCGCCCTCCTCCGCGTGCATCTCGATGGCGCCGCCGATCTCGGCGCGGGCGGCGACCAGCACGTCGACGCTTTCATCGACGCGGACGCCGAAGAGTTTGAGGCCGTTGTTCACGATCCATTGCACGGCGGCGACGATCGGCGCGAGGAAGCGCACCATCCATTGCACCGGAATGGCGACCCAGCGCGCGATCTTGTCGGCGCTGGTGATGGCGTAGGTTTTGGGGCCGACTTCGCCGAAGATGAGCAGAAGCGGCGTCAGCACGATGGTGGTGACGAGCGGGGCGAGATCGCCGTAAAGGCCGGTGAAGATGCTGGAGCTGATGGCGGAGGCGGCGACTTGGACGAGGTTCGCGCCCAGCAGCACGGCGCCGATCATGCGCTCGCGGTTTTCGTTCAGTTTGTTGACGCGGGCGGCGAGCTTGTCGCCTTCGCGCTCGAGCGTCGCCATGCGCGCGCGGGAGGCGCCGGTGAGCGCGGTTTCGGCGGCGGAGAAAAACGCATTGAGGAGAATGAGCACCGCGATGACGGCGGCGGCGGCGATGAGGGCTGTGGTCATGATCTCGTTTCGATGTGCAGGAGTTCACGCACGACGTCTGCGGGCGTGTCCGGCTCGATGAAGGCGCGGCCGATGGCGCGCGCCAGGATGAAGGTGAGCTTGCCGGCTTGCGCCTTTTTGTCGGCGGCGGCGAGTTGCATGAGGCGGTCTGGGTCGTAGGGCGCGCCGGGAAGCTGGCGCAGATCGGTGATGAAGCCGGCTTGGGTTAAGTGCGTGCGCACGCGTTTGGCGTCGGCTTCGCTGCAGAGGCCAAGCGCGGCGGAGAGCTGGAAGGCGAGGCTCATGCCGGCGGCGACGGCTTCGCCGTGCAGCAGCGCGCCGTCGTAACCGGCATGGCCCTCGAGCGCGTGCGCGAAGGTGTGGCCGAGATTTAAGAGCGCGCGCTCGCCCTGCTCGGTCTCGTCGCGCTCGACGACGCCGGCCTTGAAGGCGATGGCTTTGGCTATGGCGTGGGTGAGCGGCTCGGCTTCGCCGGCAATGATGGCGGGCGCGTTTTGCTCGCACCATTGGAAGAAGGCGGCGTCGCTAATCAGGCCGAGTTTCACGATCTCCGCATAGCCGGCGCGGCGCTCGCGTTCGGGCAGCGTTGTCAGCAAGGACGGATCGGCGATGACCAGCTTGGGCTGGTTGATGAGGCCGACGAGGTTTTTGCCCTCGGGCGTGTCGATCGCGGTTTTGCCGCCGACGCTGGAGTCCACTTGCGCCAGCAGCGTCGTCGGGATCTGCACGAAGTCGACGCCGCGTTTGATGAGACCGGCGGTGAGTCCCGCAAGATCGCCGATGACGCCGCCGCCGAAGGCGATGATCAAATCTTTGCGGTTGATGCCGGCTTGCAGGAGATGGCGGCTGAGGAGTTCGAGGCCTTCGAAGCTCTTACTGCCCTCGCCCGGCGCGAGCGTGATTGTCCAATTCGTGAGGCCCGCCGCATCGAGCGAAGCAACGAGCGCGGCGCGGTGGTGGCGGGCGACGTTCTGGTCCGTGACGATGAAGACGCGGCCAGTCGGTGCGAACGGCGCGATCAATTCGCCGGCGCGCGCAAGTAAACCGGCGCCGACATGCACGTCATACGAACGCGCATCGAGATTGACGCGAATGGTTTGGGTCACGCCTTCACCGCTTGATATTTTCGCAGGGCTTCGAGGATGAGGTTCACGGCGCTGTTGTGGGGGCCCACGCCGGTTTCGATGGTGAGATCGGCTTCGGCGTAGATTGGATAGCGCTCGTCTATCAGACGCTGCATCACGGCGCGCGGGTCATCTTCTTTCAGCAGCGGGCGATCGTCACGCTTAGAGACGCGCTTCATCAGCACGTCCAGCGGGGCTTTGAGCCAAATCGAAATGGCGCGTTCCTTCATGAGCGCGCGGGTGCGCGGATCGATGAAGGCGCCGCCGCCGGTGGCGAGCACGTGGACGGGGCCGGCGAGCAACCGGGCGATCACCTTGCGCTCGCCGCGGCGGAACTCGCACTCGCCATGTTCGGCGAAGATCGCCTCGACGCTGCGGCCGGCGGCGGTGACGATTTCGGCGTCGGCGTCGGCGAAGGGCAGTTGGAGGGCATGGGCGAGCCGGCGGCCCACCGTGGTCTTGCCTGCGCCCATGAGGCCGACGAGCGCGATCGTCCGCGCGGGAACCAGCCCCGCAGCATCGCGCCGCAGCGCCGCGGCGGCGTCTGGGCGCTCGCCGATGTCGCTGCTATCCGGGCGCGTCACGAATCACCTCAAAAGGACCGGAACGTAGTTAAGCACCGGGCCGGACTGGAAACTCGCCACATTTTGGGGGCATTCCTTCCCGCTCGCAACGGCAGGGGCCAAGAAGGCGATATGTTCAGACGTAGACGTCGCCGCAGCAGCTCTTTTGCCCGCCGCGCGCCTCCACAGGCGCGCCTGGCGATCATCGGCGCGGGTGTTGCACTCTTCATCGCCTTATTCATCTTTTTCATCCGGCAATCGGACGAGCTTGCGCCCGCGCCGCAGGAAATCCGCGTCGAGCTACCCGACGCGTTCAAGGAATGAGACACATATGGTGACCAGAATAGTCGCTCTCGCCGCCTTCGTGGCGGCGGCCCCCCTCGCCGCCTATGCGCAAAGCTCACTGCCGACGCCGGTGGAGTCCGAGGCGCTGCAGGAGCTAAACGCTTGGAGCGTGAGCGCTATGACGCGCGAGCAAGGTGCGCTCGCGCCGGACCTGTGGGCGCGGAGCGATCCAGCTTTTCTGACGGCGGCGTTCGACAAGCTCCCGGCCGTTTACCAATCTCCGGCCGCGCAAGCGTTAGCGCGGCGGGTGCTGTTCAGCGGCGGCGACGCGCCGCGCGGCGATGCTCTGGCGGCGGCGCGCCAGCGCTTTGAAGCGATCGGGCGAATGGGCGCGGCCGATCAGCTTGGCATGTTGGTTTCGGGATCCGGCTCTTCGGCCAGCGATCCAATTATCGCGCAGTATGGAGCGCAGGCTGAACTCGCGCGCGGCCAACGCAACGCCGCGTGTTCGCGCGGACGCAGCGCCAGCGTCGGCGAAACCGTGCCGCCGTTCCTGCTTCGGCTGCGCGCCTATTGTGCAGCGGCGAGCGGTGATCGCGCCGCGGCCGATCTCGCGCTCGAACTTGCGCGCGCGCAGAACGCGGAAGACGCTTGGTACACCGGCGCTATTGCCGCGGCTGGCGGCGCGCCGGGCGCACGCCCGCCGATCGCGCGTTGGGACAATTCGCTCTCGGTGCAGATTTCACTCGCGGGCGGACTCCGTCCAGGCCCGAACCCGCTGGCAAATGCATCGACGCTCGCGCTGGTGGCGCTAGCGCGCAGTGACCAGACTCCGCAGCCGCAACGCGCACAAGCGGCGTCGCTCGCATTTCAACGCGGCGCCATCGGCCCGCAGGAGGCGCGCACGATTTTGAGTGCGACGCCGGCAGAAATCACATCGGCGCTGCCGCCGATCGTGCCGGCGCTACGTCGCATCGCGGCGGCGACACCGGCTGCGGGCGCGCCGGCCGATCCGGCTGCGCCATCAGCGCAAGATGTAACCAGCGCGGCGATCGCCGACGTATTACGCCAGGCGACGGCGCATGCGGATTTCGCTGCGGCGGCGCGCTTCTTCCGCACCGAGATCAACGCGCTGACGATTGCGCCGGATCAAGCCGCTGCGGTCTCGTTCGCGCGTGCGGCGATCAGCAATGGCGACGTGCAAGTGTCGCAACGGCTGGTGGCGAGCGCGCGTCAGGCCGGCGCTTCGGAAGCTGATCTTGCTCCGCTGGATGCAGCTTTGGCTGTGATGGCCGGCGTGCGCGGCGATGGCGGCACGATGGCGATGCAACGCCGCATCGATGCTGGCGGCGCTCCCGGCGCGCGGGCGGCGGCGCGTGACGTGGCTATCCTCTCGGCGCTCGGCGCGCCGGTGAACGGCGCCGTGCAGGCGTTCTTTTTGAACAACGCGCCACAAGGCGGGGCGCGTGCCGATGCGGGCGCGATGCTGGCGCTCGGCGCGGCTGTTGATCGCGGCGCGACCGGCGAAGGCGCGTTGCTGGCGGCGGCGGCGCTGGGCGAAGGCGGCCCAGCGGCGCTGGACGCGGAATCGCTGGAGCGCATCATCCGCGCGTTGCGTGGCTTGCGGCTTGAAGATGATGCGCGCCGGATCGCGGTGGAAGCGCTGCTGGCAGGCGCGCCGCGCTAAAGGGACGAGCGGCCGCTTCTGGTTGCGGCCTCAACCGATCGACGCAACACACTCACTAAATCGCTCTGCGGGGGTGCGGAAGTCCAGCGTTTTCCGTGGGCGTTCGTTGAGGCGGCGCGCGATCCGGTTG